>Ga0315288_10006052_pt1 | contig 15329 bp, 12 predicted proteins | sample YL17G11_20_MG_FD_203454 | JGI IMG/M metagenome (GOLD analysis project Ga0315288, IMG submission 203454) | Sediment microbial communities from Yellowstone Lake, YNP, Wyoming, USA - YL17G11_20 | ecosystem: Environmental > Aquatic > Freshwater > Lake > Sediment | place: USA: Wyoming | collected...
CGAATTGCCATGTTAAAGCCCGGAACGAAGATTGAAATCTTGATCTGGCGGGATGGAAAACGAAAAACGGTGACCGTTGAGCTGGGCAAGCGCGATTCAAAGAGCGCCAACGGTGGGGCCGCACCCGAAGAGGTGCTTGACGAATTGGGCTTCTCCGTGCAGAACCTAACTGACGAATTGGCCGAGCGTTACGGCTATGTCGGGCAGCAGGGAGTCATAGTCGGCAGTGTCGAGCCGGGCTCTCAGGCCGACCGTGCCAGCATCGTGCCGGGGATGCTCATCAAGGAAGTGAATCAGCAGCAAATCAAGAATACGAAAGACTTTAACGATGCGATAGAGCAGGCCAAAAATAAGGGCACGGCCCTTCTGCTGGTTAAGCACGACGTGTACTCGCTCTATGTCCTGCTGACGTTCTCGAAGCGGTAGGCGGATATAGGTAAGACCTTTTGTGCAAGTGCGTTAGTCATAGCAGCCCCGCGCAGAGCGGGGCTGTTTTTGTATATACGCGATATGCCGCACGGATAAGTTTCTGGTTGCCGTTTTGCGAAAATCCTGATAACAAATGCACTTGTGATGGACAGGAACAAGAAATACCGCGTCTTTATCAGCGTGGCCGAGCCGAGCGCCGACGCCCACTGTGCGAATTTGATAAACGCCCTTCGCAAAGCGGGTTACGACAATATCGAGGTTGTCGGCGTGGGCGGCCCGCAAATGGCGCAGGCCGGCTGCGAGCTTCTGGAGGCGACTGTCGGCAGGGCCGTTATGATTTACAACGCTTTCACCCAAGTCGGCTACTATTACAGGCTGCTCGGGCGCATAAAGCGTTACCTCAAGGGCAACAAGGTCGATCTGGTCGTCGTCTGCGATTCGCCGAGCTTCAACTGGCACGTTGCGAAATTCGCCAAGAAGCTCGGCGTCAAGACCCTCTTTTACGTCGCCCCGCAGCTTTGGGCCTGGGCCGGCTGGCGAATCGGCAAGCTGCGAAGACTCTGCGACAAGCTCTGCTGCCTGCTGCCTTTCGAGGAGGACTGGTTCGGCGGAAGGGGTATTGATGTTGAGTTTGTGGGAAATCCGATGCTCGATGCGATTCAAATCGAGTGGGGCCGGGCAAAACAATACGCCGACTTCAACCCTGCCAACGTGCGTTTGGGCCTTATGCCGGGCTCGCGGGACACAGAGTTGAAAACGCTGTGGCAGCCGATGCAGAGAGTCGCGCTTCGTATCAAAGACAAACACCCCGGCGCGACGTTTGTCGCCGTGGCGGTGGATGAAAGGCGGCGCAGGGCGCTTGAAGAAAGCCAAATCCCGGGTTTTGAATGTGAATACGCGATCGATGCGGTTTGCCAGACGGCGAACGTCGTCGATTTCGCAATCGTTGCCAGCGGCAGCGCGACCCTGGAGGTCGCGGCGATGGGATGTCCAATGGTGATAATGTATCAATCCAGCAGAATCCTCTGGCATCTTGTGGGCTGGTGGCTGATAAAGACGGAGTATTTGTCTTTGGTCAACATACTGGCGGGGAAGGAGCTGGCGCCGGAGTTTATGCCGTACTTCACTTCGATAGAGCCTATCGTCGAGAGCATTGGGCATTTCCTAAGAGACAAGGACAAGCTGGCGCAACTGAGCAGGGAGCTGACGGAACTGACTAAACCGTTGGCCGAGAAGAAGGCTGGCGAGGAAGTCGCGCGGATCGTCGCGGAAATGCTGGATTGAGCGCGCGGTCCTGCGGTCTTTGCATGAAACCATCCTCGGCAGCCGGGGAGACTTTGTGAACCAAAGCTCGAATATACGAAGATTTGACGTCACGGCGACTATGGCGGCCATCGGCGCGATGTCCTTCTGGGCGCTGGGGCCTATATTCATAAAGTATCTCACGGGGCATCTCGATGCGTGGACGCAGAACCTGCTGCGTTATTCGGTGGCGTGCGTGTTCTGGCTGCCGTTCCTGGCCCTTTCGGCTCGCAGAAAAAGGCTCGATGCAAGGGTGTGGCGAAGGGCGGCCATGCCGGCGTGTGCGAATATCATTATGCAGAGCCTGTGGGCGGCGGCGTTCTACTACATAGACCCCGCCTTTATGGTGCTCCTGACAAACACGAACATCATCTGGATAGCGGGCTTCTCGCTCATATTCTTTCCCGAAGAAAGGGGATTGGTCGGGAGCAAGAGGTTCTGGGCGGGCCTTGTGCTTTGTATCGCCGGCGTCGCCGGGGTGCTGTGCTTCAAGGGTGACTTCACGGCGGAAGGGACGATGACCGGCGTGGCTATTGCGCTGAGCTGTGCGTTTATGTGGGGGCTATATACCGTTTCGGTCAGGGCGGCGTTCCGGGAAATAGATTCACGCAGTGGGTTCTCGGTGATAAGCATTTACACGGTCGCGGGGCTTGGCGTCCTTGCGCTGGTGTTCGGGGACTTGAGCAAATGCACAACGCTGGGCGCGAGAGAGTGGGGGATTGTTGTGATTTCCGCGGTGCTGTGCATCGCGCTGGCGCATGTGCTGTACTACTCCGCGATGCGGCGTATCGGCGCGACCATACCTGCCCTTGTGGTGCTGGCGGAGCCAATTGCAGTGCTTGCGATTTCACACGCACTCTTCGGCGAATCGCTGAATATTCCTCAATTGGTCTTCGCGGCGATGCTTCTGATAGGCGCGGGACTGGCTATCTGGTCCCAGCAGCATTTGAAGTCAGATTAACCTAATCTCTTGCAGGTTAAGGACTTATAATAAAATTCAGAAAAAAATCATTTTTCCCTTGACGGATTGACATAGTGTGCTATAATTATAGTACATTATAGTATTAGATGAACATTAGACCGAGTTGCTGAACAAGGACTGCAAATGATCGATTTTAGGCTGGACATCAAGAGCGGCGTGCCTTTTTACCGCCAGATTGTTGACCAGATACGGTATGCTATCGCATCCAGACAACTTCTGCCTGGAGAACAGCTGCCTACCGTCAGGGACCTGGCCGTGCAGTTAGAGATTAACCCCAACACGGCACGCAAGGCCTATTCCGAGCTGGAAATCTTAGGGGTATTGGACACTCAACAGGGCACAGGCACTTTTGTAGGCGAGAGAAAAATTGAAATTGCAGAGGCGGAAAAAGACCGTATGCTCGGACAAATATGCGATGAGCTGGTTGCGCGTGGGCACCAGTACAACCTTACGCTTGAGCAAATTGTTGACCACTTACAAAGGAGGCTTAACAATGCTGGAAAAGAGAAAGACCGCACCGGTTAGATCAATTGCCACCACTTACGTCGAAAGCCTCAAGACGGTGAATATTCAGGTAAATCCCGTCGCCTTTTTGGCGGCGTTCATCGTTCTGCTGGCAGGGTTCGCAGTGAACAGGGTCATCGAAAAGGACTGGTTCTCCATTAACATTCCCTGCGCGGTAGTAACCATTCTACTGAGCGTTTACACGGAGCTGGCATTAAAAATCGCCAAGCAATGGGAGCGGGCGGTGGTATTGCGGCTGGGCAGGTTCCACCGCCTAAAGGGCCCGGGTATGTTCTTTATCATTCCCATTGTCGAGGGCATCGCCCAGGTCGTGGATATGCGAATCCGCTCCACCGATTTCAATTCTGAATCGACCCTGACCAAAGATACTGTGCCGGTCAACGTTGACGCTATATGCTTCTGGATGGTCTGGGACGCCAAGAAAGCCATTCTTGAGGTGCAGGATTATTTTCTGGCCATAGTCCTCTCGGCGCAGACGGCGCTGCGGGACATCATCGGCACGCATGAACTTGCGGATATGCTGACGCACCGCGGCGCACTCGGAAACAGACTGCGGGAGGTGCTCGAAGAAAAGACAAATCCCTGGGGCGTAACCGTTCAGTCTGTGGAGATCCGCGACATCATCATACCCAAGGACCTGGAAAACTCAATGTCCAAGCAGGCGCAGGCCGAGCGAGAGCGACAGGCGAGGATCATTTTGGGCACGGCCGAGACCGAAATCGCCGAGAAATTCGCCCAGGCCGCCAAACACTACGAGTCCAACCCCGTCGCGATGCACCTGCGAGGAATGAATATGTTATTTGAAGGCTTGAAAGAAAAAGGCTCGATGATCATCGTCCCAAGCTCCGCACTGGAGACGATGAACCTCGGAGCAATTGGCGGGCTGGCCGCCCTCAGCCAGATCGATAGCGAAAAGGACCGGCGCGAAAGCAGCACCCCTTAACTTAAGAGCCTCGAACGAAATAAGGAATAGGGGATTGTTACGGCGATTCCTGGAGCATGTTGATCAGGACCTTCTCCGCAACCGGGTCATAGTTCGGCTTTGAACGATCCGCGTGGGACTGCACATCAAGTTGCGAGAAGAGGATCACGCCTTTGCCGCCGGTCACGGGCACTTCGGCCGCCGCGCAGATTTTGGGCTCGCGGACCCAGAGGATTTTTTTTGCCGTCGCCAATGCTTGGCCGTCCAGGTTGCCGATGACGACTGTCCCGGGAAGGCCGTTCCAGCGCGTCAGCCACTCCGATTGGAGGCCGGCGAGCATCGAATGTTTCGCGTCCGGATAGGGGAAGGCCCGCGATCCACGGGTATCGCCTATTTGGATGTCGCACAGTTCGGTCCAGTCCCAGGAACGGGTGGATAGAACGACTATGCGACCGCCCGTCGCCGCGAATTTGCGGAGAACGGCGGCTTGTTGTTTTTCGGGCGAAGTCAGGTGTGCGGCGTTCCAAATGACGACCACACATTTCAGCGGCGCAAGACCTTCGAGATCGTGGTCCGCCCGCAGTCCCCGTGAACGGAACCAGCCGTCGGCAGCCGTATCGCCGCCGAGAACCACAAAGCGGCGATCCCGGAGGGCCGCAGGCGCTTCCGGCGGACGCACCGCGCGGACGAAGCGTTGACTGAGCACCGGCCGGCCGGGGAGACCGGTCGTCCTGGCCGTCAGCCAGTAGCTTCCTTCACGGTCGGGCAGCTTCCATGTGATGGGGGTCTTCGTCAGCGTGTCAGCCTTGAGCGTGAAATCGTAGCTCCACTTCGCCACGGGCCGGTCGAGGCACGCGGCTTCGGGGATGAACTGCGGACATTCTTCGGTCAAGAGCAGATCGACATGGATGGAGGCATCGTGCCAGAAATCGTTGATAAGGTAAAGGTCGTTTCGCACCTCCTGGCCCGTCAGGTAGCCGGGGTCAAAGAGGTCGAGACTGGCCAGCACCGGCGACAGCGCACTGTGCCAGGCGGCCGACGCAGGCGCAGCGTAGTTGGCCTTCCAGACAGCGCTGCCCTTGCCCGTTTCTCTGACGCGCGCTGCCTGCCGGGTCCGGGTCCAGCCCGCGTACATGTAGGGCAGCAGCCCGTCCACGCGGACGCGACGCATGGCTTCGGTGTGCTCCATGCCGAGCTGGGCATAGGCCAGCGCATCGGCGGCTTTGTCCTCGTTGCCCGTCCACTGGCACAGCGGCCGATCGAAGATGTTCATGTACTCGCTATTGGTGAGGGGCCGACCGTTGGCCTCGCGGAACCACGATGAGATTCCCCCGATCAGTTCACCTTCCACCGGATCGACGGTGTTCCCGCAGGTGTGCACGTCATAGTTTTCCGCCGTACCGGTGTCTCCGGTGCGCATGGTCGGCCGCGTCGGGTCCAGTGCCCGCACGAAATCATGATATGGCCCCTTTTCCCATTCCCCATCGCGGTTGGACTCGTTGGATAGGACCCACATCACCACGGCCGGATGGTTCCAGAGCCGGGCCATCCAACCGGCGGCGTCGCTGATCACATTGCGATGCCAGACGGCATACTCCTCGGGCGTGAACTTGTAGTCCGCATAATTGTACAGGCAGGGGAACTCGGCCAGGATCATCGTGCCGTTTTCGTCGCAGATGTCGGCCCAGAGAGGCGGCGGGGGCATGGTGTGGGTGCGAAAGGCGTTCATGCTCATCTCGCGGGCCTCGGTCACCAGGTAATCAACCTCGTGGCCGGTGATCGTGTCGCCCCAGTCCCACTCGAAGACGAGGTTCGAACCGCGGAGCCGGAGGGTCTTGCCGTTGAGCAGGTAGTGGCTGTCTTTGATGGTGATCTGGCGCATACCGAATCGAATCGGCGCCGCATCGAGAACCTTCGCACCGCGGCTCAGCGTAACCTGGGCGGTATAGAGGTTGGGCTGTTCGTATGTCCACGGCTTGAAGCCGGGCATCGGGACCTCGACAAACGAATGATCACCGCTCAGAGGATCGGGGTCGGGTTTCATCGCGGCGGTCGTTTCGCCGCGGCCGATCTCCCGCCCGTCCGGCCACGACCGCACCTCGGCACTGAGCATCAGCCCTCCGACAGGTTCGACTCCGGTGAGGGTTACCCGTATCCGCACCTTGTTGCCGGCCAGATCCGGCAGGGCCAGGATCCACTTCATGTAGGCGGAACCCGCAAAGTCAATCCACACATCGCCGGGAACCGCCGGCATCCCCGGGCCAAAGCCCGCGGGAATCAAGGCCGAGCCGCTTTTCGCCCTCGGCACTGCGGCGGCGCCTGTAACCTTGAGAACAATTGTGTTTTCGCCCGCCTTCAGCGCACCTTCGGGTAATATCACTTGGTAGGGTCCGGTGGGGGCATTTTCGCCAACCCTGCGGCCGTTAATGAAGGCAACGGCGCCGGAGCTGACCTGGTTCCATCGCAGAACGGCCAGACACTCGGCCTGGGCCGCGGACACGGTGAATGTCCGTCGGGCCCAGACAAACCGGGTGTTGTTTGCCACCTCCTGGTTCCAGGGCATAAACTGGCCCGGGAGATTCACTGTCTGCCATTTCAGGCGGCGGGCGCCATCCTGGGTCTCGGCACGCTCGTCGCCATCGCCCGTTGAGAACTCCCAAGCGCCATTGAGAAGAACCGAGTTCGTTCGCATCCCCTCGCCTTTGGAGGATACCCTGGGGGCGTTTGACCGATCGGCTGCCGCAATCGCAGCCGCGGTCATCCCCATCCATAAGACTGCGGAAAAACATATCCTGATTCTACTTTTGGCCTGGTATTGCATACATCGGTGATGCATTTCAGTCCCTTTCATGGTCATACACGAACAGACCCATGCTCCACGTGAGCCGTGCCGGCGTGGCGATGTAGAACTTGCCGTCGAAGCCGAGAGCCCGTCCTGACAGGTAAAACTGGTGGCCGTCCGCCAATCGCTGTTTCTTCACCACTCCGGCGCCCAAGTCAACGGCGTGCAGCCACGTAGGCCCATAATACTCCTTGAAATAAATCTGGAGGAGGTCCCACGTTTTGCCATCCGGGTTGGGCACGAACCAGCGTTCCCAAACATTCACGCCGCGCGCCGGCTCGCCCAGCGACTCGGTCTGCAAGAGCGGCGCCTGATCCAGCGTCTGCTCCAGCTCCGGCTGTTTGACGGCCCGCCAAGTCTCACTGGCGGCAAGGCCCTATCTCACCATCAGCATCGCTGCTGCACAAAATCCAATCCGCCAAACGGCGTTCCTGCTCATGGTCTTTCCTTTCCTGCTTGCTTGTGTCCTTGCTCGGCTGCTGAGTCCGTGTCTCCTTCATCGCGACGCACCCTGTGGCCCTTTTCCCAGGCCCAGCACGATCCATTCCTGAGCCTCCTTCCACATGGCCTCGGTGACTCCGTGTCCCGCCTCGGGGAAGGGCAGGAAGCGCAGGCGGTCCCGGTCTTTTCCATAGAGGGGCTCAAGGTCCGCCACGAAACGGCGGACCGATTCGATGTCGATGTACTCGTCGCGGCCGCCGCTCGCGATGAACAGCGCCTTAGGGGGAATTCGGCTGAAGCGGGGCTTAGGGTCAATCGAGCTCACCAGCTCGCGGAGGCGAGGGCCGTAGGAAGCCTTCTGCGATTCCTGCTCAGGGCCGGGCGGGGTCTTCGTCACGTCCCACCAAAAGTCCACCGCGCCGACAATGCTCGCCACGACGCAGACGCGCGGCTCTCGCCAGGCGAGGACCATGGCCGCGCTGGCTCCCATGGACACCCCTGCCGCCGCGACCCGCGAGGCATCGATATCCGGCCGACGGGCGAGGGCGTCGAGGATGACCGGGACGTCCTTCACCGTGTGGGCGATGGAGGTCTGGTGGACCCAGATGCTGTATTCTCCTCCCAGGGAGGCGATGTTATCACCGTGAAAAATCCCGGCGATGGAGCGCTCGCCGTGCAGATGGGCGTCGATGGCAATCGCGAAGATGCCCCGGGCGGCCAGGTCGCGGCACCACGCCTCGAGGTTCTCCTTCGCACCCCGGAAGGAATGCAGACAGATGGCCACGGGGAACGGGCCGCCCGAAGCCGGATGGATGGCGACCGCGGGCACGGCCTCGTCGGGATCGAAGCCCGGCAGACGGAGCCTTTCGCGGACGAGGCCACCGGGCAGATCACTCCGCTCGATGATCTGCATCTGCGGGGAAGAAGGAGCTGCTGCGCCGGTAAGAGCTGCCGGCGCCCAGATCACCAGGAAGGTCAGAAAAACCTTCGTGCTCCACGAGATCATTTCATTTAGAGGAGGAAGGGCCGCCGTTTTTTGTTCGTCATCATCTCTCTTCTCCCTCCAGGCGCTTGCCCTATCGTAACGGTTGGTCAGGTTGTCGATTTCGTAGTCCACGTTATTTCCATTCCGTAAATTTACTGAATTCCTGTTGCCTGAATCGTTCCGCCTCGCCAAAGGCGGGCTTTTTGTACAGCGGATCTTCGACAATGGTAAATGCTTCGCTGGTGTCGTCTATACTGTACTCGGCCAGGGTGAGCTGTCAAGATAATCGTCGATGAGTTTGTTATTGCGGCGGCGCCGGGGCGTGGTAAAATAGAGGTGAGCTGGCGGTTTTTGGGGTGCGTTTGATATGGCCGGTGCGGCGGTTGTGAATCGAGTGCTCAAGGGGGCTTTGCGATGGAGAAATTCAAGACCTACGACGCCATTTTAGAGTTCGGGATTCGAAAAGAGCGGCAGGCGAACAGGTTCTATCTGGCGATGGCGGAGCGGGTTGCGGACCCGGTCATAAAGAAGGTCTTTGAGGAGTTGGCGGCTGAGGAGTTAGAGCACAAGGCCAAACTCGAGTTGGAGCTTATGAAGATAGGCAAAACGGTGGATACCACGCCGGATACGGAGAGTCTTGACAGCTCGCAGTACGTGTGCTCGGATACGGCTGAGTTGGATATGGATTACAGGGACGTGCTTGAGCTGGCGATCACGAAGGAAGATGCGGCCTTTCGGCTGTATGTCGATATGCTGGCGCACTCCTACAGCGACCAGTCGCGGGAGGTGCTCTTGGCCCTGGCGGAGGAAGAGGTGCGGCATAAGCTGCGTTTTGAGGCGGAGCGTGACAGGCTGTTGGGGGAGAAGCGGACAAGTGATGGCTGATTTGGGCCGGGCGATTGCGGTTTCGAGACGGATTTGCGGCGTTCCTCTGTATTAGACACAGATGCGTCGGATAGCGAATATACTCCAGAACCGTCCAGATGCGCACTGTCAGCCCCCGCTTCGCCCTGAACACGGTCGAAGGGGCCCAACTCAAATCTCTGTCCACTGCCCTGGAACTGGCACTGGGTACCGGCCCTGGGCGTCGGCCTGAACAGGTGGGGCGTCGTCGTCGGTGAGCTGGTCGATGTTCGGGCAAAACTGGAAATCGGAGGCGATAGCTTCGTCCCAGGTGATGACCTTCCCGCAGTGGGCCGCCGCCCGGCCCATGATGTCGGCGAGATTCGATAGAGCAGCGCGATTCGCCTCATTATGCGGACGGTCGTTGCGGATGGCATCAAGCAGCGCATCCCACTCCGCCTGCCAGGGCGTAACGGTCTCCTTCGGCGCTCGCCAGGCGATGTTATCGGCAGCGCAACGCTGGTCCTTATAGATGTGCACCGTACCCTCGTGGTTGCTGCCGGAGAACTGCGCCGCGCACTTCGTCCCATGGAGATATGTGGCAAATTCGGTGTGGCAATTCGGCAGCCAACGGACCACGTCGAACGCCTTGGCGCCGTCGGGGAACGTCCACTCAATCGTGAACGAGTCGAGGTTCTGGCCGCAGTCGGTGCTGTTGGCCGCGCGCCCGCCGATGCCGTGCGCCGAAACCGGCCACGCATCCTTGATCCAGCATATCTCATCTATCTGGTGAATGTTCATCTCCGCGAATAATCCGCCTGAAACCCAAAGGAAATGCGTGAAGTTGCGAATCTGCCAATGCAGATCCTTCACGGCCGGCGGCCGCTGGCCCAAAGGCCCGCACGGCTGCATCCGGTACGCGCGGATGAGCTGGATGTCGCCAAGCTCCCCGTCGCGAATCCGCTTGATAAGCTCGTGGCGGTTTCGTGAATGGCGGCACTGCAGGCCGGCGGCAATCTTGAGGTTCTTTTTCTCGGCGGCTTCCCCGGCCTTGATCACGCGCCGCACGCCCGGCGGATCAGTCGCAAACGACTTTTCCATAAACACGTTGACGCCCTTCTCGACGGCGTATTCCAATTGCCTCGGACGGAAGCCCGCGTAGCCGGTCAGCATCGCCACGTCGCCCGGACGCAGACAATCGATCGCCTTGCGCCAGGCGTCGAAGCCGACGAACCGCCGCTCCGCCGGCACATCCACCTTCGAGCCGTATTGCTCGCTCAAAACCTTCTGCGCGCCGGCCAGCCGATTCTCAAAAAAGTCCGCCATCGCCACTAATTTGACCGGCCCGTTTGGCGAATCGAACGCATTCGCCGCAGCCCCGCTGCCGCGACCCCCGCAGCCAATCAGGGCCAGTCGAATCGTATTATCCTCCGCCGCGTGCATCGCCGCGATGCCGACGCCCGCCAATGCCGACGCCGCAGCCGCCTTCCCGCTCCACTTCAAAACATCCCGACGCGAAGACTTCCGCAGCATTGATTTCGATGTGTCAGAACCTTGTTTCATAACGAGTTCTCCGTACTGTATGGTAATTCAAGGCTTCTGATCAAATCCCACGAAAATCAATTGTGCCTATTGCCCCAGTAACCCTTGAAGTCCGCGTATGCCTTACCGTTTAGCCTGAGATTGCTCCTGTATGAAAGATTGCCCACCAAGCTGATCAGCGGCTGGCGGTGATGCCATAAGTTGCTCCACACTCTCCGCAAAATGTGCGACATGGAATAGAAGCCCCGCTCGCACGAGATCATTTCTTCGATGACGCTGTCCAGAGACAAATGCTTATACCGAGCTACCGGAAAGGTCAGTGTGTAGTATTTCCAGTCTTGTGGGAACGTATCGAGGGCGATGCGGTCCTGTGATTTCATCTGGTCCCACAGCCGCGTGCCGGGCAATGGAGTCAAAAACAAAACGTTGAGATTGTCCAAACCGTACTGACGGGCCACCTCGGCGATACGTTTACCGATTCCAGCTTCGTCTATATCCAAACCAATAATAAACGAACCAACTACCAGAATGTTGTGCCTTTGTATGCGCCGTACTGAGGCGCGAAGATCCCGGCCTTTGAGAAGGTTGAATTTCTTGCCGACCTCCCTAAGCCCTTCCGGCGTGGGGGACTCAAAGCCAATGAAGACGCCTCTGCACCCAGCCTTTACGGCTAAAACCAGAAGTTCTTCGTCATCCGCGAAGTTAATTGTGGCCTGGGCAACCCATTCCTTTCGCAAATTCGCTTGTGCCATAGCGCGGAACATGTCCTTGGCACGGGCGATGTGTTTAGGGCTGGTGCCGATGAGGTTGTCGTCCACCACCAGAACACGTTTCTCACGAATAGACTGGAACTCCCGCACGACATCAGTAATTGGGCGTTGCCGGTAACGGGCTCCGTTAAATGCCGTCACGCTGCAAAAACTGCAGTTCAAGGGACAGCCGCGTGTGGTCTGAATGGCTCCGAAGGCATATCCCGTACCCAGTAAATCATGACGAGCTAACGGAACATCTTTTATCTCGGCAAGCCCTCCCTCATACCTACGCTTCAGGTTGCCATGCCGAGCATCCTCCAGAACCTGTGGCCAGATGCTCTCGGCTTCCCCCGTGACGACTGAATCCACACGCTCCATGACCTCGTCTATGCACATGGTTGCATGAATACCGCCCATGACCACTGGCACACCCAGATTGCGGAAGTGAGTGGCCACTTCATAGGCGCGGTTCGCCTGCGAGGTAAAAGCGGTAATGCCCACCAGGTCCGGCCGACGCATGGCCGGATAGTCCGGCACGCTGAGGTTTTCATCCACGATCGTGATTTCCCACGACGGTGGTGTTAGCCCAGCGAGAACCATAAGACTGAGTGGTTTCCACAGACGGTAACGGTTCCAGCGGCTCTCCTTGACGTTGACGATGCTCACAAGCGGATTTGACGGATTGATGAGATATAATCGCATAGCAGTGTCTCACCTGCCCTATTTTTACCTGATCAGCTACGTCGCTGAATTATATTTTCAATAAAATGCCGCGTTTGTCTTGAAAAGTCAAGTGTTTTGGCTGCTGCTCAAAGATTTTTCAGGCAGATTGGTCACGGAAAAATGAACGATCTTGTCTTGACCATACCTTTGGTGCATCGCGATCTCTGAGTTCTGCTATTTTGGCTCGTCAGTACCCGCGTCCGGGCGGGTTTTTAAGAAAAGCCTTAAGACCAAAATGAGTTTCAGCTCTTCTATTTTGTCGAAGTGCAAAATAAAGTGACGCTAAGTTATGGTGAATATAACTATCGAAATTGCGGTTACGCTTGTGCCCGTAGCGAAGTATATTCTCATAGGTCTTTATAGCATCCTCAAGGCGGCCTTCGTATATGGCTTCTTCGGCCCGGCGTATAGCCTTTGTCGGATGTTTTTTCTTCCTTCCATAAGGCCATCCGCCTTTTTGAACAAATAGCTTAGGGTCAAAAGTTGTTGTGGCTTCAGCCCGCCATATAGGGTCATCGTCTGAAAATCCCGGCATAAACGGTCGTGCAACATCCTTCCAATTGATGCCTTTCCCGAAATGCCCTCCGCCGAACAAAGGAAGAATGAGTTTCCCAACAAGCCTTTCTATTAAACTTGCTTTTCCCCTACTTGCCGTCAACAACTTCTCCCCAAGAGATCGCAGTTCTTCTCTGTCATCCTGATTAACCTCGTTCTCGTGAAAATAATACATAAAATAATTTACAGTTTGAAACAGTGTAATTTTCATTCCCGACTCTGCTGCAAGCCAGGAGAGCCTGTTGTAACACTCTCGATAAACTCTTTCTTCGCTGCAGCAATTTTCGATAAGTCTTACCAGATCTACTACAACGCTGTCTAAAAATTGGCATCTTGACAGATTATGGCGGTGTGCTCCTTCTTCCCAATCTGCAATTGTCAAGGAGTTATCAAAGAAGAAGGTATTGTTAAAATGGACTTCATAATGAACTAATCCTATGTCGTGATTTTTGCGCATCTCCGCAATTATTTGGGCGTGACGTTGGCGCATCCACGAGATCGCTTCTTGAAACACCTTCCACATTTCTTCTTTTGAAGCGGCGACTTCAATTTCATCTAACATATGAAAAAATCCGGCGTCTAATTCATCGCCATATCTTGAATCGTCGGGATGCTCTATACCCCAGAGAGAAAATGCTATCGGCTCTCCTTTATACAAAAGCTCATTGTCCTCATATATCCCCATACCAATAGGCAACATCACCGCCCGCCCCTGTGATAATGCATATTGTGTAAGGACAACTTCATTTATTACACTACGGAACCTTTTTGCCCGGTAGGGCTCCCCCACGTCAAATCTGAAGTCTTCTATCCTTCCATCGGGATTCGCATATGGAATCAGAAATGGGATATTGCCGTTGCCAAGCAACCGAATATGGCGAAGCTTGCCTTTTTTAATCAAGACAATTCGATTGGATACGCCCTTAATTTTGATGGCTCGAACCCAACGGTTATGCACTTTAATATAATCTTTGGGGTCTAATTTAATAATTGCGCTCGTCGGTTTGGAAATGTCGCCAAAATCTTTTAGGTAAATGACTCTACGAATCCTCTCAAGATATTTGCTTGGAAGTTTATCTTCTATCTGAACAAAAAGCCCCCAATATGGAGAAACAACTCCCTCGCTTCTATCTTGTATCTTAAAACCCGTCAAACCAACAAGGCATGATTTGATTTCCTTCAGAGTCATTTTAGAAGAGACATTTCTTAATACTTTCAGGTTGCCAACGGGTGAGCTTGCCACCTTATGTGATTCTCCACATCCTGATAAGCAATAGAAACATCTGTTCCTGCCGCTTCTTCATAGAATGTCTCTGTAACCAGTTTGATGACTGCCTGGATCCCTGCTTGCAAGCAGTGTGCCCAGTTCCGCCAATCGGATAGGGATGAGGAACCGAGCGACCTTACGACTTCTTCCGGCTGCTCTTGCTCAGCTGCTCAAGACGGGTCTGGACTTTTCTCTTACCCATGTGGCGAATCGAGGCAAGAACCGACAACTGCCTCTTGCGGGGGCGGCTCTCCTCATTCTCCCAGCTATAGACCGTCTGAGCAGTAATCCCAACAAGCTTGCCGTAATCTGCGGCACTGAGACCCAATCGTTTCCGTTGTGAACGCAGACCTTTCGCTGTGAATCGTACGCCTTTTGCATCAGCGTCGGCGACTCGGGATGAGACATCTGGCAGCACCTGTTTCTCAAGCAAAGAGATTCTGCCTTGAAGGTCCGAGACCTGGCGTTTCAGTTCGGCAATATCTCGCCTATACTGAGCAGATGCCTTCTTGAAAACGGCTGTCTCACTGCGGGTCTCCTTCCGAGCGAGCCGTGATATCTCGTCTTTAAGCACTACAGCTATATTTGGCATTTTTCTGTTCTCCTAATGCCTGCATCATAAATCCGATAGAGCTAATGCCATCTGCACGCTATGATGGCACTGCCCAGACAGTAGAGACCATACCACCATTTCCTGTTTGGAGCAAGTACTCATACAATCCAAGAACTCCTGATGATGTAGGAGCAACAGGAATGTAGATATATCTTTTGTGCCGAAGAAAAAAAGATACGACTGTTCTCAGCAGGTCAGTAGGGAGGAGTTCCCCCTACACCCCCCTCATAATTGTCCAGGATTTATTCTAATCTAAAAACTCTTGACACCGAGACCTGTGGGCCTAATTCTTTTGATTCTTTTGATTTTTAATGGGATTTTAATAGAAATCTAAATGGAGGGGCGAGAAAAATGCTGATTATCCTCACTTTTTACAGCCAAGAAGTCATAAAAAGTTCCATCTTTCAGACAGATCTGGTATCCTGATGAACGAAAAGTTCAGTTGTATAACTGAGCAAGGATATGCAAGGTTATATGGGAACTGCCGGTTTAATCAGTAAAGGAGTGGTTTATGATAAGACAATTCATTGCAGGCAGTTGTTATTCTTATATTATGAGCGCAGACAATGAGGCGCTGATTATCGACCCGCACATAAGCTTGCCTGA
>Ga0315288_10006053_pt1 | contig 15326 bp, 13 predicted proteins | sample YL17G11_20_MG_FD_203454 | JGI IMG/M metagenome (GOLD analysis project Ga0315288, IMG submission 203454) | Sediment microbial communities from Yellowstone Lake, YNP, Wyoming, USA - YL17G11_20 | ecosystem: Environmental > Aquatic > Freshwater > Lake > Sediment | place: USA: Wyoming | collected...
CCGCTGCCTCGGCTACCCTAGCGGCCATGAAAACCTTCACCATCGAACTGCAGCGCATCAAGTCGATGTCCAACAGCCACGGCCTGATCCGGGCGCGCGTCGATGCGACCGTGCAGGCCACCGCAGCCCGTGACGACGGCAGCGAGCCGAGCAGCACGCTCAGCCTGACCGTCGAGGACGCCCGCGTGCTGCTGTTGCTGATCAAGGCGCAGCTGGCCGAAGTCGATTCGCGCAAAGCACGCAGCCAGCGCTGAAGCGCCGGCGTGCCGACCATGCCCGTCGTTCCCGAGACCCGCGGCGCAACGCGCCTGCGCGCAGCGCGCTGGGCCACCCGCGGCCAGTTCCTGCTGTTCGGCTGTCTGACCGGCATCTGGGGCGTGCACATTCCGTCGGTCAAGGCCCATTACGGGCTCGACGCGAGTGCGCTGTCCTTCGCGCTGTTGGCGCTTGCCGTGGGCGCCGTGCTGTGCCTGACGATGGCCGGGCGGGTCGTGTCGCGCCTGGGGCCGCGGGCTGCAGCGCTGCTCGCCGGTGTGCTGATGTCGGCGGCACTGGCTGCGATGCTGGCGCCACGCGACTTCACGGTGCTGATCGCGCTGGCGCTGGCCTTCGGCGGAACCTTCGCGCTGTTCGATGTCGCGATCAACGCCGAGGGCAGCGAGCTCGAGGCCGTCAGCGGCAAGAAGGTGATGAGCGGCTTTCACGGCATGTTCAGCCTGGGCGGCATGACGGGCGCGGCGCTGGCGGCACTGCTGATCCGTGCGGCGGTGCCGGCGCCTGTGCAGCTGGCGGTGGCGGGTGCCGCGATGGCCGCGCTGGTGGCCACCGCCAGTGCCTTCATGCTGCCGCTGCGCGCAGCCGGCGTTGCACCGCCCGTGCGCTACCGGCTGCCGCACGGCGCGCTGGCGGTGCTGGGCGGGCTGGCCGCCGTGGGCCTGCTGGCCGAGGCGGCGATCTACGACTGGAGCGTGCTCTACCTGCAAGACGAGGTCGGCGCGGCGCCGGCCCTGGCCGCACTCGGCTTTGCCAGTTTCTCCGCCGCGATGGCGGCCACCCGCTTTGCCGGCGACGCACTGCGCACGCATGTCAGCGCGCCGCGCCTGTTGGCGGGCAGCGGCTTGCTGGCCGCGTTCGCGATGGCGGCGGTGCTCGTGGTGCGTGAGCCGATCGTGGCGCTGATCGGCCTGGCGCTCGTCGGCGTCGGCCTTGCCAACGTCGTGCCGATCCTGTTCATGGCCGCGTCCAAGGTGCCCGGCGTGGCGCCGGCCAATGGCATTGCCGCGGTCTCGTCGATCGGCTACCTCGGCATGGTCGCGGGGCCGCCGCTGGTCGGTGGCATCGCCCAGCTCAGCTCGCTGAGCTGGGGCCTGGGCGTGGCGGTGGTGGGCGGCGCCTTGCTGCTGACCTGGGGCGCGCGGCGCATTCCGATCTAGGACGCGGAAGCGCGCGGCAGGTGCTGCGGCGACGCCGGCGCGGCGCATCGACAGCCCCGGCAGCGCACCGCTCATCGCCACCCACTGCAGTTCGACGCGTGCGGCCCGCAGTTCGTCGCAAGGCGCTCGCGCGGCGCAGCGCGAACGCCGAAAGTCACGCCATCGACACCGCACACCCAGCCCAGGAGCCCACCATGAACATCGCCAACAGCCGCTTCACGATCAGCACGATTGCCGTCGCAGCCTGCGCCATGGTGGCCCTGGTGGCCGCCGAATCGGCGCAAGCCCAGACTGTCGAGCCGAACGTGCAACGCATCGAGATCGTCGGCCAGCGCCTCGTGCCGCTGCAGCGGATCGTCATCGTCGGCAAGCGCCAGGCCGAGCCCGAAGTGCAGCGCATCGTGATCGTCGGTCAGCGCCTGCGCGCCGAGCGCGTGGCGGCGGCGGGCGGCAAGGCAACGCCGCTCTGATCACTCGAACGGGTAACGTACCCCCAGGCGCTCGCGCATCGCGTCGATCAGTTCGACCACGGCCAGCGACTCGGCGTGCGGCAGCACGGGGCTTTCGATGAGCCCGGCGCGCACACAGCGCATCGCCTCCTCGATCTCGTACTCGAAGCCGTTGACGCGGAACGGTGCCTCGGCGGTGTGTGCCGCCTGGCCGTCGCGCTGCAGCGTCGCTGCGGTGGCTTCCCAGAAGCCGCCATGGATCACGACATGGCCGCGCTCGCCGGTGATGCGAAAGCCGTTGTCGCCATTGCCGAAGAAGCTGCAGTGGAATTGGGACCAGCGGCCGGCGCCGAAATCGAGCGTCACCGCGGTCTGCACATCGACGCCTTCGCCACCGAGCAGGCCGCGCAGGTCGAAGCCCTGCACCGGAACACCCGGCAGTGCCATGCGTGAGACCGTGATGTTGTAGATGCCGATGTCGAGCAGCGTGCCGCCGGCCAGTGCTGCGCTGTAGCGGCGGTCGCCCGGCTTGAACGGCCGGTCCAGGCAGAAGCTCGATTGCATCGCACGCACGGCGCCGATCTGGCCTGATTGCAACCACTGCTGCACAGTGGCGTGGATCGGCAGGAAGCGCGTCCACACCGCTTCCATCAGGAAGACGCGCTGGCGCTGCGCCAGCTCGACCAGGGCCCGCGTGCCGGCGGCGTTGACCGTCATCGGCTTTTCGCACAGCACCGGCTTGCCGGCGGCCAGGCTGTCGCGCACCGGCTCGGGATGAAAGGGGTGCGGCGTGGCGACATAGACCGCGTGCACATCGGGCTGCGCCAGTGCGGCGGCCAGGTCGGAGGTGACGAAAGGGGCTGCGCTGCCATGCTGCCAGGCTGCGGCGAATGCCGCCGCGCGCGCAGGGTCGCGCCCGATCACCGCGGCCAGCCGGGTGCCGGGGATGCCGCGCAAGGCGCCGGCGAAGCGCCGCGCGATGTTGCCCGGGCCGACGACGGCCCAGCCGAATTCAGGCTTCGCTTCGTTCATCGGTCGCCGGCGCCTCGTCCTTCTCTTCGCCGAGGAAGCCGCCGCTCTGGTGGGCCCACAGGCGCGCGTAGATGCCACCCGATGCCAGCAGGCTGGCGTGGGTGCCTTCTTCGACGATGCGGCCATGGTCCATCACCACCAGCCGGTCCATCGCTGCGATGGTCGACAGGCGGTGCGCGATCGCGACCACGGTCTTGCCCCGCATCAGCTTGTACAGGCTGGCCTGGATCGCGACCTCCACCTCGCTGTCCAGCGCGCTGGTGGCCTCGTCGAGCAGCAGGATCGGTGCATCTTTCAGCATAACGCGGGCGATGGCGACACGCTGGCGCTGGCCACCCGACAGCTTGACGCCGCGCTCGCCGACATGGGCGTCGTAGCCGCTGCGGCCCTTGGGGTCGACGAGCGTCTGCACGAACTCGTGGGCCTCGGCTTTCTGCGCCGCGGCCACCATCTGCGCGTCGGTGGCGTCGGGTCGGCCATAGACGATGTTGTCGCGCACCGAACGGTGCAGCAGCGAGGTGTCCTGCGTGACCATGCCGACCTGCGCGCGCAGGCTGTCCTGCGTCACGCCGGCGATGTCCTGGCCGTCGATCAGGATGCGGCCCTGCTGGATGTCATAAAAGCGCAGCAGCAGGTTGACCACGGTGCTCTTGCCCGCGCCCGAACGGCCGACCAGGCCGATCTTCTCGCCGGGGTGGATGGTCAGCGTCATGCCGTCGATGACGCGACGCTGCGGGTTGTAGGCAAAGCCGACGTTGTCGAAGCGCAGCTCGCCACGCGTCACCACGAGCGGCCGGGCATCCGGGCGGTCGAGCACCGTGCGCGGCTTGGCCAGTGTCGTGATGCCGTCTTGCACGGTGCCGATGTGCTCGAACAGGCTGGCCATCTCCCACATCACCCAGTGCGAGATGCCGTTCAGGCGCAGCGCCATCGCAGTGGCCGCGGCCACCGCGCCAACGCCGACTTCGCCCCGAGTCCAGAGCAGGATCACGACCCCTGCCGTGCTCGCAATCAGCATCACCGACAGGATCTGGTTGACGATTTCGAAGCCGCTGACCAGGCGCATCTGCCGATACACCGTGGCCAGGAACTCCTGCATTGCCGAACGCGCGAAGCCGGCCTCGCGCTGCGAGTGCGAGAACAGCTTGACCGTGGCGATGTTGGTGTAGGCGTCGGTGATGCGCCCGGTCATCAGCGAGCGCGCGTCGGCCTGCTCCTGCGCCACCCGGCCCAGGCGCGGCACGAAGAAGCGCATCGCCACGATGTACAGGCCGAGCCAGAGCGCGAACGGCGCCAGCGTCCAGGTGTCGAAGCCGCCGAGGATCGCCGCCATCGTGACGAAATAGATCACGACGTAGACCATGATGTCGGCCAGGATCATCCAGACATCGCGCACGGCCAGGGCCGACTGCATGACCTTCGTGGCGATGCGGCCGGCGAACTCGTCCTGATAGAAGGCCAGGCTCTGCGCCAGCATCAGGCGGTGGAAATTCCAGCGCAGGCGCATCGGGAAGTTGCCGGCCAGCGCCTGCTGCTTGAACAGCGATTGCAGGGCGGCCAGCGCGATGCTGGTCAGCAGCACCAGCGCCAGCAGGCCCAGCGTGGTCTTCTCGCGCGCCCACAGGTCGGCCGGCGCGACCTCGGCCAGCCAATCGACGATGCGCGCCATCATCGCGAACAGCAGGGCCTCGAAGGCACCGATGGATGCGGTGAAAGCGGTCATTGCCACGATGTAGCCGCGGGTGCCCTCGGTGCACGACCACAGGAAGGGCCCGAAGCCTCTGGGCGGCGTGGCCGGCGGCGCGTCGGGATAGGGGTGAACGAGGCGTTCGAACCAGCTGAACAAGCTGTTTGCTCCAACGAGGGACAGACAAAAGGGGCGCAAGGGTAGCTGAAATGGCGGGCACTTCGGGTCTTGTTCCCACGATGACCGCGCGGCAAAGGCTGCACAATGCAAAGCACTGAGGCGACAAACCGACCGCACGATTGGGCGGATCCCGGAACCCGTGACCGGCGCCAGACACCGTCGCAGCTTGCTGCGCCCGGAAGCAACCAAGGGGGCCATCGCAAGGTGGCCCTCTGCTTTTCGCGCTGTGTGCGCAGCGTTGTTCAGCGCCGCGGTGCCGGCTCCGCGTGCAGCAGTTCGGCAGGGTAGGGTTTGAGGTAGTCGCCGAGCCGCTCTGGAGGGGCTTCGAGCCAGCCGTCGTAGTCGGCCTCGTCGAGGATCACCACCATGCGCTTTTCTTCGCCGGGTCGATGCAGCCGGCCGAACACGCCATGACCGTCGGCATTGATGGTCAGCATCGTGAAGCTCAGCCACTCGCGCCCGTCAGGGCCGCGCCACCAGCCCCAGAGGCCGGCGATGCCCAGCGGCCGGCCGTCCTGGCGCGCCACGCTCCAGCGCACGGCCTTTCCGCTCTCCCAGTTCGGTTCGTAGACCGCCTCGGCCGGGACGATGCAGCGCCGGCCCTGTCGCCAGGCATCGCGAAAGCTCGGCTTCTCAGCCACCGTTTCGCTGCGCGCGTTGTAGGTGCGGCGGCCGAAGGCCAGATCCTTGGCCCAGTGCGGCAACAGGCCGAACAGGCCCATGCGCACGTCGCGTGCCAGCTCGACGCGGTCGCGCTCGCGCACGATGAACGGCGCCAGGCCGCCAGGGTAGAGATCGGGCGGCACCGCGTCGATCGGACGCTCGACGCCGAAGTACTGCACCAGGCGGTCTTGGGCGGTCACGGGGTGGTAGTTGGCGCACATGAGGGGGCAGCGTCGATCACAGTTTCATTTCAAGGCGGATCTGCCAGTTGACGTAGGAATGCGCGTTGTTGGCCACCGCTTCGCGCAGGCCATTGGACTCGACCCGCGTTTGCGTCAGGTAGTCCTGCGCCAGCGCGTTGCCCACCGACAGGCGCAACTGCAGATCGGGGTTGAAGACCCACAGCGCGTAGCCATCGATGACTGTCTTGTCGGGCTGCGTCGCCCAGCGGTCGTTGTCGAGGCGCACGTCATAGCCGGGCGTGAAGTTCAGATTGCCGCCGATCGTCAACGGCAGGCCGCGCAGTCGGTAGTCTGCGCCGAGGTTCAAGGTGCCGTCGGGCTGCTCTGCGAGCCGATTGTCGGGGCCGGGGACGGTGTCGACGCGGGAGCGGAACACGCTCATGTTGGAGCGTACGTCGACACGCGGCGCGTCGGCCACCACGTCGCTCAGGCGGAACTTGGCCTCCAGCTCGAGGCCCTGCGACACCGCATCACCGATGTTCTGCGGCCGCGACACGTAGCGCGGCGTTCCGGGCGACCAGCTCACGTCTTCGAGCGCGACCACGTTGCGGATCAGGTCGCTGATGCGGCGGCGGAACAGGTTGGCGCTGAGCACGCCGCCTTCGGCCAGGTAGCGCTCGACCGCGAGGTCGATGCCGACTGCAATCTCGGGCCGCAGTTTCGAGTTGCCGGCGACGTCGGGCGTGAGTTCGGTGTTGGCACCGGGCGGTGGGTCGATGTTGTTCAAGCCCGGGCGGCCGATCAGCTGGTTCAGGTTCGGGTTGCGGTAGCTACGCGTCAGGCTGGCGCGGACCTGGTCGCGGCTCCTCGGGTCGGGGCGCCACACCGCGTGCAACAGCGGTGTCGCGACACGGCTGACATTGCGCTCGACCTCGTTGTTGGCGCCTTCGCCCTCGGTCGTGATGCCTTCCAGGCGCAGCCCGGCATGGGCCGCCCACTGCGGCGTGATGTTCCACTCGTCCTGTGCGTACAGCGCGTAGCGACGCGACGTGGCGGTGAGGCTGTCACCGAACTCGGTCAGCTGCGGCACGCCGTTCCACAGCGTCGTGCGCGCTTCGACACGGCGGCTGCCTTCGAGCTCGATGCCGGACACCAGGATCTGGCCGCCGTCGAGCGCGTTCGAGGCCTTCAGGCTCAGGCTCGCGTTGCGATCGCGGTTGTCGGTGCGGTCGTCCACGGTGCGGCTCGGCGCGCCCCCCACGTCGAACTCTTCACGCAGCGACGCATTGCGCCAGTGGCCATCAGCAACGCCAAAGCGCCACTCCAGCCGCGTGTCGTTGTCCAGCCGATGGTTGAACTGGCCGTTCAGGCGCAGCAGCGTGAAGCGGCCGTTGCCTTGCGTCTGGCTGCTTGCAAAGCCAGGGGGGTCGTTCGGGTCGCCGATGAGGTCGGCCTGCGTGCCTCGGCTGGCGTTGCCGCCTTCGCTGTGGATCAGCAGTGGCTGCAGCATCGCGCTCATGCCTTGCTCGTTGCGCCATTGCAGTCTGCCAGTGGCATTCACGCCGGTGCGGGTGTCCTGTGAAGAGAAGCTGCCCTCACGCAGCAGCGTCGTCGCGCCGGTCGCGAGATCTTCCCGCCGCGTCAGGCTCGTGCTGTCGGTGTCCTGAAGGCGCCGCGACATCGACAGCGACAGGTTGGCGATCCAATCGCCCAGCGCTTCGTTGCGGGTCCAATTCAGACTCGGTGAGCCGTGCCCGTTCTCCAGCGCAGCGCCCAGGCGAAGGTCGTTCAGGCGCTTGCGAAAGCCTTCGCGCAAGACGATGTTGATGCTGCCGGCAATCGCTCGCGCGCCGGTCTCGGCCGTCGGTGCGCGCAGGATCTCGATGCGCTCGATCTGCTCGGGGGCGATCGAGTCGAGCGAAAAACCGGGCGGTATGCGGTCTCCGTCGAGGAGGATCTGGGTGTAGCCGCCGGCCATGCCGCGCAGCCGCGGGCCGCCGCCCCGCCCGCCTGGCCCCGGCATCGTGACGCCGGGCAGGCGCTTCAAGACCTCGCTGGTGCTGCTGTCGCCGAAGCGGTCGATCTCCTCGCGGCCGATCACGATCTTGGCGGCAGTGGCCTGGCGTCGCTGCTCGGTGTCGCTGGGGCGGTTCGCGGTGACGTCGACGCGCTGGGGCGCCGATGCCGCTGGCTCGGCGGGCACGGGTGTTTGCGCGCGCAGCGGTGCAGCCAGCAGGGCACCCAGAATCGCCGTGCACAGTCGTCGTGAAATCGGGCCGGGAACTGTCATGCGCGGCGATTGTCGGCGAGTCGGGTCAGGCGGCTGCAACCGCGGCGACCATCGCTGCGGGTATGCTGTGCGCATCAACTGCCCCCAGCCGCAGAACCCGCAGAAGGAGCGCCGTGGCCACACCGAATTATTCCTACGAAAAGCGCCAGCGGGAGCTGGCCAAGAAGCGCAAGCAGGAAGAGAAGCGCCAGAAGAAGCTCAATCCGCGGCCCGATGGCGAACCGGAGTCGCCCGATCCAGCCGATGAGCCCGCGCCCAGCGTTGTGCAGCCCGGAACACCCGAGCCCAAGCCCTGACGCCCACGTCGAAGCCGGTCGCCGTGCCGGTGCTCTACAGCGACGACGCGATCGTCGTCGTCGACAAACCGGCTGGCCTGTTGGCCGTTGCGGGCCGCGGCGACACCCATCGAGACTGCGTGGCAACGCGCGTGCAGGACCAGTTTGCCGATGCCCTGGTCGTGCACCGGCTCGACCAGGCCACCTCGGGCCTGCTCGTATTTGCCCGTGGCATGGCTGCGCAGCGATTTCTCAACCAGGCGTTCGCCGATCGCCGGGTCGAGAAGCGCTACATCGCCGTGGTAGCGGGCCTGCTGGCCGACGACCGCGGCCAAATCGACTTGCCGCTGGCGGCCGATTGGCCCAACCGGCCCCGCCAACAGGTGGATGCAAACGGCGGCAAGCCGTCGCTGACGCGCTGGCGCGCGGTCTCGCGCGACCCCAGCGCATGCACCACCCGCGTCGAACTCGAACCCGTGACGGGCCGTTCGCACCAGTTGCGCGTGCACCTGCTGGCCATCGGTCACCCGATCGTCGGCGATGCGCTGTACGCCCCCGCAGTGCCTGCGCCGCGCCTGATGCTGCATGCCTGCGCCCTGACGGTGCCACACCCGCAGGAAGGCCGGGCGCTGAACTTCTCGAGTCAGGCGCCGTTCTGAGGGCGCGCTTTCCGATCGTCGTCGCGGCGTAGCATGCGGCGAAGAACCCAAAAAAATGGCCCCCACGCGAGGTGGGGGCCGAAGCTCCTGATCGCCAGCGCCTTGCGGCGCCTGCGGTCACAACCAGCTTAGCCGCACGACGATCGCCTTGTCATCGGCACAAGTCACTAGAGCGAACGGCGGAACTTTCCCCGCTCACGCCGCCGCGAGCCACGCAGCCAGGTCGCGCTCGAGCTTCACCAGGTCGTTTTCGCGCGTGTACATCATGTGCCCGGCGTCGTAGTAGTGGTGTTCGACCCGCGCCAGCACGTCGGCAGGCGCGTCGAGCTGGGCCAGCGACCAGTCGCTGGCGCTGTAGGGCGTGCCGAGGTCATAACGGCCGCTGGCCACCAGCACGCGCAGGTGGGTGTTGCGGCGCAGCGCGCGGGCCAGGTCGTCGCTGGTCGATGCAAAGGCATTGCCCTTGGCCTCCTGCCCTGAATCATCGCTGCGGTTCCAGTTCCAGCCCTTGTTGACTTCATGGGACAGCAGTTCGTAGCGTTCTTCGCTGGCCAGGCCGAGCTGCTCGCCGAAGTAGGCCAGTGCGGCCATGCCGTACGGCGCGGCGATGGCCTCGATGCCGGGGTCGAACTCCCACTCCCGCGTGCGGCTGGCGGCCATCGGCCCGGTGGCCCGCGCGTCGAGGCGGCCGACCATGCGCCCGGCGTCGCGCAGCAGCTCGAAGAAGAAGGTCTGGTCGCTGATGCGCAGGTTTTTTTCTTCGACCAGGGCGGCCGGCAGGCCGGTCAGCTCGGACACGCGCTTGGCGACATGGCGGCGCTGGCTGGCCGACAGGCGGGCGCCGGCATTCAGCGCGCGCAGGTAGTCGTCGGCGACGAAGGCCTCGGCGGCGCTGCGTGCGGCCTGCGGTGATGCGGCCGGTGCGCCTTTCAACTTGCCATGGAACTGCGCCACACCCGCGAAGGCCGGCAGGAAGAGGGCGTAGGGCAGGTCATTGCGCGGCGCGAAGACGAGGCTCTGCAGGTCCATTGCGCACGACACCAGGATCAGTCCGGCCAGCGCGACGTTGGCATTCTGCAGGGAATCGGCCAGCGCGGCGCCGCGCGTGGTGCCGTAGCTCTCGCCGGCCAGGTAGATCTTCGAGCCCCAGCGCTTGTGGCGCGTCAGCCAGCCGCGCATGACCTCGGTGAGTGCCGCCACATCGCCATCGACCGAGAGCATCTTCTTGCGCGCCTCGTCGCCGGCGGCGATCGACCAGCCGGTGTGCGGCGGGTCGATGAAGACGAGGTCGAAATGCGCCAGCCAGGTGAGCGGGTTGTCGCTCACCGCGTAGGGCGGGGCGGGCATCGTGCCGTCGTCGGGCACGACCACGCGCTTGGGGCCCAGCGCGCCCAGGTGCAGCCACACCGACGACGAACCGGGCCCGCCGTTGAAGGCGAAGCACACCGGCCGCGCGCCGCCATCGAGACCGTTCAACAGGTAGGCGGTGGTGAAGATGGCAGCCTGCGGCTCGCCGCGCTCGTTGCCGAAGGCGCTCTGCACCACCGGCAGGAATTCGCAGGCGGTCTGGTAGTCCAGGCGGCGGCCGTCGGCCAGCACGACGCTGCCGGCAGCCGTCGTGGGCGACTGCGTCAGCCGCTTTTCCACCTGTTCGCGTTCGCGATGCTTCTTGTTGGCGTCGTCGGCTGCGGCTTTGTCGGTGTCGGGCATGGTGGTTGCTGCTGCGTTGAAAGGCCGGCCAGTTTAGAGGCCTTGCCCTGGCGCGCGTGAGGCCGGACCTTTGGCGCAGGGACAATACCGGCTGTGACGACCGCCACACCCACCCGCCCTGACGCTGCCAAGCCGCTGAACGCCTACCGCCCCTACTGGGCCAAGCGCTTCGGCCCGGCCCCGTTCCTGCCGATGAGCCGCGTCGAGATGGAAGTGCTGGGCTGGGATTCGTGCGACGTCATCATCGTCAGCGGCGATGCGTATGTGGACCACCCGAGCTTCGGCATGGCGGTGATCGGGCGCACGCTGGAGGCGCAGGGCTTTCGCGTCGGTATCATCGCCCAGCCCGATTGGCAATCGGCCGAGCCCTTCAAGGCCCTGGGCAAACCGAACCTGTTCTTCGGCGTCACCGCCGGCAACATGGACTCGATGATCAACCGCTACACCGCCGACCGGAAGATCCGCAGCGACGATGCCTACACGCCGGGTGACATCGGCGGCAAGCGGCCCGATCGCGCGTCGCTGGTCTATGCGCAGCGTTGCAAGGAGGCCTTCAACGAGGTGCCGATCGTCATCGGCGGCATCGAGGCTTCACTGCGCCGCATCGCGCACTACGACTACTGGCAGGACAAGGTGCGGCGCTCGATCCTGGTCGACAGCAAGGCCGACCTGCTGCTGTACGGCAACGCAGAGCGCGCGATCATCGAGATCGCGCACCGCCTGGCCAAGCGCGAACCGGTGGCGAACATCAACGACGTGCGCGGCACCGCTTTCATGGTGCGTTCCGGGCCAGGACAGGCGCCGCAGGGCTTCTTCGAGATCGACTCCACCGACGTCGACCTGCCCGGCCGCATCGACGACCACATCAATCCCTACCTGACCACGGCAGAGGCTGCGGCGTCGCAGGGCCAAACCTGCGCCAAGGAAGAGGGCGCTGCGCCGCCCGCCGCGGCCGTGATCGCGATGCCGGTCAGCCGCAAGAGCGGCGCGGTGACGATGCCGGCGCGCGACAAGACCGTCATCCGCCTGCCGGCCTACGAACAGGTCAAGAGCGACAACGTGCTCTACGCCCATGCCAACCGCGTGCTGCACCTGGAAACCAACCCGGGCAACGCGCGCGCGCTGGTGCAGCGCCATGGCCAGCGCGACGTCTGGATCAACCCGCCGCCGATTCCGTTGACGACACCCGAGATGGACCAGGTGTTCGATCTGCCCTACGCGCGCAGCCCGCACCCGAGCTATGCCGACCAGACCGGCGGCCATGACGGCCCGACCAAGATCCCGGCCTGGGAAATGATCCGCTTCAGCGTGAACATCATGCGCGGCTGCTTCGGCGGCTGCACCTTCTGCTCGATCACAGAACACGAAGGCCGCATCATCCAGAGCCGGAGCGCTGACTCGATCATTCGCGAGATCCAGGATATCCGCGACAAGGTCCGGGGCTTCACCGGCGTGATCAGCGACCTCGGCGGCCCGACCGCCAACATGTGGCGCATCGGCTGCAAGAGCTCGGCGATCGAAGCCGCCTGCCGCAAGCCGAGTTGCGTCTATCCCGGCATCTGCCCGAACCTGAACACCGACCACGGCCCGCTGGTCAAGCTCTACCGCCGCGCGCGATCCTTGCGGGGCGTGAAGAAGGTGCTGATCAGCTCCGGCCTGCGCTACGACCTGGCGATCCAGAGCCCCGAGTACGTCAAGGAGCTGGTCACGCACCATGTCGGCGGTTACCTGAAGATCGCGCCCGAGCACACCGAGGGCGGGCCGCTCTCCAAGATGATGAAGCCCGGCATCGGCAGCTACGACCGCTTCAAGCAGCTGTTCGACCAGTACAGCGCCGAGGCTGGCAAGAAGCAGTACCTGATCCCGTACTTCATCGCCGCGCACCCGGGCACCACCGACGAAGACATGATGAACCTGGCGCTGTGGCTGAAGCGCAATGGCTTCAAGGCCGACCAGGTCCAGACCTTCTACCCGAGCCCGATGGCCACGGCCACGGCGATGTACCACACCGACCTGAACCCCTTGAAGGGCATCAGCCGCATCCCCGGCCGCGCCGAGAAGGTCGACACCGTGCGCGGCGAGAAGCGCCGCCGCCTGCACAAGGCCTTCCTGCGCTACCACGACGCGAACAACTGGCCGCTGTTGCGCGAAGCCCTGAAGAGCCTCGGCCGCGCCGACCTGATCGGCAACGGCAAACAGCAACTGATCCCGACCTACCAGCCGGCGACGGATGGCAGCTACCAGAGCGCGCGGCGCAAGAATTCGACGCCGGGTGCTCCGGCTAAGGGCCGCCTGCTGACGCAGCACACCGGCCTGCCGCCGCGCGATACGGGTACTGCCCCGACCAGGCCACGCCGCGCGCGCCCGGGTAAATCCTGAGGAAGTGAAAGGCGCTTTGCCACGTACGCTGGATACCCCAACCTGGAGTGTCCGCCCATGCAAAGAGTTTCTCGCCTTGTCGCCGTCACGCTGACGTCCGTTGCCGCTGCAGCCTTGGTCGCGTCGTGCGCGACGACGCCGCCGACCGGCCCGATGGGCTTCTTCATCACCAGTGTCGGGCCCGGCAACGGCGCCGACCTGGGTGGCTTGGCGGGCGCCGATGGGTATTGTCAGAAGCTCGCCGCGACAGCCGGCGCTGGCGGGCGCACGTGGCGCGCGTATCTCAGTACGGGCTGGACTTCGACCACCCCGGTCGTCAATGCGCGCGACCGCGTCGGCAAGGGCCCCTGGTTCAATGCCAAGGGCGTAATGATCGCCAGTGACGTCGAGCAACTTCACGGCAACAACAACATCACCAAGGCCACTGCCCTGAACGAGAAGGGGGGGGTGGTCAACGGGCCTGGGGACACACCCAACATGCACGACATCCTGACCGGATCGCGTCCCGACGGCACCGCATTTTCCTCAGCGCCCGGCATGCCCGACATGACCTGTGGCGAATGGAAAAAGAGCGGCGAAGGCTCAGCCATGACCGGCCACCACAACCGCGCCGGCCTTTCCGGCGATGCCTGGGCCACGTCGTGGAACTCCTCGCACAACACTGTCGGTTGCAGCCAGCAAGCCCTGGTGCGCACCGGCGGTGCCGGCCTGTTCTATTGCTTCGCTGCCGACTGAACGTCGCGCTCAGTCGACGAGACGCAGACTGGCGACGCGGCCATTGCGCGGATCGATCGCACAGTCGTAGCTGAAGTGGGTGGCGGGGTCGCGCACCGACGGTAGCGCGGTGCCCTGGCCGCGCAGGGTTACGGCACCGCCGGCGACCTGGCTGAGCTCACGCGTGTCGGCATCGAAGCTGATGCGCGCGACATTCGGCCAACGCCGCTTCAAGGTCGTCGCAGCCGCCGATTCGCACGCCGTGGGCGAGACGTGGCTCAGGTCGGGTTCGACGCTACGCGCCGCAGCGGCCTGCTCGGGCGCTCCGCCATCGCGCACGACCGCGCCAGCCACCGTACCGGTCCGCGTATCGAAGGTACAGCTGTAGTTGAATGGTCGCGATCCGCTCGGCGTGCGAACCTGGCCGCCTCCGCGCAACGTGACCTCGGCCGCGTCGACTGCCCCGGGCTGGGCGGCCGGCGGCGCGCTGAAAACTGCCGCCGCCGTGGGGCCCCGTGCCTCCCGCAGGGTGTCCTGAATGAAGCGTTCGCAGGCGTCGGTGGCCGCGCCACCGGCGGCAGCCGAAGCCGGTGCGGCCCAAGCCCACGAGGCCATGGCGCACAGCAACAAAGTCAGCATCGATCGCGTCATGGCCCCCAGTGTAGAGCGCCCGACCGACGGGCGGTCTGCCCTAGTTGGAGGGTCCGGGCGGCACCGGCAGACTGCCCCACAGCTGCTGGATGCTCGCGTCGCGGCCACACGCGGTGCGGTAATACTTGTAACGGAGGGGGTTCTTCTTGTAGTAGTCCTGGTGGTAGTCCTCGGCCGCGTAAAACGGGCCGGCCAGCGCGATCTCGGTGACGACGGGCTCCTTGAACGGTTTGCTCTTTTCGAGGCTGGCCAGCGAGGCCTTGGCTGCCGCCAGTTGCTTGGCATCCATCACGAAGATGGCCGTGCGGTAGGGTGAGCCCACGTCGCAGAACTGACGGTCCTTGGTGGTCGGATCGATGGTGCGCCAGAAGTACTCGAGCAGTTGCTCGTAGCTTACGCGCTTGGGGTCATAGACGATCTCCACCGCTTCGGCGTGGCCGGTGGACTTGGCCGACACCTGCTCGTAGCTCGGGTTGGCGACCTTGCCGCCGATGTAGCCCGACGTGGTGCTGACCACGCCCGGCACCTTGTCGAAGTCGGACTCGACGCACCAGAAGCAGCCGCCGGCGAACGTGGCCTTGGCCAGCCCCGCCGGGGCCGGGCCGGTGGCGGTCGTGCCTTGGGCCAGCGGGCTGCCCACGGCGAGCGCAGTCGCCACACCCACGCCGAGCGCAACCAGGGCGCCGACCGCCCAGTGAGAGACGGCCTTCATGCCGCCTCCGGTACGAACTTCAAGGCCACGCCGTTGTTGCAGTAGCGCAGGCCCGTCGGCTTGGGGCCATCGCTGAAGACATGACCATGGTGGCCGCCGCAGCGGGCGCAGTGGTACTCGACGCCAAACAGCGTGCGCATGATGCTGCCCTTGGTCTGCACCGCACCCGGCAGGCTGTCGAAGAAACTCGGCCAGCCGGTGCCGCTTTCGTACTTGGTGCTGCTGGCAAACAGCGGCAGCTCACAGCCGGCGCACTGGAAGATGCCCTTGCGCTTTTCCGCGTTCAGTGGGCTGGTGCCAGCGCGCTCGG
>Ga0315288_10006054_pt1 | contig 15325 bp, 11 predicted proteins | sample YL17G11_20_MG_FD_203454 | JGI IMG/M metagenome (GOLD analysis project Ga0315288, IMG submission 203454) | Sediment microbial communities from Yellowstone Lake, YNP, Wyoming, USA - YL17G11_20 | ecosystem: Environmental > Aquatic > Freshwater > Lake > Sediment | place: USA: Wyoming | collected...
GGAGAGACGGCGGTGACCCGCACGCAGCTCATCGTCGACACCCGGGCGCCCGAGGTGACCCTGATGGAGCCCAAGGAGGGCGGCCGGTTCAACGAGTCGGTCCCTGTCATGGGCACCGCCTCCGACGAGTCCGGCCTGAAGGAGGTCGCCGTCAGCCTGCGCGAGGGGGACAAGAGCCGCTACCAGGTGCCCTCATTCATCCAGGGCCTGTACGTGGACGCCCACACGATGGGTGCCACCTACTGGGACGCGGGTCTGGGCCTCACGTTCTTCGACAGCAATGTCAAGCTGCAGCTCCAGATCGGCATGTCGCCTCCCGGACGCTTCTCGGGGTTCGTGATCGGCGCGAAGCTCCTCGCGAACATCGCCACCCTTCCGTTCGGCTACATCATCGGCCCCTCATGGGACTTCTTCTCGATGGCCCTCGCGATCGGGGCGAACTTCTCGTACTTCACGATGTCCGAGAACAGCATCGCCTTCAGCGACGCGGGGCTCGTGCTGGGAGGAGTCGTGGGGCAGCTGGAGTTCGCCAGGTTCCGCATCCCCGGCTGGCGCGCCCTGAACGCCTGGTCGCTGTACACCGAGTACCAGCTATGGTTCATCTCCTCGGATGTCGAGGGGGGCGTCGTGAACAAGCTCGCTTTCGGGATGAGGATCGGGCTGCTGTAGACCCGTCCGCGGCTTCCCTGCGCGTCGCTTCTCACCTCCGATAATAGGGGCTCTCTCTGTCATCTGAGCCAGGCCAAGAGCAGCTGCGCTGAAAAGAACTTGTCGGCACGCTCTGCGAGTGATATATTCTATAAAAGAATGAGCGCTCGTTTTATTAAAATGGGCGCTCTGAGGGGAGCCTCCCAGCGGAGCGGACGCGTGCGGGGTGCCTCTAAGGCGGGCTCTGACAGGCAAGGAGCTGCTATGGCACGGACAAGGGACGAGAACAAGCGCATCGCGATTCTCCAGGCATCGAAGATGCTTTTTGCTCAGAAGGGCTTCTTCAACACGTCCATCTCCGACATCGTCCGGGAGACCGGCATGACGGTCGGGGTGATCTACACGTACTTCACGAGCAAGGACGCGATCGTGCGCGCGATCGTGGAGGAGGGGTGGGCTGAGCTGTACGCGCGCCTTGAGGAGGGGCTGGCCGCCGCGGCGAGTGCGGAGGAGAAGTTCCGGCTCCTGATCGAGGGGTTCATTCCCGGGCTGGCCGCCGACGCGGCCCTCATCAACATCCTTCTGTCAGAAGCGATCGTCTATACCCGCATCGAGGAGAAGGTCGAAAAGATCACGGACCTCGTGTATTCGATCACACGGAGCCTCGCTGCGGGCAAGCGGTCCCTGGCGGCATACACGCGCGAGACGCTTCGGACGGCGCTCGTGGTGTTCTTCCTGGGAATCATGAACACGGTCAAGATCGCCCGGCTCAGCCCGCTCGGGATCAGCGACCGGGACATCGTCGCATTCGTGAAGCTGATGGCGAGGGAATCCCTAGGCATTTCCATCTGACGGATTGGAGCGCGCAGTGAAACCCTTTTCAGACTTCGTCATCCGTTTCCGTGTCCCCATCATCGTGGCCACTCTCCTCGTGACGGCTGTCCTCGGCTTCTTCATCACGGACACGAAGATCAACTCCGACATCCTGAGCTACCTGCCGAGGAACGATCTCGCCGTGAAGCTCAATGCGTACATCAGCGAGCGCTATGGCGGGACGCAGCTCGCCGTGGTCGCCCTGGAGTCGGACGATGTGTTCACCGCGGAGGGCCTTGCCCGTGTCGCCTCTCTTACAACGACGCTCGCCGGCATCGACGGCGTGCTCTCCGTCACGAGCCTCACCGACGTGATGGACATCCGCGCTGCCGAGGGCGGCCTGGAGGTGGGCAGGCTGGTCGAGCCCGAGACCGCCCCCCGCACGCCGCAGGAGATGAAGAGGCTGCGCGAGTACGTGCTGGGCAAGGACATGTACCGTGGCAGGCTCGTGAGCGAGGACGGGAAGGCCACCGTCATCGTTGCCCGGCTCGACGAGAAGGCGGACAAGTCCCTGGCGGCGAAGGAGATCCGCAGGGCCGTCGAACAGATGCGGGTTCCCGAGAAAGTGTATTACGCGGGACTTCCCTTCCAGCTGATCGAGATCGACCGGCTCGTTGTCGACGACATGATCCGGCTGATCCCCCTCGCGGCAGCGCTCATCATCGCCGCGCTCGCCGCGAGCTTCCGCTCCGTGCGCGGAGTGGTTCTGCCTCTCGTCGCGGTCGGGATCAGCACGGTCTGGGTAATCGGCATCATGGCGCTTGCCCGCATCCCTTTCTCCGTGGTCACGAACGTGCTTCCCGTGGTCCTCATGGCGACGGGAAGCGCATACGGCATCCACGTGGTGAGCGCGTTCAACGAAACGGGTGCGGCGGAGGACAGACGAGCCGGCGCGCGCGCGGCCCTCGCCGGGATCGCGCTCCCCGTTCTCCTTGCCGCCGTCACCACGATGGCCGGGTTCCTCTCGTTCCTCTTCGGGTCGTACCTCACGATGATCCGGGAGTTCGGCCTGTTCGCGAGCCTCGGAATCCTCCTCGCCCTCATCGTGTCGCTCACCTTCGTTCCCGCCGTCCTTTCCTTCCTTCCCGCGCAGCGGCCGCGGAAGCCGCGCGCGGCCAGCTCGGACGCACCCTGTCCCGCCGTCCCGCGGCGTGGAAGGCCGGGACTCTTCGGAGGACTGGGCGGGCTCGTTCTGAAGCACAACCGGGCGGTCATTGTCGTGGGCGCGATCGTGCTCGCGGCATCCATCGCCGCGATGCCCTTCCTGAAGCGCGAAGTGGACATCATTTCCTACTTCCGCACCGGCACGGACATCCGCGCCGCGGAAGACCTGATGCGGGAGCGCTTCGGCGGCTCGATCACCATCCAGGTTCTCGTCCAGGGAGATATCCGTGAGCCCGCGGTCCTGCACCGGATGAAGGCAATGGAAGGCTTCCTCCGCGGCCAGCCGGGGCTGCACAACGTCAGCTCCATCGTGGAGATCGTCGAGCAGATGAACGACGCGATGGGCGACGGCCGCGAGATCCCCGACAGCAGGGCGAAGGTGGACAACCTCTGGTTCCTCCTCGAAGGCGAAGAACAGCTCGATCGCATGGTGAGCCCGGACGCGGGGGAGGCGGTGATCAGCGCGACGCTCGAGAAGCTCAATTCCCGGGAGCTCGACGGGCTCGTCCGCAACATCGGGCGATACGCTTCAGCGAGCTCTTCGCCCGAATGCGCCTTCCAGCTCAGCGGCATGGCATCCACCTACCAGAAGATGGACAGCGCCCTGAAGTCCAGCCAGATCTGGAGCCTCGCCGTGGCCATCGTGTTCATGTTCGCCTGCAACCTGTACCTGTTGCGCTCCCTGTCGGGGGCGCTGATCGGCCTCACGCCGATCGTTTTCACTCTCTTCGTGCTGTTCGGCGTCATGGGGGCGACGGGCATCCCCCTGGATATCGCCACGGTCCTGATCGGCAGCATCTCACTCGGCATGGGCATCGATTACTCCATTCACTTCCTCAGCCGCTACCGCCGCGAGGTGGCTGAGGGGAGGGAGCGCGCGGAGGCCCTGGCCGTCACGCTGAACACGACGGGGAAGGCGATCTTTATCAACGTCGCGACGGTTTCGATCGGATTCCTCGCCCTGCTGATCGGAAACCTCATCCCGGTCCGCAACTTCGGCCTGCTCATCGCGGTGACTATGGTCAGCGCGGGGATCGGGGCGCTCACCCTTCTGCCCGCCGTCATGTTCCTCGCACCGAACGGAGCGCTGCGAAGGGCGGCCGAGCGGGCCAGAACGCTGGCGGCCAGTCTCAGGCTGAAGCTGAAGCTGAAGCCGAGCCGGGTCAGGGTGGAGACGGAAACGGAAAAGGAGAAGAAATGAGGACTCATGCACGCGTTGTCATGGCCGCCCTGTTCGGCGCCGCTCTCGCCGCGGCGGCGGCTGGCCCTGTCTTCGCCGAGGAAGCCCTGACGGGCGCTGCAATCCTCGCGAGGGTCGACGAAACGATGAGCGCCCCGCGCGACCAGGTGGTGGAATCCACACTGGTGCTGATCGACAGGGACGGCGGCCGCAAGGAGAGGACCCTCCAGATGCTCCAGAAAGGCGCGAACACCCGCATGGTCCGCTTTCTCGCTCCCGCCGACCAGAAGGGGATCAGCGTCCTGTCCCTCCCGGACGGCTCGATCTACCTGTACCTTCCCGCGTTCAAGAAGGTCAAACGGATCGCCTCCCACGTGAAGAATACGGAGTTCGCCGGCACGGATTTCACCTACGATGACATGGAGGCCAAGCGTTACTCCGAGTTCTACACGGCCGAGCTCGTGCGCGCAGAGGCGGACAACTATATCATCGCGCTCGCGCCTCGGCAGGCGGGAGCGAGCGAGTACTCGAAGCTGCTCATGTGGGTGAGGAAGGACAGCTTCGTGCCCATCATGGTCGAGTTCTACGACGCCAAGGGGGCCCTCGCCCGAAGGATGCGGAGCGAGCGCGTCGAGAAGGTCGGCAGGTACTGGGTCGCGCGGGAGAGGGAGATGGAGAACATCGCCAGGGGCCACAAGAGCAGGATGATCGTGACCTCGATGAAGTTCGATTCGGGGCTCTCCGACGACATGTTCACGACGCGCGCGCTTGAGCGCTGAGGAAGGTGGGGAAGATGAGAAGGGCACGCGTGATCGCGCTTTTCGCCTCGGCCGTGCTCGCTGCGGGAGGACCGCACGCGGGATTCGCCCAGGGCCTGAGCGTGGGCGGATTTCTCCAGACCAGGGCGGAGCTGCCCGCGGGGGCGGACCTCGATTTCTCGGGCGGCTCGTTTAGCCGGATGGATCTTGCGCTGGACCTGCACGGCGAGGCGAAGCCGGGAGGAAACATCCGTCTGTATGGTGAAGCATTGTTCCGCGAAAGTGACCTGCCCGTCGCGCTCTCGAGTCCTGCCGAGCTTTCCTCGTACGCGACGCTCCATCCGATGGACTTCCGGCTTGTGGAGGCCTACGCCGACCTCTACGATTTCCTCGTTCCGCGCCTGGACCTGCGCCTGGGAAAACAGCGAATCGCCTGGGGCCCGGCGGAGAGGGTGGGGGTCGTCGATTTCCTCGATCCGTACGACCTCGAGGACCCCTGGAGCTTCGGCGCCCGGATCCCTTCGATCGCGGCGAAGCTCTCGATGTCCTTCGCATCCCTGAGGATCGAGGCGGTGTACATTCCCACCTTCACGCCCGCCCTCCTTCCCCATGACGCATCGTCGCTGATGCCTGCACCGGCCGTGGAGCTGCCCGCTCCGGACGTCTGGTCGAATGCGACGCTCGCCTCGCGGGTCAGCCTGGCGCTTGGCACATTCGATATTGCGGCAAGCTACCTGTACGGCCGGCAGTCCCTCCCGGCGGTCACCGGCATCACGGGTTTCTCTGCTGCGCCGCCGAGCGTGGACATCGCGGTGAGGCTCCAGTACCCGCGGCAGCACGTTGCCGGCCTCGACGTCGCGGGAGATCTCTTCGGCCTTGGGGTGTGGGGAGAGGCAGCCGTTTTCTGGCCGGACTATGCGGTCGTGACGGACATGCGGGGGATCGGCGGCACGCTCGCGGAGGAGAGGGCTGCGTGGTACGCGAAGGGCGTCCTCGGGTGCGACTACACGTTCCCGGGAGGTCTGTACGTGAACATGCAGTACTCCCACGGCTTTTTCAACGAGGCGGCGCGCGAGGACCTCAACGACTACCTGCTCCTGGGGGCCGAGTGGCGGCTGCCCGGCGGCGTCGTGAAGCTCGGCCCGATCGGCGCTGCCGTCGAGGTGGACGACTGGGCGAACATCGGGAATGCGTGGGCACTCGTGCTGAATCCCGAGCTCGCCCTGTACCCCATGGACAACGCCGAGATTGCCGCGGGAGCCCGCTGGATTGCCGGCAGCGGCTCCACGAGCTTCGGGGCGCGCAAGGAGGAGAACGCCGTCTACATGAGGGTCAGGCTCAGCTTCTGAGATCGACCGCGCGCCGGCCCCCCCCGTGCGCGCGGTTGCCGCCCCCGTGGCGGCCGGCCTGCTGCTCAGTGCATCTCGGCCTCGCAGGTGCCGATCCCGCTCCTGAGGTAGCTGAACTGCACGTTGGGGTGCTCGGCGAGGAGCGACATCGGCACCGATGAGTCCGGAATCCTCCGCGAGATCATGAGCGCGGTGAGCCGGATGCCGAAGGGGTTGTCGTGCCAGCCCGGGTGCCAGATCGACACCTTCTCCGCTTTCCAAGTCTCAACGGGTCCCACGGAGAGCGCCTGTGACGGCACAGCCGACACCGCCCCTCCCCCCGACGTGCGGGCGTTCTGGATGATCGTCATGGGATGAAGGTCGACCACCCTGGCCGAGAGCTTTCGGAACTCCGCGGGGCTCGGGGGGGCATCGCGGTACCTGCCTTCGCGCTTGACGGGGTCGTTGAAGGCCCAGTGCTTCACTTCGCCCTGGCCGCCCTGCATGATCAGGCACCTCACCGAGTCGTACGAGGCCGTGTACTCCTTCACGTTGTCCGCGCGCAGGAAGTGCAGGTTCTCGTCGGGCATGCGCAGCTTCCTGTCGATCCTGTTGAAGCACATGTCCATGTCCGCCTTCGCGAAGCTGAGCGGGTGGGTGATCGGCACCTCCTTGCCGTCCACGTACCACTCGTCCATGCCCCAGAAGTGGCCGTTGCGCACGTCGATGCCGAGGTCGTTCACGATCTCGGCGACAAGGGGAAGCTGCTCGGTGGGCCCGATGGGCCCGCAGATGCCCGCGGGCCGGCTCGGCGTGGCTGCGCGCCAGGCCTGCACGTATTCCAGCGCCTCCGCGGTGAAGAACGACTCCCGTGTGTGGTAGAACTTCACCGTGAAGCCCGGACGCGCGAGCTTCAGGATGTCGTCCGGCGTGAGGCGCGCCGCCTCGGCCAGGATCTCGGGATCCAGGGTCGTGTAGTCCCAGTACTCCCTGGCCACCTTGCTGATGTTCCGCATTCCCATCCCTCCTTCGTCGTCTTCACACCCGCCCGAGCACGTCGGCGGCGGCGAGGATGCCGCAGCCCAGGGCCGAGCCGTCGATGCCGAGCTTCGACACGCGAAGCTCCATGTCCTCGAATATCTCCCGCATGCAGTTGGCGCGCAGGGCCTTCGCGATGCTCTGCTCCATGATCCTGGTGGTCCCGATGAGCCCGCCGCCGAGGATGAGCAGCGACGGGTTGACGATGTTCGCAGCATTGGCCAGGGCGAGGCCGACCAGGCTCCCCGCCGAGGCAAGAAGCTCGGCGCTGAACGGGTCGCCCATGCTCGCCGCGATCGCCACGTCCTGGGCCGTCACGTTCTCGGCCTTCCCGTGGGTCAGGCCCTTCAGCAGCTGCGAGCGGCCGGCCTCGATGCCGGCCAGGGCTTGCCGGGCGATCGCCCTGCCCGAGGCGACGGTTTCCAGGCATCCCCGGTTGCCGCAGGCGCACGGCGGTCCATCCGGCGCGACGACCGTGTGGCCGATCTCGCCCGACTTGTTGCCCGCGCCCGTGTACAGCTCGCCCTTGACGACGATCGCGAGGCCGATTCCGTAGCCGAGATCAGCGAGGAGGAAGTCCGGCCGGCCTTTGCCGTCTCCCATCCATTTCTCCGCCAGGGCGCAGGCTCGGGAGGAGTCCTCGGTGAGGACCGGCCGCGCGAACTCGCCTTCGAAAATCTCCCGCAGCCCGACATCCCGCCACCCCGGGATGTTCTCGGCAACGATGGAGGCGCCGGTCGCGGGGTTCATGAAGCCCGGCGCGCAGATGCCGATGGACCGGACGGCCGCCGATGCCTTCTCGGAGCCCATCAGCCTGCGGCAGATCGTCTTCATCTGGTCGAGGATGATGTCGACCGGGAGACCCGGGCGGATTTCGAAGAACACCCGGTCCAGCGGCCTGCCGCTCAGGTCTGCAAGGATTCCGATGATGTGCGTGCCGCCGAGGTCGATGCCGATGAAGTTGCTGTGGCTGCCGTTCAGTGTGAGCAATTCCTGCGGCCGCCCGGCGAGGGACTCCTTGAACCCCGCAGGGACGATGAGGGAGTCCCTCAGCAGCTCGTCCACAGCGCCCGAAACAGTCTTCTTGTCCAGGGAGAACTCGGCCGCAAGGTCGCTGCGCGAGATCTCTCCCATCTCGCGGATGAAGGAGAGCATCCGAGCCTGTTTTTCCGCGGCGCGATCGCTTTTTTTCACTGATCCCATTATAGAGGCTTTTCCAGCTATTATCAACTCCTACTTGACAGATAGGAGGAAATGTAGTACAAACAGAGGACTTAGTAGGAATCAAGCACCAAACGATTAATGCTGATAGGAGTGAGCGACATGGCAGAGAAACTGGCGATCGATGGCGGGAAGCCCGTCCTCTCGCGGAAGGACTTCAAGAACTGGCCAATCATCGGAGCTGACGAGCGAAGGCTCGTGAACGAGGTCCTCGACAGGGGCATCCTCGCGGGCGGCACGGCCCCACAGGTCAAGGCCCTGGAAAAGGAATGGGCAGCGTACACCGGCGCGAAGTATTGCCTGACGACCTGCAGCGGCACGGCAGCTCTCCACATGGCGCTTGCGGCGGTCGGCGTGGGGCCCGGCGACGAGGTGATCACCTCGGCCTTCACCTTCCTCGCCTCCGCCTCGTGCGCCATCCACCAGAACGCCATCCCCGTCTTCGTCGACATCGATCCGAAGACGTTCTGCATGGACCCGGCGAGGCTCGAGGCCGCGATCACCCCGCGGACGAAGGCCATCATCCCCGTGCACATCCAGGGCTGCCCGGCGGACATGGACCCCATCCTCGCCGTCGCAAAGAAGCACAAGCTGTTCGTCATCGAGGACGCCTGCCAGGCGCATGGCGCTGTGTACAAGGGCCGGAAGGTCGGCACCCTCGGCGACATCGGCGCCTTCTCGCTCAACAACTTCAAGAACCTGTGCGGCGGCGAAGGGGGCCTGTTCATCACCGACAACGAGGCGTATCTGGAGAAGGGCGTGCTGATCCGCTGTTTCGGCGACGAAGTGGACGAGGTGAGCAAGCGCAGAGTCTACAATGCCTCGATCCTCGGCTACATGTACAGGAACCAGGAGCTCCCCGCGGCGCTCACCCGTGCGCAGCTGCTCCACCTCGACGAGTTCAACGCGGCGCGCATCGACAACGCGAATGCCCTGACGAGGGAGCTCGCGAAGATCCCTGGCGTCGTTCCTCCCTCCTGCCCGCCGAACTGCACGCACGTGTACTTCATGTACAATGTCCGCTTCGACCCGAAGAAGGCGGGCGTGAGCTGCGAGCCGCGGCGGTTCCGTGTCGCCGTGGAGAAGGCGCTGTACGCAGAGGGCATGCTGGTCGGCCAATGGCAGACCATGCCGGTCCCCGCCCAGGACCTTTTCCAGAGCAAGCTGGGCTATGGCGGAACCGGATACCCTTGGACGATCAACGAGGCGAAAGGGATCCACTACACCTACGATCCCGGCCAGTTCCCGGTCGCGAAGGATCTGTGCGACACGTACACCATCGTGCACGGGATCCACGCGCCGAACGGGAGGGAGCACATGGAGCGGATGACCGCCGCCTTCCGCAAGGTCTTCTCGAACATCGACGCCGCGCTGAAGCACGCCGACGATCCGATCTATCCGGGAGCCGACGCCGCCCTGTACGGCGCGGGATAGGGGGCGGGGGAGGGAAGGTGCCAGGAGGCGCGATGAAGAGCAGGGGACTGTACGGGAAGAAGCTCCTCGCTATCGAGGAGCGCGAGCGGGAGGTCGGCCGGCCGGACGAGGATCACGTCGTGGTGAAAGTGCGCGCCTGCGGCGTGTGCGGGACGGACGTGAACTTCGTGCGCGACTGGAAGGACGACCCGATGCCGCTGGGGCACGAGATCGCCGCCGAGGTCGTTGAGGTCGGGAAGAATGTCAGGAGCGTCGTCCCCGGCGACAGGGTGATCGTCGAGGACTGTTCGATGTGCGGCATCTGCGACGCATGCAAGAGCGGCCATCCCGAGTTCTGCCGGACCATGTACTCCATCGAAGGTCAGCCGGGCATGGGACAGTACATGTCCGTGCGCTTCAACAGCCTGGTGAAGTTCGACGGGCTGGATGATGTTGCCGCCTGCCTGACGGAGCCGCTCGCGGTGTCCCTCACCTCGGTGCTGAACGCGCAGATCCCTCTCGGCGGCAGCGTCATGGTGCTGGGCAACGGTCCGCTGGGGCTCATGGCCGCCAGCCTGGCGAAGCTGCGCGGGGCGGGGTTCGTCGGCATCACGGGGCTGCCCCGCGACAACGAACGCGAGCGGGCGCGCTTCGCCGTGGCGGAGCGCTTCGGCTGCGACATGACGGTCGAGACGGGCAGGGAGAGCATCGAGGAGAAGGTCAAGGCGCGGTTCGCGAGCGGTGTGGACAGGGTGATCGTGAGCTCTCCGCCCGAGAGCATGAGCGACGCGTTCAAGGTCATCAGGTTCGGGGGGATCGTCACCTTCTTCGGCCTGCACTTCGGCGGGAGGAACACGGTCAGCCTCGACGTGAACGACATGATCTTCAGGAAGATCTCGCTCATCCCGACCTTCGCGGAGCCGGCGATCAACTTCCCCGCGGCGAACAGGCTCCTGCGGGACGGCCTCGTCGACGCGAAGGCCCTTGTCACGCACACCTTCGGCTTCGCCGAGGCGAGGCGGACCCTCGCCGGCATCGTGGACGGCAGCCTGCCGGTCGTGAAGGCCGTGATGCTCCCGAACGGGTAGGGCGGGGCGGGGGGCTACGGCTGGCCGCCGGGGGGTCAGCCGTAGGCTACGGGTCAGCGCGCGAGGGTCTGCTGGACCTCCTCCGCGAAGGCGTCGATTTCCCCTTTGCCGTCGAGGACGCCGATCTCGATATCCATCTCCCGCTGCTCGCCCGGCTCGAGCATGGGCAGCCGCCCCTGCGAGCGCAGGATCGAACGGTTCAGGATCTTCGCGTTGACCGGCTCGAAGCCCACAACGTAGTCCACCTCGTTCAGCATCTTCCATTCGTTCAGGAAGGGGAGACTGGCCGTGTGGTACCTGAGCGAGAGGCCAAGTCCGAGACGCCTGTTGACCATGGCCGCCCGGGTGTACCCTTCGGCATCCGCCGCCATGGAGTGGAGGTAGTCCAGGCCGACGGCGTCCCGTTCGGGGGCCGCGAACCCGAGCACCTCGCTGATGCGCGCGGCGGCAGGCTCGTCGTAGGGCTCGATCGAGCGCGAGGCGAGCAGAAGCTCACTCGACTCGTCCAGGAGCGGAAAGCCCGCGTTCACGTGGTACAGGATCGTGAAGGGGGAGGGACGCGGCCCGATGTTCTCCACGCGGTCGCGGATGCGGAGGCTCCTGGCGCCCAGCGCGGTGGAGATCGATCGGGTCAGACGCAGCTTGTCACCGAAAAGCACCGACTCCTCGACGATGCCGGTGATCTCAAGAACGCGCTCCTCTCCCTCCCACCGCGAGAGGTCGCATACCTGCCGGGCGCTCTGCGCCGAGTAGCGGCCGTGCAGGCCGAGCTCCTCGTCTCCGTCTTTGCCGGGGTCGCCGAAGTAGGTGAGCCCGCAGGTGGTGAGCAGTCCTCCGAAGAACACGCGAAGCCATTCGCTGCCTGAAGGGTCGTGGAAGGAAGGATGGGCGATCCCGCCCGGCGCGTGGTACACGAGCCCGACGCCCTTGAACGAGCAGTCCGCGATGTCCAGGCCCCTGTCCGGCAGGACCGTGAAGGAGAGGCCCGAGCCCGTGTCCACGATTGCCGCCCGCACTCCCCTGGCCCTTCCCTCGGTGAGCTCGCAATGCCTGATCCCGCCGAGCTGGCGGAGGTCCCCAATCCTGCCCTCGATCTCACTCCTGCTGAACTCCCTGTTCCCGATCCGAGCCATCGCTCCTACTCCTCTCTCCAGCGCATCTCGGCCGCATGGCGCTCGGCCACGCGGCGAAGGCTCTCGTGAAGATCCCGAATATCCCCGTCCGTCCACCTGCCGTCCAGCCACGCCACGGGCACGGCAAGGACGTCCGGCGTGAAGGCGTTCGCAGCCTCCTCGTAGCCCGCAACGATCTCGGCCGCCGTCTCGCCGTTGTCGAACAACAGCTCGACGAGCCCGCGGCCCGCGAAGGCCTCCGCAAGCCGGGGGAAATCCTGCCTCGTGTACCGGAAGGAGCAGTTCAGACCGTCGATGGGCGGGTCGTGGTCCAGGTACAGCCCGGCGGCCGGGTGCGGGCCGCAGTTGTGGATCCTCCCGCCCCTCCACTGCCTGAAGATCCGGTTGTTCGCGGGCATCGAGAACTCGCGGAAATGCTCGGGCGAGAGGCCGGCGCACACGTCGTCCGATACGAACCCCTTCCGCCCTTCGGGCGCCCACAGAGAATCGAAGTCGATGCAGGTGAACCGCTCGATGCCGCCGGCCGCCCGGATCACTTCCCTATAGCACGCGATCTGTACGTCCGCGGCAAAACCGAGGAACCCCTTGAGCGCCTCGGGTTCGTCGTAGAGCGCCGTGAACAGCAGGTCGGTTTCGAAGAGGTCTTTTGCCGTATTCATCGGCCCGCCAAGGTCGGGGCCGGCGAGAGACACCTCGGGAGGCAGCTCCCGGGCGAAGCGCGCGGTCCATTCGAGGATGAACGGCATGAGCCCGCTCGTGCGGGGATCGGGGGGCGCCGCGGCCGCGAGCGCCAGGGCCTGACCGATTTCTGTGACGGGATGCCGCAGGACCCCAGGGGCCTGGTTCGGATCATCGCTCCAGTGCGCCCGAAGCCCGAACATCGTGGCAATCGTGATGTAGCCCGGCCACAGGCGCGCGGCGGGAATGTAGTCGTCGGGAAGAATGCGCAGGAGCCTGTCGATATTCGCCCGGTTCGCCTCGAGCTGCAGCTCCCCGTTCTCGCAGGCCTCGCGAAGCGTGTGCCCGTGGAAGTCCTCGAGCCCGAAGGCGATCGGCGTGTGATCGACCTTCCGACGCCGCCATGCCCTGCGGACCCGGTCCTTCCTCCTCTCGATCTCCCTCCTGTCGATCGACGCGATGTCCATGCAGCTCTCCTCCGCGCCATTATACCGGTCTGAGAGGCGAGCGGGAAAGCTTTTTTCTTGACAAATGCCGGGGTTGCCCCGATAATCGGGTGAACCTGATCCGCCTGTGGAAGCCTGGATAGACACGTCTGGAGACGCACATGACCTCGCGGGAACGGATGCTTGCGGCCATAGGCTGCGAAAAAGTCGACCACACTCCCTGTTCGTTCATGCTGTTCTACAATCTGTACGAGACCTGCCGCACGGAATCCGAATACGTCGAGAGGCAGATCGAGATGGGTCTGGACGCCTTTGTCCACGTCGGCCACCTCAACCACAGCCTCCATCTCTATGGAGGTCTTCACCCCGAGGCGACGTGGCGGGAATGGGTTGAGGAGAAGGACGGCGCGACGTTCTTCTGCCGGCGCATCGATACCCCTGCAGGGCCGCTCACGAGCCGGCTGCGGCAGCGCGAGGGCTGGCCCACGAAAGACGACTTCCCCCTGATGAAGGACTGGATCGTGCCTCGCATGGAAGAGCCCCTGGTCAAGCTCGAGCAGGATATCGAGAAGGTGAGCTTTCTCTTTGGACCGATCAAGGACGCGGACATCCGCACCCTGCGCGAGGAGGCTGCCGGAGCCGCCGTCCTGGCGAAGAGGCACGGCCTGCTGCAGGTGGGGGGATGGAAGGGGAGCGTGCGCCCCGGCCTGCAGGTCGACCCGGGCGTCATGGGCTGCGATGCGATGTCCTGGCTCTCGGGCTACGAGCAGGTCATGATCCTCGCGATCTCGCGGCCCGAGTGCATCGAAGAGTACGCGCGCATCATCCACGAATGGAACATGCGCCAGATCGAGGTCTACCTCGACGTCACGGAGGCGGAGCTTATCGTGCGCCGAGGCTGGTACGAGACCACGGAGTTCTGGACTCCGGCGGGCTTCCGACGGATCATTGCCCCGACACTGAAGCGCGAGGCGGACCTCGCGCACCAGGCCGGGAGGCGGTTCGGCTACATCATCACCAGCGCTTTCCTCCCCTTGCTGGACGACATCCTCGATGCCGGGGTCGATGTCCTAATTGGCCTTGACCCTTCCGAGGGAAAGGGGACGCACCTGACGGCCATCAAGGAGCGCTTCCGCAAGGCGAAAAGGGCTCTGTGGGGCGGGGTGAGCGGCGCGATCACCGTCGAGATGGGGACCGAGGCAGACACCGAACAGGCAGTCGACGCCGCCCTCGAGTCCCTCGGCGACGGAGGAGGGTTCATCCTCTCGCCCGTGGACAATGTGCGCGAGGACACGGAGATGGCGTGGCGAAACACCCGCCGTTTCATCGAGGCGTGGAAGAAGCGCTGGTAAGAGAGGGAAGAGAGGCAAGAGTGCGATACAGGGGCGTTGCTCCTGTGGAAAGTTCTTCGTCGAAGAGTCTTTCAAAGGGGGTTTGTATGAGAAAGGGAACAGCTCTTCTGCTCGCCGTCCTTCTTTTCCTCCCGCTCGCCGGATTCGCGGGCGGCCAGAAGGAGAAGAAGGCCGCCGAGGCCGAGACCATCACCGCCCTGTTCGGCATCGACGCCGCGGGGAAGCACATGGGCGAGAGGGCGGCGGAGTTCACTGCCAAGACGGGCATCAAGGTGAACCTGGTCGAGGTGGAATGGGACGGCATGGTGAACAAGCAGTCGGTGGCGTTGACCGCAAATGAGCCAACCTTCGACATCGTGGACTGCGGCTCCTTCATGCTCCCCGAGTACGTGCCGGGCGGCAAGTACGCCGACATCTCCGACATGTTTTCGGCGGCTGACAAGGCGAAGTTCATGGAGGGCATGATCGACGCGGTCACGATCGGCGGCAAGGTCTACGCCGCCCCCCTGATGGCCTCCTGGACCATCATGTTCTACAACACGGAGATGTTCACAAAGGCGGGGCTGGACCCGAACAAGCCACCTGTCACGTGGGACGAGCTGGTCGCCTATGGGAAGAAGCTGCAGACCAAGGATACCTACGCGTACACCGATTCCTTGGGTCCGGGCGAGTACGTGACCACCGCCTACTTCAGGTGGGCCAAGTCCGCCGGCGCCAAGATCAGCGAGTGGCGGGGCAGCAAGGTGTACTGGCTGCTGGACAGCCCCGAATGCGCGCAGGCGCTTGACTTCCTCAAGAAGATGCTGAAGGAGGGCACCATGGACCCCGGCGCACCCACGTACGTGCAGCAGCAGATCGCGGACCTTTTCGGCAAGGGCCATGCCTCCATGTTCGTGAATTGGGACATGATGCAGCTCACCTTCAAGAACCCCGAGCAGACCCCGTTCGCGGGAAAGATCTTCGCCGCCAACATGCCGGGCGCCAAGGCTGGGCTGACCGGTTCGA
>Ga0315288_10006057_pt1 | contig 15321 bp, 21 predicted proteins | sample YL17G11_20_MG_FD_203454 | JGI IMG/M metagenome (GOLD analysis project Ga0315288, IMG submission 203454) | Sediment microbial communities from Yellowstone Lake, YNP, Wyoming, USA - YL17G11_20 | ecosystem: Environmental > Aquatic > Freshwater > Lake > Sediment | place: USA: Wyoming | collected...
ATGTAATCCTTAACGTCCTTGAATTGATCACAGTCATCGCCTGTAAAATTCTTATCTATCATAGACTCTTTAAATAAGCCAGTTTTTGATCTTTTCTTAGAGAATTTAGCCATTTTATGTTATATATAGGTAATATATACTTAAATATCTTTCTATTTCTATAGAAACGTGTTTAAAGCCGTCCTAACGTCGTCGAAAGCGAATAGAGGTCCCCTCGACACGTCATATTTGACCCTTTCTATGATTTTTGCCCCACGGAAGTAAAACTCCCTATGAGCCCTATCATATTCTTTCCAAAGATATTCATTTGTTAACTCTGGATTAGGATGATTGTAAACGCTCTTCCTACCATGGAAGTTATAGTCATCCCAATCGAATGTAGTTATACAACCACCTGCCTTAAGTTCATCAAACATCTCCGTCCCTGGAAACGGAGTGGCAATAGTGAACTTGGCATACAGGGGATCAAGATGCTTTGCAAACTCTATAGTATCATTTATAGTATCCTTAGTCTCATCAAGATACCCAAGTATGAAAAACCCAATAGTCTCAAGTCCATATTCTTTCGCAAGAACTGTAGCCATCTCTGACTGCTCAAGCTTTATTCCCTTGTGCATCCTATTCAATATTTTTTGATTTCCAGACTCATAACCATATGACACACTATACACAGACGATTTATTTAATAGCTTGAAGAAGTCCGGTCTGTTATGAACAGTATCCACCCTTAGCCCACAATCCATACGCATAGGAACATCAACGCCTGCATCATTTATCCCCTCCATGATAGTACACGCCCTATCTATCTTAGCAGTAAAACTATCATCATAAACATGCAATTCCTTAAACCCAGCATCGAGCATATCATTTATGTCTTCGATGACCCTCTCTGTTGATTTTACCCTTATAGAATGTCCATGCATAGTGCTACCATAACAATAACCACAACGACCAAAACACCCCCTGCTTGTCTCAATAGCCCCAACAGGATATTTTCTAGCTGTTATCCTTGGTGAAGTATAATGACTCAAATCGAACAACTCCCATGAAGGTTTTGGCAACTCATCAAGATCTTGTATCTTTGGATATGGACCCACTATTCCTTTCTTGTTCTTTTCTACTATATCAACTATAGCCCTCTCGCCTTCGCCTATTAGAATAGAATCAAAACATTTATATCCTAATACTTCTTCGGGTAAAACCGATGGGTGAACCCCCCCAGCCATAGTAAAAATATCCTTATTTTCTCCCTTTGCGGTTACAGCCAATACTCTAGCCTCAAGAGCAAGAGGAGTAGAAAACGTTATTCCCAAATGAGTCGGATCAAAATCCCCAATCCAATCCTTCATATCGTTTATTGGATCATCAGCAACATGAGCAAGATCGGCTATAAAAACCTCGTGCCCCCTATCTTCAAGAGCCCCCGCCAATGATGCAAGAGATATCAGAGGAACTTTTGGAAGGATGCCCTTCAGCTTTCCGTGCTTATAAACATCTGTACTAGACGGCGGATTCACCAACATGACTCTTTTCATCTTTTAGACCTCATATACTTGCTATATAATCCATGTGTTATATAAATTCTCTTTACAGTCATCCATATCTTGGTCCTGAAAAACCTCATGAATCTCCTTGGATGGAACCACATCTGATGGAAGTAAAAATCAAAAGTAAGATTAAACTTATGAGCATTCATCTCACTGTAATTACCCTTCCATTTTGAACTGAATGACGCCTTTGATGGATCAACACATGCTGTAGTACCAGATGCCCCGGGCATAGGAACGTAACTAAACAGAGCTATTTCATCCAACCCATGCTTAGCCAACTCTATTATATATTTCCTAGTCTCTTTCCTATCGTTGATAAAATCATATGGAAACCCCACAATGAAACACGCCTGTGTAATCATTGGATTTTTGAATCTGAAAGAGTTAACAAAATCTAGCATCTTCAAAGCATACTTATGATCAAACCCCTTACCCATCATAAGCAAAACCCCCTCAGACCCAGACTCCGGGCTGAAGCTCAAATAATCAAACCCAGCATCGTACATCCATAATAGAGTCTCCTCGTCGATAGTCTCAATCTTTGTCCCAGATGCTATCTTTATCTTTATGAAAACCCCCTTATCTATTATCATCTGGCACAATTCCTTAATCCTCTTCTTATCAACTGTTGGATTAAGATCCTCTATATGGAACTCCTTTACACCCCTTTCATGCCAGAACATTATCTCGTCAAATACCGCCTTAGCCGTCCTAGCCCTCCACACACTACCGTTGAGAAACGGAGACGTGCAGAAATTACATTTATTGGGGCACCCCCTAGACGTCAGTATAGAAATATATTTCTTACTGGTTTTCGGAGCATGGGCATATTCTAAATTCCAATAATTATACAAAGGAAACCCAGTCCAATCCGGTTGAGGAAGTTTTTGCAGATCAACTGTCTTCTTTACGCAGAACTCCTTAGTAACTCCCCTAACAGCATTTATTATTGATGCCTCTGGATCTCCACATAGAATATAATCAGCCCCACACGATAAGAAATCCTCCTTATAGAGACTGAGTGGGAACCCCAATACGTGCTGTGAATTCTCAGCGACTATTATATTCTTGATACCGAAGCAATACAACTCCTTTATAATGTATTTTATTATATCAAAACAGATGGCTTGTGTGGCAAATATTACAACCACATCGTTAGGATAAATTAACCCCTTGTGCTTATTTATGACATTATACCAATCCTCACCAAACACAATATTGTCTCCAAACTCATATACGTTCTTGGGATGCATACCAAACATATCTATCACACTGACATCCAAATCTTCCTCCTGTCTGAGCACAGCATTGATCGACGCCAGCAGTATCGGCATATAAGGGATCCCACCCTCATTTATCAAAGATTTATCCGCCACCATAGGAGGATTTATCAACACTACCCTTTGTTTGGCATATTTACCAAGACTCGTTCCGGTCATTTTAGTATAACTTGTTTTCCTTTCTCTCTGGCATATTTTATTGTATAGCCAGTCCCGCCCTTATTCTCGTCGATCGGAAAGGCAAAAACTATATCACAGTTATCAACCACTTTCCTGTTTCTCTCATAGTATTTATTGACCATATCACCATATGGCATGCCTTTCTTTATGTCTGGAAAGTGTATCTCTGTGACTAATCCTCTCCTTATAGCCCTTGATATTGCCCAAGAATCTACTCCTCTACAACCTCCAGACACAACAACATCATAATTCTGTAGCCAATCAACCAGATCCTCTACAGCCTTCTGATCCTCCGGCTTGTTTCTTTCCCTGCTACCAACTATAGCTACTTTCATTTTGTCTTGTGTTCGGAACGCCACTTCCAATTATCAGCTTCTTCTTTTAGCATGGCATCGAATAGTCTTATCAAAAACTGCTTCCTGCTTTTTTCATCATCATTATCCGGAAGACACCACTTACATATCCTTACCTTATGTATAGGATAGTCATAATTCGGCCAGAACCTCAATTCCTCGGATGGAGAGATGACCTCATGAGACGCCGGAGAATTTCCGGCTTCCCATGCAAGTACCCTGCCTTCCCCACAGAGATCGCACTTGAACTTGACGAAGCAACAGAAGTGACAGTTGTCCAGTTTGTATTCCTTATATATTCTAGGAATGTTATTACCGGACACGCCACAACTTTCTAGAAAGCCAGCCTCATCTTTAGGAATTTCTACCTCCTTCCTCGTTCTACAGTGTCCGCAATTGGTCACTAATATCAGCTTTCCATCCTTTGCGTCAAGCTCGTGCGTATCTTCCATTTTATGGTCTTAAGTGTATATCACCGTCTTTGAGCATTATCTTCACAACGCCCTTCATCTTCACCTGGAACCCTTTCCTCTCAGCATAGGTGCTTGAAGCCCCCACTTTGAAGGTATCCATAAAAGTCCCGGTGTTAACGAACGCTATCTTCTTCTGCGACAGCTCTATGTTGCCGTCTCCATTAGGTCTGTCAGCCATCTTTACCCTTGCTTCGATGTTGGCAAACTTATCATGCGTATGCCCCATCATGTAGATATCAGCCAGATAATTCTCTGCAAATCTCTGAATCTTATTGACTGCATTTCCTGTACGACCAGCTCCGCCGTGACCGTGGTGAGCGAATATATCATATGAATGCGCCTTGTTCTTCTTTGTATTATAATTCTCTTCCATGGTAAAACGCATCATGCACTGATACCCGGGAGCAGGAACATTCATCTCAGCAGACCACCTGTTGCAGTGCTCGTGGTTATACCTGTGCTTTATCTCGTATTCATGATTGCCCTCAAGCATGAACAATAACTTCTCCTTGTTGGCAAGCTTGCCGAACCACTTGCTTATGTATTTATGCTGCTTCTCAGGAGTGTTGAACTCATGATCAACGTTCTCGATGTCGTATCTATTGACGTCCATATGCGTAACAGCATCAACCAGATCTCCCATTCCACACACATAAGTGTTCTTCTGACCAAGTATCCACTCAATCATCTCTTCGAAATATGCCCTATCAAAGCATATATTCCCAACGTGCGTATCACCAATCGGTATTATATGCACCGTTTCTCCTGCCTTAACCTTTATTCTTTTTTCTAGAACGTCCATCTTTATTTACTCTCCTTTTTTTATTTAATTTATCCTCAATTGCTTCTACTTTATAATATATATGCACTGAGAAAAATGACACAATAAACAAAATTGCGCAACATATTAGATACACTCTTGGTTCTATCAAGCTTGAAAAAAATCCTGACATAAAACTCATATATAACGTTATACCAAAAGCATATAACACTGCTACCAATCTAGTATTCATTTTTTAGCCCACCTTCCATATTTCCAACCAAGTTTTATCAAAGTCCACAACTCGTAAAACCCATCAGCAGTCTTTATCTTTTTACCCTGCTTATACCATCTTGCATTGAATCTTACTGGAACTTCAAAGGGTTTTAATCCTCTCTTCCATGCAGCCGCAAACTGAACAGGACAAAACTCAAACCCACTACACACTAGATCCTCAGCTGGTATATCTTCCTTAAACCAAAACTTGTAACAGGTGGCAAGATCAGTTACACAACCATATTCAAACATTATCCAAGACGTTATATTCAGAACCATGTTTCCTACCCAGTTCTTGAATGTCATTCCCTGAGGTATGTATCTATACATAAATCTTGACCCATAACAAACACGAGCAATGCCTGTCTTCATCGGCTCAAGTATCAATGGATAATCCTCTGGATAATATTCAAGATCTGCATCCTGTATACCTATTATATCTCCAGTAACATGTTTCATACCTTCGAATATAGCCGACCCTTTGCCACCATTTTCTTTGTGTATAAGCTTCAGCTGTGAGCCGTACCCACTTCTATCGAATACAGCCTTATAGTCATCCAGAATCTTAGACGTCCCGTCTTTGCTCCCATCGTCTACAACAACGACCTCATATTCCATCTTAACGGGTGAATGGACAACCCTATCCAACAATTCAACGATTGTCTTCTTCTCGTTATAGACTGGTATGACTATAGACAGTTTCATCCTAGAATCTGTTTTTCCACTTAGATTTTTCCTGGACAGTTGTCTGAGGCTTTACCATCTGAGGAGCTTGTTGCTGAACAGCACCGTTAACCGGACCCCTCGGTGTATTATTGTATCCACCCTGAGGTCTTTGTTGCTGCCCGCCCTCAAGCCTGTTCTCGTCCAACCTCTTGATCCTCACCTTATCCTCTATGAAATACTGCAACGGACTTAGAATATGATCAAACACAATATCCTTAGCATCCTTGTTTGCAATATCGAGATTCTGTACAGCCTTATACGTATTAACGCAATAAGCGGTATACTCGTCTTTTATCGTCTTCATTTCCTCTACAGACAGTTTTTCTGGAACTCTGTCAACCATAATAATTTTTTCTGTTGGCATTTTATACCTCTTTTTTTATTTTTTTAGCGCTACAAAATATATCACCGTCGGTATTATATTCCATAACATTTATCTCATATCCGGCTTTGGTGACCTCATCTATCAGTTCTTTATGAGTATATTCCTTGACATGACTCCTATCAGTACGAATATCCAACCCCATATCCATCATAAGAATCCTATACCAATGATCATAACACGGAACACAAATTAGTATCCTTTCGGCATCCACCTTCTTCAAAAAACCCGTAACATCACTTATATGTTCTAAAAAATGCGAAAATATAGCGACATTATAATTCATATCCTTTTTAGCCTCCTTATAGTCTATATCCAATACATCAGCCTTCTTAAAAGATATATTATCTGCAGCACTAAACTTCTTACACAACTCTATTTGCTTATCAGAATAATCTATGCCAAATCCATTTTTTATTATACCACTGATATGATATAACACACTCCCAGAACCGCAAGCAACATCCAACACGATATCATCTCTGCAAACATGCTTGGCGAAAGACTCATGCCTTCTGCCTATAACTTCTTTAGGATGCAATCCATATATCCTGCGTCCAAGCCTTGAAATAACCCTTTTATGTATCCATTCGTGTAACCACAGATAACATCTCAATATAAAACCTATCATTTTAACTGATAAACCCTCTCATTTCCTTGTTTGAATTTTATACCAAATAACTGACTGTTGTCCATCTCGGTCGTCTTCTGAGTGAACACCGTCTGATTAACGCCATACACCATACATCTGCTCCCAATAATGATATACTCATATTTCTTGTCTTTAAGGAACTGTTGAGCCCCCGAAAGATTCCCCCCAAATATCCTTGAATCTGAAATCGACGCCAGCTTCAACCATCCTTCAGAATCCCACCCATATTTACTTGTATTCACAGCAGAATTCTTGAACATGATAGCGTCCCTATCGGTTGGATCATCCCATAGATTAAGCCCCCACACTCTTTCATAGAAGCAAAGATCCATCACCTTTGCATCATTGGTGATATTGAATAAAACCCCCGCCATAGCGTATTCTTCCGGGGATGAAAACCTCGCACTCGGCCACTGAGCTGAATTGAACTGCATCTTGGGATACATCGACGTCAATGCTATGCCTATGATGAAAAGATATGTCAGATTCTTTATTGCAGAATATTCCATCTTATAAGTGCTGTATATAGCATTACCAACCAATATAGCTACCGGTATTGCAGTATACGGCCACATTCTGCTTGGAATAAAACTCACTGGCAACCAATTCGAGAATAACGCCAACATACAGAAAACCCCCCATATAAATGCAAGCCAAATCTCATATGGTGAATCCCTGTAGGCAATTATAGAAACCACAACAATAATTAATAAAACAACCACAAATGGACCAAACCCTGTCATATTATCCATTACACCGCCGACATTTATCAGATCTGTAACGGTATACATTCTAAGCTGTGGATCGGTTAGCCCAAGACCTTTAGCACTAAGAGCCTCAAGATTTAATTGGAACTTTATCTTATCCCAACCATATCTCATATATTCAAACCCCCACCAAGGCAGAGCAACCAATACTCCAACCACAAGACATAAAACAAAGGCAGTGTTTAGTTTCTTTGAACTGTATTTATCATAAACTAGCCAAAGTCCAGCTAGCACTCCCATCACAACCGCCGTAGTCTGATGAGTAACGCATAACGCCCCAAGTATAAATCCCCCATAGACAGCAAGATTTCTTTCCCCCTTTACTATCCTAGCTATCAGATAGAACGCCACTATCATCTGAAGCATAGAAAGAGATTGAGAGAATATGAATCTGGTTGAGAATGCAGGCAATGCCACTAAAACGAATGACGACGAAAGGGCTATGGCGGAACTGTTGAACAGACGCTTTACTAGATAGTAAAACGCTGGAACGGTAAGAACAATGAATAGATTATTGAAAACCTTTAGCACTTCATTTACATTCCCCCCTATCGAAGAAAGAACCCCCATCCATAGTTGGTACCCCATAGGGTATGGCTCTATGTATCTTGCTACAAACAAATCAACTGGCTTCATCCATGTTCCAGTCTTTGCAATATAGCTTGCCACAACAGCATGACCGTTTGGATCTCCATCTTCCAACCATAAATGAGACCCAGCTCCGACATCAAATGCATAAAGCATTATTAGAGAAAGAACAATAACTGCAATTATTGTGTTATCCTTTAAAATAGCCTGCATCTTAAATCTTGTAGCCTCTCCTGATGCAAACATCAAAAATGCCGCAGCAACAAAAATAGGAATTGGAGAAGCTAGATAGAAAGTGCCAAGAATCAAAGCCAACAATGGAAACAAACACGCCCCATACAGAATCCTTATGATAAATTCTTCTGCATAATCGTCAAATGCCAGCTTCCTAAGATTGAAGCCAAGCATTAGACTCACTATGACAAAAAACGCCAATTCGGACAATAGTGTCTCTATCATTAAACTCCTCTCATGTCACGAAATCTGTAATGCCTTCGGACTTCCCACATCCTCCGCATTTTATCCTTAAGACAGTTCCTCTGCCAGATTTGGCAATAGTGAAAATATAAGATATTGTCTCCCCATGATGCATATGATAATTTTCGAACTTTTGCGCCCTATCCTGTTCAATATCAGTGAGTTTGAAAAATCTAGCCATGAGATCACTCTATGTATTATATATACGTAATACATATATAAATACCTGTCGGTTTCACTTTTTGAACTTGCGCCTGTAAAAGAACAGATAAATAGGCTTAAATATAGCGTTCAGATACTCCATTGGAGTCAGATTAACGTCATAGATCGATATTATATCCTTCTTGTTCTCAAGAATGAACTTCTTAAGCTCTGCTATATGACCTATAGACATTGTATCAGGATGAAGACAGAATGTAATCACGCCCATAGGAACTTTTCTTGGTCTCCATAATACCTGCGGAACCATTATAACTTCTGTATCCATATCCTTCCATGGATATAACCCCACCCCGTCAGACATATACCCTATGCCAAAAGACTTCAAAGAACGCAAAGTATTATCATCGTAGATGTGTTTTGGAGCTATGAAACAATCCGGTATGATTTTCCTATAGACAAATATCTTCATAGACTCTGATATAAGCCTATACTGTTGATGAAAACTCATCCCACCGAAGATCTCATGATTGTACCCATGCATCGCAATATCATGCTTCTTGGCATAAGCACTCACAAAAAACCAAAATGAATTATCATCAGCCTTGTCACCAGCCATGAGCTTTTTATCCTCACATTTGGGTATGACAGCAACCAGACACTTCACTTCATTAGAACTAGAGAAATCAAGAATATCCCTCCACATAGGAAAATTTGAATACGCGGAAAGATCATCCAGCCTTATTATATATTTAGACATATTTCCATATCCTTATCAATTGATAATCTCTTCTATAATAATCCTTCTTTGGATATCTTTTATCAAGAAACTCTATAAGCTTATCAGACCCATCCTTCCCAAAAGTGGATATTATACGCGGCTGCTCCATATCATCTGGCGTTGATACAACAATCAAAACCATCTCAGGATTAAATCTGTCTATATCCTTGATAACATCATCTACGGAAAGCCCCCTCAATCTTCCCATACCATTCCATAATGAAGCCGTGTCTGGCATCATATTCTTGGACATATACGCTATCATAGGCTGATCAGAATATATATTTGCGCCCTGAGGAACAGCCTTGAAAATCATATTACCCAAATCCCTTGTATAAGAATCATATGTAGTTGTTTTATGCCAATATGTAAGTGGAGCAAATAAAGAAAACACTAACACGCATATAGCAAGTTCGTTGCTCTTAAGACCTTTTAAACCAACCCCCGCAAATATAGCGAGAACTGGTATTATATACATGAAATGCCTGTAATTTATCCAACTATATAGAATAGCAGTTAATACACAACTCAGAAGCAAGACATATAATATAGAAAACTTTCTTTCTTTCCTATTTAAAGACTTATATGCCCCATACAAACCGAAGATAATCAAGATATTTGCTTTAACAACAAAATTAACTATAGAAGTGAAAATATAAACAGCAGATCTATTAATGTCAATACTAGGTCTGTTATTGAATATAGTTTCGCTTATCATTCCGGGAAATATATATTCTGCAACCACAAACAATATCACGAATACCATAAGGGCTTTTATATATGGCATCTCCTTCCTTATAACAAGAAGATAGAAGAACAATACGCCAAAAGGTATTATCACCTGGATCTTCATCATAAATGCCAGAAATATAGCCACACCTAGACCAAGCATCCCAAAATTTGATTTGTATTCATATATTGTTATACACGCCACTATAGATAACATAGCCAACATTGGAATATCACCAACAGCCAATCTTCCATATATTATAACTAGGGGACATGCTGCAGCAAAAATAGCAGCATAATAACCAGAACCAAATTTTCTACCAATAAGAAACACAACACCTATAAGAACAAAAGCCGAAATGACAGAAATCAATCTGCCGACATAAATACTAGTGAAAAGATATAATAATAATGGTGGTTGAGTATAAGTGAAATCACTATAAGGATGCATACCAAAAGAATTCACCAGCATAGCCGGATATAGATACAAATCACCCTCATCATAATCCATAAGATAAGCATCCAATCTGAAAAGCAATAAGAAAGCTGTAACTATCATACATAGTATGAAAACCTTCTTGGTGATATCTAACGTCATTGATAGACCTCCTCGAACCTCTTATCCCTTTCTTTTATTGAACACCACCCATCCGTAGTCTCCTTAATACAAGTATCCCCCATTCTCCTAAGATTAGAATTATAAATCTGATTCATAGCATACACAAGATCTGACACATGAAGATCGCTGGGAATATAGTTATCGAATTGACTGCGAAACACATCCTTGCTCATGAGTTTGCATCCATGATGATCAAACCACATATTAATACCCTTGTCTGGAGGTATCACAAATCCTGTCTTTTCATCAGTGACAACCTCCGATGCCGCAAAACAATCAACTACAATAGCAGGGACACCAAATGTTTTAGCCTCTATCAAAAACATTCCATACGTGTCTGCATACGATGGCAATAAAACACAATGAGATCTTGATATAGTCTGAAGCATTACTTCCCTAGCAAGACGACTGATTACAGTTATTCCCTTGACATCCTTGTAATTGTTCCATACTCTTTCTGGTATGTCGCCGACTACAATGAGTTCGCAATCAAAAAGCTTTGTATCCATAATTGTCTTGAAAGCCTCCAATACCTGATAACCACCCTTTACGTAAAACGACGCACCCCCCGTGAATAGAAATGTAAACTTATCAAACTTCTTAAGACCTATATTTGATGGAGATACGCATGGATATATAACTCTAGTCTTGCTATCCAACAGATCTTTGCCCAGAAATTTGAAATTCTCGTAGAAAGCCCCCTTTGCTTTCTCTGTCCACGGCAATATATATTTACAGTTATCCCTTGATATGATCTTCTTCACTAGATATCTAAAACCAGCATTCTTATGCTTGAACACATTGGTAGACCCCATGAAAGGATTGCCGTGTTCTATATCAACCACAAAATCTGCATTTGTATATATTAGCTTCTGACACGAATAAACAAAACAATCTGAATCAAATGGAATAAGATATGGTAGCCCAAGTGCATCCAATATGCTTATAGCATGATTCTTATAGCTAAAATTATATGAAGTGGATACATCATACCTAAAATTACCCACAAATTCAATTCCATTAGGTGGAGACCTAACCAGATCCAGATATGCCGAATGGACGCCCCCATCCGGAAATAATCTAATTTTCAACTTCTATAGAATCTTCTGTAGCATCTTTACATGTTGTCTTAGATGGGCATCTCACACACTGCCACCCTTTTTTAACTATCTTAAATTGCCCCAAGCATTCTGGATACAGAATCTTTATCTCTGCATCATTTAGCTTTTTCTTCCAATCAACATCAACGTTGAATCTGTCGCCATTATCAGCATATGTTATATAACCATTCTTTACTCCTAACTTGAATATCTCGTGCGTCTTCCTGACATCGTCCATACAATATTCAATAACCCTCTTCTTCCCTTCAACACCCTCTCTCCAGACAAATGGAGCATCAGCACCTTTCATCTGCTTACTCGTACCCAACATAGCCTCAGAAATGCTTCCCAACGATAGCTTCCTCCTTGCCGTGTCGATCAGGGCGTTGGAGAGATTTTCATTGGTCGTCTTGGCGACCTCTTCTTGTATGAGCCTATAGTCGAATGCCTTTATGTTGTGTCCGATGAGAATGTTGTTATTTAGAAACCCATATAAATCGGAGAGTGGTATAGCTCGTTCATATTCATCCGAGAATATAAATTCCTCGCCGGTATCTAGATACTTCGCACATAACACGGAGATTCCCATTTTATGCTTGTTTATCCAGCCTCCAACCTCTACCGAACTCTTTATGGATTCAATATCCAGAACTATCTCTCTCATGTTCCAACACCAGCATACTTAAGCCCTAAGGCTATAGCCAGCAATATTACACTTCCGATAAACACATATAATGTTGCTTGATCTCTGTCCATATAGTCACCTCATCATTTATATTATTTAACAGTCAGGGATCTAAAAACTCCCCCAGACTGTTGATCCTTAAACAAAGCTCTAATGCATAATATCCAAATATAAGCAATATAATGCCAACTATATATACTATATACTCTATCATTTTTTAGTAGCCTCTATCAACGCATTTATCTTATCTTCCACAATACCAAATCTTCTTTCGAAATAAGGAGTCCCGCTAAACATGAATTCCCTCTCGCTTGGGAATATAACCTTTAGATCTATGAACATCATGACAGCAGCCATAATGAAAAACCCAAAGAACCCAACCACCATTATCTCTAGTAAATGCCCTTGCAAACCAGGAAAATATTGAACAGTCGAAATGACAGCTGTATACAATAACAATGGTATCTGGAACCACGCTAGATAATTCCTATACCTATCGAATAGATGTTTTATCTTTCCTATGGATACCCCATAGATAGCCAACCCATCCTTCCCTTTTATCTCAAATAGTTTTCTCATTTCTCGCCATACAGTGTTTTTAAGTATTCCTCGTAGTTTTCGTTTTGTATTTCCTTTTTGTCCTTTTTCTTGCTGTATCCGTTTTTCCTAGGCATTGTTTACACCGTCTTGTTCTTTTCGAACAAAATCCCAACCTCTACCTTCACATCCTCTGGAACAAGCATATTGAACTTGTTGAGACTACTTCCAGGATTCTTGAAGAATCTTCTGAGATCAGATCTTGAAAAAAGCTCAGTGAAAGAAGCGTTAACCTCATGCACCGAACCGTTGACCGACGTAGAATGAACGAATATATTATCCGACTCGAATAAAAACTCCTTTGGAAAACTCTCAATAGTTGGCTCTGTCATGAATATAGGACCATCTACAACTCTTATTACCTCTTGAAGATAATATGTCCTATCTCCAACATGATCTAGCACATACTTTGAAATATATCCCTTAAAATATGAATCCCCGAACGGAAGCCTCACCATACCAGTTGATTTAAACCCCTCTGGTATCATAGCAAATCTACTATTCACCACATTAAAAGAAGTAAGAGTTAGTTTTCTCTCTATATCAACAATATTCTTAGACGGGATATTTGATTCCAAAATCCTGCCCGATCCAACCTTTAGGATGAAATCATCCAATAACTCCTTGTTGACCATATATATTATATATTACGACTTCCTAGTTAATAAACTTATTGTTTTATTGCCCTCAAATAGATGTTATTTCCCATAACACCGCCCAATATACGATTAAATAGCAGATATATGGGAATACATAGATCCTGAAGCCATTTGGTAGGCACCCAGAAGCAGAATCCATCTTCGTGATGAGTGTCTATCTCGAACCCATTATCCCACATTAGACCGACCAGTTCACCCCATACATACGTCTTCTTATGATATCTGAAGTTGAAGATCGACGCCAACATATGATAAGGACACATTGAATTTGGAACCATTAGCCTTAATCTCCCACCAGTCTTCAGAAGTCTTCTAGCCTCTTTGACCGTAGCATCTGGTTTGGAATAATCCAGTATCCCTATGGCTATAACCTCGTCGATCATCCCGTCTGGCAGTGGTATATTTTCTACATTGCCAACAATTGTAGCCATAGCCGCTTTTGGATTTATATCCACTCCATAATATTCATTATAATTTGAAACAAAGCCGGTGTATCTACCATCACCACACCCCATATCAACAACCTTTTTGCCAACTATGTCTTTGAATTCTTTCTCAAAAAACCCCTTCCAGATCATTTCTGAGTATCTTTCAAGTCCTCTTTTTTGCATTCTTTATCCCTTGTTAACCAGATCAAAAACACTATCAATGCTCCTGCTATGATCAGAGCATCCCCCTTAGTCATTAATATAGACCCACCCTCATAACTAATCATTAACTAACCCCAAAATCAGATCTTTCCATTTCTGACCCATAGTGTCTATCGAATAATTCTCAACTATTATCTTTCTGTTCCTCTTATCCTGATCTCCGAAAAATTCCTTCTTGTTATCACAAAACTCTTTTATCAAATCAACAACATCACCATGATGCGTAGGATCGAATAAAAACTTCTTATCTAAAACCTTTCTGGTAAAATCAAGATCGCTGGCTATCACAAACATACCAGATGCCATAGCCTCTAACATTGAACCAGGAACCCCCTCGGCATATGATGGAAGAATGTAAAGCTGACCAGTCTTATATACTTCTTCTATTTTATCATGAGGAACCCTACTCATATATTTTACAACTTTTCCAGAACCAAAAGTATCATTAGCATAAAGATAGAATTCAAAATCATCCCTGTTTATAAGTTCATTTGAATTTGCAATTGCAATTATATTAAACCATCCTTTTATCTCCCTAGTTCCTCCAACATAAATAGCCATCTTTTTGGCAGACTTCATCTTATGTGGCTTGAAACGCCTCATATCTATTCCATTATCAATGACGATAGGCTCTATACCAAGCTTTCTTATCTTCTCGATATGCTCCTTATTATCATAACAAACAACAACATCAGCGCGTCTAAGAAACCAAGCTATTATCTTCCCAAATATTGAATTATGCCTGATATCGCCCCCATGTATAGATACTATCAAAGGCTTCCTTGATATCTTCTTTAGAACAACACCAACAAACAATGGATAAGTGGCATATCTGGCATATATCACATCAACTTTATTCTTTAGAACATATGTAACTG
>Ga0315288_10006059_pt1 | contig 15320 bp, 10 predicted proteins | sample YL17G11_20_MG_FD_203454 | JGI IMG/M metagenome (GOLD analysis project Ga0315288, IMG submission 203454) | Sediment microbial communities from Yellowstone Lake, YNP, Wyoming, USA - YL17G11_20 | ecosystem: Environmental > Aquatic > Freshwater > Lake > Sediment | place: USA: Wyoming | collected...
TTAATGCTTCATCTGATACAATGGAGGTGAAAGGAATGAAAGATATTTATTATCGAGTTTTTGCAAGTAATAATAATATATATTTTCAATATAAAACAGATAAGCCTTGGACAACTCCTGAACAGGTTGGTAATGGTTGGTATCCTTGTATTGCATTAAGTTCTGACGGAAACTCACCATGGATATTCTATGTCAATCGCTATTATGAAGATGTTTTCAAATTTGCAGTAAGAAGAACAGATGGAACATGGAAAATTAGAGATATCTACGCTTGTGAAAAAAACGAAAGAACTGATGATTACAAAGTTGGACCTTCATTGATGCTTGCATTAATGAACCCAGCGCGTCAAGACCTTGGATATGGAGTCTTCTCCGATAATTACGACCGTATTTTCTTTGTTGCATTTGACACAATTGATACTTATTGTCAGCAAGTGATAGATGAATCATATCCTTGTCTTTCTCCATCGTTGGCAATCACACCAGGCGATATCTTACACATAGTCTGGCAAAGAAATATAGAAGAAGGACAGATATTTTATAAAACTGCATCAGATGTCGACCCGGTTCGTATAAGAGAAGGACATCTACCTGAATGGTCAAGAGAATATCAAATTTCTACTCTAGACCCTCAAACCGAACCTGCTTCTAATCCATCAGTTGAAGCATATAGCGAATATGTTTATGCCGCATGGCGTGGACCAAATTACGAAGGAGAATTTCCAGGTGATATCTGGCGAAGAAAAAGATTGGTATCAGATGAGCGGTGGGAAGACCCGCGAAACATAAGTGAATCACAAAACAAGGAATCAAATTATCCTGTAATGTCTACTGATTTTGCCACTGTCTGGCATGAATCTATCTCAGGTTCGAACTGGGATATTTGTGCAAAATTTGAATCTGAACCTTCTCCGATACGAATATTCAAAACAACAACACCATCTAAATACCCGCATATTGTTCTTAATTATGACCCAAGAGACAGTTCATATTACTGCAATACAATCTGGACTGAGGAAACTCTTCCCTCTACTTACATTGTAAAATTTGGTCGTTACCAATATATTCCACCTGAGACTTTATGGGAAAAAAATTCTCTGTATTATGAAGTTGAAATTGGCGATAGTTTGGTATCACCATATTGTACTCAAAGAGATGGCTATCTCAGTTACGGACAATACAAGATTGATTATGGCAATCAGAAACTAAAATATAAACTGCCATATTTACATCCAAATTATTATTATGATATACGAGCTATAACTTATCAAAGAGGAAACAACAACTGGCAGGAACAATTCTATATAGATAGTATACTTCATTCAACGGTTAATTATATTCCTAATCGACCAGAAACAGTATGGGTTCGTATTCCAAAAGCCACCTATGAACGAGATGCGGAGATTTTGCAGGAGATTAACAGAGTTCTTGGTACTCGGGCAGTCATTGCTGACTTGAGGTTATATCAGGTAGAAGAGTTTGATAGCACTGGCGGTGGTAGTGGACCACAAAGCGCAAGTAGTGCTTTAATTCAAAGACCAATTCTTTATCAATCATATCCTAATCCGGCAAAGATGCGAACCGTTATCCGTTATTCGTTACCCGTTGCAGGAAAAGTATCATTAACGATTTATGACATTTCTGGCAGAGTAGTGCGACAGTTAGTTAAGGAATATAAGGAATTCGGCGTTTATTCTATAAACTGGGATGGCAGAGATGATAAAGGAAGGACTCTTGCACAAGGTGTATATTTCTACTACTTAAAAAACGATGAATTCTCAGACACCAAACAATTTATATTGGTTAAATAATAATTCAATAAGCAGGGGCGGAGAAATTTTCCCTCCGCCCCTTTTGGAGGTGCCTTGAGGATACGTCAAAGTCTTATCGTGTTTTTTATTGTCGGTCTTTTTATTTCTCCGATTCAAGCACAATTGACAATGAAACGAGTCTATTTCTTACAATCAGGTCCATACAGTCCGCCATCTTATGTGCTTTGTTGCGATAGCGACCATAATGGGTTGAATGAAGTGATATTTGAACTTTCTCCCACTCCAAGCCGTTGGGAGATTTGGGAGCATCATCCTTTTATTTTTAATCATTATCGATTGGTTTTTGCTGATACCAGTGTCTATCCGCCTCCGCCCGGCATCCAAACAGGTAAATTTATAACTTGTGATGTTGGAGATATTGATAGGGATAGTTTAATAGATTTAACAGGAATGAATATTTATAAAGTGCCTGACACAACATATAACATCGTGCCAACACAAGAAAGTCCTAATTATCATTCATATCCTGAAAGCCTATCATGGTATTATAGATTTTCTCATCCAAACTTTGCTTGGAGTTCTCCAGTTTATTTCACTCCCGACCTTGATAATGATGGTAGAAAAGAAATTATCTGTCGATATTATGGTGATACATATATTTTTGAAAACATAACTAATAATCAAAATCAACTTGTTTGGGTATCTTTTATTCCCAGTTGGTCAATCGCATTTGGAGATTTTGATTTAGATGGGAATAAAGAATTTGCAACTGCTCATGCAGGATCTTTGGGATTAGTCTCGGTTTATGAAAATATCACTGATAACCAGTATGAATTAGCCTATCAAGATTCCGTTCGACTCCCCAACGGCTCTGATGTTTTTTCCGGCAATGATTTGGATGGCGATGGCATCCCAGAATTCTTTGTTGCTTTTTATAGCTATCCATCTGCAATGAATTATCTTTATATGTGGGAAGCAACTGGAAACAATGCATATCAGAGAACTTACATTGACCAGGTAAATGGCGGGGACTGGTCAAATAAAAGAAGCAAATGTGGCGATGTTGATGGTGATGGAATTGAAGAAATAATCTGGTCTATTGGTGGCAGAGTTATGATTTACAAAGCAACCAGTAACAACCAATTTCAAAGAATTTGGAACTGGAACAATAACCACGGAGGCCAATCTTCATATGCTGTTGTTACCATCTACGATATGAATAAAAATGGATATAATGAAATTGTTATTAGTGGTTATGGAAAAACATCTATCTTTGAAGTTGAAGCAGTTCGATTATTGAGACCAAATGGTGGTGAAGTTTTTCAAGACAGCTTTCAAGAACTTATCCGCTGGCAGAAATTCTATCCGCCTCGATGTGATTCTTTATCGTTGTTTTATTCAATAGACAATGGAAGAACATATACGACAATCGTGATCGGTGTTCCGTCGTCCGAAACATCTTATGTTTGGACAGTGCCAAGTGTTAATTCTGATTCCTGCAAAATAAAAATCATTGCTTACGGTCCCGGCTGGCAATATGACGAATCGGATGGGGTGTTTAGGATTACCACAACCGGTGTAGAGGAGATTGCTTCGTATTCGCTCGCAAAGAAATTTGGGTTGAAAGTATTCCCAAATCCAGCAAGGTCGCAGGCAATTATTTCTTATTCAATTCCACCCTCACCTACATCCTCTCCCGTCAAGGGCGAGGGCTTTCCTAAAGTATCACTTCAACTTTACGATATTTCTGGAAGATTGTTAAAAACTTTGGTTGATGAAAATAAGAACCTCGGCATTTACAAAATAACCCTCAACACCAAAACTCTTTCCGCAGGTATTTATTTTCTTTCCTTACAGACCCAAAACAAGAGATTAATTGAAAGATTGGTAATTGTTAAATAGAATTATCGAAGTCGGACTTCAAGAGTCAAAAGAAAATAACCACGGATTAACACGGATATACACAGGAAGAAATAGGGCTTTAACAGTGTTCATTCCGCCTCAGGCGGATTCACCTGTGGTTTCAAAGAAAAGAAAGGTTTTCGTGTCTTCGTGGTTTCTGGCTATTAGTCAAGTATTACTTTTTGTCGAATAGTTTGCTAAAAATTCTTCTGACCAAGATAAAAAATCACCTTTATCAATATGCTGACGAATGCTTTTTATTAAATTGATAAAAAAATAAAGGTTGTGCAAAGTCAAAAGTTTAGGTCCTAAATATTCACCGGCAATGAAAAGATGCCTTAAATAGGCGCGGGTAAAGTGCTTGCAGGTATAACAATCGCATTCTGGGTCAAGGGGTGTAAAGTCGCTTAGATATTGGGCGTTTTTAATTGTTTTTCTTCCTTGACTGGTAAATGCAGTACCAGTCCTACCATTTCGAGTTGGTAAGACACAATCGAACATATCAACACCACGCCTTACTCCTTCAATAATATCTTCGGGATAACCAGCACCCATCAGATAACAGACCGATTTATCAGGGATATAATCTCTTACCGCATCAATCATTTCATAAGTGACACTGGAAGGTTCACCTAAACACAATCCACCGATGGCATAACCATTGAAATCTAAATCTACCGTTGCCTGGGTTGATGTTTTGCGTAAATCAAGATAAGTTGCACCTTGAACAATGCCAAAAAGATTTGTTGCTTCTTTTTTTACTTTTCGTGCTCGTTCTGCCCAGTTCAAGGTTTGAATCATCGCTTCTTGTGCAACATCATGAGTAGATGGATAAGGTGGGCAAACATCTAAACACATTGCAATATCTGACTTTAATTTTTCTTGAATTTCGACTACTGATTCTGGAGTAAAAAAATGTGATGACCCATCGATATGGGATTGAAATTTAACTCCTTCATCGTTAATTTTACATAATGGTGCTAATGAATAAATCTGGAAACCGCCGGAATCGGTTAATATCGGTCTATGCCAACCAATAAATTGAGAAATACCCCCAGCCGATTTAATAACTTCCGGACCAGGACGTAAATATAGGTGATATGTATTACAAACAATCATTTCAGCACCGATTTCACTAAGCTCTTTCGGAGTGATGGTCTTTACTGTGCCTTGAGTGCCGACTGGCATAAATACCGGTGTGTTAACCATGCCGTTGGGCAAGGTTATTTTCCCCAACCGTGCTTTACAATCGGTAGCAGTTTTATCGATTTTAAAAAGCATAGATACTATGAATGAAACCACAAGATTGTCCAGATAAGAAAACCACTGAATATACAGTCAGGTACGACCCGTATCGGGAAGACACAGAAGAATTATCAACCACAGATAAACACGGGTAAACACGGAGAAGAATTAATTCAGATTTCTGCTGTTTAACAGTGTTCATCAGTGTCCACCCGTGGTTAATATTCTTTTTCAGTGAATTCAGTGCCTTCAGTGGTTAATCTTTTCTCTCGTGTTAATCGTGTGATTAAAATTACTTGAATTGATTATCCCAGTTCCAGTTCCGAGAACGCACCTAAATTTACTTTGTGGGCACGCTCACGGACAATAGCATTCTCACTTAGAATCGAACCTTCCATTAGGGAATTTTCTACATAGGCACGTTGATTAATGATTGAATCGCGAATTATCGAATTTCTGATTTCCGCACCTTCACTTATTGAGACAAATGGTCCGATTACTGACTCTTCAATCGAAACCGAATCTTCAATATAGACTGGAGGAATTATGACAACCCGTTCGCGCGGTGTAAAATAGTTTGTTGTTTGTAATAAGTAACGATTGGTCGCGATCAGGGCTTCGGGTGTACCACAATCAAGCCAATACTCAACCGGATACGTTTTGATTTTAATGCCATTATCGACCATTTCTTGCAGTGCATCCGATAATTGATATTCACCCCTTGTTTTTCGGTCTTCCCGAATAATTTTCTCGAGGCTTTCAAAAAGAGGTAACGCTGAGGTAAAATAATAGATTCCAACGATTGCCAGATTATTTTTTGGTTCCAATGGCTTCTCGGTAATTTTTGTTACATAGCCGTTGCGGGTTTCGACAACCCCAAATCGGCGCGGGTCTTCAACTATTTTGGTGCCGATAATATTCTCTTTGCCGATGATTTCTTTTAAATTGACATCGACAATCGTGTCACCTAAAAGTATTAAAACGGGCGAAGGTTCTTGTTCTTTTTTGAAGAAATCAGTAACTCGGCTAACGGCATCACCCAAACCTCTGGGGTCTTTCTGCTCAATAAACTGGAATTTGAATGAATACTTATTAGTTAGATAGTCTTGAATTTGTAAGCCTTGATTCCCGACGATAACGATAACTTCGTCAGGGTTAGCATCAACCAAGCGGTCCATGATATGACCGAGAATTGGTTTACCAGCAACCGAGAGCAATACCTTAGGCGTGGTCTGGGTATGTGGTTTCAAACGCCTGCCTTCACCAGCAGCTGGAATTACTGCTCTAAACATAAATACCTCCTTTAGTTTGGATCATATAACCGCAAGATTACACGAGATTAACACAAAAAAATCTCGTGGTAAAAAGATTCATATTATCAGTTCTTTAATTTTTCTTTAAGTTCATCAATTGGTAATATTGGTCCCGGTTCAATACCACGGGTTCGTGCTAAATAAAAACTTATTAAATCACCTTGCATAATTAACGAGAAAATCCGTGCAAGATCAGAGATACCATTTGGATAAAATTTCTTATATCCAAAAAATTTTGTTAATAGGGTTTTAGGTAGTTTCTTTTTTATGATTTGCAGGGTTAGATCGGTCCGCAGCAAGTTACGTGGATGGGACCTAGGGTCAACGAGTATTAAATAATATAAAGGGATAAACGGGTTATCATCGGTGATACCAACAATTTCATTATGGTTCAGTTCTGAAAAAACATTAAAGTGACAAATTATCTTGGCATTTTCATTGAATTGTGCTTGCCATCTTTTTGCAACGGATGTAAATAATGTGCTGGTAGAGTATATCATTGGCAACATCTTGAATAACTTTTTAGCGATGGTTCGAGCTTGATTATTGTATTTTCGTCGATACTTTAAAAGAATTTGTATCGTTTCTTTAATATCACCGTCCATCTTGGGAATAAGTTTAATTTTTGATAGGCTCGCTAAAAGTGGAATAAAAAGATATCCGACTGCAGCTCGTGAAGGCAACCCTTTCGGGAGTTGAATATAATTAATGTTATATTTTTTGCATTCTTGTAGTAATTGTCCGCCATTGGTGATTGCAATAACTGAGCATCTATTTTTCTTTGCGGTGTTAAAACATTCAAGGGTTTCTTCGGTATTACCGGAATAACTGACCGCAAAGACCAAAGTATTTCGACTGGCGAAACCCGGTATATTATAACCTTTCACGGTAACAATCGGGATTTTTAAATAATCGTAGGTTAAACTTTGTATGATATCTCCACCAATACCAGAACCTCCCATACCAGCAATAACGATATTTTGTAAGTGTGCTTTCCGGACAGTGATTTTCGCCTTTTGAGCTATATCATAAGCATCTTGTATCTGTTCCGGTAAATTATATATCAATTCATGTATATTAAACATTTTTCTTTATTTGATATCCCCTTCTGTTTCGTTTAATGATTTATACGGTTGATTATATTTCGAGTCAAATTTCGATGCTGATTCAGTTGAGCTTTCAATTTTAGCTAAAAACTTTGATAGTTCAGGAGTGGCTGACTGTAGTTTAGTATTCAAAAAATTAGCTACTTCCCGCGCTGACGCCATTTCCAAAACCGCTCGACTGACTTCTTGAGCAAAACTAAAATCAATACTGCGAATAATCTTTTTAGCGAGAGGAATAACACTGGATACCATGGAGAGTTCATCAATACCCATACCAATGAGAAGGATAATACCTAATGGGTCCGACGCAAACTCGCCACATAAACCCACCCAAATACCGTGGTTATGTGCGGCATCAATTGCTATTTTTATTAGTTTTAAAACAGATGGGTGTAAACTGTCAAATAATTTCGCTACTCGTTTGTTATCGCGGTCAACCGCTAACGTATACTGCGTTAAATCATTCGAGCCAATTGAGAAGAAGTTACATTCAGCAGCAAATTTGTCGGCTAACATTACGCAAGATGGTGTTTCAACCATAATTCCTAATTCGATATTATTATCAAATTTGATATTTTTTGCAAGCAATTCGTTTTTTGCTTTTTCGATAAATATTTTAGATTGACGTAGTTCTTCAATATTAGAAATCATCGGTAACATAATTTTGATATTTCCTTTAATTGAGGCTCGAAGTATCGCTTTAATCTGATTAAGAAAGAGCTCCGGATTGTCAAAGCATAATCTTATCGCCCTCCAACCTAAGAAAGGGTTTGGTTCATTATATCCAGGAATAATTTTATCACCACCAAAATCAAAAGTTCTAATTATTACCGGATACGGCTTCATTTTTTCAACGACATCGACATATATTTGTTCTTGTTCATCTTCCGTTACTGGTCGGCGTCGGGCTAAATAAAGATACTCAGTCCGAAATAGCCCGATGCCCCGTGCGCCATTTTGCAGCGCGGATACGGCATCAGCGACAAACTCAATATTTGCTGAGATATCTATATGTTTTCCATCTTTGGTGGTTGATTCTGATTCTTTCATGGTGTGCAGATAATGTCGTTGCCGTTGAATCCGTTCTTTTTCTTTATTATAGAAAATTACCCGCTTCTCGGTTGGTTCGGTAATTAAAATACCTCTCGAACCATCGAGAATTACTTGGTTTTTTACCGTTTCATTATTCTCGGATAAATGGGTGATTTTTTTTAAGAGATTCTCGATTCCAACTACCGTCGGTATTTCTTTTGCTTTGGTCATAATCGCAGTATGAGACGTTTTACCACCAGCTTCAATCGCTATTCCACCAACACGCTCATGGTCTAAAAGCGCGGCTTCGGATGGGACTAAGTCATAGGCAACAATGATCGAGCCGGGTGCAACTTCGTAGATTGACGGTAATTCAACTCCTAAAATATTACTGAGTACACGTGTCGAGACATCGGTAATGTCGGTCAACCGTTCTCGGAAAAAGAGCGTTTTCGCTTCATTTAAAAGAACAATATATTTCTTTAGTACCTCTGAGTAAGCAAATTCGGCATTGCGTTTTCGAGTTTCGATGAAATTGATTGTTTGATTATAAAGGTCTTGGTCGTATAAAAGTGCAATCTGTAATGAGATTAGTTCAGCTAAATCACTTCCCATCTCACGTCTAATTTCATCTTTTAATAAGTTTAATTCGCGTTCGGTTTCTTTGACCGCATGTTCAAACCGTTGTTTTTCGGTTTCGATATCATTATCCGCTAAAATATGTTCTTTATACGTTGGTAAAAATCGCTGATAAAAAAAGATGTTTCCAATCGCAAATCCAGGTGAAACTGGAATACCGCGAAGAATCTGTTCCTTATTAGGTATTTTCAAAATCTAATACACCTTTCAATTCATTAAACGCCTGTTGTTCATCGGGTCCGTTAACTTCTAAAATGATTTCACTACCATACTCAGCGGCTAAGGTTAAAATGCCTAAAATACTTTTACCATTCACCCAAATTCCGTCTTTACAAAGGCGAACGTTGGATTTAAAACGTTCAGCGGTTTTTACAAATTGTGCCACTGGTCGAGCATGCAACCCGACTTCATTTTTTATAATAAGCTTTTCGAATATCATAATACCTTAATTATTAAAAAAATCAAGAGTCCACTAATAAGTAAGTAAGAATTAGCACGTTCGGTGCGCATCGCTAAGTATGATAACACAACAAGCAATATAATCAATAATAAGAAAATAATTGATTTCCATAAATTTTCAGAGTGTCCGGAAGTGTGATGTATAACAATTAACGGTAAAAGAACTATTAACATTCCCATTATAAATGCTAAAATGTTATATAATTTTGTGATTGGTTTACGTAAATCTTGAATTAAACGAACCGCCGCACTTCTACCATATTTTCTTCCTTCGTATAGTCCACGAACACGAATGCCCTGAGCAATGATATTATAGGGGATAAGAAATAGTAAAGGTGCTAATGTAAATATGTTTAATAAATGAAAATTCGGGGAGACAAGATAACCGATTAATAAGATTAGCACTGCTAAGCTTAGCAAGGTTGGTCGTAAGGCACGCCAGAAAAAATCGTCGCCAATTGCACCAAAAATATGTTGAAGAGCAAAAAATGATTCGTTAAAAATTTCGTTTTGTTTATTGAGCACAATTCCAACCATTACTCCGGTACAATATGGATTAGTATTAAATGCGTTCTTTTGCCAGAAACGCTCTTTTATTAGATTTTTATCCACCTTCACGTCATTTTTAGTATCTTTTTTAGCTAAGATGAGTATTGTTGATAAAATACCAATAGTTTGTCTGCCCAGATATGACCAGGAACTGGACAAAAATAACAGAGCAATAAATCCTTTTATAATTTCACTATAACCCATAATACAATTCCCGTTAAAATTCCTAAAACACTAAATAAAATTCGCCGTTTGATCTGCCTCTGGCGGACTAAGTGTGCAATACCAGCAATGCCAATCGCAAGTGGTAATATTAATAGTTCGGTGAAATTAAATTGAGGTAATAATTTTAAAAACGGCGAGATTATGATTAACAAGACCTGAAAAAGTATGGTCAATGTAAAACCACGTAAGAAAGATGATAAAAGACCAGCAAAATTCGTTGCGACAATTGATGAAGAAGAAGATTTTTGATTTATTCTAATATAAAGTTGATTATTTGCCTTTTTCATTATCTGGGAAAAGATTTGACCGATAATACTGGCTAAACCAGCAAATAATAATGTAATAAAAATTAGCTGTTCTTGATGTACATCAACAACTATTTTTTTTGCCAAGATATAAGTAGTAATAGCAACAACACCTGCTCCCTGATTATCCAGGGGTTCTTTTCCACCTAAAGGCAATGAACCAACCCATACCAATTGTAGTACACCTCCGAGTAGGAGTCCGATATAAAATTCGCCAAATAGAAGTCCAATCAAAGGACAACATACAATTGGTTGAGATATTCCAAATTCACCAATCGCCAGTTTATCCCAAAGAATAATCGCACCGGTCAAGCTTAATATAACAATTATTCCTACCATACTAAGATTTACTGCAGATGCACCCCGCACCTATTTTCAGGTGCTTGGGAGCGAAGACCAATATTTCGAGTTCCTTCATACCCGTGCTGGGAAATAGGTGTGGGGGAACCAGAGAACGCTGAGGTAATGATAGAGAAGAATATCTCTGCGACCTCCACGGTTTTAGTGATGAAATTTTTTCCATTAGTACTCCTTTAATAAATTGTTGATATTAATACTCGGACTGCCTGGGATTTCTCTACCTTCTAAAGTTACGCCAGAGTTAATCATTTGTTTAGCACAGTTTATATCTTCATCCGAGAGAAAAATATAAGTTGCAAACGATTTTTTCCCTTCTTCAAAATGAAGACCACCGATATTAAGCTTGGTAACATTTATTCCCGATTTTAATATTTTTAACGCGTCTTGTAATGAGTTAGTCAAAACCATAGTTTTTTTCTTGTCGTTATTTGTTTTAATATATTCTACTGCCTCGACAACTGGAAATATTTTAACTTCAATTTCCGGGGGGACAGCGAGAGTGTAAATTTCTTTTTCCCAATCATCACCTGCAATTTCATCATTGACTAAGATAATTCGTTCAATGCCTAAAGGTCTAACCCAACCCGCCGTCACCTGTCCGTGAATTAAGCGGTCATCAACCCGTATTATAAAATCCATTGCACTAGTAAGTGTTAATTATCATTTAACGACAGTAAACTGCTTGCCGAAGGCAATCAGTAAGAAGAATTAGTTTTATTCCTATAGTCTGCGACAAAGTCGCATCCTATGTAATATATTATTTTTTAATGCACTCGTCAAGACTTGTTAAATGAGAGTTCTAAAAAAGTAGAATAAGCAGATAGGTACCTATTTACCCCTTTTTGGAACGCGGATTTTTGCAGGTAGGAATTGGGACGCAGATTTCGCAGATAGCCAATGATTAAAATCCAGACAATCTGCGTTTATCAGCGTCCTGTTTTTAATATTTAGATTTTAATTATTTTTTGAGAGAGTTTTTCAGAACCAATATAACCTTTTATAAAATATATGCCTTTTTTTATCTCGCCATTTTTTCCAATATCATCCCATAGTATTTTATAGGTACCAGGGGTTTGGTCTTGGTGGCATAAGGTTTTAATCAGTTGTCCAGTTAATGAATACAGGTTTAGTTGAACCATATTTTTTTCTTTTATTGTATAGGTTATACAAGATGAATTAATCGATGAAGTAACTGAAAAAGTTTGAGAGTTTCGGTTTGCTAAGCTACCATTAATATCCGACTTATTATTATCATTATTATGAGTCGATAGCGTTTCATGTGGTTCACCCCAGTACGCATAAGCCCAAAATTCGTATGTGCCACCACCTTTAAAAGCATAAATTAAATCCAGCGGTGTTGCAACAATTGCCGCACCTTTTTTTACTTTCGTTCGCAGTTTTCCTGAACGGGGGTCTGGTCCAAGTGAAATTGGGGTGAGACTATCAAATGAATTGTTTCCAATGGTATATTTCCACAGATTTTGCTTATTACCTCCAATAAAGAAATAGATACGTCCGAGACCGCTCTGGCAGGTTGACGCGCCACCGCTCTTTACTTTATTTTTAAGACCGGGGATTGTGCATTTTTCTAACCATTGGCGTTGAGTGACATCATACCGCCAAAGGTCTCGACTTCCTTTACCTGGGAAGATATACAAAATTCTATTATGATAAGTAATGGAACCACCATCTTTGATTTTGACATATTCTTGAGTATTTATTTCATGTTGCCAAGAGTTAGTGCCCGGGTTGTATGTCACAAGAACATTGGTGTTATTACCAAATATTGCGTAGATTAAACCATCAATCGGACTATATATGAGTCCTGCACCATCTTTTAGTTTTTTATTAGGTGCGTATAATGAGTCCCGAGGTGGTGCCAATAAGCGCCAACGTAACGAATCACTTAGATTTGGATTATATTCATATGGGGTATATTCATAGAAATCACGAGTATTACCACCTTTGAATGCATAAATTTTACCCTCTCGATAAGTGAGTGCACATCCTGCCTTTGGTTTTTTATTAGACGGGGCTTTTGGCATTCTTGGTAATGATTCCCATTGATTGGTTGCAATATCATAAGACCAGAAATCGTTGCGGTTTCCACCTTTTAGAGCATAAATTTTATTGAAATCAGGCGAGTAGGCTAAAGCGCCATTTTTAACGTTACTTATTTCGGGTCCTGGTGGAATCGGTGGTTTTAAAACCCAGGTTGCAACTAAGAACGAATCTTGAATGATATTATTGGAGTGATACTGGTCTCGACCATAACTGGTTGAGCAAGTTATGGCATATTTACTTATGTCTTTATACAAACCTGGGAATTGAATTGTAAATTGATTTCCCGGATACATTATCGGTATTACTCTAAATGCATTGTAATCAGGTTGTATTGAAAGATAGACTTTAACCGTTTCCGCGATTTCGCTACCGAGATTTTTAATGGAAACCTGCGGTACTATCGAACCGGGTACTAATGTATCTCTTGGATTGATAATTGTGATTGGACCCACATCCCAAAGTTGCTTGTAAAATTTAATTGCTCTTTGGCTTGATAATTTATTCTCAGGCCAATTTACAATTTGAGTCTCAGAACCAAAAAGATACTGAAGTCCATTACTACCATCTTTGTTCTCAATCCCAATGGTAGCATCTTTACCATAATTTGCCCATTGCGAATCACAAAGTACATTCTTATATTGAAATACAATATTTCCAGTTTCATAAAGAATTACTTGAAAATTCAAACGTTGTGTTCCAGAAGTATTTTTACGAGCAACATTATACCAGGTTACAACAAATTGTTGGTTTGGGGCTGAACCAATCGTTTGGTAATAAATTTTTCCGTTCTGGTCACTGGGTAATATTAAATCGTCCCAGAAAGGATATAATGCACAATTAGGAGATTGAGCATCTGGAATTGTTGAATTTATTGGTGCTGATGGTTGTGCATTCGTAAATGTCAGATAACCATTGGTTGAAACATATACCTGGTTATAAACCGAATCATAATAAGGAAATGAGAAATCCAAACGCGGCAATGAAAGAATTGTATCATCTCCAATGTCAGTGGCTAATTGTGCAATGGTAGGTTCTATCCAACTGTATATCGGACCTCCAACTGAATCAGAATCAACCCAGACGTATCCGGAAATCGAATCCCGGTTAAAAAATTTGCCAGGTGTATCAAAACACAATTTCGTTTTACGGTTATTAGTATGATTCTGGTCATTGGATAAATGAGTTAATACAGAAATTTCTGTTAATTCATCATGTCGTACAGTCCAAGCAGGGGAAAATTCGACAATTGTGTCTTGTCCAGCCGCGAGAAATTGGATACTTTCAGCTTCGAAATAACGAGCCACACCTCCATAATAGGATTTGATAGTGCAACTCACCGCAAAATTTGATGCGTCATTACGTCCAATATTCTCAATTCTTGCTTTCACGGTAGTTTGGTAAACATCTGGTCGGCGTACGAATTCATCACGCGGATTACTAATGTATACGGTTCGTAAGTCATAGTCTCTTGGCACAAGAGGAAAATATTGAAAAGAAAAATGAAAAAGCCAATCACCATCAGGAAAATCTAAGACATAACTGCTATCAATATATTTGTAATATTGAACCGAAGGAGGAGTGTTATCGCGACATAATAACGGAGCACGTGGAACATCGTCAACTTGAATGTAAAACATATATAGACCGCCAGAAGTTATATATATGCTCTCTGAGGTGAGATACACAGAATTCCACTCCTCATTACCTGTAATTATCGGTGTTTCGTATAATGTAGTGCCCGGTGTTTCATTAGGACCATCGTCATCAACAATTCTAATTTTATATCGGTACGAAATGTTCCAGGGCCCCAAATAACATTCTACCTTATTTACTTGTGCCGGATAAAAGTCAGGTGTGAATTTAACTCCCCAACCCTGTTCGCCAATCGGAAAATTTTCTCCGGTATATGGTAGACCTTGATAATACTGGAATTGTTCAATCCAACTTATGGAAACACTTTTCTCGATTGTGTCATTACTAGGATTTTCATCGCCAGAAAGTTCTGACCAAACTTTTACCCGATAAGTAGTTGGGATATCAGGGGCTGACCATACCGGCATTAAATTAACATCAATGGTATCGTTATAAGGGCAGGAGCCTATGTCGGTAGAACAACGGTGCACCGTATCACCGGAAGAATTAAATATTGCACAATTAACTCGAAAATCCGTTAAATCATATTTACCCACATTTGCAATGCGAACTTGAACCGTGCATGCCACGGGTGGTTGAGTAACAAATGGTTTTAATATTTTAATACAAGCGACATCGGTATCATGAACATAAGTACCTGTCAAAGAGATATTGTCCAGACACCAAAAACTAATATCTATAATATTTCCGGAAAAA
>Ga0315288_10006062_pt1 | contig 15315 bp, 10 predicted proteins | sample YL17G11_20_MG_FD_203454 | JGI IMG/M metagenome (GOLD analysis project Ga0315288, IMG submission 203454) | Sediment microbial communities from Yellowstone Lake, YNP, Wyoming, USA - YL17G11_20 | ecosystem: Environmental > Aquatic > Freshwater > Lake > Sediment | place: USA: Wyoming | collected...
GGGAGCCGCGGGGTCAAAAACAGGGGCAAGCGGGCCGAACACCGAGGCCCAGTAGCGAGGCTCGGACCAAGTCGGGAACGTAGGTCTGCGGCCTTCTTCCGCTATCCTCCCGTCTTCGGGCGGAAACGGATCACCCGGTCGAACACGAGCTCGTTGGGTGCCGGTCCGGCCGCCGTCGCTGGCTCAAGGTAGGCCCGGAAGAACGCGATCACGTCTTTGTCTAGGGCGATCCCGTAGTGCATCGGGCCTGTGGGAAGCACCGTGCAGTGCAGGTCACCGTTCGCGCTTCGGGCCACCTTCCACGCGTAGAGGTACGGGGCCATTGGATCACCGGGGAGGTAGTCCTCGGCGCTCCCTCGGTACGTTGTGCTATCGACGCTCGCGACGCCGTTTAGAAACTCGAGCCCGTAGAAGACGCAGTTGGCGTAGCTTGCCTTTCCCGAGGCCTCGTGGTTGACGCCGTAGACGATGAAGAACTCGTTTGGGTCATCGCCGAGAGGGAATGGCGCGGCCCTGCGAGAGTCTTGGGGATTCGTCCACGCCGCGACCTCGACCGTGCTGAAGTACGCGGCGTCGCGGGTGTCGCCCATCGTGTTGATCCGGCTCTGCGTCGCGGCGTAGCCCTCGGGGAGGGCAATCGACGTTGGTACCTCGATCGCCTCGAGATCACTGTAGCGGGCGAGGATCGCCTCGCGCAGCGCGTCGACCGCGGGGAGGAGGCCCATCTCCGTCGTCCCGGTTCCCCGCACGCGGAGCGTCGGGACTGGGAAGGGATCGAGCCTCGTCGGTTTCTCCTTGGGTGTGAGGCGGAGGATGACCGAACCCGGGCTTGCGATGTAGTTCTCGAGAGCCGCGCGGTCCGTCGGCACGGCGATGCGGCTCAGGAACTGGAACAGATCATCCCCCGGTTCCAGGCCCATGTGAACGAGCGCCGGCGCGATGACGTCGAGGTTGACGGTATCCGCCGGGAAGCCCGCACCAAGGACCGCCGCCTCGACCGCGGCGGCGATCACTCGGTCGGCTGCGGTCAGGATGACGACCGGCTGACCGAACGGATTCCCCTTCGGGCCGGACGTGTGGATCGTGAGGTTGTTGAGCGAATCGCCGAGGCTGTTGAACATCTGGAGGTACCGCTCTTGCTCGGGGTCGTAGCGCATCGCGAGGTAGCTCTGATAGGAGAAGTAGGCCGCCTCCGGCGGGGTCCACCCGATCTGTAGGATCGCCTCATCGGGCCGCAGGTGGTAGATGAAGGCGAGACCGCGCGCGTCGGCGAACAGGTTCGGCGTCGTCTGCCCGGGCGCCGGGGGAAGCTTGTAGGCGAGGTACGGTGCCCCCACGTTGTTCCCTTGGCAGGTCTGGATCACGCCCGCATTACACAGGGCGATCGCGTCGGTGAAGCCGTACTCCCCCTGCTGAACGGCGAACCCGGCCTGCTCGAGTGCCGCCTGCAGCGCCGCGATGTCGCCGCCCTGGGGTGGAGCCGCAGCCTCGCCAGCGATCGTCGAGGGTAGGTTCGGCAACAACCAGAAGAGGAGAAACCCCATCACCAAGGGCCGACGCTTCATCGGATAGCCTCCTTCACACAGATGCCTGAGCCTCGGGCATCGCGACCGCAGTGTTCTCGAGATGAGCCTACAGGTAGGGCGAGGAGGACGTCAAACGACGCCGGGCGCCGTACTCCGAAGCGTGTTGCCGAGTGACTGATCTGCCATGCCGACGTGTCTCTGGAAAAGCACCCGTCCGTGCTGCAGAGCGAAAGGGACTCCGAACTTCAGCTGTTCCAGAAAGCGGGCCGGACAACGGCGAACAGGATCTGGCCCTCCTCATCTGTGGGTTCAGGGACGTCCCCGGAATCCAGGCACGCGAACCTCTCGCGTGCAAGCAGGATGTTGGCCCACGGCTCGAACCATGCCTTGGCGCAGTGATTGCTGGCGGCACCGCGTCCAAGGCAGCGCGTTGGAGGGCTGTGACGAGTTCCGACGGTGCCCTCGGCCTTGCATACTCCCTTCCAGCTGCGCATACTCGTGCAGTGATCAGTAATGATGCTGAGAGCGTTAGAGCACATCTGTGATAGGCTTAGCGAAAGACGTGCCACCCTCTTCCTTGGCGCCGGAGTCAACGCTGGCATCAAGACGCCGGACGGGAGGGCCTTCCCCCTGGGCGTCGATCTTGCAGGATTACTATGCAGGGAGATCCTGGACGATGCTCAGTTGATCCTGACGCTCGACGAGGCCGCTGAGCAAGTCCGCCACAAGATCGGCGCACCCGAATTCAACCGGTACCTGTTCGAGTTGTTCAGGCAATTCCGCCCCGCTCGCTGCCACGAACTGATATGCATGTCTCCATGGGACACGATATACACGACGAACTACGACCTTCTCTTGGAGACAGCGGCTGCCGCAACGCCGGGCCTCTTGGGAAGACTGCGGGTAATCACCTCGGTCGAGAGTGACCTGTCCAGCCTCTCGGAAGCAGACACGCCCTACTATAAGCTACATGGGTCAGTCGATCTGGCGAACACCTCGGCGGGGCGATTGATACTAACGAAGGAGGACTACAGAACGTATGCGGAACTCCGGCAGCCGCTGTTCCGACGCTTGGCCAGCGACATACACAGTCGTTCCTTCGTCTTCCTGGGGTATGCGCTTGGTGATCCCGACTTCAGAGCGATTCTGGAGGACTGCCGCAGAGCGATAGAAGCGGGAGCGTTGCCTCTCAGCTACGCGATACGCCCGGGACACCGTCCGGCCGAGGCTGCGTACTGGAAAGACAAGTACAACATCCAGCTATTGGACTGCCCGGCCGAAGAGTTCCTCCAAGACCTCTGCGCGACGTGGGAAGGTAGTGCGTACACCGTAACGCCGCTGGAGAAGCGCGCCCTCTACCAACTCGTCGCGGTCGACGAGCTGACGGCATTCCCGAAAGTCGCTGAGTGCTACTATCGAGTGCTGGCGAGCCGGTGCACGGGGACCGCGCGGCCAGCAGCGTTCTTCAAGGGCGCGGAAGCGACGTGGGCGGACATACGCGACGATGTCGCTCCACCTAGACAGGCAATGTGGGACATCCTTGAGGCCATGCTCGATGAGCTCACGGATGCAGCGCTCCCAGCCTCCGCGTATCTGGTTAGCGGTCATGCAGGTACAGGCAAGAGCACGGTACTGCGTCAGCTAGCGTTTCTTCTCGCGCGAGACTTCGACATGCCGGTGCTGGTCCATATGTCGGGTACCCCGCTCAACGCCGAGCACCTGCGCCAAGTGGCGGAAGCCAACGATGGAAAGCGAGTGGTCGTCGTCGTGCACGGAGGAGCGGACGTCTGTGAGGAGCTGGCCGAGTTCGTCGTCGTCGCGCGCCGTCAGCGGCTTCCTGTGACATTGTTGATTGAGGAGCGCACGAATCAATGGAACACGGCGGTTGCTCGCTGCCGCACGAGTTTCTCGCCTGAGGTCTACGAGCTGGGTCCCCTCAGCCCCGACGAGATCGACGCCATCCTGGATGCGCTGGCAAAGCACGGTGCCTTGGGGGTCTTGGAAGGGTGCGATAGAGCGGCTCAGGTTGCACACTTTGCCGCTGTCGCAGACAAGGAGCTTCTTGTCGCGCTTAGGGAGATCACAACCGGAACCACATTCGACCGGATTGTGATAGATGAGTACAACCGTATCCCGTCGGACCTGGGCAGAGAAGCATACGAGTACGTGGCAGCAGTCGGCCAGGTGGACCTCTACATTCGATACAGCAACCTCGTGCATCTGCTGGGGTGCGGTTGGCAAACGCTCGCTCGCGCCGTGCTTCCGCAGACAGAGGGAGTGCTGCTGTCCAGCGATCTGGTCGGCAGGTCTCGGCACACGATGGGCTACAAGCTCCGTGTCCGGCATCCTGTCATCGCGTCGATAGTCTTTGATGCCGCAGCCCCAACGGACCAAAGCAGGTACGATATCCTGGCCTCTATTATCCGCACTCTCGATCCGGGCTTTGCCGAGGACAGACAGCTTCTGGATGAGCTTGTACGCCGCAGGGAACTCGTGCGGGTATTCTCTCATCCAGACTACAAGCGCGCTCTATACGATCGACTCGCGGAGGCGCTTCCGGGCAATGCGTACGTTGCCCAGCATCGCTCGATTCTGGAGCGTGAGCTTGGCAATGGAATCGCCGCTCTTGCATCTGCACGCGAGTCTGTAAGACTGAAGCCTGGCAACTGGGCCATCAAGAACACTCTGGGTTTCGCCCTCGCCAGCGCTGCCAGCACGGAGATGGAGGATAACAAAAAGAAGGCGATGCTCTTGGAGGCCAGGAGAATCTTCGAAGAGGAAGTAGCATCGTCGGATAAGTCCGGTTTCGGGTACTTGGGTCTCGCACATCTTATGAGACAGGAGTATGAGGTTGAACGCGATCCAGACAGGAAGGAATCTCTCCAGGTGGAGGCTTTGTCGTTGCTCGAAACCGCGAGAGGCGAACTGGATGATCCGTCCGCAGTCGAGCGGGAATACGGTCGCCTCAAGAACGAACTGGGAGAGCGTGATGCCGCAATTGCTGCGCTCCGCAGCGCACTGGCCAGAGATCCAACCAACACGCGGGTGCGAGACTTGTTCGTAGGGTTCCTCGCGGAGGCGGGGCGTGTTGGCGAAGCTCTGGGCGTTGCGCGAGAAGGGCTGACGTATGCGCCCATGGACTGGCGTCTCCATCGACACATAGCGCGGCTACTGGACCGCCAAGGTGGTCCCGCGGCCACGGTGCGGGAGAACTACGAAGCGTCCATTAGGTACAACAGGAGCAACATTGACCTAGTTGTCGAGCTGGGAGCGTTCTTGTTCCGGAGAAGCGAGTTCGCCGACGCTGCCGAGTGCTTTCGACGTGCCAATGTCCTCGCCAGAACAAGCCCCGAGAAGAACCGCGTCCGATGCTGGTGGGAGGATGGCTCAGGGAAGAAGCGCGTGTTTGCAGGTGTGGTCTCGAAGATCAAGGGCGCTATGGCTACCGCTCGCGCTATCCCTGAGAACTTCGAGGCGAACTTCTGGAGGCAGTATGGGCTCAACGCCAGCCTGACAGAGGGCGAGTCCATCGAGTTCAATGTCGGTTTCAACACTCACGGAGCGCGCGCTGATGTGTTCAGGCGCCGGTGAGTGAACAGGCAGGGGCAGGGTTGATCATGGGCAGCCTTGGTGCGGGAAGTTGGGGCTGGCCTTGCCTATTGAGCCACGAAGAAACGTCTGGGACGCGTCCCTGCACGGATTCCCTGCGGAGCGGCTGCAGTGTCGCAGGTCTTAGCCATCCGTCCTGATCGCCGCTGTGGGGTGATGTCCGGAATGACGCTTCGGCCGCCTCACTCCCCCTCGCCTCTCGGGCAGATCGACCGATAGGGGCAGTAGAGGCAGGCCTGGCAGGCCGGGTTGGCAGGGAAGTGGCCGGCGCGCATCCTCGGGTGAAAACGACAGATCCGCTCGAGCGAGCGGAGGCAGGCCTGCTCCGTCCGCGGGGAGTAGGGCCTCGTTCGACAGGCCTCATTGTGCACTTGTTCGAGAAACCTCATGGTTGTAGGATGGTACGCGAGAGTGCGCGTGTCAGTCTGTAGCGTGATAGAAGAGGAGAGGAAAGGAAAGGCGGAAAGGGAGTAACGAGCCGGACAGAGACCGGTGTGCAGCATAGCGGGCTCGCACGCTAGTCGCTGTTGCGTTTTCCATTGGGACCCCGAGCTGGCTTCGGGTAGAACACCGAGAGGAGGAGGATGTCTATGCCGCGCCTGACTGAGCAGGAGCAGCAGGAGATCCTCCGATATCTGGAAGTGGATAAGCCGCTTCCGGACAAGTATCGGTTTCTGTTGTTCGAGGAGAAGCGCGAGGTTGAGCTGGTCTGGAACGGGAAGTCGGATGAGGTCTGCAATATCGTCTTGCCGTTCCAGGTCATCGAGCAGGTGGACGAACCGCGGGCGGAGAGGCCGGCGGGCAGTTCCATGGATCTCGGTCTCTTCGATGCGCGCGGGCGCCAGCTCAAGGGCTGGACGAACAAGCTGATCTGGGGCGACAACAAGCTCATTCTCTCATCGCTGAAGAACGGCCCGCTGCGCGAGGAGATCGAGAAGGAGGGCGGCCTCAAACTGATCTACATCGACTCACCGTTTGACGTGGGTGCCGACTTCTCGATGGACATCGAGATCGGCGACGAGACGTTCACCAAGAAACCGAACATCCTCGAGGAGATTGCGTACCGCGACACCTGGGGCAAAGGTGCGGATTCCTTCATCGCCATGATCTACGAACGCCTGATCCTGATGCGCGACCTCTTGGCGGAGGATGGGTGCATCTACGTGCACTGCGACTGGCGGCTTTCGGCGGATCTTCGCCTTGTTCTTGACGAGGTGATGTCGCCGAAGAACTTCCTCAATCAAGTGGTTTGGGTCTACGGCGAGAGCGCCAGGGGGGCGAAAGCAGTAGCGAACCAGTTTGCGAGAAACCACGACGACATCTTCTACTACCGGAAGTCAGCGTCGCACAGTTTCGCCGGAGACGTCATGTTGCGCCGGTATTCCGTGGAGGAGGCACGGAGACAAGGCTTCAGACAGGACGAGGCAGGCGTGTGGTTCAAGACCGCTCCGCGCGGCGACTATACTGACCAGAGCATTGCGCGTCTGGAATCGGAGGGTCGCATCCATCGCACGCGCACCGGCGGGGTGCGGATCAAGTATCCACTTGAGAGCGATGGTGACCTCGTTGTCGAGCGAGTCCCGGTTGGAGATTCGTGGGCGGATATCCCAGACGCTATGCACCTCCCCGAGAGCGAGTTGACTGGCTACGCGACCCAGAAGCCCGAAGCCCTGGTGGTGCGAATCCTGAAAGCTTCATCCGAGGAAGGCGACCTCATCGCCGACTTCTTCTGCGGCTCTGGCACCGTGGCGGCTGCAGCCGAGAAGCTAGGGCGCAAGTGGATCGTCTGCGACTTGGGCAAGTTCGCCATTCACACCACCCGCAAGCGCCTGATCGGTGTGCAGCGGCAGCTCAAAGCCGAAGGCAGGGACTACCGCGCTTTTGAGATCCTGAACCTCGGCAAGTACGAGCGGCAGCACTACGTCGGCGTCAACCCGAATCTGCGCGCAGTCGAGCAGCAGAAGCAATTGGAAGAGAAGGAAGCCGCTTTCGTCGACCTGATCCTGCGCGCCTACCGCGCGGAGAAGACCGAGGGCTTCATCGCGTTCCACGGCAAGAAGGCGGGGCGGCTGGTGGCCGTCGGGCCGGTGAACCTTCCGGTAACGCGCTTGTTCATCGAGGAGATCATCCTCGAGTGCCGCAAGAAGCACATCACCAAGGTGGACATCCTGGGCTTCGAGTTCGAGATGGGCCTCTTCCCGAACGTCCTGGACGAAGCGCGCGCCAAGGGGATTGACATCGCGCCGAAGTACATCCCCGCCGAGGTGTTCGACAAGCGGGCGGTGGAGAAGAACCAGGTCGTCTTTCACGATGTGGCGGCCATCGAGGTGAAGCCGCTGGTCCGGGCCGGCAAGAAGGGCGAGGGACCCGCCGTGGCGGTGGAGCTGACCGACTTCTCCGTGTTCTACTCCCAAGACTCGATCGCAAACGCCGAGGCGGAGATCAAGAACAAGGGCAGCCGGATCGTGGTGGAGAAGGGGCAGATCGTCAAGGTGAGCAAGGACAAGGACGGCGTCGTCACGCGCGAGGTGCTCACGAAGGACTGGACCGACTGGGTCGACTACTGGGCCGTGGACTTCAACTTCGAGAGCAAGCGCGAGATCATCCGGGTGAAGAACGAAGACAGCGGCGAGTGGGAAGAGCGCTGGACGGGCGACTACATCTTCGAGAACGAGTGGCAGAGCTTCCGCACGAAGAAGGATCGGTCGCTCGAATTGACGAGCGTCAATCACGCATGCGCGGCGGGCCGGCGGAAGATCGCGGTCAAGGTGGTGGACATCTTCGGGAACGACACGATGACGATCGTGGACGTGTTGGTGTGACCTGGTCGTATTCGACCGGTCTCGAAGTCGGGGAGGATCGTACGCGCCGCTTGGCAGAGGAGACTCCGGATGGACGGGTTTGACAGCAGGCGACTTGGAGTAAGGACAGATCGTGGCGCTGCATAGGGACTTTCCCGCGTCGCCGCACGTCATCCTTGACCCGGGGATCCGCTGGTTCCCGGCCGATGAAGCCCTGCGCGAGACGAGCATGGAGAAGCTCATGCCGCCGCTCGTCTCTCCTCTGCGCCGCAAGGTGAAGGAGTTCCGGGATAGCGGCTACGTCGGCGCGACGGAGACGAGCCGGAGCTTGCTCCGTTGGTGGTTCGACACGCCGCACCTCATCCAGCAAGCGGACGGAACCATGGTCGAGTTCCGGTACTACTTCGCCCAGCGCGAGGCCGTCGAAACGATCGTCTACCTCTGCGACGTCGTGGGCGTGCAGGACAAGTTCGATCTCATGCGGTTCGACGGCAGCGGTGCCGTGTCGGCTGGGATGTTCGACGAAACGTGGCGACGCTTCGTGGTGAAGATGGCCACCGGCTCTGGCAAGACCAAAGTCCTGAGCTTGGTGCTGGCGTGGAGCTTCTACCACAAGCTCTACGAGCCAGAGTCGACGCTGGCTCGCAACTTCCTCGTGATCACTCCCAACATCATCGTGCTCGATCGTATCTACAAGGACTTCCAGGGCCTACGCATCTTCCTGAAAGACGATCCGGTCTTGCCCGAGAACGGGATGGACGGCCGCAACTGGCGTGACGACTTCCAGCTGACGTTGCACATGCAGGACGAGGTCCGCATCACGAGTCCCACCGGGAACATCTTTCTGACCAACATTCACCGTGTCTATGCCGGCGACGACATCCCGCCTTCGCGTGAGGATGAAAACACGATGGACTACTTCCTCGGCAAGCGACCGACGGGAGCGACGACGGATCTAAAGGTGGACCTTGGGATGATCGTGCGCGACATCGACGAGTTGATGGTGCTGAACGATGAGGCGCACCACATCCACGATCCGAGCATGGCCTGGTTCAAGTCCATCGAAGACATCCACAATCGGCTGCTGCAAAAGGGCGCGGCTCTGTCGCTACAGGTGGACGTGACCGCCACCCCCCGGCACAATAACGGGGCAATCTTCGTTCAGACCGTGGCGGACTACCCGCTGGTGGAAGCGATCGCGCAGGACGTCGTCAAGCATCCCGTCCTGCCCGACGCGGCGAGCCGTGCGAAACTCACGGAACGTCAGAGCGCCAAGTACATCGAGAAGTACGGCGACTATCTCCACTTGGGCGTGCTCGAATGGCGGAAGGCCTACGCCGAGCACGAGAAACTGCGCAAGAAGGCGATCCTATTTGTCATGACCGACGACACCCGCAACTGCGACGATGTGGCCGAGTACCTGGAGGCAACGTACCCGGACCTGACCGACGCGGTGCTCGTCATCCACACCAAGAACAACGGCGAAATCTCTGAGGCCAGCTCAGGCAAAGCAAAGGACGAGCTGGAGGACTTGCGCACACAGGCCAATACGATCGACGGGGCAGACAGCCGCTACAAAGCGATCGTCTCGGTGATGATGCTCAAGGAGGGGTGGGACGTGAAGAACGTCACCACCATTGTCGGACTGCGCGCCTACTCGGCTCAGAGCAACATCCTGCCCGAGCAGACGCTCGGTCGGGGCTTGCGTAGGATGTACTCCGGGGACGTAGAGGAGTACGTAAGCGTCGTGGGCACAGACGCGTTCATGGACTTCGTGGAGTCGATCCAGGCGGAGGGCGTCGAACTGGAGCGCAAGCCAATGGGGGAAGGCACCAAGCCCAAAGCGCCGCTGGTGGTGGAAGTTGACGAGGGGAACGAGAAGAAGGACATCGCGGCGCTGGACATCGAGATCCCCGTATTGACGCCGCGCATCTACCGCGAGTACAAGACCCTGGCGGATCTGGATGCTGGCGCCCTGGGGCATCAGCGCGTCGCCTACCGGCAGTTCACTGAGGAAGAGCAGCGGGAGATCGTCTTTCGAGACATCGTCAGTGGCGAGGTGACGCACACGACGATCCTCGACTCGGCCGGCGTGGCCGACTACCGGAGCGTGATCGGCTACTTCGCGCGAACCATCATGAAGGAGCTGCGGCTGGTCAGCGGCTACGACGTCCTATATCGCAAGGTGAAGGACTTCGTGCGGAATGAGCTGTTTGACTGCCCAGTGGAACTCGAACCCCCCAACACCCTGCGCAACCTGTCGGAGGTGGCGGCGACGAAGACGTTGATCGACACCTTCAAGAAGGCGATCAACGCGCTCACGGTGCAGGACAAGGGCGACGCCGAGATCCGCGACACGATCAAGCTTCGGCAGACGCGGCCCTTCGTGGCCAAAGAGCAGGGCTACCTCGTCCCAAAGAAGAGCGTGTTCAACCGCATCATTGGAGACAGTCCATTGGAGCTCCGGTTCGCGAGCTTCCTCGAAGACTGCGGCGATGTGGTGTCCTACGCGAAGAACTATCTGGCGGTGCATTTCAAGCTGGACTACGTGAACGCCGATGGCGACGTCGCCAACTACTACCCGGACTTCCTCGTCAAGCTGTCGAGCAAGCGGGTGGTCGTTGTCGAAACCAAGGGGCGAGAGGATGTGGACGTGCCGCTGAAGATGGCCCGCTTGCGCCAGTGGTGCGAGGACATCAATCGGGTCCAGTCGGATGTGGCCTATGACTTCGTGTACGTGGACGAAGAGAGCTTCGAGAAGTACAAGCCCACCACCTTCCAGCAATTGGCAGATGGCTTCAGGGAGTACAAGGAGAAAACGTAAGACGGCGCGGCACCGGACTGCTATTCCGCTACGCTCTACAACCGCCGGAGAGCTTGAACGTTACAGCTGGCGGGAACGCCAGCTCACGAGGACTGACTCCTGTGACCGTGCGTGGAATGCCGCGATTGGCACGAGGAGGTTAGGTAATGGATTGGACGACAGTCCGGGTACTGACGAAGAACCTGAAGGAGTTGCTGGCAGAGATAGACGCTGGAACCCACGTAGCTGACGAGGCGGGCTCCACTAGAGAAACCTGGCGGGTCGGTGTCCTGGCGGTAAGCTCATCACTCCTTGCTGAACTCAGCCTGAAGGAAGACGGGCGACAGATACACCATTCGTGGGAGTCATTCTCGTGGCCAGGATCTGAGCAGTTCGAACGCAACCCATACCTCATAAGAGCGAAAGCCACTCTTGGGGTAGCCGAGAGACTTCTCGCCGATTACGATGCCGAAACCAAGAAGGAACAACAGACCATTAGGGCCACCTGACCTGGATTCCACCTCGTTCCACGCCCGGCAGGGGACCTTCGCGCCATGTGGCAAGTAGGAGTAGGATTCACCGGTGAGTAGCATGGGGCCTGTGATCGGGAAACAGGACGAGTTCGAAGCGCTCTACACGGATAAGTTCCGCACGTTAGTCAGGGAGTTCGGCGAGTTTGTCCAGTACGAGCGAGACCGAGCGGCCCTGGATATTGGTCTTCACCTCACGACGCCGACCGGGACGCAGCGCCGCGTTTCGCATACGCGCATCTGGTTTCAGCTCAAGGGGCTCCATAAGGAGACCCTCCCGGCGGGTGACTACCAGCGCGCCAGAGACATCGGTGTTCCCGTCCGGCTGGACCATCTGAAGTTCTGGTTTGCGTCGCCTGAGCCCATCTACCTCGCCTTGTACGTGGAGGCCGCTGACACATTTCTTGTCGAAGACGTCCGGGAACTGGTCTATCGCCAATGGGGCGAAGACTTCCTCGCCCCGGAGACCTTCGGAGGTGGTCAGCGGGAAGTCACCGTGAGAATCCGGACTGATGCAGTCGTAACGCCCGAGCGTGTCGCACTGATGCGACGGCATCAGTCGATGCGGATTGATGGACCGTTCTTCCGGGGCCGACCCCTCGGCCACCGCCTTGATCCGTTGAGGTGCTCCCTGAAAAGGCTGGAGCCGGGGGTGTACGTGTCGCTGGTGCAGCACCTCCTGGCTGTTCACGACTATCGCGCAACGGAGACGCTGAGGCCCGCCGCTCTGTTTCCCGGCAGCGAGGTCGTGGATGAGCATGCCCTGCTCACGACTGGGAGGCTGTACCATACCTTCGAGTGGGTGCCCCAGCTCTTCACTGAATTCGGCACCGGGCCGACCGATGACTTCCGGGTCGAAGGGACGCCGCAGTTCGCTCACGGGCCCACGGCTGTGTTCATTCACGGAGACCCACGGTCGCGTCCTGGTGCCGAGTCGCTCCACGCGTTCGCTCAGAGTATTCTCAAGAAGGGCATTCGTCAGGCCTTGGTGTTCGCGAACACCGACGACTACGACTACTTCGGCGCATTCTTTGGGGGCTTCCGAGGTACCGGCGTCGAGTGCATGCCCCAGCTTCTGGGCGACCTTGCCTACAGCCTTCTGACCGCTACCGTGGTTTACCTCAAGTTTCGAGAAGCCGTGACTTGGGAGTGGACGACCTATCTCTGAGAAAGCGGCAGGGATCGCATAACAACCAGCTGCGGCCGACGAGGCAGGCGCTAGCGGCGGAGCCTCGCGTCGTTAGGGTTGCTGGGCAACGCGAGTCCGCGAGGATCCAGCCCCGCGAGAGTCGTCGGGGGGCACGTCCTTCGGCGCTGCCCACAGCGTTCTCGGCTTGGGTGTCCGGCGCAATCTCCGTCCCGTGCTGATGGCCGGACTGGCCTTTCGCTCCCGTTAGTCCCCCTCGCCTTTCGGGCAGATCGATCGGTAGGGGCAATGGGGCAGTAGAAGCAGGCCGAGTCGGCGGTGGCCCTGCCCGCGCAAATGTCGACAGTCGATGGGGCGAGCCCGAGAGTGCATCCCAGAGCTTCCCAGACGCTGCCGTTCGTGGTATAGTCATTGTAGATACTGCGACAAGGAGTGGTGATGAAGACGCGAGTGCAGCGGTGGGGAAACAGTCTCGCCGTAAGGATTCCCAAGAGCTTCGCCGAGGAAGTCGGCTTGCGGGACGACTCGGCCGTGGAACTGCGGCTCTCTGAAGGCCGCCTCGTCGTGGAACCTTCGCCCCCGCAGCCGCCCAGTCTGGACAGCCTGCTAAGGAAGGTTCGGAAGTCGAACCTCCACGCCGAGGTCGATGCCGGTCCGGCTCAAGGTCGAGAGGCCTGGTAGCATGGGCAAGGTGCCCGACCGAGGGGACGTGGTCTGGATCTCAATGGACCCTCAAGCAGGTCACGAGCCGGCAGGTCGGCGGCCGGCGCTCGTTCTCTCGCCCGCGTCCTACAACGGCAAGGTAGGCCTCGCGATCCTGTGCCCGATCACGAGCCAGGTCAAGGGCTACCCCTTCGAGGTCTTGATCCCAGACGGTCTTCCCATACACGGGGTCGTCCTCTCAGACCAACCCAAGTGCCTCGACTGGAAGGCAAGAAGAGCGGAGTCCCTCTGCAGGTTGCCTTCGGAGCGGACCCTCGAGGTTCTGCAGAAGCTGGGCACGCTGGTGAGTCCCTGAGCCATCCGCCTGACAAGAAGGGCGCGTAAGGCACTCCCAGGATCCTGCCGTGCCCTCCGAGTCACGCGATCTGGATTGCGTTCTGATGGCCTGAAGCAGGTTGTCCGCCTTACTCTCCCTCGCCCCGCGGGCAGATAGACCGGTAGGGGCAGTAGAGGCAGGCTTGGTAGGTAGGTTCGGCGGGGAACTTCCCAGCGCGGATCCCGGCGGCGGCGGTCTCGATGTCCTTCACCGCTCGGTCGATCATCTTCGCGTCGGGTTTGGCGGTCCCAACGATCACGTCTGGGGTGAGGAAGAAGAGCGAGACCTCTTCCGGGAGCCGGTGGAACAAGCGGTCGAAGGCGAGCGAGTAGATCGCAAGCTGGCGGCTCTTCTTCGTCCGCTCGTCGGCGTCCTCTTGGCTTTCGATCTGTGAGGTCTTGTAGTCGACGATTCTTCCCCCGTCGTCGGAAAGGTCGACGCGGTCGAAGAAGCCCATCACCTTGACGCTCCCTTCGGTGAAGGAGAAGTGGCGCTCGACGTAGGTGGGGACGGTCGGATCGGCTGCGGCGTAGGCGTGGAAGGCCTCGATCGCCCGCAGGCCCTGTTGGAAGCGGAGCTCCTCGTGCTCGCGGGTGAGGAACCCCTCCGCCTGCCAAGTATGGCGGAAGGCGTCCTTCAGGTCGGAAAGCGGAGTCTGTGTCCCGCCGAGGCGATTGAGATTCCACAGCTTGATCGCCTGGTGGATGGCGTAGCCGTAGATCACGGTGTGGTGCTGGCGGATGGGGACCTTGAGAAGGTGGATGTAGCGGTACTTCATCGGGCAGGAGAGGTAGTCGTCGACCTTCTGGTGGCTCAGGGTGAGGAGTTGGTCCCCGCGGGCGACGAGCGTGAGGGGCTCGTCGGACGCCGGAGCGGCTGGCGCGCCGTGGCGGGCGATCGAGGCGCGGGCGCTTCCCTTGGTCGTCTTGATGGCGGAGGCCGGGAGATCGAGGGCTTCAGAGACAAACGGGCTCACCTTCCGCGCGCGCTTGCCCCCAACGTCCTGTGCGCCCGTGAGGTAGAGGTCCTCCTTGGCGCGGGTCATCCCGACGTAGAAGAGACGCCGCTCCTCCTGGGTGTGGAAGTCGGCGCTTGAGGGAAGCTGGTCCTTCACGAGCGGGTCGGGGAGGCGGAGAGGATCCTCGCGGTGCGCGGGCGGGAACCGGCCGGCGACGAGCCCGACGAGGAAGACGATCGGAAACTCCAGGCCCTTGGCCTGGTGGATCGTGAGGACGTTCACCGCGTCCTCGTCCAGGTCGGCCTCGCCCACAGGCGGGTTGTCGCCGGCCTCGATCAGGGCGTCGAGGTAGTCGATGAACCAGGGCACGCGGTCGTAGCGGGCGACCTGGGCGAAGCGCTCGACGATCGCAAAGAGTTGGGCGAGGTTCTCCACCTTCTCCGCGTCTTTGGGGTCATCAGAATTGGACAGGGCCTCGATCTGGCCGGTGCGGGTCGTGAGGTACTCGTAGAGGACCTCTCCCGTTCGTGCCTCGGTCGCGAGAGGGAGCAGGGCCACGAGGTCGTCGAGGAGCTTCGAGATCGCGACGCGCCCCTCCGCCGAGAGGTCGAGGAACTCGCGGTCCTTTGTCGCGATGCGAAAGACCTCAAACAGGCTCTTGTTCTTGCGCCTTGCGTAGCTTGTCGCGGCCGAGAGGTCCTCGGCCGGGACGCGGTAGAGGGGAGACGAGGCGAGGTGGTAGAACGAGAGCGTGTCGCGCGGGTCGGAGACCAGGCGCAGGAACGCGATCGCCGCTTTCACCTCCTCGCGGTCGTAGAGGCCCCGGCTCCCGGAGAAGCGCCACGGGATCTGGAGGAGGTTGAGCGAGTGGAGGAAGGGTGTCGCCTGGGCGTTGGAGCGGA
>Ga0315288_10006064_pt1 | contig 15313 bp, 16 predicted proteins | sample YL17G11_20_MG_FD_203454 | JGI IMG/M metagenome (GOLD analysis project Ga0315288, IMG submission 203454) | Sediment microbial communities from Yellowstone Lake, YNP, Wyoming, USA - YL17G11_20 | ecosystem: Environmental > Aquatic > Freshwater > Lake > Sediment | place: USA: Wyoming | collected...
ACCACGCGGCTGAGCCGTGTGGAGCGGCAGGAAAGCAAGCACACGCGCGTACGCTCCCAGCGTGTGGTCAGGCTTGCGCACCGGGGGGTATGCTTGTTTTGAGGCTGTGTAGCGGGCGTGGGGCGTGCGTGGTAAGGCGGCGTTGAGCAGCAGGTCATGAAGAGGGTGAGGTTGGTTCTCCCATTCACTCTCACGTTTCCGCCTCTTACCCGCCCACACCATCGCCCGCCCCTGCGTGCTCGTGTAAAGCCATGCTAGCCAAAGCCTGGCGCCTGCGGAGCGGCCTGGCTAGCGCCAGTCGGCCCAGCGGGCCCGCCCGCGGCGAGCGGCGGCCTCTCGTGAGAGCAACTCAGTCGGCGGCGGCGGCAGATGCGACCACAGCGCATAGCGTCGGCTCGCCCCTGCTGGATCGCCGGGCCGCCCTGGCCGCGATGGCGGCTGGCCTGGTCGTGTGGCCAAACCTGCCCGCCAGGGCGGCAGAGGCGACGGCGGCACCGGCTACACCGGCCGCAGGCACTTCGACCAGCCCCCAACCTCTGCTCGGCGAGCGCCTGGATGGCCCCGAAAATTTCTCGCTCTTCCCGCCCCTGGGCTTCGACCTGGTCCTCCTCGCCGCCGCGCCCGGGGCGGCAGCGTCTGGTGCGTTGTTGGTGGGGGTTGGGGGTAGGGGTGGGGTGCGCACACGCCAGGAGCCGCCCCCTCACTCCATCTCAACTCACCCTTCCTTTTCCTCCTTTCGCAGACCGCGAGCGCGGCGAGCGCGGCCGGGGTGTCACCCCCTCCGACTCGCCCATCAAGGTCCGGTACATCACGCCCGCTGGCGATGCGGAGCTCACCGTTATCGTCCGGGAGGCAGCCAGCATCAAGCCCACCTTCCTCCAGGTCGCCGACCTGGCCCAGTGGGGCGACCTGGCCACCGTCGCTGGCCTGCTCCTGCCCCGGGGCGTGCGCGTCCTGGCGTCGGCGGCCCAGGTCGTCACCCAACCGGCCCGGGACACGGGCACCCTGGTCGGTGTTGTGCCCACCCCACCCCGGACGGTGTACCGGTACGAGTTTGAGGGACGGGACGGCGTGCGTGTCACGCTCGCAGCCGTCGCGCGCGCAGGCCGCATCTTCCTGGTCGCCGGCTCGGCCCGGGCCGCCACCTGGCCGGCCCAGGCCGCAGCCCTGCGGGCAGCGGTGTCCTCGTTTCGGCTGGCCCCGCCCGCGCTGCCCGCACGGTGAGTTATGACTGATGCAAGGGCGTGGTGGGGGCCGCCGTGTGTGTGTGGGGGGGGGTGATGATGATCACCGGAGCGCGAAGAAGTGAAAGAGGGCTTGTTGGGTGGGGGCCGCGTGTAGATGGAAATGGAATCTCTGGAGACACAGCATGACACGCGTGTGCGCGTCTAGAATAAAATGCGCCCTTGTTGCCATGGTGTGTGCGTGTTTGCGTGCTTGCGGGGCCCTGTTGAGAACAGGACGCAAAAAAAAGGGGTTTCCTACACACAAAGAAGAGGCGGCACACGCTTGCGAGGGCGCGCGCGTCTTTTTCAGCTACCAGGCGCTTTGGGCGGTCCTGGCTGGGCGTGGGAGGGCTTAGTCGAACCGGTCTCGCGCGTTGCCGGCTGTGGCGGCCTGACGGCGGGCTCTCCACCCCCCCCACCACTTCCTCCACTGCCACCACCACCCGCCACGCCCTCCCGGTAACCCTCTGCAAATGAGAACACGGCGTCCCGGTACGCGGCGGCCCGAGACCGAAATAGGTGTTGCAGGCCTGGGCGCAAGGTTTCCACGCCCCGGACGGCAGCGCGGGCGGCAGCGGCGGCGGCATCAGTTGTTGTGGATGATGAAGAGGAGGGGGAAGGCGGGGACAGTTGGTCCACCGGCAACGCCAAGCGGGCGCCAGGGTCATCGCTCCCACGCCCAGCCGCCTGCTCGTCCGTCGCCTGGGCCCGCCAGCTGTCCAGATAATCGCGCGTGCCGGCGACGACCAGGCGCACGCAGTCGAGGGCGGACCGGCGGGGGCGAGCCGGCACCGAGCCCGGCAGGTCGGGGAGGGAGCGGGGCGCGACCACATCCCGCGCCCGGGCCACTGCTCGGGCGAGTGGACCGGGCGGGCGGGGCATTGAGTGCAAGTGGCGGTTGATGGAAAGGGAGAAGGAAAGGAGAGGAGGGGCCAAGGATCGCCGCCGGGTGTAGGGGACGGGGTTGGCGTTTTTATGCCCGCGCAGGAGCCAGCCGTGTGCGCGCGAGGGAACACCAGGCTACGCGATTCTGTCGGGGGCAGGATCAAAGGGCGGTCCTCTCTCGCTAGGAGTAAGTGGGAGCAACGCTCATTTCCTCCAGCACAGCTCACACCGCGATGAAAGAAAAGAGAGGAATGCATCACCAGACGCGGCAGCGAAAACCTTACACCTCGCTCTTTTCCGTCTCCGTTTTTTTTTTTTTTTTTTTTGAATTTACACACATTCCCGCGCCCACGGCACAGATCGCGCGTTCAGCACCACTTCCTCTCAATCCATGATCACCCCTGCTACAGCGGCGGCACAAAAAACTCGCGCCCAGCCTCGTCTACCAGGCGTACCCGGTCCCCGACGGCCATGCTCTCAGCCTCGGCCCGCACTGACTCAAACAGGGCGGTACTCAGGTACCGCTCGCCAAAAGAGGGCAGCACCGCAACCACGAGCTGTCCCGCGCATTCCGGGCGAGCTGCCACCCGCAGGGCGGCCAGGACGGCCGCGCCGGAGGAGATGCCGCAGAAAATGCCTTCCTCTGTCGCCAGGCGGCGGGCCATGGCGATCGCTTCATCGCTGCCGACCTGGACGACCTCATCATACACGGTCGTGTCCAGGACGCCCGGCACAAATCCGGCGCCGATGCCCTGGATCTTGTGGGGCCCGGGCAGCCCCCCTGCCAGGACGGCCGACTCGGCGGGCTCGACGGCCACGACCTGCAGCCCCGGCTTCTGGGCTTTCAGGAAGGACCCGGCGCCCGTGATGGTGCCGCCCGTGCCCACGCCCGCCACCAGGACGTCCACCCGGCCCGCCGTGTCCCGCCAGATCTCCGGGCCGGTCGTCGCCCGGTGCGCGTCCGCGTTGGCCCCGTTCTCAAACTGTTGCAGGACGTATGCGCCCGGCGTCTTGGCCGCAATCTCCTGGGCTTTGGCGACCGCGCCCTTCATGCCCTGTGTGTGTGTGGCGAGAATAAGATCAAGGGGGTGTACGGGGAAGGGGTTGGGCGTGAGAGAGAGAGAGAGTATGTGGCACGAGCGCGGCTTGTGCTTGTCCTTTGTCCCCACCCCACCCCAACCCCTCCATTAACATCCTTCCTGCACCTTGGCCGGGTCGGTCAGCACTAGTTCCGCCCCGAACGCGCGTAGCAGAACCCGACGCTCCAGGGACATGGATGCAGGCATGGTCAGGACCAGCTTGTACCCCTTGGCCGCGGCGATAAAGGCCAGGCCGATGCCCGTGTTGCCGGACGTGGGTTCTACGAGAGTGGTCTTGCCGGGCGTGATCAAGCCCTTGCGCTCCGCGTCCTCGATCATGCCCCGCCCGATCCGGTCCTTCACGCTGCGGCACGGTTCCTGGGTCTCTAATTTCACCGCGATGCGGGCGCCGTTGGCCAGGCCGGCCGTGACCCGGTTGAGGTAGGCCAGGGGCGTGTCCCCGATGAGGTCGACCACGCTCTCGGCGATGCCTTTGAACTTGGCGTGGGCGGCGAAGGCGGCGCCGCGGGAAGGCGGGGGTGGACATGGAGATAGAGGCAAGGCCGTTCCAGCCGGGCAATGGCGAGCAGACAGGCGGCGGTGGTGTGTGCGTGGGGCGGGCTGTGTTGTGTGTGTGTGAAGAGGGAGGAAGGTTGAAAAAAAAGGAGGTGGCGACGGCTGGGTGTGCGAGCAAGCACGCCCACGCGCGTAGACTCTCTCTCTCTCTCTCACACACACATACACGCACACATACCTGGCGAGCTGTTGACCGCAGCGCGGGCTGGTGCATGCCCGACAGGGCGGGCATGGTGTGTGTGTGAGTGCGTGTGTGTGATTTGGCGGGATGAAGAAGAGGAGAGAATGTGCTTCTAGTTGGCTCTCGTTGACCCGTTATCATTATCCCCACACGCCCAGGCCGCATCTTTGTCTCGGGCCTGTGTACGTGTGTGCGCGCGAGCGTGTGTGTGTGTGTGTGTGTGTCCTGCCTACTCTGTCCATGCACACAAGTATGGTCGCCTCGCTCGCACCACCCAGGCCAACAGTGCCGCCCCCGCAAGCCCCCCGAGCCACGCCCAAGGCTGCGGCGGCGGCGGCAGCCAAGGCGGCGGCGGCCATGCCACCCCCCCCCTTCCACACTCGGCGGGCGGTGCTGCTGGCCTCGGCCGCCCTGGCCGGCCTGTGCGCCACCCCTGCAAGCCCCGCCACCGCGGGCGGCCTGTCCCATTACGTGAAGAAGCGTGGCCGGGTGGACCCTCTGTCCAGCTTTGTGCCGCCCGTCCTGGACGCCCGGGCCCAGCTGGCCCGCCTGGGCGATGAATTTGGTGCGTGTGTAGGGGGTGGGCGCTCACACCACACGCGCAAGGCTTTTGCCTGCCATCCATCCTCTCCACTTTCTTTTTCTCATCCCACCCATCACCCAAAAACTACAGGCGACCCCGTTGAAGCCCGCCTCCTCCTGCGGTCTGGCGCCTTTGAAGGCTTGCGCGACAATGTGCGGGCGGTCGGCGAATACGCTGTCGCTGCTGCGACTGCTGCCGGCGCATCCCCGGCCTCGACCACCACGGCCCGGTTGGCCCCCGACTTTTTCGCGGCGGTCCAAGCCCTGGACTTTGTGTTTTTCAAGGCGGCCCGGGATGGGGTGCCCGTCCCGGCGGGTGCCGCCCAGGCCAGGCTAGACGCTGCGGTGACAGCGCTGGACGCCCTGCTGGCGACCGTGCCGGCGGACGTGCTGGCCGGGGCGAGGGCGGTGGTCGAGGCGACGGCTAGTGTTGGTGGAGGCAAGGGGGCACAGGGTGGGGCGGCTGCGGCCGCTGCCGCGGCGGCGCTGGCCCAGGTTTTGCCAGAGGCCGTGGGCGGATGAGTTATGGAGGGGGCATGCGTGTTTTTTATTTGCGGGTACATGTTAACGGCGCGCCCCCTCTCTCAGACAATCAAAGCCGCGGTCGGGGTTGTAGGAGCAGCACAGCGCCGCCCCCCGCCCCCACACAGAAGAGGGAGATGCGAGCCTCCGCCACCGCCCTCCTCCACCACGCGGCGGCCTGCCGCTCGACAGGCGGGTCCCTGGCCCGGTCGGGCGTGTCCTGCGTCCGGACCATGGCATCTGGTGTGGGGCGCGGCCGGGGGGGTGGGGGTGCCGCGAAAGCCAATGCGGCCGACGGCGCAGCGGCGGCCGACCAACCCAAGGTGAGATGAGAGGGCGGTCGTGTGACCGCGCGCTCACTCACATCTCCGCCCGCCCACGAGCACTGCATCTACTTCCCCAATTGTGCCTTCTTAATTTGATATGAGAAAGCCAACGGGACCAAGTTCGAGAAAGCAAACACCTTCTCACCCCCCTCAACATCACCATCCAAAAGGTCGTCCTCCTGGGCCGGGCCAACGTCGGCAAGAGCTCGCTGTTCAACCGCCTGGTCGGCCGCAGGGCAGCCCTGGTCATGGACACCCCATCCGGCCACGTCACCCGGGATTACCGCGAGGGAGATGCCGCCCTGGGCGACCTGCGCTTCCGCGCGGTCGACACCTCGGGTCTGGAACCCTTCATGGGCGCGTCCACCCTGCAAGGCCGGGCCGCCGCCCTGACCGCCCGGGTGGTGGCCTCTGCCGACGCGGCGGTCCTGGTCCTTGACGCCCGGGCGGGAGTCACGCCCGCTGACGCCGCCCTGGCCGCCTGGCTGCGCACAGCGGTCCAGGGGCCCGGCCTGGTGGTGGCCGCCGTCAACAAGGCGGAGCGGGCGCGGGAGACGCCGGCGGTGGCGGCAGCGGTCGCGGAGGCGGGCGGCCTGGGCTTTGGCGAGGCGGTCGGCTTGTCGGCCGAGACGGGCGAGGGCATGGCCGACCTGTACACCGCGCTCCAGCCGCTGGTGGATGCGGCTGTTGCAGCGAGAGGGGCGGTGGAGGCAGGCCGGGCGCACGCCTCCGACCCATCACCATCACCACCAGCCACAGTCATCACCGCCGCCCCCGCTGCCGCCCCCACCACCATCCGCCTGGCCATCGTCGGCCTGCCCAACGCGGGCAAGTCGACGCTCGTCAACCGCCTGCTCGGCACGCCCCGATCCCTGACCGGCCCGGAGCCGGGCCTGACCCGGGACGCGGTGCGGGCGTCCTTTGACTGGCAGGGCCGCCGGGTGGAGGTCATCGATACGGCGGGCTGGGTGCGGCGGGCGGCGGCGGCGGGCGGGCGCGTGCCGGGCGGGGGCGTCCTGGTCGACGTGCCGGGTGCTTGCAGGGGGGGTGGAGGCGCCACCACCCGCGCCCAGGCCACCAACCCGGCCGTACCACATCCGGTCTCCGTCGGGTCCGCCGGCCCGGGCGCCGTGGCCCTGGCTCTGGAAGCCCAGGCCCAGGCGGAGCGGGGCGTGGACGTCGCGCACTGCGTCGTCCTGGTCACTGACGCGGCGGGCGGGAGGGGTGGCGGTGCCGGGAGCGGGCCCGGCGTCCAGGCGGGCAGCACCCTCGCACGCTCGCAGCCCCCCCCCCCTGTCCTCACCCGGGCAGAGGTGGCCATCGCGTCGGCGACCGTCACGGAAGGCCGGGCCCTGGTGTTTGTGGCCAACAAGGTCGACCTCCTGGGGTCGCCAGGCGCGGCGGCCGCGGCCGCGGCCCGCCTGGCGCGGGACGCGGCCGCCCGGGTGCCGGACGCGGCGGGCGCGCCCTGCCTGGCCATGAGCGCGGAGACGGGGGCAGGCGTAGACGCCCTCATGCCCGCCATTGCGGCCGTGCATGACGCGTGGACCCGGCGCGTGCCGACCTCCCGCCTCAACGCGTGGCTGGCCGACACGGTGCGCGACCTGGAGCAAGGTGGGGGCGGGGGCGGGGGCCGGAACAGGGGCTCGCCCGCCGCCCGGGACGTCGCCCGCGTGCGGTACGTCACCCAGGCATCCACCCGGCCGCCGGCGTTTGTGGCCTTTGTGCGGGGTGGGGTGGCCGACCTGGCACCCACGACGGTGCGCATGCTGAAAAAAAGGCTCAGCTCGACCTTTGGGTTTGAGGGCGTGCCCCTGCGCGTCTTTGTGCGGGGCCGGCCCAGCGGTAGTGGTGGAGGTAGGGGTGGGCAGACCAGGCGGCAGCCTGGACGGATGCGGCGTGGCGGGTCTTGAAAAGGAAGAACACAAAATCCATCAATCAAACCAGGAGGAACAACAAAATCTTTCTCTCTCTCTCTCCCTCTCTCTAGTCCCCGAACAAAATTGCCAGGGCGGCCTGCATGTCGTTGCCGCTGTCACGCAGGGCCGCCCGGGCGCGGTCGGCCGGGAAACCCATGGCGACCAACTGCTGCACGGCGGCTGGCGAGGGTTCGGCTGGCGCGCGCGCGCCACCCCCGCCGCCCGGACCGCCCGCCCGTCGCTGTGGCGCCGCCGCCCCAAAGCCCGCCCCAGCAGCAGCAGCGGGAACTACCACCCGGGATCGGTGCTTGCTCCCCAGGGCCGCCCCGAACAGGCGGCCCAGGGCGGCCTGGACCACCGGCGGCGTCTCCAGGGCTGCCAGGGCCTCACCGCGTAAGGTCAGGCCTGCCACCACGCCCGCGGCCGCCGCCCACGCCGCGCCCTGGCCGCCCGCCCACACCAGCTGGGCGGCCGCCGCGTACGTAAACGCCCTGTCCGTCAGTGGCACGCCCAGCAGGGTGAAGTGGGCGGTCGGCGGCACGTCCGCCACCAGGGCGACCAGGGCTGCAAATAGGATGCCCTGGGCGAGCGCGCCACCGCTACTGCTGCCGCTGTGGCCGCCGCCGCCGCCCTTGGCCCGCCACACCAGGCTCGCCAGGCCGCCCACCACCAGGCGTAGGCAGGCGCTGATGCCCGCGGCCAGGGCGACCTGGGCCCCATACTTGGCCGGCCCCAGCAGGCGTTCGATGGTGCGGGCGTGGTAGAGCGCGCCCAGGCCAAACAAGAGCTGGGTCGGCCCGCCCAGGGCAAGCGCGGCCAGGGCACGGGGCGGGCCCGCGTGGGCGCTGCCGCCATTGCTAGCGGCCGCTGCGAGCAGGGAGGCAGCCGTCACCACCATCACCAGGCCCTTGGTGACGGGGGCGCCCTGGAAGCCCGGGCAGGCGCCTGCAAACATGGAGGAAAGAAGAATGGAGGGGGGTGGGTCGAGCGAAACCGATGCGCGTGCGCGTGTGTTTGTGCCTCGGCCCGGGGGGGCGTCCGGCTGGAAGAGATCGAGCCACACGACGGACGGTCACACAGGGAGGTTGGTGCTTGTGTGTGTGTGCGTGCGCTGGAGAGCACGCGCCCGCCTGCGTTGGTGAAGAGAGCAAGCGCGCGGGTGTGTAAGAAACTCTTTTCGTCTCCCCTCCGCCAAACTCTTTTCATTTGACCCCCCGCCCATGCCACACACACACACTCCCATGTCGACACCACCACCGCCGCCACCCGCACCCCTCCCTACCCGCCCAACCTCATCAGCCCGCCAGGCCCGGGTCCAGCGCCGGCTGGACGTCACAGCGGCGGTCGCGGCGGCTGGTGCGTGTGACAAAAGGGGGGTGGTCGGGCGGGGCTGTGGGTTGGAAAAGCCTCTCTCACCTCGCCGGCGCCGCGCGTAAGACACACACACACACACACACACACACACACACACACACACACACACACACACACACACCACCGCCACCTTCACGATTACCATTATACACACAACCAGAGCACACCTTCCCCGAAAACCAGGCCACCGACGCGGCCGCCGTGGCGGCGGCCGTGGTGGCAGCCGCGCGCGGCCAGGCGGGTGCCCGCTTGGAGGCCATCCTGGCGGACCGCGACGGGGCAGCAGCTGCGAGTGAGGCACGCATTGGGGCTGGGGTGCAGGTGCGTATCTTGCGCATGTGGTGCCGTGGCCGTGCGTGGTGAGGTGTCGTCGTCTCTTTTGTTTTTTTATCAAACCACCCTCGACAACGTTCCACCCATCCATCTCCCCATTCAACACACACACACACACACAGCGCGTCCGGGCGGTGTTAGACGCGGGCGATCAGGCCACCGCCCGCCAAGAATTGCGTGCTTTGGATGTTGCATGCGTGGCAGCCCTGGCCACCCACCGCGGCGCGAGCGACGCCCTGGTGGCCGCCGCGGCGGGTGGGGTGGCGGCCGTCGAGCGCGCGGCCCGAGCAGCCTTGGCCGCAGCGGGCGAGGACCTGCGCCAGGACAGGGCCCGCCTGGCCGGCGAGCTAGTTGCTGGGACCGCAGCCGCGGTGGTCCGCCGCCAGGTGGCGGAAGCCGGGCTGGCCGCCCTGGTCTGGAGCCAACAGCAGCAGCAGACGGCGGGGCCGCCTGCCCAGCTCACCACCACCACCTCCCTGGCCGACCTGCGGCTTATGACCGCCTCCCGGGCGGCGTCCCGGGTCCAGGACCAGTCCCGCTTAGCCCAAGCCGCGGCAGAGCTGGCCCTGACCCGCGCGCCGGGCGTGCGGGCCCTGGTCGCCGACGCGGCCCGGGCGGCCGCGTGTTTGGCCGCCGCAGCGTCCGCCGCAGCAAGCCGCCGTGCGGCTCACACGGCCGCCCTGGCCGCCACGACCGCCAGCCTGCGGGCGGCGACCGGGCGGGACGTGGACCGGGCGACCACCCTGCGCGCTCGCCGAGAGTCCCTGGTCGCCAAGGCCGGGCGGACAGCGGGCGCGGTCGGCCGCTTGCGTGGGGTGGAGGAGGAGGCGGTAGAAGGGGTGGTGGGTGCGGCGACGGCCAGCGAGGCCGCCCTACCCTGGAGCCGGGTGCCGTGAGTGGCGACACAGCACGCGCACCCGTCAGTGGGGTGCACCCTTTTTCTTCTGCGTGTGTGTGCGTGTGGAAGTGTGAGGAGGTGTAGTGTGGGATCGGTGCCCGTGTGAGGAGAGAAGAGGAGCAGTTTCAATGAAAAAAAGAAAGAAAATCAACTCACCCAGGCAAACTTGGGTGCCTCGCACCGGGGCGCCACCGGCATGGTGGAACAGTACGGTACGTAGTCCAGGCCCGTGTAGGCCGCATCGTTGAGGGCCTTGCGGACCTGGTACTCCCAGGCGTCGTCGGGAACCCGGGCGTGGGCCTGGGGGAGAGAGAAAAAGAGTGCGGTCAAAAGGAGGCGCGGAGGGGCACGCCGGGAGGGGGTGCACGCGCGCGGCCACAGTCGCCACTCTTGTTTCCTCTCTCCTCACCGCGCTGGCCCACACGTCCGGAGCGGTGGCGTGCGTGTCGGCCTGGGCAGCGGCAAGCAGGTCCTGGCGCATGCGGTCGGCGGGCGTGGAGGTCATGAGGAGAGGCGTGTTTTGAAGGGAGGGAAGGGAAGAGGGAGAGGTTGGAGCGAGAGTGGAGAAAAAAGAGCGGGCGCAAGCGGCCTCTTCCTTCCTCCACACTTATACACACACAATCTCACGCACACACAACGCACGCACGCCCTCCCGCGCGTGCCTTGTGCGCGTCAGTTTCTGCCTACTTGTGTGTGCTGAGCGGCACGCGTCGGCCGCAGTGCACGCGCCTCTTTTTCCTCCACTCTTAGCTCCCCGCTGCCGCCCGCCGCCGGCGGCTCGAGCATTCCAGCCCGTCTCCATCGCCCGCGCCACCCCACCACTCCCGCTCCTTCACAATGCCCCAGGGCGACCACATCGAACTCCACCGCAAGCGGAATGGGTACCGGCTGGACCACCATGAGCGCTTGCGCAAGCGGGAGGCCCGGGAGGTGCACAAGCGGGCCACGTTTGCGAAGAAGGCGCTCGGCTTGAAGGGCAAGCTCTTTGCCAAGAAGCGGCACGCCGAGAAGGCGACGATGAAGAAGACGATCGCCATGCACCAGCAGCGCGACCAGAAGCGCAAGGTGGACGAGGGCGCGCCCAAGTCGGCGGTGCCGGCGTACCTGCTGGAGCGGGAGCAGGTGAGGAAGAGAAGGAGAGGGGAGAGGAGAGCGAGCGGCGAGAGCGGCAGCCAAAAAACTAGCCACCGGCCGGCCGACGTTGCTCTCTCTCACACACACACGGCTCGGCTGTGCCGGGCCCGCCTGTCGTTCTCTATTTGTGCGATCTGCGGGCCCGAGCAGGAGGGGTCAAGGAGGCACACCGTCCAAGCATCGACCTCGCTTTCACACACACACACACACACACACACACACACACACACACACACACACACTCTCTCGTTGCTCATTCCTTCTCCAGGTTGACCGGGCGAAAGTGCTCAGCAACACCGTCAAGCAGAAGCGCAAGGAAAAGGCCGGCAAGTGGGAGGTGCCCCTGCCCAAGGTGCGGCCCATCGCTGAGGATGAGGCCTTCAAAGTCATGCGGACGGGCAAGCGCAAGGCCAAATCCTGGAAGCGCATGGTGACCAAGGCCACTTTCGTCGGCCCGACATTCACTCGTAAGCCGCCCAAATACGAGCGCTTCATCAGACCGACGGGGCTACGCATGAATAAAGCGCATGTGACCCACCCGGAGCTGAAATGCACGTTCTGCCTCAACATTTTGAGCGTGAAAAAGAACCCCAGCGGCGCTACCTACACACAACTGGGCGTCCTTACCAAAGGCACAGTAATTGAGGTGGACACGAGCGAGCTAGGGCTTGTGACGCCGGGCGGGAAGGTAGTGACGGGCAAGTACGCTCAAATCACCAACAATGTTGAGAATGACGGGGTCGTCAACGCGGTTTTACTTGTCTGACGGGCGAAAGGAGGTGGGGAGCGAGTGTGTAAAATCTAGAATCCGAAGATGTCTTTCTGATGGTGGCCCGCCGGCCCCCGCCACGGCCTCTCTCTATGACCCTGCGCACTGTCAGCTGATAGGACAGCCCGTCAAGGCCAGGGTGCATTTTGATTGAAAATTTGGGCGGGAGGCACGCGCCGTACACGCCGAAAAAAATGGGAGGAAAAAGCGAGGAAGGGTTGGTGGGTTTTGCGCACTCTCAAGTTTATGCGCAAGAGATGCGAGCATTCGCCACCGTCCTGGCTCGCAAACTCCCTGGCCGTGTTCTGAGCTTGCCTGGCAACACCATGGCATCCACTGCGGGGCGGCCTGTCATTCGTGGGGTCGTATTTGGTGAGAGAGATGAAGAGAGGCGCGAGACGCAGGGCGCAGCGCGGCCGTGTGGCCACCCCCGTGCTCTCACACCCACCCCCTCTCCTCTCGCCCCTTTCGCAGACATGGATGGCACGATGACCATCCCCTGCATCGATTTCGTGGATATGCGGACCCGCATCGGCGTCCTGGAGGGCGACATCCTGGCAGCCGTCGAGGCGTGGGCTGACCCGGCCCGCCGGGCGGCCGCGCACGCCATTATCGAGGAGGTGGAGCTCGCGGGACTGGACCGCCTCCAGTTCGCGCCGGGCCTGCACGAGGTGCTGACCTCCCTGGATCGGCGGGGCGTACCGCGTGGTCTTGTCACCCGCAACAACGCCCGGGCGGTGGAAGTCTTCCACGCCCGCCTGGGCCCGGGCGTGCCGCCTTTCGCACCCTCCCTGGCCCGCTGCTTCACCCCACCCAAGCCCGACCCAGCTGCCTTGCACCACATCGCCGACGCGTGGGGCGTGGCCAGTTCCGACTTGGTCATGGTGGGCGATTCCCTGGAGGATGACGTTGTCGCGGGAAATCGGGCGGGCGCGCACACCATCCTGATCGACCATGACGGCGTGCACGGCGACCTGGACCCAACCGATTTGGAGCGGCGCCCGACCGCGGTGGCGACCTCCCTGGCCCATGCTGCTGAACTGATGGAGGACCTGTTTGACTTGGAGGCGCCCCGTCCCGGCGTGTTGTGAAATGTGGTGTCTGTAAAAGAAAGAGAATTACTTCCCCCACACACACCACCCACCCACCTCGTCTATTTCTCATCCCCTCCCCACCGCGTGCCCCGTCTCTGCCAAGTGCTTGAACAGCACGCTGCGCGAGGAAAAAGTCTCATCGCACGCCCGGCACACGGGTGGGGCGTCGGCAGGAGCAGGCGTGGCCGCCTTGTCCCGCCCACGCCTCTTACCTCGCCGCCCCGCGGTGGGCGCGGGCGCGGGCGCGGGCGCGGGCGCGGGCGCGGGCGCGGGCGCGGGCGCGGGCACCACCTCCTCTTCTTCATGCAGAGACAGGCCCGCCAGGTCGACCCGCTCTTCCCCTGCCGCCGCTGCCTCCTCCTCTTCGCTGCTACCGCCGCTCCTGCTACTGCTGCTGGCTACCGAGGAGGATGAAGGCAGGGATGTCGTCGCCCGGCCGGCCTGTCGGCGGTAGCCGCCCATCAGCCGGGACACAAACTCATCATCATCCACGCCCGACGAGCCGCCGCTGTCTGAAGAAGAAGAGGACGAAGAAGAAGACGAAGACGACGAGCTGATGCTGCTGGCGTCGTCGTCCTCCTCCCCCTCCTCCTCCTCCTCCTCCTCCTCTTCTTCCTCGCTAGTCTCGCCCTCCTCTTCTACACCAGCCGCCGGGCCAAAGGCTTCCTCCTCCTCCTCCAGTTCGGCCCGCAGGATGGCCACCGCCTCCGCGTGTTTTTTAGAGCGTTCATGGTTGGCCATCGCGCCGGCCGACCGGAATAGCTTGTCACAGGCCAGGCAGTGCAGGAGCGGGGCCGGGTCGTTGTCGTCGTCGTCGTCATCCTCGCCAGAGGGCGCGCCGCTGGTGTGGCCACCACCACCACCACCACCTCCGCCCTCCTCCTCCTCCCCACGCACCCAGGCCGCCTCCTCGTACGCCCGGGCCCGGGACGCCCGCTCCCGCTTGGCCGCCTCCCGATGGGTGGCCGCCTCCTGCTCCCGGGCGGCTTTCACGCGGGCGGTGTCTGCTGCCGCTGCAGCAACCCGCTTGTCCCGCTTGCGCACAAAGGCCGCCAGCTCGCGCACCGTCTCATTAAACTCGCGCCGGGCTTTGGCCCGGCGCTTGCGGTTATCGTCCTCCATCAGGCGCCGCACTTTGCGGTTAGGTGCGGAGGCCGGGTTGTACTCATCCGCCCACCCAAAGTCCTTGGCCGTCGAAAAAGCGGTCCAGGCTGCGTAAAACCCGGACACGGCGGCCCAGGGCGTGGCCGCGTCGCCAAAGCACGGCATGACCGCCGCGGGCCCCGTGGCGGCCTCCCGTTCGGCGGTGGCCAGTCGGGTGAAGACGTCCGCGTACACGCCGTAAAATGACTGTGGGGATTGAGGAGAGAGATACCATGAGAGGTGGGATGAGGTGGGAAGTGTGTGTGTGGGGGGGGGGCGAGCCGCTTTTTTGTGTGTTTGACTCTCATCTCTCTCAACGCCCATCCCTCGCACATAGCTCACCTGGGACCCCCCGCCGTACCCCTTGTAACAAGCCACCGAAAAGAAGGGGTACAAATCAAACTCGCTGTCCGGGGCCTGGCCACCGCCACCGCCGTCACCGCCGGCCTGATAGGCCGACCCGGACCGCAGGATCGCGTCGCGGTGGCTGTCATACCACGCCCGCTCATGCTTGTCGCTCAAGATTTCGTAGGCATTCTGAATTTCCTTGAACCGGTCGGCCGCCTCGTCCGGGTGGTCCTGGTTTTTGTCTGCGAGGGAGAAAAAAAAAAGGAGGGAGAGGACGCGAGGTTGTGTGAGAGAGAGGCCAGAGCAGAACACTCTCACTTTCCACTCACGCCCCCCCACACACACAAGCACACACCTGGGTGCCATTGTAGGGCGCCCCTGCGGTAGGCAGTCTTGATGGACGCATCGTCCGCGTCCCGGGCAACGGCCAGGACCTCGTATAGGCAGCGCATGAGATTCCGTGGGAAGGTTACAACTTCGAGGATGAGATGGGCGGGGGCGCGAGGTTGAGACAGGGGGAGAGCGCCGATTAGCTTTCTTTTTCTTGCGACGCTGGCGTCGCTCTCTCCTTCCCTGCCAGGCCCGGGAGGTGAGTGGGTGAGGGGTGGCTGGGCTGAGAGCGTGGTTGGGGCCTCTCTTCACACGTGCGCACCCAGGCGCGGGCACTGCGGCCCCGGGGGTCCTGATCACAAGTGACCTACTCTTGTTTGCTTCTTACAAAGAAAAAGCATTCTCAGAGTATCTCTCTGTGACGAGGTTGAGCGGCAACTCAAAGCAAAGACCGGCTCGAAAGTCATAACCAATGCAGGCTGTGGCCAGTTCCAGACGACCAAGGGTGACCTAAAGAACAACCTCGACGCGTACGGGGGCATGCGTACGAGGAGGCCCAAGGGCCTGGATTCCGAACCGCGCCACCCAGTGGTG
>Ga0315288_10006065_pt1 | contig 15313 bp, 8 predicted proteins | sample YL17G11_20_MG_FD_203454 | JGI IMG/M metagenome (GOLD analysis project Ga0315288, IMG submission 203454) | Sediment microbial communities from Yellowstone Lake, YNP, Wyoming, USA - YL17G11_20 | ecosystem: Environmental > Aquatic > Freshwater > Lake > Sediment | place: USA: Wyoming | collected...
CAAAGAATTAGTGACTTCTAGATTGGTAATACTGGCCTGGCCTAAGACAGCTAAAAAGTCATTAAAGGTAGCGGAGTCAGCATCAATAGAAGAAACGTCTAAATAATCAGAATGGATAATGGATGATGATTCATGGATAGATGCAAAAAGTTGGCTAGAAGCAGTGGCTTCTTCATATAAAGGAGTCTCCTTGCTGGAGGTTTCCTGGGTGGATTGGTCAAAGTAGTATTGTTGGGCAGAGATACTGGCAATGCGGGCCTCTAGACCTTCAATGGAATCGGCATTAATTTTATCAGCAAATAGTTCTTTAAATTTACCAGTTTGGGCGGTGAGTTCACCACTTACAGTGGCGTTATTAGAAATAAGTTCTGTAGTTATTAAGTTATTAGTGGTTAGGTCGGCCGCCGTCACTTCGTTAAGGCGAGCCAAGCCGGAGATTGAAGCAGAACCGCGGACATCTAATAAAACGTCAGATCCTTCACTGGCGTTCAGGATGACACGGCCGGCGGTTAAGTCACCGGATATAGTAGCAGTTTTGGCCTGGAGGGTATCGGTTTCCACTAAAGGAGAAATGATTTTATCGCTTTCTGTAATAGCAGACTTTAGTCTGCGTGTAACTGTTAGTTCGTCAATATTGGCCAGGCGCGAACTGAAGTTCGCTATTACACCGTTTTCACTCATAAAGTTCGCTATTACACCGTTTTCTCCTACAATGTTTTCGGCAATTAAATTAGTGGTTTCTATTAGGCCAGCCTTGATTCTGGCGCTGGCGATTTGGCTAAAATTGGCCATCCTAGTGACTTCGTCGCCAATAGTATTTAGTATTTTGTATTTAGTATTTTGTATCTCACTTTTTACTGCTTCGATATTAAATAATTCATTACCCATACTTATAAGGCCATTATAGGTTTCTGGTTGACCGTTAATATAAACATCACCAGTATTGTTAAGAGAAAGATCATCTAAGATAGTTTTATTTTTAATCATTTCATTAAGAAGGAGAACGCTTAAGTTTTCATAGCGGACGGATTCGGGCTGACCAAATTGATCGTTAACAACTAATTGGGGAATAACTTGAGCAACGTCTTCAGCGATTAAACCAAAATCTCTTTCACTGCCCTCATTAGGAGTATAAGAAGATGGTCTAAGCTGATAAATTTTATTAGTATCAATTTCAATAGGAGCGGAGTCATGTTTATAACGGAGAGAAGAGGTGTATTTAAAGACAGTACCGTCGGTTTTGATATGCAGGGCAGTACCAGCACCGGCGCTTTGGCCGATGCCAGTAAAAAGGATAGTAGCACTATTAGTTCGGAAGCTACCATTAATGTCAAGAATATAACCCGGTGCCGTCGTCCCGATGCCGACGTTGCCGCCTCTTGATTGAAGCGCTATATTATAGGCGGTACCAGTTCCGTCAACGCGTTGAGCCTGGATAAAAGCGTTGCCAGAACTTAGTACCCCACCAATTAAGCCATAGGCTCCATTTCCGCCTCCGTTAAGAAATCCGAATTTGCCACCATTTGCCCCTAATGCTGGAAGAGTATCGTCTCCTGTGGTAGCTGGAGTAACAATTGACAATTTATTTCCTGGACTCGTTACTCCGATGCCGACGTTGCCAGAAGTATTTAACACGATCCCATTGTTCCAGGTTATAACAGAATTAGCAGCTATTCCACTAGCGTATTTAAAAGTTAGAAGATCATTTATTTTATAAATAGAGAAGTTAGACCCGGCATCAGAACTTCTCCAAGATCCGTCATAAAAGTTATCAAAACTCATAGATATATTGTCATGCGTCCAGTTTAATTGCTGAAAAACCGGATAGGCATCAGTAGATGTTGTAGCCTCAATGTGTGGACCGGCTAAATTTGATGCGGTGCCATATAGTTCTAATTTTACACTCGGGTTCACCGTCCCGATGCCCACATTACCACCGTTTTTAAAATAAGTTGTTTCACCTCCAACCACGACATCGCCGGTGCCTCTTGACCTTAAAACCAAATCTTCAGCGCTGTTGGGATCGCCGGCTTCAATATAAAGAGGGGAGAGAGAACGGATATAACTGGCAGTATCATTACTGAAATTTAAATTGTAGGCAATTTCCACATCGCCGGCGGCGTCAAAAGCGGCTGGGCCGTTAACCTCAAAAGTAGCAGTTGGCGCAGTAGTGCCGATGCCTACCCTGGCATTATTAAGATCTAAAACAAAAAGATCCGGAGAGGTGCCGCCAATGCCTTCAAACTGGGCTAAGTTGCCATCAACTGTGATAAGCAGAGATTGGGCAGTGCTAGTGATATCGGTGAGTCTGAAAGTTGGCGCTGAAGAAGCTAACTCCAATAGACTGATTGGACTGGTAGTGCCGATGCCCACACTACCATCTGAATTAATAATAAACGGACTAAGATCACCAGAACCACTGTCATCAACTCTAAATAAGTCGTCTTGGGCGGGAGTGGGAGCAATATGAAGAAGAGCAGTCGGGTTGGTAAAGCCAATTCCCACATTGCCAATCACTGCTAATCGGGCAGTGCCGGGATTACTATAGCCAACGCCGATATTGCCCTCAAACCAACTTTTGCCAGTGGCGAAATGGAGATTATAATTAGTAGCGGCAGGATCAATAAAATAGGCGGTATCAGCATCAGCATAACTAGAATTATCATAGAACCTTTCGGCAATAATATTACCGCTATAGACATCTAACGCTTGTCTGGGGCTGGTGTAACCGATGCCGACGTTGCCGGAAACAATTAGACTATTGCTAGGAGCAGTATAAACACCGGCATAAGTGCCGACAGCCATTGTTCCCGAAACATCAAGTTTATTTTTAGGACTGGTGGTGCCAATGCCGACGTTGCCGTTTACTGCCAGACCAGTAGTACTTAGTCCTGACGATGATATTTCTTCTCCATAACCAATTAACCCAGCACCATTGATATGAATTTTAGCGTAGGGGGAGGTAATACCAATGCCGACGTTGCCGGTACTTGTAATACGAACTTTTTCATAAGCGGCGACAGGGCTTAAACTTGTGTAGAAAGCGAGATAACCATTATATACACTGTCTGTAGTTTCTTTACCGCCAACGATACCAGCGAAAGGACGGAGTGCACTCTCGTTACGTTTGCCTTGAAATGAAATGCCGGCGAGCGGTCCTGGCGAAGCGTCGAAAGCAGTCGTGTCGTCAATGATGGCAAGTTGATGTTTCAGGCCTGCTTCAGCGGTTATCGGTGCATCAGCAACGGTAAGCGTTGCTCCAGGTGTTGTTGTTCCAATTCCCACATTACCAGTTGCATCAATGACAAAGGGAGAAGTATCCGAGACTTCATCATTGACCAGAAAGGAGTTTCCCGCAGCAGTATTGGTTAAAGTCAAAGGTACACCGGTAGAGGAGGTAATCGAAACAATGTCATCAGTAGTTGCCGGAGACAAAGTTGTTCCTGATTTGCTCCAGTAACCCGTTGTCCCTGATGATGAACCGGTGATATTGCCGGTGCAACTGAGATTACCCGTATCTCCGGCTATTGTACAACCGGTATCACCACTGCCTCCAGCCATGGTAATGGAAACTGCTGTGGTTCCGGTTGGACCAATGCTTAGAGTAGAAGTTGCTCCTACCAATAGGTTAGCGGTGGTATCGGTGGTAGTAATATCTCCACCATTAACTGCCAAATTACTGGCAGTGGTGATTAATCCGGCAGTGGAAACAGTAAACTCTGTTCCATTGGTGCCACCTTTGATTCCTCCCCGGACATCCAGTTTTGCTCCCGGTGTGGTTATCCCGATACCGACATTGCCATTTACTGCCAGACCAGTAGTACTTAACCCTGACGATGACACTCCTTCTCCATAACCTATTAATCCAGCACCGTTGATATGAATTTTAGCGTTGGGAGAGGTAATGCCGATGCCGACGTTGCCGCCAAAGTAATTATTACCACCAACAGAATAGATTCCGTAGTTGGTTCCAGAACCATCGGCATAAGCATATACGGCATAACTATTATCTTCCGCCTCGTCGGTATAGGTATTGAAAAAGCCGCCATAGATATCTTGGGAGAAACCATCAGTGTTATCAGTAGCAACGTAGGTATAGTGACCGTAGGCGTCGCTAAGTTCGCCGCTAACTGCGATGTCCGTGTATGTGCCGGAAGCGAAGGATTGGCTGCCGGTGAGAGAAAATTCACTGTAGATACCGTAGAGGTTAGTACTGCTCTGACTGGACGAAATCGGGACGCCGGCGTAGTAGTCGCCTCCGTTATAGAGACCGACAAAGTTGGTCGTGTCGGTGATAGTGGCATCATTCCAGAAGCCAATACCTGTACTGTAGTTGCCGGAAAGGGTAAAGTTATTGTACTGGCCAATGCCATAGGCATACGTGGTATTACCCACATCGGCGTCAGAATCGACGGTAATATCGTTGTAATCACCGTAGACAAATTGGTTTTCTCCGACTCCGGAGATTGTTACCCCCCCGGTGCCTAGAGTCCGATAATCACCATAGAGAGAAGCATTATCAGTGGCCAGAGCACCGGTAAAATTAGTTCCCCGAGCGTCATTTCCCCATGAACCAAGTTCAATTCCGTAGTTGGCATTGATACTTTCGCCATTTAAAGCCAAATTACCGGAGAATATGCCGTTGCCAACGACATCTAAACTTTCTCCCGGATCTGTTGTGCCTATTCCGACGTTGCCCGTGCCTAAGTTAAACCAGGCATTGTTATTGGTTGCTCCCGGCACATAGAAAGTGGCCGAAGTATTAGCCGTACTGCCAATAGAGATATTATCAGTAATCGTATTAGGTGATAGAGTAGTGTCATTTCTTTGCCAGTAACCCAAAGCTCCAGTGCCCACAATGTTATTAGCATAGATAGTATTGTAGTACCTTGAGGCTGAACCTAGATTTCTAGTATTATCAGCTTCTGGACCAATATTACCAACTACTTCTAGTTTAAATGATGAAGGTTCAGTTGTGCCTATTCCCACGTTGCCACCTTGGATACGCATTGCTTCACTAAGATCTGTAGATGAATTTAAAGTAGAAAAAGCTATGGTTGAAACAGGAGCAACCGATTGAGTCGTAATGATGCTTGCAATTTGACTTTCGTCAATAATAGAACCGTTATTGCGAGTTTGGAAATTAATTCCTTGACCTTCGCCATTTGTCGCATTTACTCCATCTGAAGGGATGCGTGAAAAAGTTAAGTAATTTCGAATATTTGCGCCAGTGGCATAATCTTCATAAATGTGTAATTTTACCTCTGGATCAGTCGTTCCTATCCCAAAGTTGCCCGCATTCCAAGCTCCCCACCAAGTGCCATTGTCGCCAAAGACAATATCGCCGCCATCAGCATCCAGGTTTAAGTCTCCGGTGACATCCATAGTAAAAGCAGTGGCATTAGTAAAGTCCATATCAGCGGTGGAGTAGGATTGAGTCCCTGTCCAGTTAAAGTTAGTGTTTTCTTTAACAAAAACAGTTAAGGTATCTGTAGCAGAAACAGTGGTTCCAATCCCAACTCCTCCGGTAAAGGTAGCTGTATTGCCAGCGCCAATGCTTTCAGCTGTTCCGCCATCTCCGGTTAACCACCAGGCGCCAGAGTCGCCAGCGCTGCTTTTACTCCATAAAGTGGTATCGATATATTTAACCACTCCCGAGTCTGTAGTTAAAACCATATTGTTATCTGCCACTAAAGGAATACTTGAAATAGTAGCTGTGCCGCCAATACCCAGATTAGTACTAAAGTATCCATCACCAACAACCTGGAGTTTGTAGTTAGGATTAGTTGTCCCGATACCGACATTCCCGGTACCAGTGCTTAAAGCTAAATGCTGATTTACAGTTGTAATCTGGTGTAGGGTGGCTCCGGAGAAATCCAGGTTAGCATTACTGCCAGACAAGGTAATCCCAGTTGTACCAGTGGAGGAAATATTACCGGAAGTATCCACATCAAAAGCAGGGAAGTCAATTAAGGAGTTAGTGGAACCAGTTAGATTAAGAACCGCACCTGACTGGACAGTGACATTGCCAGCATTAGCAGAACCAATATTAATGATATCAGCGCCAGTCGCCCCTGTCCCTATATTTATGGTATCTACTCCTGTGCCAGTCCCTAGATTAATAGTCCTGGTTAAATTACCTCCGGCACCAATGGCTAAAGTAGTGGCTGCCGTATTGCCTAAATTTACCGTCGTTGCTGTCGTATCACCTAAACTTAAAGTTCCGGCCGCAGCCACATCCAGCCCATAAGTAGAATCCACAATCACATTACCGGAAGCGATTTGCAGTTTACCAACTGTTGGATTAGTAGTAGCAATACCTAAATTTCCGGCAATATAAGTAGTACCATCAGCAGCCACGCTGAATTTAACACCGGTATCGGTTTCCAACTTGGCCAAATCATAATTAGTGTTTCCCGAACCGACGTATCCATAAAACAGCGTATTGTCTGCTTGATTGCCCGTACCGCCAAGATTAGCGCCGCCTTGAATATTTATCACTCTGCCGGTTTGGGTGCCAAAAGTCATATTTAGCACTCCTGTGCCATCGGGTGCTAAAGTAATATTGCCATTGTTTTCTGTAACCAGATTTAATGCTTGGCCCTTAAGGCTAAAATTACCCGATGTTGACCAGATTGTCGGCGAAGTATGGGCAATGACCAAATTGCCATAGGGGTTAATCACCGGCACATCGCCCAAAGTGGCGCCCATAGTTGCCTCATCAGCCGTGTTGGTTCTTTGGGCTAGGGGATGGCCTTGCAAAGTTTCGGAATTCAAGGCGTAGCCAACAGTGGCAATCTGCTGTCTGGGCGTCATTTCCGGATCTTGGAGGACGGTTACACCTAGCCATAAATTAGCATTCTCGGTAAAGACGGAAGCAGGAATGGGAGTTTCCGTGCCTAAAAGAACCGCAAAAATGCCGTCTTGATCAATACCAGCGTCGCCGCTGGGAACATAGCGCTGTTCTTCCCAAAGCTGGGCTCCAGCCGACATCGAAGCCTCGATGTCATTATACAAGATAAATCTCATATCAGTGGCTACTGTAATGGGATTATTAGAAGAATCAGTTAATCTGCCCTGAAAAGAAAGATAGCGGTTGGGAGTTTTAGGCGCCGCCGGATAGGCTAAAGACTTTTCTGATTTTTTAATGAACTGTTCATAGCCAAAAATGCCTAAAGCCGTACAGAAAATAAGTAGTATTGCTATATTAATATACTTTGTGATGGGGTTATCACTATATTTTTCATACCATTGCGGTCTGGAGTAACGAAGATGGAAAAATAATTTTTTGAACCACCCCCTTGTCATCCTGAGCGTTAGCGAAGGATCTAGCGACCCCGCTAAGCGGGGGAAGCGTTTACGCTTCGCTAGATTCTTCGTCGTCCCGAAACTTCGGGACTCCTCAGAATGACGGAATGGATTATTTTCAATTATCTTTTCTCTATAAGCAAATTCGCAAAACTTTTTAACACTAATCAGTTTCCTCTTTATCGAAGTAGAGGATAGGCCTTGGTTTTTAAGCCAGGCTTTGTATTGATGTATAGTAAACTGGTCTATATGCATAAATTTCTAATTTCTAATTTTATTGACTATTTTGCTTTCTTGCATTTTCCTAAATACTAATCAACTGACGAAAGTCAGTTGATAACCCACCATTTAAAACCAAGATCTTTATTACTTGGTTTATCCAAAGCCACCTTAAACCACTCGCCATTCTGGCGTGATTTAACATAAAGCACTTCGTTGTCAGTATTATTTTTGGGTAAGACATAAACCATCTCTTTTTCTGTCAACTCAGGGCAGGGAATTATTACCTCTGTTTCTCCGCTAAAAATTACACTTTCTCCCGACAAAGCATTGGTTTCAATTTCGGATTTCGGATTTCGGATTTCGGATTTCCGCTCCATAGGTTCGGCAATAATAATATTGCTAGTGGTTGATGCCTTTTGATTAGGTATAAAATCCAATGGCTGACCGCTTTTGTTATAGTTTGTATTTGTAATGTCAGTCTTATTAATTAGCCGTTTAGCAATTTCCAAATCGTTTTGCTCTTTTTCCGCAGCTGTTTCGTCCAAGTGTTTGATCTTGGCGTAAATCTGGCTGCGTGTTAAATAAGCCTGTGGTTCATTGGGATAGTAAATTACTGCTTCATTGGCCACTTTTAAAGCCTCATTAATATGAGTAATAATTTTTTGTTTATCTTGGTCAGTTTGACTGGGATTGTCATTGGCCAGACGGGTGGCTTTTTGCAAAAATAAATTAGCCAAGCTCAAATAATAATCCAAACTATAAACTGGTTCATCAGGCGGAGGAGTAGGTTTAACTGTTTCAGCCAAAGGAGAAACAAAAGCCGGTGGCTGAGGTTTAGCTTGGGCTGCCCGCCAGATAACCAAAGAGCTGCTGGGGATAATAAAGCCAGCTAAAATAATTGCTAGTGAAGTTGTTTTTTTATTCATAAATATCCCTTTTGTAATAGCGAACTTTAGTTCGCGTTCTTTAAAAACTCCAAAAATTGGTTAATATCACTTAAATAATTTTTAATTGTTGCCTGACTTAAGCGTTCTTTTTTAAGCATTTCTCCAAATCTTCCCAACATGTCTTCCTCTAAAAGGACGGGTCTTTTAACCTGATTAAGGCCTGTCTTTATTGATTTAATATTCTCTAAATCTTCGGCCGGGTTGATCATCAGCATTTTTTCTTCTTTTAGAAATTGCCCAAACTTTCTTAGGGAAGAAAGGTAGCGATTGATCGTCTTTGACGGAGTTTTTGAATCAGTTAAATATGATTTATAAGTACTAAACACCGAAGGCTTAAAATCATTAAAGTTGTTCTTAGCACTCCAGGTTAAAAAGTGCCGAAGGTCTGAAACATAATTTTTGATTGATATCTCAGACAATTTTTTATCTTTAAGATAGGTTTGGAATTGGGCAGAATAGTTAGTCATTATTTAGATAAATAACCAGATAACAACACTGGCACAAAAAAATAGAGCAGTGATCGTTTCTGCAATTTGAGTCAATAAGCTAGTTGTAATAGCGAACTTTAGTTCGCGTTTCAGATGCAGACTATAATCTGCTAGAACATTTACTGAATGGTTAATAGTTAAACTTTCCATTGTTGCCTCCAGTGCGGTAATTATTTAAATTTTTAATAATGCCTTAAAATTATATAAATTAGACTAGATTATACCGTGTTAGTGTTAGTTTTTAGCTAATTACTACTATAAAAGGGAACTCAGTTTTTGGTCAATGATGTTTAAAAGTAGTGGTTTGAACAGGTGATTATAAGAGGGGAAATTATACAAATTAAATTATACTCATCTTTTTCACAGTTGTTTCACGGGTTGATTTCGCCTTTCAAAGTCTATCTGAATATATCTAAATAGATCAGCTATCAACTATCAGCTATCAACTATCAGCTATGAGTAATTGTTGATAAGTTGTGGAAAAGTTGACCCTTGACAATAAGGCCTATGTTGTGTTTTAGTGTAATTATAAACATATAAACACGACAACAGAGGAAAAAAGAACTAAATCAGTAACCCAATAAATCAAAAAATTTATTTTTTGTTACTGAATTACTATGAAACTTCTAAAACGCCTTATCTTATTTACCTTAGCCTCGGAAACTGATTTTTTTAATCAATCAGAAGGGTTTGAATATAAGGTCTATCACTACCTTTATGATCGCTTGACTAACTATCAACAAAGTTCTATTAGAGATGCAATTTTACAATTAGTTGATTCAGGAGAAGTTGATAAGATCACCAGAAACGCTATTCCTCTATTTAGACTAACTAGTCGGGGAAGAGATAGATTGTTATCTTTTTTTACAATAAGTATTGGTCAAAAGCGAGTTTGGGACAGGATTTGGCGGATAGCCTTATTGCATTCGGAAAAGAAATCGGGGGGTGGAAAACGGAAAGCGGATAAAAGAAAACAGAAAGTAGAAGATAGAAAAGCATCAAGGCAGTTAAGAAGGGGACTTGAGAAGCTAGGTTTTAAACAACTTTCTCGAGGAATTTATGTTACTCCTTTGCCAATTTCCGCAAAATTGCGGGAATTTTTATTGGCCAATGACTTTTTGCATAAATTGACAGTAATTGAATCGCGCAAGCTGCTTGTCGGCGATGACGAACAACTAGCGAACCATATTTGGCAGTTGAATAGCCTGATAGAATCCTATACTAAGTTTATCAGTCGCGCCAATCAACTGCTAATGCTTTTTAAGCAGCAAAAAAGCCTGCTAACAAAGGAAAAAAAGGCATTTTCTGCCTTATTAACTTTTTACTTTAGCCTGTTAGAAAAAGATCCGGGACTGCCTAAAAAGCTTTTACCTGCTGATTGGCCGGCAGATTTAGCTAAAGAGCGGTTTTTAAAACTAGGAGAAAGAGTTAGCGAGTTAGAAAACCAAGCAAAGATAGTTGATATAGTTTGATCGATAAAGCCTAAAACCCAAATTCAGCCGGCTCAACAAAAAAGGGAATAGAAAGACCGTTTTTATCCTTGATTAACACCGAAATAATAGCCTTATCACCCGGAACATTAATTCCTTGGAAGTCAGCGCTGTCAATTTTATTACCATCTGAGAAATATATTTCTGCTTTACCGTCTGCCGGACCACTTAAGACTTTAACCACGTCATTGTTTTCCATTACCTGAGTTTTGGTGTCTAGACTATAAACTGTGAAAGGGTAGGGCCAGGAAGCCAATTGGCCGGCAACAGTTAAATTAACCGGACCGGCTTTTGCTTTCTGGGGAATCATAAACTCAATTAAATCCGGCGTCCACTTAACAATTTCTTCTTCAATAACTGGTTCACTGCCTACTTTTAAACTTTTATCAATAGGATTATTGCCCAAGTTTTGGCCGTGAATGAGGACTGAATCGCCCACCTTGCCCAAAAACGGCCAGACCAAAGTAATTACCGGTTGACCGCTTGAAGCAGCACCATATTGTTTGGTGGGAATAATCGGTTGCGGCTTTTCAAAAAAGGCACTGCTTTTTAATTTGGTTTGCTGCATAGCTACATTAACTGTTAGGGGTATAGCCAAGACTAGGGCAGCCACAAATGTCAAGCCGGCGATTTTTTTAAATGATAATTGATTAAGAGTATCTAGAAATGACATAAATTAATTTCGAAATTCGAATATCGAAATTCGAAACAATATTTAAATTCAAATATTAAATGTTCTAAAAAATGTTTAGAATTTTAGATTTTGAACATTAGAATTTGTTTCGTATTTCGTACTTCGTGCTTCGAATTTTACTTTTTACTCCCTAATTTCTATCATTTCATCTTTTGAATTAAAGTATATCGAATAGGCTTCAAAAAATCCAGCCCTGCCCAAAATTGATTTAGTGCCTTGAGCCTCGGTAAAGACAACAGGAATAATTACTTCCTTATCGCCAATCATTACTTTTAAATTACCCTTATAAGCAAACGAAGTGGTGCCGCCAAAACCGGCAAAAGTCGAGCGGGGCAGTTTGGCTAGGGAATAACCCATATCCTGGGCCTTTTCGCGCGGCAGAGACGATACTACAGCGCCAGAATCAAGCAAAAATTCTTCTTCCTCATAGCCTTTGCTAGCATAATAAATCGGTACTTTAATCATTGGTTCAAAGACTTCGCCAAAATCTTTCCATAAAACCGGTTGATAGCGGGTTTGCAGCAAGATATCGCCTTTGCCGGCAGTGGCTTTTTTAAAAAAGTTCCGGCTAAAGTATAATGTGCCTGCCAAGAAAAATACTAAAAAACCAGCCATATAAACTAGTTTACCAACTAATTTCCAGTTAACTGGCTTTTCTTCATTTTGGGTAAAACCAGGCAAGTCAACCGAAGGGAGAGGAGGAGTTGGAATTGGAAGAGGAGATATAGTTGGTTGGGGGATTGGTTGATTAGGATCCATTAGATAAAATTTGAAATTTAAAATTTTTAATCAAATCTAAATTTGAAAATTTTAAAAATTAAAACATTAAAAATTGAATAAAAATTAAAAATTTCAAATTAAAAATTCTCTTTCTACTATAACCACAAATTAACTATTAAATCAAGAGAAATAATAAAAGAGATTAAAGTAATAAGATTAGGAAAGTAGACTAAAATAAATAAAGAAGAAATCAACTCAGCCAACAATATCAAAAACAAAACTTTACTAACAAAACAATACTTTTTATATGTTTTTGGATTAGGATTTAGGCCAATGCAAATATAGAATGTAGGCTTTTGTCCCGAGTCCTTCGACCCCGAGTTCAGGACCGAGGGGCTTAGGTCGAGGGAAGTTAGTTCGTCAACTGGCGGATTAGGAATAGAAACGCTAACAGTGTTGGAATAATATCCATTTCTTGAAACTTCAATAGAATAATCACCTTTTTCCAACTTTAAATTAAACCTGCCCTTGCTATTGGCTACTATCACCTCGGGGGTGTTAATGCCTGTAAAAGGGGTGGTTTTCCGGATAAAAGCCTTAATAGTAGCAAAACTAATACCTTTTTTATTATTGATATTAAATACCAAACTATCTTTTCTTTTTCTAAAAATTATGGGTATAAGAGCGGTTTTAAGGAAAGCAAATAACATTATCCAGGGAAAACCATAGGTCAACTTTGCTCCGATTAGCCAAACTAAAAGTAAGAATAGAGGAATGAGATAATTAACTTTAGCTAATAAAGATATTTCTTCTGCTGGCAAAGGCAATTGCAGTAACGCTTCTGGTTTTTCTAATACTGGCAGGCTGGGAATTGCCGGTGTGGTGACAATTAACACAAATTCCGGCAAAACCGCGGTATTGCCGCTGGCATCAATAGCAATTACCAAAACTTTATATTTTCCCGGAGCGAGTTTATTTTTAGCTGTCAATTCAAATCTACCATTAGAATTAACAGTTGTCTTTAGGATAATCGTATTTTGGATTAACCCAGTAATTGGTTCAAGGTTAATCTGGATATTAATTCCCGGTTCGCTTAAACCTTTAAAAATTGGTTGCAGATTATTAGTAGTAATTTCTAGGCCGCTTAAGACAGAATTAGGGTCTTTTGAAGACAAGTTGAGATTAGTATTTTCTCCGATTTGGGTAATAATGACAAAAGGAGCTTGGGTATCAATAGTAAAAAACCAGGTAATAGATTCTGCATTGTTGCCAGCAGTGTCAACTGCCCTTATTTTCCAAGAATAAGCACCATCAGCCAGTGGATTTTTAAGACTGATAGAAATAGTGTTGCCAATAATAACACAGTAATACTCATCAGTTTCCACCGGCGTTTGTGATGAGGAGATTTCCTTAATAAATAGCTTACCATTTAAATCCATCTGATAATACCAGATCGGTGAGTCAGCATCAGTTGATTTTCTAAAAATAAATGTCGGCTTATTATTGCTTAAGTAGCTGCCGTTTTCCGGGGCAATAAGTATCGGAGTAGTGGGCGGCCGGACATCAGGCACTTTAGCCGTAACCGTTAAAGATTTTTCTTCAGAAGCATAAATAGGATGAATGATGTAAGATCTAAGATCTATGATGAGAAGAAAAAAAATAATTAATAAAAAGCTTATTTTTCTCACAAAACCATTATAGCAAAATAAAATTACCCTAATTGACCTAATTTCTAATTGACCTAAAAAATTAGAAATTAGTGCTTGGGATTTGTTTAGGTTAATTAGAGCAATTAGAATAATTAGAAATTATAATCTTTATTCCCTTGGTGGTCCTTTTTGAAGTTGATTTAATTTCTGCTTCAAGCAGTTAATCTCCGCTTCTTTTTCTCTTAGGTTTTTATCAGACACCAATCGTTTATGTCTTAAATGAGAGTGGATAGAGAGATAAATTAAAATTACTAACGCTAAAAGTACCAAAACAGCGATGATTAATTTCCAGGGAATCAGCCAAAAGTAAACCAAACCGGTCAATACCTGACCCGAGCCCCAGGCAGCCTTAATTTGGGCGCTATATCTGCCAAAACCCAAACCGACATTCCATTTATTGGTATAAAGTTTAGAAGCATAGGGAAAGATATTTTTTTCTTCCAAAGGCAATTGATCTTTTATTTTACCAAACATATTGCGGACGATAATTTCTCCTTTAGGCCGAATATGGATATCAGACAGGTTTTCAATTTCGGTAATAAAGTCAACCGGACCTAATTCAAAAATTTGTTTAGCGGCTTCAAAGCGTTTTAATAAAGCATCTTCTTTTACCGGGCCTTTTACTCTTAAAGAGAGCAGGGAAGCCAGCTGGGCATTAGTACCCATACCAGAAACCGCTTCTAAGCTTTTGGCCTGCATTTCCGGACTAGCACCTAAAGTTTCCAACACCACGGCCGCATAATGGCCGCCGGCTAGGGCATCTTTGGGAATATTGATAATTAATTGAATTGGTTTAATTTCTCTTGGTTTTAAACTAAATTGTTTAATTTCCGGAGTCATCCAGGAAACCAAACTAAACCGGCGTAGGTTATTTGGCGTTAAATCTTTTAATTCATCGGCAATCAGTATCGGCGTGCCTTTATCATCCTGAACAATAAAGTCAAAAATCTTTAACTGCAAAGCCAAGGGAGTATCTTGATTGCTAATCGCTTTAATCGTATAAGTCACTGTTTCACTAGGATCAGCTTCTAGTTCCTGAATCGGAGGAGAAATGGTATAAGCAGTGGAATTAGTTTGAGCCTGTGCCTGTTTCAAACTCAAAACGCAAAACGCAAAACTCAAAACCATAACTAAAATCTTTAAAACTTTTTTAGTTTTTAGTTTTGAGATATAGTTTTGACATTTAACATTTAAGTTTTGAGTTATCATAGGGCAGTTTTGTTTCATTTTTAAAAATTCCCCGTGGCCGTGTACGTGACTGCTTGGGCATACTCACCAGCAGGCGTGGTGCCGGCAATAGTTGCTTTATAAACGACATTAGTTTTAGTTGCGGAAAGAGCCGCAGTTGAGGAGCTTAAGGTGCGGTAATATTGCCAGGCAGTGCCGCTTCCCGGCGCGCCATAGTGATTAGTTACTGAGGCAGCGCCATCGCCCCAAATACTTTGGTTAACATAGGTGCCGCAGACATGAACACCATAAGCTTCGCTACCCGTTGTCGTTAATTCAAGAGGAGCTGGTGTGTCATTGGCCGTTAAAATTCTCCAATAATCAATATTATCACCATTAGATTTTCTTAAATAACCGTCATCTTTAATAAGCAAAGTGTAGCCATCGCGGCCATTAGTGGCAATACTGACGCTTTGGGCATTAATATTTTGGGTATCATCAGCCATTGTGCCTAAGGGAACCAAAACTGCGGTACTGGCACTACCGGAATTAGTAGTTTCACCGCAAA
>Ga0315288_10006066_pt1 | contig 15312 bp, 8 predicted proteins | sample YL17G11_20_MG_FD_203454 | JGI IMG/M metagenome (GOLD analysis project Ga0315288, IMG submission 203454) | Sediment microbial communities from Yellowstone Lake, YNP, Wyoming, USA - YL17G11_20 | ecosystem: Environmental > Aquatic > Freshwater > Lake > Sediment | place: USA: Wyoming | collected...
GGCCGCGAGTTGCCGATGTTATCCGTTGACATGATATGGTCTCCTTTTCGATAGCCTGTATCGCTAACACAGCTATCGGCTGCGGGAGACCTTTCTCTTTCATATCCTTAACGGACCGCCATTCGAGGCTGTCCCTTGAGCGTTCAGCTACGGATTCTCGCTACGGAGCCCAGTTGTTGGCCAAACGAGCGAAGTCCAGAAGATTGACAGTGCCATCCTGATACACGTCTTCGGCTACTCCGCCTTCGGGACCGATCCAGAGCCAGTTGCTGCTGAAATCCATCATATCAGAGAAACCGGCCAACTTGTCAAACATCATTAATCTGTCGGCCGCACCTACTGAGGTTGCAGGCTCGACGCCGGTAACAGTCAACTCCATTTGCTGGCCTGTAATCACCTTCTCACATCTGACCTTCCACGAGATCTTGTCAGGGTCGATAGGCTGGGACCGGTCCACCTGAAAAGTGCACGTGTCAGTGCTCGTAATCCGGTCACGAATCTCAAGCTGGGTATCGCCAAAGTCCACCACCGGATCGATTATGGTCATATCGCCAGGACCCTGCACCATCTCCAATTGCAGATCTCTTACCGCAAAGCCCCAGAGATTCTCAAAACTAATTGTGCAGTCATATTCAAATACTGTCCTGCCCACACGCCGTTTGTTCACGACCCGCATCTGCGGAGCTGTTGCTTTTAGAGCAAGACTGTGATCCCCACCTGCGGCGACAGTGACAAAGTCGTTTCCGGCAGGCGACGAGGCCTGACCACCGTGGGCGTTCCAGCCCCAGCCGACAACAGAACCGTCGCACCGAAGAGCAAGGCTATGCGACCCGCCTCCGGCAATGGCGACGAAGTCGTTTCCATCAGGCCAGGGGGCCAGGCCAAACCGGCTGTCGCCCCAGCCTACTATAGAGCCGTCGGCCTTCAGGGCAAGACTGTGTAAGGTGCCTCCAGCTATAGCGACAAAGCCGTTGCCGTCAGGCGGCGAGGCCTCGCCGTGATAGTCCGCACCCCAGCCAACTATGGTCCCATCTGTTCTTAGGGCAAGCGAATGATTCCCACCTGCGGCGATGGCGACAAAGTCATTACCATCAGGCGGTGGGGCCTGGGCGATATAGTCCGGACCCCAGCCAACTATGGTCCCATCTGATCTTATGGCAAGCGAATGATAACCAGCTGCGGCGATAGCGACAAAGTCGTTTCCGTCCGGCGGCGAGGCCTGACCTCGGTCGTTCTGGCCCCAAGCAACAACAGAGCCCTCTGACCGAAGGGCAAGACTGTGAGACGTGCCTACGCTTATAGCGACAAAGTCGTTTCCATCAGGCGGGCTCGTCTGACCCCACTGAAAGTAGCCCCAGCCGACTATAGTGCCATTTGATTTGAGGGCAACCGAGTCGTACCCGCCTGCGGCAATAGCGACAAACTCGTTTCCGGCAGGCGGCGAGGCCTGACCGTCCCGGTTATCACCCCAGCCGACCAGCGAGCCGTCGGAACGAAGTGCAAGACTCTGAGACCCGGCTGCGGCGATAGCAACAAAGTCGTTTCCATCAGGCGGGCCGGCCTGACCAGAGTAATTGTTGCCCCAGCCAACTATTGTCCCATTTGATTTGAGAGCAAGCGAGTGATACTCGCCTCCGGCGATAGCGACAAAGTCGTTTCCATCAGGCGGCGAGGCCTGACCGTCCCGGTTATCACCCCAGCCGACGATAGAGCCATCGGCTTTCAGGGCAAGACTATGGAAGCTGCCTCCAGCTATGGCGACAAAACCATTTCCGCCAGGCGGCGAGGCCTGACCATAATCATCGAAACCCCAGCCGACTATAGTCCCATCTGATTTCAGGGCAAGGGAATGCCACCCGCATGCGACGATAGCTACAAAGTCACCTCCCCCAGGCGGCAAGGCCTGACCATAGTTATCGTCGCCCCAGCCGGCTATGGAACCGTTGGAACGAAGGCCAAGACTATGCCACTGACCTGCGGCGATAGCGACAAAGTCGTTTCCGGCGGGCGGTCTCGCCCGACCATCCGAGTTGTTGCCCCAGCCGACTATCGAGCCGTTGGAACGAAGGGCAAGGGAATGCCACCCGCCGGCGGCGATAGCGACAAAGTCGTTTCCGTCCGGCGGGGAGGCCTGACGATGCCGGTTGTTACCCCAGCCGACCAAAGAGCCGTCGTCGCGAAGGGCGAGACCGTGTTCTCCGCCCACAGTGATATGAGAGATCTGTTCAAGTGGCTGGTTGGGCGTCTTCATCCTTCCCCAGGCGACGATCTCGCCGCTATATGCTGGTATCGACAGGCTAACAAGGACGAAGCCGGGCAATAGTAAAGCGCTACGTCTTAGCTTGCGGCTTTTCATTGTAACGCTCATTTCCTGTTTTTAGCCCCGAAGCCCCCTAATATCGAGGTCGATTCGCTCATCGTGTTACTGCCTGACGTGAAGCATTTATCCGGGATTTCCATTTGACTTCATGAACGGCATTTCTGCACGCTTTGACACTTTTTCTGAGCCACTCCTTTGTAATTCAAACCCTATAATACCAAGACTTCATCTCAATTTCAAGATAATTCCAGCAGGTTCAGGGTACCGTGCCGGGAAAACCGCCAAAAAGTCAAGCACATACGTCCAAAACCCACTTCTTCCCACTGTTTTGGCAGACCGCCGCCGCTATCCTCCATTCCAGAACACGGTTTTCAGCAGTTTCACACATCATCCCGGCCTCGCTGGTGGTATTGTCAAGAAACGCAACTGCCTGATCCGGTCAAGGATTTCCCGAAAGAGGATCCTCGGAACAGCCACTTCTGCCATTTGAAATATCATGTAACGCGAATGGCTGACCACTTTGGCTCCTATCTTGATGAGCTTGTCTCTGAGCGTGCGAAGAGACCACTGCTTCATTGACTTGGGTCTGGCGTGGGGCGGTGTTTTGCTGGGATCGTTGGGTAAAGAAGGGCTTTACGGGGGAGGCTTTTGGTGTTAAATGTTTTCAGTGTTGAGTTAATCCGGTCTGATAGATTTGGAAAGGGAAGTCCGATGAATAAGTGGCTGATTTGTATCATGGTGGTGGTGTGCGGGTGCGCGGGCGTGGAATCGAGGGGGCCGGAGGCGGAGATTGAGCCTAAGACGGAGGATATTCTTATCGCCGACTTTGAGGGCGAGACTTACGGCGAGTGGAAGGTGACGGGTGAGGCGTTTGGGCCGGGGCCGGCGCAGGGCACTTTGCCCAATCAGATGGAGGTCAGCGGTTTCGAGGGCAAAGGCCTGGTCAACACGTATTACAACGGCGACAATACCATCGGCACGCTGACTTCGCCGACATTTGAAATTCAGCGCAAATACATCAACTTTCTGATCGGCGGCGGTCAGTATCCCGGCGAGGCTTGCATCAATCTGCTTAGCGACGGCACAGTTGTGCGGACTGCGACTGGGCCGAACGACCGGCCGGGCGGCTCCGAACAGCTTGACTGGGACTCCTGGGATGCCTCCAACCTGGCGGGGAAAATGGTCCAAATTCAAATCGTGGACCAGCGCACGGGCGGCTGGGGACACATCAATATCGATCACATCGTCCAGAGCGACAAGGGAATAGAAGAAGCCGAGACGAGCCGGGAGATGGTTTTCAAGAAGAGGTATCTCAATCTGCCGGTCAAGAATGGCGCGCGCAAGCGGATAATGAAGGTGATTGTCGATGGGCAGGTCGTCCGCGAGTTTGAAATTGAATTGGCCGACAACGAGGCTGACTTCTGGGCGTTTATGGACATCAGCAGGTTCAAGGGCAAGAGGGCGACAATCGAGGTGGACTCCATCGGACGAGGCTCGAAGGGTCTGGGCGCTATCGTTCAGGCCGACTCGATCAAGGGCGGCGAGAACCTGTATAAAGAGAAGCTGCGCCCGCAATTCCACTTTACCTCGCGTCGCGGCTGGAACAACGACTCCAACGGCCTGGTGTTCTACAAGGGCGAGCACCACCTTTTCTATCAGCACAATCCCTACGGCTGGAATTGGGGGAATATGCACTGGGGGCACGCGGTCAGCAAAGACTTGGTGCACTGGACCGAGCTGGATGATGCGATTTGTCCCGACCAATTGGGGACGATTTTCTCGGGGTCTGCCGTGGTCGATGAGCGCAATACCGCCGGCTTTCAGACCGGCAAAGAGAAGCCTATTGTCTGCATTTATACCTCCGCCGGGGGGACATCGGCGATGTCGAAGGGGCAGCCGTTCACGCAGTCCATCGTGTACAGTAACGACCGGGGCAGGACGTGGACGAAGTGCGAGGGCAACCCGGTAGTAGGGCACATCCGCGGCGGCAACCGAGACCCTAAGGTTATCTGGCATGAGCCTACGGGGCAGTGGGTGATGGTCCTCTACATCGAGGACAGCGTTATGACGTTCTTCACGTCGAAGGACCTGAGGAAATGGGAACGTCACAGCGACATAAAGAGCTACCACGAGTGCCCGGAGCTGTTCGAGCTGCCGGTTGACGGCGACAAGAATAATACGAGATGGATTCTCTACGGGGGCAGCGGAGACTATCTGATCGGGCAATTCGATGGGAAGGAATTCAAGAAGCAGACCGAGAGCATCCCCTTCCAACGGGGCAACTGCTTCTACGCATCGCAGACATTCAACAACGTTCCCGAAGAGGACGGGCGACGAATTCAAATTGCGTGGGGCCGGGTCGCGATGCCGGGTATGCCGTTCAATCAGCAGATGCTGTTCCCGGTGGAGCTGACTTTGCGGACCACGGATGAAGGTGTTCGGATGTTCGCCGAGCCGGTCAGAGAGATCGAGACTATTCACGGCAAACGACACGCGTGGAAGAGCGAGACCATAGAGTTGGGCCAGAACCTGCTTTCGGGCATTGAGGGCGAGATCTTTCATATCCGCGCGGAATTCAGTCCGGCTGATGGGCGCCAGCTCGGATTTGTGATTCGTGGCGAGCCGGTCGTCTATGATGTCGAGAAGAAGGAGATTTCGTGCAAGGGCAAAAGCGCTGAGCTAAAAACGGCGAACGGCAAGATACGCTTAGAGATTCTGGTCGATAGAACGTCTATTGAGATATTCGGGAACGACGGGCGGGTCTATATGCCGATAGGCACAATCCTGCCGGATGATAACAGGACGCTGGAGCTATTCAGCAAGGACGGCAGCACCGGAATCGATTCGCTCGAAATCTACGAGCTGTGCCCAGCCTGGGAATAGGACAAAAAAGTGATCGCGATAAAAATTGCAGCGGCGGTAGTAGGGTTGACTGTCGTGTATTTCCTGGCGAGGCGTGCTATCCGCGTGGCGAATCGCAAGCGGCTGTTGGCTGCGCCGCTGTCGGAGGACCGCAGGCGAATCATCGAGAAGAATGTGCCGCTGTATAAGCGGCTGCCGGATTCGTTGGAGCAGCAGCTTGGCGGGCTTGTCAACGTATTCCTGGCTGAGAAGCATTTTGAAGGTTGCGGCAGGTTGAAGATAACCGATGAGATAAAAATCACGATTGCCGCCCAGGCGTGTATGCTGCTGCTGAACCGGAAAACGAAATGCTTTCCGAGGCTGCACACGGTTCTTGTGTATCCTCACACATACGTAGCCAAGACAATTTCCTCAAACGGCGCGTTAATAACCGACGAGCACAGTGTGCGTCTCGGAGAGTCCTGGCAGAGCGGCCCGGTCGTTCTTGCTTGGGACAGCGTAATAGAGGGGACATCGAATGTCACGGAAGCTCAAAACGTGGTGCTTCACGAATTCGCTCATCAACTGGACCAGGAGAACGGCGAGGCAGACGGCGCCCCGATTCTTGAGAACCGCAGTCGCTACAGCGCCTGGGCGCGCGTTCTAAGCGCGGAATATGAGGCCCTGCAGAAGGGAATGGAGCGCCGCACACGCTCGGTTATTAGTGAGTACGGTGCGACGAACCCGGCTGAGTTCTTCGCGGTGGCGACCGAGGCCTTCTTTGAAAAACCCCGGCAAATGAAGAAGAGACACCCGGAGCTTTATGATGAGCTGAAGGACTACTACAGGCTCGATCCTGCGGAGTGGCTGTGAGACGGTTGCACTGCCGGAGGAATCTGGTATTCTATTGCAAATTCAAGCTTGGTTGTGTGACCGGGCGCGCCTGTATAAGAGACACAACGTTGCAGGGAGTTGACGATGAGACGGATTACACGCAGAGGTTTTATTAAAGGCTCGGTCGTTGCGGGCGTTTCGCTTGCGCTGCCCTATTCTCGCGTGCGAGGGGCGAACGACGATATTCGCGTTGCCGTGGTGGGTTTTAACGGCCACGGCAAGACCCACATCAGCTCGTTCAGGAGGCTGCCGGGAGTGCGGGTGGTCGCGCTGTGCGACGTGGACCGCGACGTGCTGGACAGCGGGGTCGGCGAGTTCAAAGGCAGAAACGAAAAGGTCGATGCGTACGTTGATATTCGCAAACTGCTGGAAGACAAGGGCATCGACGCGGTCTCGACGGCGACGCCGAATCACTGGCACTCGCTGGTGACCGTCTGGGCGTGCCAGGCGGGCAAGGATGTCTGTGTTGAAAAGCCGGTCTCGCACAACATCTTCGAGGGGCGCAAGATGGTCGAGGCCGCCAGGAAATACGGGCGCATCGTGCAGGCTGGGACCGAGTCCCGTTCCGACGATGCGCTGCAAAAAGCGGTCCGCTACATTCAGGAGGGTAAGCTCGGCAGGATACTGGTCGGATACGGTTTCTGCTACAAGCGACGCGAGAGTATGGGCAAGGTAAGCGGGCCGCAGCCGGTCCCTAAGTCGATTGACTATGATCTCTGGACTGGCCCGGCCCCTCTGACGCCCCTGATGCGAAAGAACCTGCACTATGACTGGCACTGGGTCTGGCCCACCGGCTGCGGCGAGATCGGAAACAACGGGCCTCACCACCTCGACGTTCTGCGGTGGATATTGGGGCAGGACGGGCTGCCTGGCCGGGTGATGAGCATTGGCGGGCGCTTCGGGTACGACGACGACGGCGAAACGCCAAACACGCAGATCGCCTTTTATGATTATGAGCCGGCGCCCATCATCTACGAGGTGCGAGGCCTGCCGACAAAGCAGGGCGATTCGTCGATGGATGTCTATCGGATGGTCAGCAGGGCGGGTGCGGCTATCAGCAGCGGCAAGGCCGGTACGGGTCCGAACACGGGCGTCGTTATTCAATGCGAGGGCGGATATTTTGAGCAGGACAGCTCGGCTGTCTATGACAACAAGGGCAAGCTCATTGAAAAATTCGCCGGCGAGGGTTCGCTGCCGACCAACGTGGAGCACGATGCCAACTTCATCAAGGCGGTGCGCAGCCGCAAGAGGAGCGACCTCAACGCCGAGATACTCGAAGGACACCTCTCAACGGCTCTGTGCCATATTGCGAACATCTCGCACAGGCTCGGAAAGCAGGCTCCTGCGGGGCATATCAAAGAGGTGATCCAGTCGAATCACGATATGTCGGAGGCATTTGGGCGATTCAGCGAGCATTTGGCGGCTAACGGCGTGGACCTTGAGAAGACGCCCGCCGTGCTCGGTCCGTGGCTTACGATGGATTCGGGCAGAGAGAGATTCGTCGGCGACTTTGCAGACCAGGCGAACCAGTTGCTCAGCCGGAATTACCGTGAGCCGTTTGTTGTCCCTGAAAAGGTGTGATAGTACTGAGCGATTCTGTTCTTGGATACGGATAAACTTGGCGCGGCCTGAAGGCCGCAACCAAATCCGAAGCACTAAATCCGAAATCCTAAACAAATCCAAATGACCGAAACTCGAAATTCAAAACAAACCATAGCGTCTTATTTCGACGGTGGTTATGGCAGCCGGATTTCAATATCAAGTAAAAAAAACAAGAAGTTGAAGGTTGTAGTGCAGATTGACACTGTTTTTCGGTTAGTTGGATTCCTGCCTGCGCAGGAATGACATAGAGCAGGTTTTTTGGCATCGTCCCAAGATTTGTGGGGAAAACACTATCGGGTAAGCAAGCGTTTATCGCATTAGGGCTGACAGCAGGTAACAAAACGGGTTCGAGAATCTCGCAGAGCCGTTGTGCCGGCAGCGGATAAAGCGATAAACGCTATTGGCTGTTCCGGAAGTGAACAACCAGATTGCCCCAACCTTTGGGACGTTAATAGTTTTTTTGTCAAGCGTTGAGACTTTAGTTGAGGAGTAACGTTATGTCTTCGAGTAACAGGGTAATCTCCCGCCGTGAGGTGCTGTTGCGTGGAGCCCAAACGACAACAGGTGTTTTAGCAGCCGTTGCGCTCGGTTCGTGCAATTCGTTGCGGAGCGCACGGCCGGGCAAATCAGCTTCGCAGATTCGTTTTGGCCTGACAACCTATCAATGGGGCAAAGACTGGGATTTGCCGGCGCTTATTGAGAATTGTCGGAAGGCCGGGGTCTTAGGCACGGAATTGCGAACGAGTCAATCTTACGCGCACGGCGTTGAGCTGGACATCAGCGCCAAGCAGCGCCAGGATGTAAAGAAACGCTTTGGGGACAGTCCTGTTACGCTTGTCGGCATTGCCACAAGTGAGCGTTTCGATTCCCCCGACGCGGAAGAGCTCAAGGCGGCCATTGAAAACACGAAGGGCTACATCAGGCTCAGCCATGACACAGGCGGTAGCGGCGTAAGGGTGTTCCCGAACAGCTTTCACAATAATGTGCCCCGCGAGAAGACCATCGAGCAGATCGGTGAGTCTTTGAACACCGTTGGCGCATTCGCCGCAGACTATGGCCAGGAGGTCCGCCTCGAGGCGCACGGCGACGCGGGCGAGCTGCCGACTATCAAAGCGATTATGGACCACGTCACCGAGCCGAGCGTCAGGGTGAAGCTGAACTGCGACAAAAGAGACAGCCAAGGCAAGGGCTTCGAGTACAACTTCAGCCTTGTCAAAGACCGCCTCGGCTACACGATCCACGCCCACGATTTCAAAGACCCCGAATATCCTTACCAGTTGATGATGGATTTGCTTGTGAAGATGGGCTGGGGCGGTTGGATATTGTTGGAGAACAGCAGCAGTGTGCCGGACCGCGTCGCAGCGCTTATCGAGCAGAGGGGGATATTCGAGCAAATGCTTCGCAAATCACTGGTGGGGTGATGGGAAATATAGACCGGCCAGTACGCGCAGAAACCGTGGCACGGCCATTCCCTCGACTTCGCTCGGGACAGGCCTGGCCGTGTGTTCACGGGCTGGAAGCCCGTGCCACCGGCTATCCCACAGCGATTTACCTGAAACTGCTATTGACGACACTGGTTATTTCCGGGGTATATTTGACCAACAGGACTTACAAGACGAAAGCGGCGTGAATGAATACGAAAACTACCGGTGTTGCGGCTATCCTTGGCGCCAGTCTGATGTGGGCTGTCGAGCCGATCCTTGCTAAATTGGCTTATAGAAGCTCCGATTATCTCCAGACCTCCGCCTTTAGGGCGATTGGCGTTGCCGTGACGGCCCTGGTTTACGTGTTCCTGACTAACAGGGGGAGTCTCAAGGTCAGCCGAAAACAGTTCTCCGTGTTGGTTTATATCGCCCTGGTGGGCACAATCGTCGCGGATTTGCTGTACCTATATGCGCTCGGAGAGATTGCCGTAGTCAATGCTGTTCTGATTGGCCACATGCAGCCGATCTTCGTGGTTCTGATAGGATATTTCCTCCTGAAAGAAGACAGACTCACGAGGTATGATTACCTCGGCATATTCATAATGATTGTTGCGGGCTTGCTCGTCACGACGAAGACGCCTGCCAACCTTTCCGCTCTGAGATTGGGCGCCGTCGGCGATCTTCTGGTTCTGGTTGCGACGGCGGCCTGGGCGACAGCCGGGGTAGCGATGAGAAAGCACCTTAGGCAACTCAATGCCGGCGTGGTCGCCTTCTACCGGTTCTCGATTGCTTCGCTTATCCTGGTATTGTATTTGTCACTTACGTCAGCCATAGTCCTTTCGAGTGTCTATCAGGTCTTGCTGGGCTTGACTGTCGGCGTCGGGACGATACTTTACTATGAAGGATTGAAACGGATCAAGGCGGTCCAGGTCTCCGCTCTCGAGCTATCGACGCCGCTTTTTGCCGCATTATTGAGTTTTCTTATACTCAAAGAACTCGTTACAATGATGCAGATATTCGGCATCGCTCTGCTGATTGTCGGCGTCTATTTCCTGTCAAGGAAAGAAGATGCGTATTTCTAAGGTTTTAGCAGCAGCGGATTATCCGCTCCTGTTGTCATTAAATACGAGAAAATGCCCCAAAAACCGCATCACGATGATGCTCATATTCCATTTTACACGGGCTGCTCAGCATCCTTCTCAGAGCTTGCGCACCAATCCGACGACTACCGCCTCGATTCGGCAGTTGTTTGAGTAGATGGGGTCATAATCGTCGTTGGCCGGCTCCAATCGAACGCGTGAGTCTTCTCTGTAAAACCGCTTGAGGGTCGCGTTCTCATTATCGACAATTGCGACGACTAATTGCCCGTCCTCGGCGGCGCACCGCCTGCGGCAGACTACGTAGTCGCCATTGCGAATATCGGCATCGATCATGCTGTCGCCTCTGACCTCGAGGGCATAAGTGTTGTCGTCGATTGCGAAATAGGATTCAAGCGACAGGCGCTCGGCGTTCTCGACCGCCTCGATGGGCGCACCGGCTGCCACTACTCCAAGAAGCGGTATTGACGTGTGGCCGGCGGCATGGTCCGGCGACTTCTGAGGCTCGACGCGGCTAAGCAGTTCTTGCGCTGCTGAAGTGAGCTTCAAAGAGCGAGCCTTGCCTGGGCAGGCGCAGAGCAGGTCCTTTTTTCGCAGCTCGCCTATATGCTCGAATACGGTGCTTCGGCTTATGCGCAACTCCCGGGCGAGCTCCGCTATGGTCGGGGAGTAGCATCGGCTGGCCTGAGAATAGGCTATTACTCGCAATAGTTGGAGTTGACGGGGGGTCAGTTGGTTTGAGGCAGTCTCTGGGATCAACTGCATTTTCGAGTTCCTCCTTCCGGCGGACGATGTGCCGGTCCGTCGGCTGATGGCTTGTCCGTCCCAGGACCGGCGGGCTTGCCGCCCGGACGAGAGTGTCGTGGCTTATTGAGGACGGCGGGGCAGCGATGAGCTGCGACAGTTTGTTCAGCAGTCTGGTCAGTCCGCTTTGCCCGTAGCGGCCTGGTTTTGACGGCCAGAAGGAAACATAGTCGCCCCCCGGCCCGAATTTGCAGACCGGCTCGATCTGTCCGTCTGCAGAACCGCCGCTTTCTTCACGCTTTCTAATGTCGATGAATCTGTCATTTGTATCCATAGATAAGTATCTGTATCGGCAAAATCCCGCCGATTACCCAAACAAAAACCGAACAAAAACCTCAGAGCGAAAATTTTTCCCGCGGGCGTGAAACACGCGGCAGATAATGCCGATACTATGGGACGGTGTAGGCTGCGGCCTGTTGCGATTCCAGCGTGCTGTGCTGGAAGATGCAAGTGAGGCGCGTCAGGGATAAGCAGAGGCGCGCTCGAGTTCCATTGGCTGCGTCCTCCTCTTTCGATGTTCGACTCTGAACTGGACTTATCTCGGCGAATCGGGATAATGGTTGGGTATGCCCGACGCGTAGATGAGCATCGGCGGGATAGGCGATGTAGCTATATCGCTACATCGCAGCGACTTGATTCTGTGCGTGAAGGGCGGGCTTAGGGAATTGGAGTTGCGATATAATTGAGGTCATCACAGGAGACGGCAGGTGGATATGGTCATCACTCAACGACAATTCTGGGAACTTTCCCAGAGGTACAAGCTGTCGCCGCGCCAATGCGACATCGTGCGGGCTATTCTCAGCGGGGCGCTGCATATAAAGGACCTGCGTCGCACCCGTGGAATCAATCCGCGGACGCTGGCATCCCAGTTGTATCGAATTAACAAAAAGATGCACAGCGGATCGCTGGCAGAAGTTCTTTACCTTTTTGTCCGCGACGCTAAAGGCATAAGTCCCTAATCAGCCGGAATTGCGCACAGCCACACAAAATCGCACGTCTCATTCACAATTCCCCTCGGATGGGCGGGCCGGGCGATGTAGCAATACAGCTACATCGCATTGAACTGTGACAGGAGGCAACTCGGCGCGGCAGTGAGACGGTTTTGGCAGTGTGGGGCCTGCCCCCACCGAATTCGTGCGCCAAAGCCCAGCCGTCGCTGAGTGCTCGGCCTGTGCGACTGAAGCCGCCGGAGGCGGGCCATCTTTCTTAGTTGAGCGTGACACTCTCCGGCAGGACGGGCGATGTAGCAATATAGCTACATCGCATTGAACCGATGCGGGGGAAAAAAGCGGGGTGATTATGTGCTTGCCGGGAGCGAGGCGTGGCTGTAGCATTTGCTGTGCAGGCTCGCCTATGGGTGTGTCATAGCGTGCGTTGGCGTGCAACCGGTCTTTGCAGGATAGGTTTAGGAGCATTTGTGATGGAGATTTCGAGGTCTCTGCAATTGGGCGTTATCATTTTTGTTGGTCTTTTTCTGATTTGTTCAGCCGGCGGCGCCGACTGGCCTACGTATCGCCACGACGATGCCCGGTCGGGCTGCACATCCGAATCGCTGCAGACGCCGCTGCGGCTGCGGTGGGTCTATACCCCTGCGCATCCTCCTCGCCCGGCGTGGTCGGGACCGGGCGAGCGGCCGAGGGAGGGATTCGTGCTAAGGCATCGCGTCGATTTTGATGATGCCTTTCAGGTTGCCGTAGGCGGCGGCTCGGTCTATTTCGGCTCTTCCTCGGACAATAAGGTCTATGCACTCGACGCGGCGACAGGCCGGCAACGCTGGTCCTTCTTTACCGGCGGGCCGGTGCGCCTGGCGCCGACGGTGCACAAAGGCAGGCTCTTTTTTGGCTCCGACGACGGCTTCGTCTATTGTCTAAAAGCCGAGGACGCAGAGCTTATCTGGAAGCTGCGCCCGGGCCCAAACGACGAACGGCTCTTGGGCAATGAGAATATGATTTCCCGCTGGCCGATCCGAACAAACGTCCTCGTTGATGGGGACATTGCGTATTTCACCGCGGGAATCTTCCCCCACGAGAACGTTTATATCTGTGCCGTTCGCGCCGACGACGGGACCGTCGTTTGGAAAAACGACAACATCAGCGAGGCTGAGGCATACCGCAACGAGTTCTCGCCTCAGGGATACATGCTGGCCGGCGGCACGCAGCTTTTCATACCGTCCGGCAGGGCCTTGCCTGTCGGCTTCGACCGAACAACGGGGCGAGTCGTTTTCAGGAGCAACTACGGCTGGAGAGGCGAGGAGGCCGGAGGCCTCATCGGCGGCACATACGCGCTGCTCGCCGACGACCAGATTTACACCGGCACACAAAATCACCTGCTTGCTCTCGACCAGAAGACCGGCAAGGTGGGCTTCGGCTGGTTTCCGGGCCGGCGGCTTGCGGTCGTCGCGGAGATGGCGTATATGGCTACCGGCGAACAGATCGTGGCCATGGACCGGGTCAAGTACGCCGAGGCCAGCAGACGCCGCAATTCTCTCGAATACAAGATAAAAGGATTGCGAAGCAGCGTCGGCAGCGCCAAGGGCGAAGAGCGGACGAAACGTCAGGAGCAGTTAGCGGCGGCGGAAAAAGAGCTCGAGCAGCTTCAGCGTGAGAATATCGCGCTGTCCGTCAAGTGGAGCGTATCCAGCCGGTCCGATGCGGAGCTGATACTCTGCGAGAACCTTATTATTGCCGGCGGACGCGGGACTGTCAATGCCTATGACCGCGACAAGGGCGAGGCCGTCTGGGACGTGAACGTGGATGGCAAGGCGAGCGGCCTGGCTGTGGCCGACGGACGACTCTACGTCAGCACCGATACAGGCAAGATTTATTGCTTTGCCTCGCCGGCGGTTGCCGAATCCGCGGGCGCGGCGTTGCTTCCGCCTGAGCCTCCGGCGGCCAACCCTTATCCCAAAGACGACCTGACTGCGGTTTACCAGGCTGCCGCAGAGTCAATCATTATGGAAGGCGGCGTTACGAAGGGTTACTGCCTTCTTCTCGGTGCCGAGCGCGGCCGCCTGGCGTGGGAGCTGGCCAGACGAACCGACCTGACAATTATCGCCGTGGAACCCGATGCGGAGAAGGTGCGTATAGCCCGACAGGCCCTGGATTCGGCTGGTCTATATGGCGAGCGCGTCGTTGTCGAGCAGCGTGAGCTGGCCAATCTGCCCTATTCGAACTACTTCGCCAACCTGATTGTTTCCGACAGTATGTTGCTGACCGGCCGGATTCCCGCAAAGGCCTCTGAGCTTGTCAGGCATTTGAAGCCGTGCGGCGGAGTCATCTGCTTAGGCGCGCCGGCCAGCGCGCCGGGCGAAGCCGGCAAATTGTCCTGGTACGACGTCGAGCAATGGTTTAACCAACTGCAACTGGGCCGATGCCGAATCAGCCATACCAACGGCGTCTGGGCTACGGTCAGGCGAGGACGTCTGCCCGGGGCGGGCCAGTGGACGCACCAATACGCTGAGCCCGGCAATACCGCCTGCAGCGACGACCGAATCGTCGCAGGACCGATGGGCCTGCTGTGGTTTGGCGAGCCGGGGCCGTCGCTGATGGTCAATCGTCACGATGCCGCCACGGCGCCTCTGGCTGTCAACGGCCGCCTCTTCATCCAGGGCGAGAACGTGGTGATGGCGCACGATTCCTATAATGGGGTTCGTCTGTGGCAGCGGGAGATACGGGGCGCTATGCGCACGCGCCTAAAAGGGACCGAATGCGGTAACCTTGCCGCTTCGCAGGACAGCTTCTTCGTTGCGGTTGAGGATAAGTGCCTGCGGCTCGACGCTGAAACGGGCGAGACGCGAGCGACCTACGATTTACCCACGGCTTCCGACAAGAGCTGGCCCAAGTGGGGATATACGGCCTACGTTGACGGCGTTCTCTACGGAAGCTCGATGACGAAAACAGGCGTTTCAGATTTGCTTTTTGCCGTTGATACGGTACAGAACAAACCGCTATGGAGCTATTCGGGCCGGAACATTGTCAACCTGACTATCGCCATCGGGGACGGCTGGGTCTTTTTCATCGACAGCTCCATCAGCCCGGAGCAGCGAGAGGAGTTGCTGCAGCAGGACAAAACGCATCTAAAGAGCTTGAGCGCCGACGACGCGAAGAAGGCTGAGGCCGCCCAGAAGAATATCGATGCGCGCCTTGCCGTTGCCCTCGACGCCCGCACGGGCGGCAAGCTCTGGGAGAAACCCGTCGATGTGACCGATTGCAGCAAGATCGGCATAGGCGGCGGCGAGCTGACGGCGATGTATCGTGATGGCGTCGTGCTGCTGTGCGGCGCCAACGCAAACGGCCATTATTGGAAGCAGTTCCTTTCCGGCGAGTTTGCG
>Ga0315288_10006067_pt1 | contig 15308 bp, 9 predicted proteins | sample YL17G11_20_MG_FD_203454 | JGI IMG/M metagenome (GOLD analysis project Ga0315288, IMG submission 203454) | Sediment microbial communities from Yellowstone Lake, YNP, Wyoming, USA - YL17G11_20 | ecosystem: Environmental > Aquatic > Freshwater > Lake > Sediment | place: USA: Wyoming | collected...
GATCATGCTTTCCTGGGCTTGGCGGAAGATTTCTGTAAGTCTAACCACGGTGAAGATGCCAGAATCTATAATGTCTTTCAAGACATTGCCGGGCCCGACTGATGGAAGCTGATCTACGTCACCAACTAGTATCAGATGAGCATGCGGTGGGATCGCCTTGAGGAGGTGGTACATCAAAAGGGTGTCCACCATTGAGGCCTCGTCTATGATGACAACATCTGCATCCAAAGGGTCATCCTGATCTTTCTTGAAGCCGCCTTTCTGGGGTGAGTATTCAAGCAGGCGGTGGATGGTCTTGGCTTCCCAGTCTGTTGCCTCGCTCATCCTTTTGGCAGCCCTTCCTGTTGGAGCTGCAAGAAAGATCCTCAGTTTCAACTGCTGGAATATTCTCAATATCGCTGTGATGATGGTCGTCTTTCCTGTGCCTGGACCTCCAGTGATAATAAGAACCTTTGAACTTGCTGCTAAGATGACCGCTTCCTTCTGATTCTCGGCGAGTTCTATATTCAGTTTCTGCTGAACCCACTCTATGGCCTTTTCGGGGTTAATCGGTCTGATGTTTGAGGGAGATTCTTTTAGTGCTCTTAACCTTTGAGCTATTCCCGTTTCTGCCACGTAGAAGGGGGCAAGATAGACGGCCTTGAGACCTTCCAAATTACTGATATCCTCAATGAAGATCTCCTTCTCTTTGGAGAGTTCCGAGATGGCTTTAGTAATGATCTCCTGGTCAACCTTCAATATCTCCTTAGCTTTTCGGGTCAAGTCTCTCTCTGGGTAATAGACATGTCCTTCTCCGGTCAACTCATTTAAGACGTAAACTACTCCGGCTTTGGCCCTGATGAGGGAGTTTGGGTCTATCCCGATGTTTTGAGCTATCTTATCTGCTGTAATGAAGCCGATGCCATGGATATCTTGGGCAAGGCGGTATGGACTTTCCTTAACCACTTCGATGGAGCGATCCCCGTATTGTTTGTATATTTTGGCCGAGTAAGCAGCGCTCACTCCGTGACCCTGCAGGAAGATCATGATTTCTTTGATCTCTTTTTGCTCCTCCCAGGCCTTTGTGATCATGGCGATCCTTTTTGGGCCGATACCTTCAACTTCGGAAAGACGTTCAGGGGTTTTCTCTATGATGTCCAGGGTCTCCATAGCAAATTTCTTGACGATTCTTTCTGCCATGATGGGACCGATGCCTTTGATCAAGCCCGAACCGAGGTATTTCTTTATGCCATGGACTGTTGCAGGAACAGTGATTTCGTAATTCTCAACCTGAAATTGCTCGCCAAATTTCTTATTGTGGACCCACCTCCCTGTTAACTTTAATGGCTCGCCTGGATTGATCCCGGATAAATTTCCCACGATGGTGGTCAGCTCCCTCTTGTCCTTCTCCTGGAGCTTGGCAACTATGAAGTCATTCTCTTCGTTGTAGTAGGTTATCCTCTCGATGAGGCCATAAATGGTGGGCATTTTCAAAAACTTTACCAAAAACACAGAAGAGAGTCAAAATCTTCGAGGTGAGGATGTTTTGATTTCTATGATTCGCTAATTATTTTGATGAGTTAGGTTTGCCTGTTCTTTAGGCAAAATGGTGAAAATAGCTAATCTCAAGGGAAAGAGGACTCAATTCCACAGCTATTCAACATTTTTTGTGGATTAAGGAAGTCAATTTATGGATTGTTAAGGTGAGTGGCGCAGGGGAACCTCCCCCCTGCGCTCTCTCAGATACGGACGTGAACCTCTCGGCTCATCCGGCTCCAATTATCCAGCCGTCGGTCTTCAAACGGCTTTGCCTTCTTCACAGGTTCCTCCCATAAAATGGTTGACCTTTGAATCCGGTTGGATAATCCACCCCCTTCGCTCCAGACGCATTACCGTCCTTCATCGCTACTACGGAGTGGTCCGCCCCTGTGTCCCGCATCGGTACTCTCATTCTTGTGGGTCCTCCACTTGAATTTCTCCCTTATCATCGGAACGACAGGTTTCCACGTTGCACATGAAAGCCTGAATCAAGTTCACGCCGCCTCCATACCGGATGCCATTCAGCCTGTAAACAGGTACCATCTGAACTTATCCCGAGACAGTGAAACCCCTCGGTTTTGACGTCGTCTAATTTCATTTCGACACCTCATCAGTAGTTCGCTTGCGCTCGCCTCCCTGAACCTTACCTGACACCTTTCGCGGTGCCTTTTCCTTAACGCTCACCACCCTTTTGGCACTTGACCAGAGCAGCTTAAGGTGGTTTGAAGCCAGCTCCTGTAAACCGGCTCCGAGGGGCCTTCCCTCATCTTTCATGCACCTTCGTGGCGCACTTATGGGTTGAAATATACAAAAAAACAGAGCCATTTCCCTGCCTTTGCGCTTTGGAAATTAAATATTGAATTATTTTTTTTATTTTCTCCTGGTAATACGCCAATAAGCTCGGAGTGGCTCCTTATCGCATCACACAAGTAAAATTTATAAGCTATCATTTCCTAATCTATTCCCCTGGTTTGTCTCTGCAAAAATCTCCAAATCCTTATTTATCTTTTTATCTTAAAGGATCCACCTTTCGGAATAGCTCTCGTTTGAGAGCTATCCAAAATCCCTTATTATTCCTTCTCCTTCTTCCCTCATTGAGATTTATCATGCTGATAATCGACTGAGACTATTTTCAGTACTCCATCCTCTCTGGTTAAGACCCAGCGGATGGACCCCGTCCAGACCTTCCTTTGTCCCCTTTTGTTCAACTGATCTATTTCATAAAGGGATTTTGCTTCTACGGCATTCTCATAAATTTCCATATTCCCTTTCATGCGGTATCGAAGTTCATCACTCTGATTGAAAAAATCTGTATATATCTTCCTTATCTCTTCAATTCCATCCTTATGATTCTGGACAGCTTTTGAAGAGAATAATGAAAGAAAACCATCGATATCTTTCCGTGCATATAGATCTACATAATTGTCAAAGAATTGCGTAACCTCTTCCACTTTTGCAATGAGGGAAGAGGGTGACGCGCTGGAAACTGAAAGGTGAGGAGTAATGATTTGAGATTGGATTTGACCCATTAGAGAGAGGGAGAACATAGAGATAATGGTTACAAAGAAAACAAGGGTGATCATTTTAGTTCTCATCAGGGCTCCTCCTTTCTGTCCTTAGCAAGAAACCTATTAAGTTCATGTTTGGGCAATTTTACGCCCTTCTTTCCCTGAAGTTGCCTAAGAAGGAATGGAATAATTAAATGGTTAAAAATATTCTTAATTTTCTCATATTTCTTACTACTATATCAAATAAAGCAGAAGATTGATACAGTTTTTTCACGGGACAAAGAAATGAACCACTCCCCGGTCTAAAGCCCGGGGTTTCAGGCCTCTGGCATACCTGGCATGACCTTCGACCATGCCAGACATGCCGGAAAAGGCCTCCGCTTCGCTCCGAAAGGATGCCATTCATCCCCAGGCTAAAAAGCCTGGGGTTTTCTGGCATATTTTATAAAAATTCTTCCTAAGCTTAGTGATTACAGGGTAACCATTACGCGTTTCGACAAAATTCTGTTGACTTCTTTGAACATCTCTTCTTAGCTCTAATCCAAGCTGAAGCCCTCTAACGATAATCTGAGAAAAATGCTCCACCTTTTAGAGAAAGCATAAAACCCATTCCTTTCTCAGAAATGGGGTTTAAATTCATCTCCAGACCATATACCCACCCAATGGGTTAAAGGTTAATAATGGATATTCTCAGTTTCAATAGAACTGTATTAAATTAGGGACAGGGTGTCAATAGGAAATGGATAACTGTGGAGACAGAACAAAATTGGAAGAAGGGGGCAAAATTATTACCAGACTTAGAAAGTGTGTTTTAATTTTATACAATTTTTTCGATAAATTATATCATATTACAGTATGGCATAAATATTGCTTAAAACAATAAATTAGAATCCGAGAAGAACTAAAAAATGGAGGTAAAATGAGATGGAAAAGTTTGTAATTGCGTTAATTTTGTTTTTTATTACCCTGATTTCGTTAGGATATGCGTTTGGTTAAGAAAAATATATGAAACGCTAATTTGGGGTTCATGAGTCGACGTGGAAAAAAGATATTATTGCTCTCTCCTACCTACGCCTTTCCACTCAATTTCTCTCAAAAGTGTTTTTAGATTATTATTCGATTGACAAATTGGACATTTCTTGATAATGAACTCACCAATACAAAAGTGCTAAATTTCATTACAATGGACGGAATCCCCCCTCACCCCATCCCTCTCCCCATCGGGGAGAGGGGAGGGTGAGGGGGGCCTCATGTCAAAGAAATAAGCACGTTTGTATTAAATGGTTATCTCAAAAAGCCAACCCCATAGTAAGATCGTCTTTTTTGAGGGGAACCATGAAAAATAGTGTAATGAAGGCAAATTGGATTATCCTGCCAATCATTCTCCTCTTTTTATTCTCCTATGCTTCTACACAAGAAATACAGAGTGAGCCAAAGGATGCTGAATTCTATAACAACCGAGGGATGGATTATAGGGAGAAAGGTTTTTTCGATCAGGCTATCTCCGATTATAACAAGGCTCTTGAGATAAACCCAAAGTTTGCTTATGCCTACAACAATCGGGGAATGGCTTATAGGGATAAAGGTCACTATGATCAGGCCATCTCCGATTACAATAAGGCCCTTGAGATAAATCCAAGGTATGCTTATGCCTACAATAATCGGGGCATTGCCTACGCAGATAAAGGTCAATCTGACCAGGCCATCTCCGATTACAATAAAGCTCTTGAGATTAACCCAAGGTATGCTTATGCCTACGACAACCGGGGCGTGGCCTATATGGAAAAAGGCCAGTATGATCAGGCCATCTCTGATTTCAATAAGACTCTTGACATAAACCCGGGATTTGCTTATGCCTACAGCAATCGAGGAATTGCCTATCGGCATAAAGGCCAATATGATCAGGCCATCTCTGATTTCAATAAGGCTCTTAAAATAAATCCAAAGTATGCTTATGCCTACAACCATCGGGGCATTGCCTACGCGGATAAAGCCCAATATGATCAGGCCATCTCTGATTTCGAGCAGGCTCTTGAGATATACCCAAGATATACTGAGGCTTACAACAATCGGGGAAAAGCCTATAGGGGCAAAGGTCAATATGATCAGGCCATCTCCGATTACAACAAGGCTCTTGAGATATACCCAAAGTTTGCTTACGCTTACAACAGTCGGGGAAATGTCTATAAGGATAAAGGTCAATATGATCAGGCTATCTCCGATTACAGCAAAGCTCTTGAGATAAACCCAAGGTTTGCTGAGGCCTATTACAATCGGGGAATTGCCTTTTTGGAAAAAGGTCAATATGATCAGGCCATCTCCGATTACAACAAGGCTCTGGAGATAAATCCAAGGTTTGATGAGGCTTACAGCAATCGGGGAATTGCGTATCGGCGCAAAGGCCAATATGATCAGGCCATCTCTGATTACAGTAAAGCTCTTGAGATAAACCCAAAGTTTGATGAAGCCTACAACAACCGGGGAAATGCCTACTGTGAAAAAGGTCAATATGATCAGGCCATCTCTGATTACAACAAAACTCTTGAGATAAACCCAAGGTTTGCTGAGGCCTATTACAATCGCGGGAGAGCTTATTACTTAAAAAGAGAATACGATAAATCTTTGGAGGATATTAAAAAGGCACAAGATTTAGGCTACAAAATTCCCCCTAAATTTCTTGATGATCTTCGTAATGCTTCAAGAAAAAAAAATTAGAAAAAGAGTAAACCCCGTTAGAAATTCCAGCGGGGCATTAAACCCCACCGGAATTGTTTTAAAATGTAACCCCGCTGCAGCTGCCGGCCCAGAGGGCCTCTGGCCCGGAGGGAGCAGCGGAGCATTATTTCTAACGGGGTAAAACTCCACGGCACTTCCACATGCTTCGGAGTGGGGAATCCGCCAAAGCATAACTCTCTGCACTCTTAACGAGCTTCGAGGATACCCCCTGGCATTGATCTACGAGCTAAGTCTGTGTCCTTCTGTGAAGGCGGATAAACTGAATCATTCTGAGAAGTTACGATTCTTCTTGCTATTTATTGGAGATTGGTTTATAAGTAATCAAAATTAGTTGCAAAGAGTCGATTAAATTCACGAAAGGGCGAAAGCCGCAAAGAACTCTAAACAGCTTTTTTGCGGTTTTTTATTCAATGGGAAGAAATCCAAAAAGCCTTTCTAAACAAATGAGTTTGAAAGTACGGATTCCAAAAAAATCCTATAAATCTGAGCCCCTCCAGGGTCAGGACGACGATGCCCTGATCCTATCCGAAGAGTTGGATATTGATATATTCAATGAGCTTCCGGGATTCGAAATGGAGAATGACCATGCCCAAGCAATGGAAGAGGAGGAAATCGCTGAGGTTGAATATGTGGGGGTTTATGGAAAGGCGATCGATCCTGTTCGGATCTACCTGAAGGAGATGGGATCGTTCCCCCTGTTGACCCGGGAAGGAGAGGTGGAGATTGCCAAGAGGATCGAAAGTGGACAGCAGGAGGTATTAAGCGTTGTGCTCAACTCCCCTATCGCAATCAGGGAGATCATCGACCTTGGGGCTGCTCTCCATGAAGGAAGAACCAAGATAAGAGACGTGACCAATGATATCGATGATGAAGGGACGAATGTTAAAGAAGAACAGCTGCATAAGAAAAGAGTCCTTAATTTAATCAATAAAATCAGGAAGGGAAAAGGGAAACTTCGACTTCTCCAAGGAAGGTTATGTAAGAGAAAGAAAGGAGGTTCTAAAAAGAAGATTCAAGAGCAGATCTGGAAGAAACAGGCTGAGATATTTAATGCCTTTAAACGGATCAATCTGAGGCAAAGGCAGATTGACAGCATTGTCCAGAAGTTGAAACAGTGGGACATTCAGATGGATAAGGCTCAAAAGGAAGTGAAAAAATTCGAGGAGGATTGGGGGATTTCCATCCAGGAAGTCAGAAAGTCCTTGAAGATGATAAAGAAAAAAACGAGCAAGAAACGTCTCTATTTCTCTTCCAAGGAAGGTCTCAAGATAGGGGATTTAGAGGAAATGAACAGGATCGCCTGGAATGCCAGACGGAAAGTACGAAGAATGGAGGTGAAATGCGGCCTCTCTCAAGATCGGCTCAAAGAGGCGTTGAGGGCCATGGAGAAAGGAGAGGCCAAAGTCAAGGAAGCGAAGTCTGAATTGATCAAGGCCAATCTGAGATTAGTTATCTCCATCTCCAAGAGATACTTGAATCGGGGGATTGCGTTTCTCGATTTGATCCAGGAGGGCAATATTGGATTAATGAAGGCAGTGGACAAGTTCGAATACCAGAGGGGCTATAAGTTCGGTACGTATGCAACGTGGTGGGTCCGTCAGGCGATGACGCGGGCTATTGCCGATCAAGCCCGGACCATCCGCATCCCCGTCCACATGATCGAGGTGATCAACAAACTGAACCGAACCTCACGAACCCTGGTTCAGCAGATTGGAAGAGAGCCCACTCTTGAGGAGATTGCAAAAGAAATGGGGGTCTCTATGGATCATGTGCAGAAGGTTTTAAGGATTGGCAAAAAAACCATTTCACTCGAAACCCCTATCGGCGAGGAGGAAGATGGTCGGTTACAGGACTTTATCGAGGATAAAGGGAGCATTTCCCCCCAGGATGCGGCCATCAACTCCAACTTGCTAAAGCAGACTCAAAAAGTCCTTTCTACGTTGAACAAAAGGGAAGAGAAGATTCTTAGAATGCGGTTCGGGATCGAGGAGAAGAAAGACCATACCCTCGAGGAAGTGGGACAGGACTTCAATGTTACCCGAGAGCGGATCCGGCAGATTGAGGAGAAGGCCTTAAGGAAGTTGAAACATTCCAGTCGGGCCGAGAAATTGAAGAGTTTCGTCGAATATTAAAAAAGGAGAGCGACATGAATATCTATGTGGGAAATTTATCATTTGACGTATCAGAGGAAAACCTTCGGCAGGCCTTTGAACCCTTCGGCCAGGTAAGTTCCATAACGGTTATTAAAGATAAGTACAGCGGTCAATCCAGAGGGTTTGGTTTCGTTGAAATGCCCAACCATGCTGAAGCTCAGGCAGCGATTGAGAACCTTAATGGAAAGGAAGTCCTCGGTCGTCAGATGAATATTAACGAGGCACATCCTCGCCCTGACCGGGGAAAGTCCGGCGAACGAGGCGGCTATAAAGGAGGAGAGCGGTCGGGTTTCGGAGGGAAAAGGCGTTATTGATATCGTTCTGAAATTTTCGAATCGAAATTCATGATTTTCCTTCTTGGGATGACTCACCCCCGTGCATTGCTTTAACCTTTTCTCTATCAATAGAACCATCTTCCCTTTTGGGCAGAGAATCTACAAATTCGATATATCCTGGTTTTTTATAGCGGGCGATTCGGCTAACTACAAAATCGATGAGCTCCCTCTCCGATAATCGAGCCCTCGGCTTTAAAACACAAACAGCTTTAACTCCCTCTCCAAATTTGGGATCAGGAACCCCGATCACTGAAACTTCATGAATGCTGGGATGTTCAAGAATCACTTTTTCGACCTCTACGGGATAGACATTCTCCCCACCGGGTTTGATTAACTCCTTCTCTGCTTTCCGGCCCACAAACCAGAGGTAACCTTCTTCGTCCACACGACCTATATCCCCTGTGTGATGCCAACCTTCTCGAAAGGTCTGCTTTGTCAATTCCTCTTCTCTCCAGTATCCTTGGAATACCAGAGGACCCCGGATCACGATCTCACCGGGTTTTCCTGTATCAACCTCCCGATCAAATTCATCTACGGTCTTTAAATCCACCAGAGGGCCTGGTTTTCCTGCTGAGCCAGGTCTTTCTGAGTTTGGGCAGAGGCATGTCCATCCCATTGTTTCTGTCTGGCCATAGGCAAGCCAAAACCTGCCATGGCCGAGGGTTTCAAATCTCTTCACCGTATCAGGAACTTCCACACCCAATACATTCTTTAAAGAAGAAAGAGTCGCTTCTCCTTTTGATTGTTCATCGAGCAATTGGCTAAGAATGGGCGGAAAGTCACCCATGACAGTTACTTTTAACTGATCAATCATTTTGGCTACAGTTTTCGGATCAAATCTTGAGAGGACTACGTTTTTACCACCTGCATGCATTGTAGTGAGGGCAAGGACGAAACCTGCAATGTGAAAGAGAGGGAGGATATTCAGATAGATGTCATGATGGTTCAGACGGACTGTACTTGCTGTTTGGATGGAACAGGAAATAAGGTTTCTATGACTGAGTAGAGCCCCGCGAGGTCTCCCTTGAACGGCTGCTGTATGCATAATCATAAAAGGATCATGATCGCTTAATGAAACAGCATTTCCTCGTTGATAATTTAAGAGAGAATCGAAGGAGAAGAAGTTCCCTCCTGGAGGGCCAAATGTGATGCGTTCTTTTGGAGAAGGGAGGACAGAAATCGTCTTTTCGAAATCGGGGTCAAAAAAGAGCATCACGGGTTCTATGTCCGAAAGGACATATCCTATCTCATCGGCTGAGAGACGGAAATTGATGGGCACCATCATTCCACCTAAGGCGGCGATCCCACCCATCAAGATGTAGAACTGTTGGCAGTTTTTTGTTAATACGGCAATCCGATCCCCTTTAACGATCCCTTTATCCTTGAGCCAGCCAGCAAGAGCCCTTGTTTTGTCAAATAATTCCCCAAAGGTGATCTCTTTATCTTCATGGAGGATTGCTGTTTTGTTCCTGAATAGTTTTGCATTCCTTTTGAAAATGTCATAAAGGGTGAAATTGCGAAGGTCCATCTTCCGGCCTTTCTTTAGAGATTGTTTATCCGAACCATTTTCTTAAGAGATCCGCTCATCAATTCCAATAACCAAATTCCAAATAATAACCAATCACCAAATGACAATGACCAAATAATAGCCAATGAATCAATTACAAATTTGGATATCGGTGATTGGAATTTATTTGGTTATTGGTGCTTGCCCTGTACCATATTAGGTGCAGGGCTTGATATTTGGAAATTTTGTTAGTACAAGATCCCTGCGTATCCCACAAAACTTTCATCAGGAAGAACATCATAACTGGTGTAGTAATCAAGAAGTATTCCTTTCTCTGCCCCCAACGATTTGCATGTGGCCATTGCAGAGGCTGCCGCACCTGCACTGCAGGCACTATCATTCTCTAAGGCGTGCCTGAGAAGACCTTCTATATCCAATTTTAATGCACAATCAACAAATCCTCTATCGTTCTCTTTCTTCACCCACTCGACCGCAGATGGCCCAATCCCCTTCACTAAAAATCCATAATTCGGACCATAGTGCGTCAGATCGGTCGATCCAATGGCAAGGATGTGAATCCCTTCTTCCCTTGCGATCTCAGCCACTGCTTCTCCCAAGGCTTTGGCTTTAAGAGAGAGAGGCAATCGGATGGCTAAAAGTTTTGCTTCAGGATAAAAGTGTTTCACCATGGCAAGTTGAATCTCAATGGTATTGTCACCACTGGAAGGGCTCTCTTTCTTTGTTTCAATTCTTTTCATCAGATTCTTTACAAAGTTTGTATGTATCTCTATGTCACCCAATGGAGTTTCCCAAAATTCCTCCGCCACAATCCGGGGAAGGTCTTCGGGAGATAGATGGCCTCCATAAACGACGACACACTCGACTTTTCTATCAGACTTCAAAGAACGGAACACCCTCGCAGCAAGCCTTCCAGAAAAATACCACCCTGCATGGGGGACAATTCCTCCCAAGCCTCTCATCGATAGAGCAGGAGGCGACCATCCCTCTAAATAGGATTCAATCTCTTTTTTACAATCCTCTCCATCCCAAGGATACCATCCTCTGGGTAAGATCCTCTTTCTTCGATTCATGATTTTCTCCTTAATTCACTAAGGGTCCAAGGAGTCTAGGATTCAAGTGGTCAAGTGAAATGACAAACACAAGAACCCTTCAACCCTTGAATCCTTGAACCCTCATATTCTTTCCAAGGCGGGCATTCCCATCAAGTTGAGGCCATTGGCCATCACCTTTTGGAATGCCTTGACCAAGGAGAGCCGAAAGGTTTGAAGATCCTGATCTTGAAGATGGATAAACGGGGTCTGGACATCCGCTCCTGGATCAGGGTGTTCGTAGAAATTGGTAAATGAAGTCGCTAGGTCAAAGGCATATTCTGCTAATTGAGAAATCCTCAAGGTTTTACCGGTTTTTGTAACAACCGAAGAAAAACCTGAAAAGGTATCTAAAAGATCCCTCTCCGTTTCAGTCAATTGTGTAGGAATACAATCTTTTCGCCATTGAAGATCGAGCTTCCGCTCTTCAGCCTTTCTCAGGATACTGCAGGCCCGGGCATGAGCGTATTCTAAATAGACCCCAGTATCCCCAGTCGTCTTCAGCGCTTCATCAAAATCGAAGACGATCTGACTTTCCAAGGTAAATTTCAATAGATAGTATCGGATGGCCGCCGAGGCTAAAGCAGATGCGACACTTTCTTCCAAAGGATGATCCGCTTTCTCAATCACCTTCTGTTTTACCCTCTGGATAAAATCATTTGCCTTCACCCCTGTCCCAGATCGGCCTGACATGGCAAGGGCCTTTTTCTCACCGGCCTCCTCTATCCCCAGGAGTAGGGCAGCCTGTGAGGAAAGGTTGACCACTTCATATGCCAGATGGATCGATTCTTCCGCCTCTTTCTCAAAACCCATCTGTCGAAGGCACTCACTGACTACCTGCTGAGGATAGCTCTGCCTTGTATCAATCACATTAATTACTCTGTCAGCGTGGCCAAAACGGTGGGAAAGAAGATCATCAGAATCCCCCTCTCTTGCCGTTGTCCAGAGCACTTCCCCATTGGCCTGAATGGACCAATGTCTGTATAAAAAATCTTTTTTGAGAAGACCGAACTTCCAGAGTTGAAAAGCCACATCCTTTCCTGTGTAGGTGACACTCCCATTAGATCGAACCAGGATCTTATCTAAACTCTTCACTCCCTCTTCAGTCTCAACAATGCCACCGAACGGAACCACCCAGCATCCCTTGTTCGGACCTTCTGTTTCGAATCGAAGAGCACCCTTCTCCTTCAGGAGCTCGAAGGTGGCTTCCCAGAAACCCTGCCGGATGATATCCGATTCCCAGTTCAGGAGATGGTAGAAGATGGAAAGTTGAGCAACCGTCTCCAAATGGCCCTGTACAATCTTCTCAGCTAATTCCTTAGCAAAGGAAGCAATGGGATGGAACCCCCCTTCGATCTTGTGAAGAACCTCCTCCCTTTTTCCAAGGAGAGATGGGTTCCCTTCAACTTCATTTTGAAAACGGGCATAGAGATCCCAACAGAAATAATCGAAGCGTTGATCCTTAGGAACCTTCTGCCAAATGGGTATAAAATCGGGAGATCCTTCCGTAAAGAAAGGGGGATCAAGGTAAAGGAGGGCTGTCACCACATCGACCACCTGGAGACCTGTATCATCGATATAATTGCAAACCTCTGTTGAAAAGCCAAGCCATTCGAAGACTCTGGCCACCGTATCTCCTAACACTGCATTCCGAAGATGGCCGATGTGCATGGCTTTGTTAGGATTCACACTCGTGTGTTCGACGAAGACCTTCTCTTTCGTAACCGATAAGGGGCGGCCGAAAAGGTCTCCCTTTTTAAGGATTTGGGGAATTAAATCTTGTGCCAACACTGGCCAACCCACTTTGAAATTAATATATCCAGGAGGCGTGATGGTGATCTCCTGAATATATGGAGGCAATCTCAATCTTAATTGTTCAATTGTCTTCTTGGCGATCTCCATGGGGGGTTGACGTCTTTCCTTTGCAAGGGAGAGACAGACCGCACTGGAGAAGTCCCCTATCTCTCGATGGGGAGGCACATTAAAAGGTATCTCCTCGACGCCTAATAGTTCCTTCAATAATGTTGCTACGCCTTCTCTAATCATCTTTGACCCATTTATTGGTTTGATTATTATGGTAAAGGGCAAAAAAGTCAACCCCTGCCTACCGCAGGGGTTGACCCCTTCGACTTCGCTCAGGGCAAGCTCTGAGCGCGCGTTTGATCCTGCTTGGGTGAAGCTGAAGGGTCAAGAAATAGATAACGGAGTCATCATCGAAATTTGACAGTACAAAACCCCGCTGATATAATTCAAAAGTCTTCGTAAAGGATTGTGTTTTTAAATAACCGAACGGTCTTTTAGCAATGATGTTAAAAGAGAAAGGATTTAAAATTGAATAACCTCAACCAGGGTGCCGTCCATTCAAATATTTTAAAATCCCTTCAACCATTCCCCATGGACTTCCACAAGATTTACCCCAGATCTTTCTCTTCCTTGAATGGATTGACGTACGGGTTAGTCCGAACTTCCAACGGTAAAAAATTGGTGGTCATGGGAGAGAACGACCCTGTCCTTGCCGACCCTTTTAAAGGAGAATGCCATCGCCATACATCGACGCTCAAGGTCTGTGATCTCTCTGCTGAAAATACCGAGTGTTTAATGACCCTTTTCCCCTACACAAAGCCAACTTCCCTGCGCAAACATTCCATCACCATCGGGACAGGAGACCGCTTGGGTTTAGCCACTCCCGGACACATTCGGGCCATCCAAAAATTCCAGGTTCGACCGGTCTTGGCCCAGCAGTCTGTCCGAGAGAACACCCAAACGGGAAGAAATTTTACAGAGGTGATCAAGGATGCTGCATGGGCCGTCTTTCAGGAGAATTATCAGGATGGATATGGGGCAGATGGAGATCACCTGAAGTCCATTCAGGAGGTTAGAAACGCCCTCGATGCAGGTGTTTCCATGGTGACTCTGGATCTTTCCGAAAAATTAAATTTAACAGCCCTTCAGTATTCCACAGAAGTAGTGGACCTCAAATTTAAAGAGGAAATTGATGAAGAAGATGCAAAGGTGCTCTTCCATCTCTTTCTAAATAAGGAATTCCCTTTCAAGATTCCTCATGGAGGGTTCTCCATTCAATTTGATGAGGAAAGCCTCAAACGAAATGTACTCCTCTTTCATAAAGCCATCGACTTCACGGAAGAGGTTTACAAATTTATTCTTTCACGATCGGGAGGCCGGGCCTCTATCGACTTTGAAATCTCTATCGATGAGACGCCCTTCCCTACTTCTCCAGAAAACCATCTCTTCTTCATGATCGAATTGAACTATAGAGGCATTCACATCGATTCTCTTGCACCTCGGTTCATTGGAGAATTCCAAAAGGGGATAAATTACCGTGGTGATTTGCAAGACTTCCGGGAGCAGTTCTATCAACATGTGATGATCGCTCAGGATTTTGGGAATTATAAAATCTCAATTCATTCCGGAAGTGATAAATTTTCAGTATTCCCTATAATAGGAGAAATGGCTAAAAAAGGTCTCCATTTGAAAACAGCCGGGACGAGTTGGCTGGAGGCGATGCGTTTGATTGCCCTTATAAACCCTTCCCTCTACAGGGAAATGCACCGATTTGCTCTTTCCATATTTAAAGAGGCATCCAAACTTTACCATGTGTCAACAGACCTCGACCGAATTCCCAAAATTGAAACACGTCAGGATCAGGAACTTCCCTCTTTCTTAGAACAAGAGGATGCGAGACAACTCCTCCACATCACTTATGGATATTTACTCAACGCGAAGGATAAAAATGGAAAGGACCTTTTCAGAGATCGTTTCTTTCAAACGATGTCGAAATACGAAGAAGACTATTGGTCCTTACTGGAGAGACATATTGAAAAACATTTAAATTCTCTTGGAGTAGAAAAAAATCCCCATTCATCCCCTCCTGCCTGACGGCAGGCAGGTTTTCTCTAAGGGGGAAATTCCCCCCCTCTTTAGAGACTGTGTCGTAATTGGTAGTCGCAACCTTTAGGTTGCGGTCAGTTTCAATAAAATCAATGAGTTGCACGCAGGCTAAAGCCTGCGGCTACCATCAAAATGGGATTACGACACAGTCTCTTACTAAAAAAGGGATGGGGGAGATTAGGAGAAGGATCATGAGAGATGTAACGCAAGAAGCTATCCAAAAAATAGTCGATTCCAGTATCCCTGAAAAACTTTCACTCGACAAAAAACCACCCATCACGGATGACCATGTCGCTCATCTCTTACAACTGACTCAAATGGGGCAGACCTGTCTCGCGGCAGACCATCTCCTTTTTCCCGAAATAAATGGATTTCTCCCAAAAATCGTCAGCGGAGTGATACAGAGACTGAACACCCTATTTGTGTTGTCCAAGCCGGTCAACGATGGTGCAGAAGAATTTTTCAATCAAAAAGTAAACCCCGTTAGAAATTCCAGCGGGGCATTAAACCCCGCCGGAATTATTCTAAAATCT
>Ga0315288_10006068_pt1 | contig 15307 bp, 10 predicted proteins | sample YL17G11_20_MG_FD_203454 | JGI IMG/M metagenome (GOLD analysis project Ga0315288, IMG submission 203454) | Sediment microbial communities from Yellowstone Lake, YNP, Wyoming, USA - YL17G11_20 | ecosystem: Environmental > Aquatic > Freshwater > Lake > Sediment | place: USA: Wyoming | collected...
CGGCAGGTCTTCGTCCGCCGGTACGTGGAGCGCGTGGACGGCCTGGTCAGCCACCTGGTGCTTGACGAGGGGCGGCTGGTGGTCGCCCATGCAGGGATGCGCGAGGAGATGCAGGGGCGGGCATCTGCGGAGGTCCGGGCCTTCGCACTGTACGGCGCAACAACGGGCGAATCGGACGACTTCGGGCTGCCCGTCCGCCTGGATTGGGCACAGGGCTACCGGGGGAGGGCGGCTGTTGTCTACGGGCACGTTGCGGTCCGCGAGGCGCGGTGGGCCAACAACACGGTCGACATCGACACGGGGTGCGCCTTCGGGGGGCAGCTCACAGCTCTCCGTTGGCCGGAGCGCGACCTGGTGTGCGTCGGGGCCGCCGCCGTCCACTTCGAGTCCCTCCGGCCGCTGCGCGCGCGTCCCGGGGAGGACGGGGATGCCCGAGAGGGTCCACTGGATGTCCGGGACGTGATGGGGAAGAGAGCCATCCGCACGACGGGGCTCGGCCGGGTCACGGTCCGAGCCGAGCAAGCGGCGGCCGCCCTGGAGTTGATGTCCCGGTTCGCTGTGCTGCCGGAATGGCTGATCTACCTCCCGCCCACCATGTCGCCCTGCGAGACAAGCGCTCGAGAGGACTACCTGGAACATCCGGACCAGGCCCTCGCCTACTACCGAGACCGAGGCGTATCCGAGGTAGTCTGCGAGGAGAAGCACATGGGCAGCCGGACCGTGGTGGTTCTCTGCCGCGATGAGGAGGTTGCGGCTCGGCGGTTCAACGTGACCACGGGCGCCACCGGACAGTGCTTCACGCGTAGCGGGCGCCGGCTGTTCGAGGAGCCACTGCACGGGGAACTCATCCAGCGCCTGCGCCATGCTGTCACCCAGGCCGGCCTGTGGGACTTGTTGGACACCGGCTGGCTCTGCCTGGACTGTGAGCTGATGCCCTGGAACGCCAAGGCCCAGGAGCTTCTGCGCTCCCAGTACGCGTCAGTGGCCGTGGCCGGCCGCATCGCATCGGCCGCCACCCAGAGCGCTCTGGCCGCGGGGTTGCGGCGCGGGTTGCCCCTGCAGGAGCTTGCCGACAGGGCCGCGGGACTACGCGCCAACCTGGAGGCGTACACCCGGGCCTACCGCCAGTACTGCTGGCCGGTTCGCGGCATCGGCGACCTCCGGCTCGCCCCCTTCCACCTCATGGCGAGCGAGGGCATTGCTCACACGGAACGCGACCACCGCTGGCACATGGAGGTACTGGCTCAACTGGCGGAGGCGGATGCTGACCTCCTCGTCGGGACCCGGTGGCGTTGCGTGGACCTTGAGGACCCGGCTTCGACGGCCAGCGCGCTCGAGTGGTGGGAGGAGCTTACGGAGGGCGGCGGCGAGGGGTTCGTCGTGAAGCCACTCGCCTTCATCGCTCGGCACGGAGGAAAGCCCGTTCAGCCGGCCGTGAAGTGCCGGGGCCGTGAGTACCTCCGGATCATCTACGGCCCGGACTACACCCGTCCCGATCACCTCGGCCGGCTGAAAGAACGGGGCCTCCAGCGCAAGCGGCGCCTCGCGCTGGACGAGTTCGCCCTTGGTATCGAGGCCCTGCGGCGCTTCGTCGGGGGAGAGCCCCTCCACCGGGTGCATGAGTGTGTGTTCGGCGTGCTCGCCATGGAGTGCGAGCCCGTGGACCCAAGGCTGTAGGGTGGCGGGCAGAAACCCGGAGACCGGTCGGCGGAGGCTCGGGGTGGCGGGTTCGGAGACCCGCCGGCACAGGGGCTCGGCCGGTGGCAGACGCGAGAGGCCAGGACTACGGAGCCCTCTACTGCCCGACCTTCAGCTTCTCCTTCAGCCACGCCGTGACTCGCGGGATTACCTTCTCGATGGGTACCATGTGACCGGAGTCGTACCAGTCGACTTCCTTCGGCTCGCCGGCGGTGTTGATGAGAAGCTCGTTCGACTCGACGGGCACGATGTCGTCCTGGCGCCCCTGCTGGAACAGGACGGGGCGTGGGCTGATATGTGCGACGAAGTAGAGCGGGTCCACCGGCCTCAGCACCTCGCGCACCTGGTCGGGGTCCACAAGCCCCTGGTCGCGCATCGCCTTCGCCACGCCGATCTGGCTCTTCTCGAGGATCAGGCCCCAGTCCGCGCCGCCCACGATGAGCACCGCGCAACTGATCCGCGGCTCCACCGCGCAGAACACGGTGCCCAGGATCGCGCCCATGCTGACTCCGATGAAGCCGATGCGCTGCGGGTCCATCTGCTTGTAAGTGAGCAGAGCGTCGACCGCGCGGCGGAGATCGACAACCGTCTGCATCATCGCCGCGCGACTCCGTTCCCAGTTGGCCGCGTCGATGATGCCGACATCGGCCTCCTTACGCTCACCGTGGAACTCGGCGTCGATGGCGATCACGCCAACGCCCTGGAGCCCCATCAGGTCCATGAGGAGCTGGAAGTCCTCCTTGCGTCCACCCAGGCCATGCTGCACGACGACCGCTGGGCAAGGGCCGTCCCCCTTTGGAGCTTCGACCAACGCCGTAACGCGCTCCCCATTCGTGCTGGAGAAGACGAGGTGGTCGACGGTGTATGTGGCGCCCGCGCGCGCCGTGGTCTTCTCGATGTCGAGCGGCGCCGCGGCATCGTAGTCGTAGTTCGCCGCCAGCGCCTCGAACGTCGGCGCGGCGGCGCCTTGTCCCCAGGCGCCCGCGCTGAGCAACGTGACCCAGAGCAGCGCCAGAAGGAACGACCCCTTGCGACTAACCACGAGCATTGCACGACCTCCCGATGCGAGCCTAGCGCTCGCCGAATGGCGGCTCTCCCTGGACACCGTCGATCAGCGCGCCCGCTCTGTCGACCGCCGCGTCATCGCCCTCGATGAGCAGCCAGACAGCCCCCTCGGCGCCGTTGATCCCCCCGGACCCGATGTGGGTCGCCCGAGCGCCGCAGAGCAGCTCGAGCGCCTCGATCTCCGTGACGATGCGCCCCCGAACCGGCCACAGGGTCGGGACTCCGCCGCGCGACGGGCCCGCGTCCTCGATCCGACTCGCGGCGGACAGGATGTCACCCGAGATGGTCTTCTCCAGCCCCACCGGGATGATCCGGATGACCCGGGAGCCGTAGGTCCGCCCGATGGTGGCGCCGACCGTCCCGCCATTCGGGTCGCCGATGAGCACGCCGGCCATGGACCGGTCGGCCGACAGGGCATTGGCCCCCTTGACGAACACGTCGCCGGGTTTCATCTGCTTCACTACTTCGACGATGACGGCTCCGGCAAGTTCCTGCCCGTCCACGAGGACGATGTCTCCCATCCGCTCGTGGGTGAGCTGTTTCGTCGGGTGCCTGGGCTGCGTGTTGCCTGTGAGGTACTGGGCCTTGTCGATCGGTCGCCCGAGGATCTCCTCGACCACGTAGGCGTTCGTCGAGCCCTTCCCGATGGCCACCGTCCCTCGCCGCAGGGCTTCGCGAACACAGAGCATCTGCGCCACAGCCTTCGCGATCAGCCGCTTGGACTCGGACACGGTGAGCACGAAACTCATGCTGGACATGCCAATCACTCCCCTAGTAGTGGATCCGGTCGCGGTACTCGGCGAGCAACCTCGCGTTGTGCTCATCGCCGCCGTCGAGATTCGCGCTGATGTAGACGGGAGGCGTGACCCCTGCATCCAGGAGCCTGCCGATGGTGGCGCAGACGACGGCGTTGACGATGGAGACGCCGGTCAGTGTCGACAGCGGCCCGGCAGCCTGGGCGAAGCCCCCGAACTGCACAGCCGCGTCGCCCGCAGGTGCGCAGTTGTCAAGAATGAGGTCCGCCAGCTCGAAGAGCTTCTTCCCCGAGGAGTGCCGGCTCGTGACCGATGTCGTGTAGGCCATGGAGGTGATCGCGATGACCTTCACCCCGCGCGACCGGGCCTCGATGGCCATGTCGTTGGCGACGGCGTTGCGCCCGGAGGTCGACGCGACGAGGAGCACGTCGCCCTCGGCCGCACCGCTGTTCCGCAGCAGGATGTTCCCATAGCCCTCGAGCCGCTCGATCTGCGATGTCGTGCTCATGGGCCGCACGGAGAGATCCATGCCGTGGGGCATGATCGGGTTAATGAGCATGAGGCCGCCCGTCCGGTAGACGAGCTCCTCGGTCAGGATGAACGAATGGCTGCAGCCGAACGAGAAGACTGTGTGACCGCTCATGATGGCGTCGGCCACCATCTCGGCCGCCCGGTCGATGGCGACGAGCTGGGTCTTCAGGATGGCATCGAGCGCCTCCTGGGCCGCGCGGATGTAACGGGTCGCCGGCATGGGTTACCACCTTCCGCATCAGTCGAACGACGATTCGAGGCCGAATGCCTCGGACCGCAGGGCGTTCGCGACCAGGTGCGGCCCCCACTCGACGCCGGCATCCCGGAGCGCGAGGAACGCGGCACCGACAACGGGCGGCAGAAGGGGAGCCAACAGGTGAGCGCCCGGCACCGAGTTCCGCACGTGCGCGACGAGCGCCTCCCTGAAGAGGGCGCTGTGTGCCGCGACGCCACCGGCCGGCATGAGGGGGAACGTATGGCGTTCCATCGCGGCCCCGTACACGGCCTCGACGGCCAGATCCCCGAGTTGCCGCGCGGCATCGCTCATGATGGAGACGGCGACCGAGTCGCCGGCCCCCGCCTCCTCGTCAACGACGCGGGCGAGTGCGGCGATCCCGGTCCGGCGGTCCCCGGCGCCAGGCCGTTCGCCATAGAGGAAGTCGATGATCCCCGCGACGTGGCTGAGCCCGAGGGCGGCAAGGATCCGCGGGCGGAGGGATGTGGCGCGGGTCGGCGAGTAGTCGGAGCGGTAGGCGGCGCGGATCCCGGCCAGCCCAATGTGGTAGGCGCTGCCCTCATCGCCGATGAGGGGGCCGCCGCCACCGAGGTAGACCTCGCGGCCCGATCGGCTCTGCGCGTGGACGAAGCTCCCGGTACCTGCGAGCACTACAAGGCCATGGTCCTCGAGGTGGGTAGCGCGGATGAGGTCGTACTCGCGGGCCTCGCGGAACAGGGGGGCCGACACCAACTCGCGGAGGGATCGCAGGGCCGCTCCCGTTCCCGGGCTGCAGCCGACGGCGGCAGCGAACGATGCCGGCCGGCCGCAGATGGCCTCGTCCACGGCTTGGCTCACCGAGGCACGGACCCTCTCCGCGCCCTCGTACCAGTCCACGGTCGGGCCGCCGCGCCCTCGGCTCAGAACGGCCCCTGTGGCATCGACGACCACGGCCTCACACTTCGTGCCCCCACCGTCGAAACCGAGCACGATGACACCAGGGCCATCCATCATCGGGTCTACTCCTTCCGGCTGCGCCGCCATTCTAGGGGCGGGAGAAGCTGGGGGCAACGGCCGGCAGGAAGGGAGGACTCGCACCGGGACGAGCGAATCCACAGTCGGTGCCGCCGCTATCCAGACAGACGGCTCAGTGCGGGGGAGCGCCAGTGGAAGTGCCGGCCCGGACAGCAGGAGCAGAGGACGGCCAGGAGGCGCGCAGTGCCGCTACGCCGGACGTGGCCTGCTCTCCTGCTGTGCGTAGCCTGACCCGGGTGCTGTTGCTCGACGAGCACCTTGCGGTCGTGGCCGCCAGCAACGGTGTGGCGGAAGCCGTGGGTTTGACGGCCATTGAACTCGTTGGGAGGCAATGCGCGGTCCTCGGCGGGGCGACCACGTCCGCCCCAGGGGTGACGACCCGGATCGGCGTGCCCATGGCCATGCCGATCAGCGTTGACGGCGTCCTTGGTGAGTTCCCTGCTCTCCTGGTGCCCGTTCGGGCCGCGAATGGGGTCGCCTTCTGGTGCGCGAGTATCATCGGGACACCCGCGGACGAGGCAAGCTGTAGCGCGCGTCCTCTCGAACCGGACTACTACGAGTCCGCCCGAGCGGGGCCGGACGTTGTCCTGGAGCTCGACACGACCGGCGTCGTTCGTTTCGCGAGTGACGGCATCGAGCGCATGACAGGATATGCGGCGAGCCAGTTTGCCGGTAAGTCATTCGTCGATCTGGTCCCACCCGAGTATCACGCATCGTGGATCGAGTGCACCCGGGCCCACTTCGAGGGCCCCAGCCGAACGGTGAGGACGGAGTGGGAGATCCTTCGGTCTGATGGGGGGCACGTGATGGTCGAGATGTTCAGTGCCGCGGTGCGCGACAACTCGGGGGCAGTGCTGGGGGTTCACGGCATCCTGCGGGATGTCTCCGCTCGTCGCCTGCTCGAGGAGCGCCTCCGCCAGCACCAGAAGATGGAGGCCATCGGGACGCTGGCGGGAGGCATCGCGCATGATTTCAACAACCTCCTGTGTGCCATTCTCGGCAACCTCCAGCTCGCACGAGCTGCCCTCGGCGATGGCGAGGCGGCGCGGCGAGTCCAGGCGGCTGAGCGCGCCGCGGGGCGCGCTTCCGGGATCACGGCCCAGCTTCTCTCCTACGCCCGGAAAACGCCGCCGGGAGTCGAGCCCGTCGATGTGGGAGAGCTGGTTGACGACGTGGTCGAGATGCTGCGCCGGACCATCGATCCTCGGATCACCATCGACACGATTCCCCCGTCTGAGACCGTGGTCATCCACGCGAACCCCGGGCAGCTCAACCAGGTCCTGATGAACCTCTGTCTCAACAGCCGTGACGCTCTGTCCGACTCTCTCGAGAGCGCCACGGGGGAGGGACGTGCGCCGCTGCCCCGCATCATCGTGACCGTTGAGGATATCGAGGTGGGCCCCGATGACGCGAGCCTCGTGCCGGAGGCGGCGCCCGGCCACTATGCGCGGGTGACCGTCTCCGACAACGGTGTCGGGATGCCGCCGGAGGTGCTGGAGCGCGCATTGGAGCCGTTCTTTACCACGAAGGGCGATGAGGCCGGCACCGGTCTCGGCCTGGCGTCCGTCTACTCGATCGTACGTGCCCACGGGGGCTTCCTCTTGCTGGACTCCGTCTCCGGTCGCGGCACGGTCGCGCAGGTCTACCTCCCCTGCGAGCACGTCCTGCCCTTGGCTGCCAGCCCGCAGGAGGAACCCACGGCCTACCTGGCCCGAGGATCCGAGACAGTGTTGGTTGCCGATGACGACGACATGATCCGTGAGGTCATCGTCGAGGCGCTCACGCAGGCCGGGTACGAGGTGCTCCTGGCTGAGGACGGTCGCCAGGCCGTGCAGCTATTCGAGGCCCACCGCCCGAACGTTAGCCTGGTGATTCTGGACCTGATGATGCCCGGGCTGTCGGGGCCGGACGCGATGGCGCGCATCCTCGACCTCGACTCGTCGGCGAAGATCCTCCTGATGAGCGGGTATGCCGCCCTGGACACGTGCACCCAGGTCGCTCACTCCGGCGCGAGCGGCTTCCTCCGCAAGCCGTTCCCCATCGACGAGCTGACTCGGGCCGTCCGCCGCCTCCTTGACGAGTAGCCCAGCGCGCTACAGCCGCACGCCGGCTTCCTCGGCGACACGACGGACATGCGCTGCCGCCTGGTCGTACTCCGCCTCAGACGCCAGGTGCTCGAGCATCAACGGTACATCGTCCTCCAGCCCGTCCAGCCCGCGGAGGACCGTGACGTAGTCCATGTGCCCCTCGCCCATCATGCACTCGCGGATGTGCACCAGGTACTCGTCGGACATCGTGCAGTCCTTGGCGTGCGCGCTGCGGATGTGGGGCCCCAGCTTCGTCACACACTCACGCACGACATCGGCATTGTGGTAGTAGCTCCGCGGGCTGGCGATCACGTTCACCGCGTCGAGATGCACGGCGAATGCCGGGCGGTCGACCGCCCTCATCACGTCGAGGTACGCATCTGGCGAGTCCGGCCACGCCCATTGCATCATCTCGAGCGTGAAGTAGGTCCGCTGCGGGTTCACAGCGTCGATGATGCGCTGTGTGTTGGCCACGACCTCGTCGAACGCGCGCTGCGAGAGGTCGTCCACGTGGGGTCCGGCCGGGTGATCGGGGCTGAAGGACCCGGAGTAGTCGACGCAGCACCTCGCCCCGAGACGTTCCGCCACCTGAAGCTGGCCGATGACGTAGCTGATGTTCCGCTCCCGCACCTCGGGGTTCGGGTCCAAGCAGTTGCACCACGCGCCAACTTCGGCCGCGACGATGTCAGCCTCCGCCAGGGCCTGCGCCGCCTCTGAGAACTGCGCATCCGACGATGTCGGCGTCAGCCACCCGGGGCAGTAGCACGCTCGGAACCCTTTCTCCTTGTGCTTGGAGATGAAAGCCGCGATCTCCTGTGTGTCGATGAACACGGGTCCGCCAAAGCGCATGTCCGTGATCCTCCTGCCGGTCCGTTGGGGTGTGTACCCATGGGTTCGACGTAGCGAGAGCATCTCCTTGCGGCATTGCACGCTGTTCGCGGCGGCCGTCGCGGTAGGTCTTGTCCGGCGGCTCCGCGAATACGACACACAACGCTCCGCCGCGCAGTGGAGGCGGGGGGCTACCGCGGGAGGAGTCCATGCAGCATCTGACCAGCATCCAGGTTGCCGGCTTCCGATCGATCCGTGAGATGGACCCGCTGTCTCTCGGCCCCATCAACGTGTTCATCGGGGCCAACGGCTCGGGCAAGTCCAACCTCGTCGCCTTCTTCGACCTGCTGCACGCCCTCTCGCTGTGTCGGCTGGGTAGCGACGAGCTCGGCGACTGGGTCGCGCGGAATGGCGGAGCTTCCAGCCTGCTCTACTATGGAACGGACGTCACAAGCCGGGTGTCGGCCAGGATGAACAGCCCGGAGCAGGGCGGCATCACATACGAGATCACTCTTACGCCGGCGGGATCCGACCGGTTCAAGGTCCAGGAGTCGGTTGAGGTCATCGGCGAGGACACAGGGCCTGACGCGTGGGTTGCGCCACCGGACACGATCCTGCTCGCATCGGACTCCCCGTGGTCGCGGCTCCCCGCGCCCCTACGCGATGCGCTCCGCAGCTCGCACGTGTTCCACCTCAACAACACGTCGGACAGCGCGCGCGTCAAGCGGCTGTGGCGCGTCGCGGACGGCCTCGCGCTCAAGCGTGACGGTGGGAATCTCGCGCCGTTCCTGATGTGGCTGAGAGCGCACTCGCGGGCCTATTACGATCGGATCGTGAGCGTGATCCGGATTGTCGCCCCCTTCTTTGGGGACTTCGTCCTGGAGGCCGCCGACCCGGACGGGGAGTACGTCCTCCTCCAGTGGCGCGAGCGTGGCTCCGACCACGCTCTGGGTCCTCACCAGCTCTCCGACGGCCTACTGCGCTTCATGGTCCTGACCACACTGCTCCTGCAGCCAGCGGAGACGTTGCCAGGGCTCACTATCATCGACGAGCCGGAACTGGGGCTTCACCCGGCCGCCGTGACCACGTTTGGGAACCTCGTGTACACGGCCTCCGATGCGACGCAGGTCATTCTCACGACGCAGTCGCCCGCGCTGGTGGATGCGTTCGGTCCAGAGGATGTCGTGGTGGTATCGCGGGAGCGAGAGTGGCCGCTCAGCACGGGGCGCTACCAGAGCCGGTTCCTGCGCCTCGACCCTGACGACCTCGGCGAATGGATGGAGGACTACGCGCTGAGCGAGTTGTGGGACAAGGGGGTACTTGGGGGGCGGCCACAGGCATGATCAGACTACTGGCCGTAGTCGAGGGAAAGTCCGAAGCCGCGTTTGTCACCACCATCCTGAGGGAGCATCTGCAGCCTCGTGGCGTCTTCGCCGACGCCACGCTCGTGAAGACCCGAGTCCCCGTGGCGAGGCCCGACGCGGCCGCCAGGGGCGGGGGCGGATCGTGGGCGGACTGGGAGGACCACCTCCGCAGCCTCCGCCCCGGCCGATCCGCCGGCACGCCTTACGTGACTACGATGCTGGACTACTACGGTTTCCCGCCAGACTGCCCCCTTCTGCAGGACGTGCGGGGCATCCCCGATCCGCGTCAGCGGGTCGCCGCGCTCGAGACGGCCATCCTCCACGCACTCGGAGCGCCTCGTCAGTTCGTGCCGTACGTGCAGTTGCATGAGTTCGAGACGCTGCTCCTGTCTGATGTCTCTGCGTTCTCGGCTTTCTACCCGCGTAGCGCGCCCGGAATCGCCGCCCTCGCCGCCGAGGCAGCCAAGCTCGGCGATCCGGAGCTCATAGACGACGGAGCCACTACGGCGCCATCCAAGCGCATCGCGGAGCACCTGCCGGACTACCCACGCCAGAAGCCGACCGCGGGTACCGTCATCACCGCGGCTATCGGCATCCCGCGGATGCGACAGCGCTGCCGGCACTTCGATGAGTGGCTCACGAGGCTGGAGGGCTTGGCCGCGGAGTGATATGAGGGGCTACCGCGTTGCGTCCACGACACAGCGGAAGCCCACGGTCGAGCACCTGTCGAGCGAGTCGGAGAGCAGGAGGAACTTCAGGTGGTGGTTGCAGGGCTGCGGGCCGCCCTCCGTGTACCACTGGCTGCCCTGAGCTGCGAAGAAGCTGCCACCCCGGATGACGCAGTACCGGTGATGACCATCGTCGCGCACGCTCTCCGTCCACTCCCACACGTTCCCGGCCATGTCCCGACAGCCGAACGGGCTCGCGCCGACGGGATGGCTGCCCACCGGGTCCGGTCGATCTCCCAAAGGTGTGCAGCGTGTCGCATCGGGTGGTTCACTGCCCCATGGCCAGACGCGCCCGTCCGTCCCCTGCGCCGCGTAGTGCCATTCGGCCTCTGTGGGCAACCGCTTCCCGGCCCACCGCGCGTATGCGCGCGCATCGTCCAGGCTGACGTAGACGACGGGTAGGTCCCGCAGCCCAACCGGGCACTGGCGCCCCCCCCAGTGCTTGAGGAAGTTGCGGGGCTCGGCAGGCTCGTGTCCCGTTGCACGGAGGAACGCCTCGAACTGCCTGTTGGTCACCTCGTCGGCGTCGGTGAAGAACCGCGCGAGCGTGACGGTGGCCGGCGAGTCATGGGGGTAGCACCCTCCCTCGCGAACGCGATGCTCGATGCACATCTCGAAGGTCGCCGCCGGCACTTCGACCATCCCCGGCGGTGGCGCGGTGACGCGAGGTGTGGGCTCCGGTGGGAACAGCTCTCGCGTCGGCGGAGGCTCCGGCAGGGGCTCGGACTCCAGCTCGCCGAGTGAGAGCGCCGGCAGCGGGCCGGACAGCCTCGGCATCGCGGGAAGGATCCCGATGCAGCTCACCGATCGCGCCGGCATGTCCAGCCATAGCCGCACGCGGTCGCCCACACGCTCGTTCCTGACCGGCCGCTCGCGCCAGAGGTCCACGTAGCATCGTGAGGCGGTCGGCTCGATCTCCAGCACAGGGCCGTCGATGGCGTGGTCCGCAGCGTTCAGCAGTGCGATGATCGTCTCCGAGCCGGACCGGAAGCGGTTCGCGTAGAGCCCGTCCACGAGCGTGGGCATGAGTGGCGTGCAATCCTCACTGGTGAATGCGGCAGCGTGCTCTCGGCGGATCCGGCCCGCGCGGCGGATCATCGCACGCTCCATCTCCGGGAAGGGGTTCATCCAGCCGAAGACGTCCTCCCAGACGACGATCCCCGTCCCGTTGAAGAAGCTGCCCATGATGAGATCGCCGCGGCGCCGGGCCCAGCGATCCACTCGATGGATGTTGTGCCGCGGAAGAATGAACCGCAATAGGTCCACGTTGGGAAGGCCCTTCGGCAGCCCCTGGCCCCAACTCCCCGTGATCCGCTCGACGTCCCCTCGCCCTTCCGGGCAGAAGACGATGCCGGGCCTCACCGCATCCAACGCCGTCCGGAACGCGAAGGGCGCTTCGAGCATCGTATCGAGGAAGACACCATCGGCGTCGATGTCGCTAACGATCCGGGCCAAGTCCTCCTCCGGGCGGCCCCGCCCGACCGGCCGTTGCGGCTGGTCCCACGGGTTGTAGGCCACGAACACCCGCGTGCCGCCGGCATGTGCTCGCTCCGTCAGCCCCCTCAGTGCCTCGCGGCCGCCCGGCATGTCCGTGAAGAAGTCCCACTGACTGCGTTCATCGACGCCAATCCGCGGGTACGCGTGCCACAGGATGATGTAGTCGTACCCGCCGAACTCGCGCCGGCCCGAATCCAGCAGATCGTCGATTCGCCATCCGCTCTGACCGTCGGCAGGCCGGATGTCGCTATCCCAGAGGAACGTGAAGTGGGATGCAAAGCACCGGGTGTACCAGTCCAGGTCCGGTCGGGCGTACTGGGTGAGGTCCAGCGAGCTGCGTACCGCCTCGGCATACCGCGCGAATCCCTCATGCCAGTCACCCTCATGCGGGACCAGGAGCCCCTCGAACAGCGTCACCTCCGCCCCTGCGGGCACGTCGGCCGGGGGCTCGTCGGGTGTCGTCCTCGTGGCGAACGCCTTCGCGGCCGCGAGCGTCGCGGGGTCGTCCTCGGCAATCACGGCGATCCCGGCATCCGCAGTCGAGGCGTCCAGCATGACGGGCGCGAGGTGGCCGAACGGGATCACTGGCGCGTTGCCAATGGAGATGCCGTCCCGTGTGATGGCCGCACGAGTTGTGCCCGCGAGGCCGAGCTGCTCCAGTAGAGGCAGAGCGGAAGGCGCGGGCTGTGCGGCCTGCGCCCGGTTGAGGACCGACAGGCTCACATAGGCGCAGCGGCCGCCCAATGCGATGGCGCACCGGCCCAGCAGGCCGCCTCCGGCATCGAGGGGCCAGGCTATCTCGATCCCTGGCCGTGAGCCGGCGCGGGTGCGGCGGACGGCCGCCCGGGCCGGCGGGCCGCCCATGTCAGACAGGATGTCGACTCCGCCCGGGGGTAGCCAGTCTTCGCCATCCCCCGTGGTCATCGACGCGATCCTCGGGTGACCGTGTGTGTCGACGGTGAGCGTGATGCGGCCATTGCTGAGTCTGGCTTGTGGGCCGTCGATCTGAATGGCCGGCTGATGTCCGGACGGGCCGGCCACGCGCCACTCGGCGGGTGACGGCGGAACGGGCGGCAGAACGTACCGCTCATCCGGGCTGGCCGGCTTGAGGTCGTCCTCCGCTCGCACAATCTGGATGTCGCCGACGAGGAACGTCCCGCGCTCCGTGCGGTGGGTGCCGTCCATGCCGATGATCGGCCGGGCAATGGTGGCGGCCGGGTCGAACGCAGGGATCTCGACCGCCCGGGTCAGGCGATGCCACTGCCCGTCCTTTGGGAGACGTAAGGTGGCGAACACCTCGGACCAGCCGGTCCACGTGCCGCCCGGGCCGCGGCCGTGCCAGTCAAGGGCGAGGCACACCTCGTCGTTGCTTCCGGCGAGCCAGCGCGCGAGGATGGATGCGATGCGCTTGTCTCCCGGCTGCAGGTTCAGTGCCTCGCTATCCTGCATGGACAGCCGCATCCACGTCCGCACACCGTCGAAGTCAAACCGCGCTACGTTCGACGAGACCCACTGGCAGCGCTCGCCGGCGATGAACGTGTCCGGGCCGAACGCCTCCGTGGCCGTCGCTGGGGCGCCGCACACAGCCACCCAGAGCAGCATCCACGAGCACCTGCGCATCGTCCTCGCCTCCGGACGCTTCATCCCAGGCGCCGACGGCACTCGTCGAGGATGTCCACGGTACGGCTTGCGCCCACGCGCGCGATCCCCAGCTCGCGGACGGCCAGGAGCGAGTCCAGGTCGCGAACGCCACCGGCGGCCTTCACCTGGACATGCGGCGGTGAATGCTTCCGCATCAGCCGAAGGTCGTCGTGCGTCGCGCCGCCGCTGCCATAGCCAGTGGAGGTCTTGACGAAGTCCACCCCCAGCTCCCCGCAGATCGCGCAGAGCCGTATCTTGTGCTCGTCCTGCAGGTAGCAGTTCTCAAAGATCACCTTCAGGCACTGGCCAGCCGCGTGCGTGGCGTCCAGCACCGCCGCGATGTCGGCGCGGACGAAGCGCCAGTCCCCGCTCAACACCTTCCCGACGTTGACCACCATGTCCAGCTCCTCGCCGCCGTCGTCGAGCGCGCGGATGGCTTCGGCGACTTTGACGTCGGTAGCGTGGCCGCCATGCGGGAAGCCGATGGTGGTCGACGGCTTGACTGCGCTGCCGTCGAGGATCTCGGCGCACCGGGCGAGGTAGTAGGGCTTGATGCAGACGGATGCCACGTCGTACTCCCGCGCGATGCGACAGCCGTCTTCCAACTCGGCGTCGGTCATCACCGGGTTCAGCAGTGAGTGGTCGATCATCTTCGCGATGTCTGTGTAGGTGTACTCCATGACGAGTCCTCTCGGTGCGTGTCCGTTTCGCCGGGTGGGAGCGCCTGACCACGGGCATTTCGCGCGCGAGTGCACGGTTCCTTCGCGCCGGCTAGCCGCGGCTCGGTTCCGTTCTCGCGATCCAGTAGGGCGAGTGACGCAGCATGGCGCGGCGGATCCACGGGCGGAAGACCCGCGCCAGGTGCCGTCGAGCCCCCAGCGCACGCACGAGATCGCGGAGGTAACCATCAAGTGTATGTCGCTGGTACTGGAGCAGCGCCTGGCTCTCGGTGGTGTCCAGCCAGTCGGTGTGGAACGGCTTCGTGGCGAACGCCTCTGCCGGCAGCATCCCTATGCCCGAAGCCTCGAGCGCGGCGCGGAGGAACTCGCCCTGCCGGAGCTGACACCGGGGGCCGCCACCGAGGAGCAGCGTCTTGCCCCAGATCCCCTCCGACTCCGCGGCGTTGGCGATCGCGAGCCCGCCATCCGCGGGGTGGATGAACTCGATGCGGTCCGTGAGTGGCACGTCGAACATCATGGGGTTGATGCTGCTGGAGATCGAGGAGCGCAAGGTGCCCACCGGCGGCGCGGCGCCCATGCGGATGATCGCCCACGTCAGCCCGGACTCGCGCACGCGGCTCTCGCACTCTATCTTGTGGCTGGTGTAGTGGTCAGTCGCCTGGACGGGATCCGAGGCGCGACGCGGTGGGTCGAGGTGCTGCGTGGGACCGAACACGGCGATGGAGGACACGTAGACGAGGCGCGGCGGTACCTCCTGGGCGGAAACGGCCTCGATGACGTTGCGCGTGCCGCCGACGTTCACGTCGTTCGACAGATCGGGCTTCTCCTCGCTGAGCGGCGGGATGATGGCTGCGAGGTGGAGCACCACGTCGCGGGCGCGGACGGCTTGCCCCACTGCCTCGGCATCGCGGATGTCGCCCCAGGCCGTCTCGACGTTTCCCGGCAGCGACCGGGCGAAGCACTCAGCTTCGGCGGAGGGGCGATCGAAACAGCGCAGCAAGTGCCCGCGCGACGCGATCTCTCGAGCCGCGTACGAGCCGATGTTGCCGAAGGCGCCGGTGATGAGGATGCGGAGGGGCTGCGAATTGGGCACCACGAAAGCGACCTCCGTGACCATGGTCTGCTGCCTGCCGACGGCTGCTCCCTCACCCGGCCTTCGGCCGACCTCTCCCAGAGGGAGAGGT
>Ga0315288_10006071_pt1 | contig 15299 bp, 21 predicted proteins | sample YL17G11_20_MG_FD_203454 | JGI IMG/M metagenome (GOLD analysis project Ga0315288, IMG submission 203454) | Sediment microbial communities from Yellowstone Lake, YNP, Wyoming, USA - YL17G11_20 | ecosystem: Environmental > Aquatic > Freshwater > Lake > Sediment | place: USA: Wyoming | collected...
GATCAGTTAGGTAATATAGCCTTACAAGAACTATTTAATGATATCCTTCTATTACCAGGTGCTTATAGATTCGGTAATCCGGATATGACACTTAGTGCAGTATTTGGTAAGAATAAACAACTAGGTAAACTTAATAAGTTAGGTTTAGCAATTGCATGGATACTTAATAAAATAGATCCGAATCATACAGAGAAAGCTGTAAAAAATGAGGAGGATGAATTTGACAACCATTCATCTGAGTAATTATGAACATACAGGATCTGACATTTGGTATAAAAGATGTAATAGCTATAGCTGCCGGTATAGGTGCAGTATGGGCTTTCATATATGCTCTAAAGAGTCAACATGATAAAAGTACAACGCGTATGAATAGTTTAGAATTATCCCAAGATGAGTTCCAAAGTGATACTACAAAGGATATGGGTATCCTTAGGAGAGAGACTGATGAGAAGTTTCTCCATGCAAAGAATGCAAAAAAAGCAAATATCATGGCTATATATGAAGAACTTAACCGCAATAAAGAGGACTTCAAAGAAAAAGAAGCCCAGATTTATACTAAGATAGAAGATATCCGTAAGGAGCAGAAAGACTCTCATGATAAGATGTCAACTAAGCTAGATGTCTTATCTACTCAAATGAATTTAATGAGCACTAACCTGGCGGAGCTTACTGGCTACATCCGCGCTAAAAAAGAAAAAGATTAATATGGCAACACTATCCGGATGGCTTACTAAAAATATGCCAGATACATATCAGTTTATAAGAAACTTCTTCAAAGCACTTAATAATCTTCCTGGTGGGCATAGTCTCCGCAAATGGTTAGGTATAGGTACTTTTTGGGTATTAGCTGTAATCTGTGTAAGATATACAGATAATAATAATGCCGTAAGTATGGCCACAGTACTATCGGGCTTAATAGTAAGTCTCATGGTTACCAATACTGTTGGTAATCACTATGAAAAGAAACTAGAAAAAGCAGAAGACTTAATACCCCCTGAAGATGGCCAAAACAAGTAAAACAGCTTATGTTATAGGATCTCTTCTATTGCTTATATTCCTATTGCTGGTATACATCATATTCAAGAACCCGCAGCTTATTTATATTGGTGATAAAGAGAAACAGCTTAGAGACTCTATCGTATTATTACGATCAAACATAGATAGCAGTGTAGTTAGGCAAGTTAAAATTCAACATCAGTATGATAGCCTCCTTGCAATAGAGCCTGGAGTAATTTATAGAAATCATGAGACAACTAAATTTGTATTTAATACAGCTTCTCCTACTCAGCTGGACAGCATCATTCGCTCAGCTTGGAGTATCAAAAGATACTAGTAGAACCTATGGGATAACAGAGTTGAGGAAGATAGCAAAGACTGCTGTGGATCTTAATACCTGTGATACATTATTTGCTACATCCAAGAAGATGCTGGCCAACCGGGATACACTCCTTAAAGAAAAGGACTATACTATAACCCAATATTCTCTTACTGTAGGGCTCAAAAATCAACAGATCAAGAACAGGGAGGATACCTTGGCTGTAAGAGATAGAAAGATCCGTAAGCTAAATAATCAAAAGAAAGCTATTCTAGTAGGGTGGGCAGCTACTGCTATTCTAGAAGCAGCACTAATCATCTACCTTATAATACATTAAACTTTATAGGTTTTAAACTTTTATTATTTAAACTTGTATAGTTTAAATAAAAGTAGTATATTTGTTTAAACTAAAACAATATATTATGTCAAAGGAAACCAACACTAAAGACACAGAAAAACCTCAGCTCACTCCTGAGCAGGTTGAAGCTCAAAGAATTATTGTAATGAATTATTACACTAATCAGGTACAGGTTCTTACTGTACAAGCAGAGTATGAAAAGCTATTAGCAAATATTGAAGAGTCTCGTGCCAAGAGGTTAGAGATGGTTATTAGACAAGCTCAGATGCAAGCTCCGCCAGAACCTCAAGAACCTGAAGAAGAATTTGAAGCTGAAGAAGCTAAATTAAATCCTAGAAAACGCGTACTTAAAAAAGACTAAGATGACAACAGCAAACATTATCAAAACCTATGGTCAACCGGGAGATACTAAGAATCTTACCATGATCAATCTACCTTATCCTATGATTATTGATTGGGATAGAAAAGTAGTAACAAATAAGATGCAGGTGCATAAACTAGCTGCAGATTCACTAACCAAGATCTTTAAAGAAATCTTACAGATTTATGGATTAGCAGAGATCCAAAGATTAGGAATAAACATTTTTGGTGGTTCTTATAACTTTAGACAAATGCGCGGGGGTACAGAATGGAGTGTCCATAGTTGGGGACTTGCTATAGATCTAGACCCAAGTCGTAATAAGCTTAAGGCTACAAGTAAGACTGCTCAGTTTGCTAAACCGGAGTACAAAGCTATGATAGATATTTTCTATAAATATGGCTGGTACTCTCTAGGTAAAGAAAAAGATTATGACTGGATGCACTTTCAGTTTATTAAACCATAAACCAACATGGCAAAATTTAATGTAGTAGATAAAAAAGTAAACATGTCCTTGGAAGATATTGTTAAGTTCCAAGTAATGATGTATTGCTATACTCACAAAATCACTATTAGTGAAGCAGATTTGAATTGTCTAACATTGCTCGGCCTTAATAAAAAGGCTGAGCTTTCAGACTTTTGTAATGCTTGTTGTGATCCTGAAGAGAAGGATAAAGATTCTGATCTACCCTACCAAAAGGTTATATTCAAAACTCCACAAACAGTGAGAAACTGTATTGCTAAGATGAAGAACTATAATATAATAAATAAGGATGGTTTAGGTCATAGTAAGATCATTGAATTAAATCCTGAATTGAGTATTCAGTCTGAAGGTAATGTATTGTTAAACTTTAAAATGTATCATATTGGTACCCAAGAAAGCTAAGGATTTTAAAAAACCTACAGCAACAGACTTAGGTTTGCCTGAAGATCTAGTAAATAATGTAATTGATTTTTACTGGGAGAAGGTTAGAAAACACATGTCAGCTTTAGACTATGCTAATATAAAGATTCCTAATCTAGGAATTTTTAAAGCAAAGCACTGGAAGATAGATGAGACTGTAGTAAAGTATAAGGAACATATTGGAAGAATGGAAGGTAAGTTTGCTGAACATATAGTCAAACGAGATCTTGAAGACAGGATTGCAAAGCTTGAAGCAATTAAAAAAGTAGTAGAAGAAACAGAATTAAAATTTAAAAAAATAAGAGATGCTAGAAAAAGTAAAAATAATTTGGAAGAACAAAGCTCAGATTTGGAAGGGCTTTCTGAATTGGATTCACAAGACTGATTCTGTAGAAAATGTATATGATAAGAGATGGAGTCTCTGCAAAGCATGTCCTCATTTGGATAAAAAAGGTAGTTTATGTACGGCACCAGGAACACAACCTTGTTGTGGTATCTGTGGTTGTAGCTTAGCTTTTAAATTAAGATCATTAGATTCAGCATGTCCTCATCCAGAAGGACCTAGATGGAAGGAAGAAAAAGTATGAGTATAATGATTAAAGATCCTACACAGATGGTAAGATTTATGATGAACCATGAAACTGAAGAAGCTACTCTTTGTGTACTAATAGATTATTATGTTGAAAGAAAAACTATACCTGTAAAAGACGGCATAAGTCTTAAAGAAATGGTCAACTCTCCAGATAAAGAAAACATGGTCTTAGCAAAAACATTATTACAACTTAGATATCAATTATTATGAGCGGATTAATGGAGCAAATAAAGCCTGAAAATAAGAGACCTTATATAGATACTACAAATTATCCTTTATATGCTAGACAAACGCTTGCCAGCAATATAATACACTTACATATGCTACAAGGACAACTTACCATGAAGCAGTTTAATGATTTAACAAAATTAGCTGAATCAGAAGATATAGAGAGTATAAATCTTTGTATCTATTTAATAGAATCAGTAACTAATCAAAAACATATATTATGAGTATTTGGAGTGATATAAAAAATACACAAGCTGTTACAGCAGGTACTCTAACAAAGAGTGATCTTTATGATTTCATGACTAAACTTAGTAATGAGGGTGGTCATGCTAAACATACCTGGGTAATGCAAACTGGGCGTAGTGGAATGAATATGCTTAATAATGCTATGCAGACTCAAGTTTACTTAAAACTAATGAAACAATTAAACTTCTCAAGAGAGGAGAGAAAGAGATTAGGAAAGATGATCAATTCACCAGATCCTGAAAACTTTGAAATAGCTAAGATACTTATTGATAATAAGAAAGCAGAACTAAAAGAATATCACAAATGAACATGAATGTCTGGATATCTGAAAGAGAAAAGCAACATCTAGCTAAGATAGCTGATGATGTAGAGCGTCAGCTTATGTGGGGTGATTCTTGTCCTAAAAAAAGCGAACTTAAATCAAGGCTTTCTGATTTATTTAATAGAAGTAAAATAACTTTAGAAGAGCAAAAAAGAATTAAGGATATGATAGACTCTCCAGCAGGAGAAGATTTAACCTTTGCAGAAACACTTATAGAAACAATATCAACTCAAAAACCAATACAAAATGGCAGTAACATTCAAAGAGAAGGGTCACTCTTATCAGAGTCAAGATCCTAAAGATGATATCAAATGGCTAGGTGTAACAACCTTTGTAGCTATGTTCAAACCAAAGTTTGATCCTGTAGCACAGTCTATAAAATCTTCTAAGAATAAAAGATCTAAATGGTTTGGTATTCCTCCAGAAGATATTCAAAAGATCTGGGCCGGTGAAGGAGATAGAGCAAATAATGAAGGAACAAAATACCACAATCAAAGAGAGTCTGATCTTTTAGGTATAGAAACTATTGTTAGATCTGGTGTAAAGATTCCTATCATTAAACCTATTTATGATGGTGAACTTAAAATAGCTCCTGTACAAAAACTCTCTGAAGGGATATATCCAGAACATTTTGTATATTTGAAATCAGTTGGGTTATGTGGCCAATCAGATAGAGTTGAGGTAGTTAAGAATATAATTGATGTTTATGACTACAAAACTAACAAAGAAATTAAGAAGGAAGGTTTCACAAACTGGGAAGGAATAGTTGATAAGATGCTTGGTCCGGTAGCTCATTTGGATGATTGCAATCTTAACCATTATGCTTTACAATTAAGTACTTACATGTATATTATGCTTAAACATAATCCTCAATATAAACCAGGTAAACTTATTTTACATCATATTGTATTTGAAAAAGAAGGTGTTGATAAGTTTGGATACCCTATTCTAAAGAGAGATTCTCATGGAGAAGCTATTGTGGAAGATGTAGTTCCTTATGAGGTTCCTTACTTAAAGAGTGAAGTAATTGCTATGATTAATTATATTAAAGATAATCCAAAATGAAACTACCTAAGGTAACCTTTACAACCTTTCCCGGCCTATGTGTTGGGATAGGCTTTCCATGGAATGATTACAGTGATATGTACATTACTATATTATTTGTTGGTATCCACATTAAATGGAGAAAGAGGTGAGCATGAGTAGTAATGATGAATATCAAACAAGAGATTTCTTTAAAAAAAGAAAAGCTGTAACTATTGAAGGTGAGACTATAAGGGTAACCTTTATGCCGCATCCTTTATTTGATGAACCATATGAACCAAAGAAACTCTTCTGTGAAGAGATAAAAACCAACAAGAATGATAAAGCTATTTGATTTACAAAATGGGAAGATTATTCCTACAGAACATTGTTATACTTTAGGATTCCTTAAAGATATAATGGAAGCTTACCCTGAGCAACATATATCAATTTATGAATACCTATTCTATATGACTTGCCCTAATGAAGATCTTAATCCCTATTTTAATATGCCAGTAGAAGATAAGCAAGAGTTTATACTACGCGATATTAAAGCTGAATTCTTCTGTGAAGATGAGCTTATTGAAGAAGGATTAAAGCGCTGCAAGGAGATGAATGAAACTCCTACTAGCCGGGCCTACAATGGTATTAAGATTGCCCTTGATAACATGGCTGAAGTAATGAGTATTACTAAACCAACCTTTGGTAGAGATGGTAGTGCCACAGCTTTACTTAGAATAGCAAAAGACTTTGATGCAGTAAGGCAATCTTACAAGGGAGTTTATAAAGATTTACAAGATGAACAACAAACTAGAACTCGCGGTGGAGGCGAATTAGCATATGATCAATAACATGGAAGAATTACACAACTGGTTATTTCATTATAACTCTTTTACACAATCATGGTCAGCTTTCAAGAGAGAGCAAATGAATGATTACTTTAATGGTAAATTGATTAGTAAAGATCTTTTGAGAAGTAAATCTCAAAAAACATTGGAAGAACTTATTGTATCTCATGAAGGTGATATCAAAAAAATAAATGAGTTTGTAGCTCTAAATAAATGAACAGTTTCTTCTATACAGATATTCCTACATGGGATAATGGTGTTTGGACTACTAGTACTTTTGAAACTAGGGTAGACTTTAGAAATTATATTCTATCTGTGTTTAAAGAACCGGGCAAGTATGATTTTGATGAAACATCCTTTATATTCAATGAGGAAGCTACTAAGTATAATGCAATAGGTTATTATACACCTGCGCCCAAAAAGAGTAAAGATTATATTACTTATTGGGATGAGCAAACTATTAGATGTAGAAAAGGTGTGATCTTTAAAAATAAAGGAAAGACCTGGTACCTTGCAAGAGAGTATTACATGTGGCTCAATTTCCTACCTATCAATAACAAAGAAATAAGAAAGTTTGCTTTCCCGGATATCAGGGATGCTCAATACCATTTAGCTCTTTATGAGATCCTGGCTGAGTTGTTTTACAAGCATGCCGCTGTTCTTAAGAAACGGCAGATTGCCTCTTCATATTTTCATGCAGCTAAAATGATTAACCAGATCTGGTTTGAAGAAACACCTATCTTAAAGATGGGAGGTAGTCTTAAAACTTATGTTCAAGATACCTGGAGATTCTTAGCAGAATATAGAAACTTCTTAGATGAGAATACAGCCTGGTACAGACCTATGAATCCTGGTAAAGTTCTTGACTGGCAACAACAGATTGAGGTAACTATTCCAGGTACAAATAGAAAAACATTAAAGGGTTTAAAAGGTGTACTCAAAGGAACATCTTTTGAACAAGATCCTACAGCCGGTGTAGGTGGACCTTGTACTTACTTCTTTCATGAAGAAGCAGGTGTTGCTCCAGATATGATGTCCACTTATGGTTACATGAAGCCTGCCTTAAAATCCGGTATGATTACTACTGGTACTTTCATTGCTGCAGGATCTGTGGGTGATTTACAGCAATGTGAACCTTTAAGAAAAATGATCCAGACACCGGAAGCTAATGAGATATTCTATGTAGAATCAAATCTTCTTGATGACAGAGGTACTGTAGGTAGGACAGGATTGTTTATTCCAGAACAATGGTCTATGCCTCCATGTGTAGATAAGTTTGGAAATTCAGAAGTAGAGAAGTCTTTAGCAATGCTTGATGAATACTTTGCTAAAATTAAAAAGGACATGAGTCCTGAGGATTATCAGCTAGAAGTATCTCAGCACCCGCGCAATATTGAAGAAGCTTTTGCAACAAGAACTGTATCACTATTCCCAGCTCACTTAGTTGCCGCGCAAAAGAGAAGAATTGAAGATAAAGAATATGCTACAGAATACATTGATCTCTCTAGAAATGCACAAGGTGTATGGATTATTGAGAAGAGTAAGAAGATTCCTATAAGTAAGTTTCCTGTAGAAAAGAACTCTGAAGATAAAACTGGTGTTATTGTAATGAATGAAAAGCCTGATCCAAATGCAGAATGGGGCACCTACTATGCATCTATTGACCCGGTTTCTCAAGGTAAGACTACAACATCTGAATCATTATGCTCTATTTATATTTACAAGATACCTATTGAAGTTACAAGACAAGATGGTGAAGATGTAAAAACCTACATAGAACAAGATAAGATTGTTTGTCACTGGTGTGGCCGCTTTGATGATATCAATGAAACTCACAAGAGATTGGAGAATATGATTGAGTGGTATAATGCATGGACAATTGTGGAGAGCAATGTTCCCGGATTTATAACACATATGATCAAACAAAGAAAGCAGAAGTATCTAGTCCCTAAGAATCAGATTACTTTCAGGAAAGATATTGAGAATGTCCAAAGTCATCACCAGGAGTATGGTTGGAGAAACACAGGCACTATATTCCGGGCTCATATTTTACCCTACTTAATTGATTTCTGTAAAGAGGTATTAGAAGAAGTAACTACAGAAGATGGTAAGGTGGTTAAAGTAATATATGGTATTGAAAGAATACCAGATAAAATGGCCATGGTTGAGATGCAACAATACAGAGATGGACTCAATGTGGATAGGTTAATTGCTCTTGGAGCTCTTATTGCTTTTGCTAAAGTTCAGGAAGCAAATAGGGGTATCAGAAAGAGGTTAGATACTACTGATAAAAAACAATTGTCCAAATCAGAAAATTTATATAAATTTACTAACAGTCCCTTCAGACATATTGGAGGGGGTAACGGATCTATGAGTGGTGCTAAACCTCCCAGAAATCCTTTTAAAAACATAAGATAATATGCAAGTATTAAATGCAATGCAGCTCAAATCGGGCAAAAAAGCTGAGTACAACAGGATGGGTTCAATTACCCAACCTTTACAGTTTTTACCAAAAAAAGATAAAGATCCTGAATGGTCAGCCTGGAATCTAGATTGGCTTGAGTGGAATGGTATTAAGCAACTTCGCAGAAATGCAAGAAGACTTATGAAAAATTACAAACTGGCCAAGGGTGTAATTGATAGAAATGATTATGTTATTGAAGAGGATAATGAAATGAGAGATCTTGTAGATACTCTTACTAAAGAAGATCCTAGTGTGCTAGAATTAAAGTTCTATCCAATCATTCCAAATATTATCAATGTTCTCACAGCTGAGTTTTCCAAAAGAAACACTAAAATTACTTTCCAAGCAAAGGATGAATACTCATATAATGAGCAGCTAGAACAAAAAAGATCTCAAGTTGAAGGTGTGTTGTTACAACAAGCAGAACAAAAGCTTATGGCTAAAATGCTTGAACAAGGTCTTGATCAAAATGATCCAGAAGTTCAGCAACAAATGCAACAACAACTTTCTCCAGAAAATCTTAAGAGTCTTCCTGAAATACAAGCCTTCTTTGATAAAGATTATCGCAGCATGTGTGAACAATGGGCTATGCATCAAACAAAGATTGATGAAGAAAGATTTAAGATGGATGAGCTAGAGGAAAGAGGTTTCCGTGATATGCTTATTACTGATAGAGAATTCTGGCACTTTAAGATGATGGAAGATGATTATGATATTGAGTTATGGAATCCTGTAACTACTTTTTATCACAAGTCTCCTGAAGCAAGATATATCTCTCAAGGAAATTGGGTAGGACGCGTAGAGATGTTAACAGTAGCTGATGTTATTGATAAGTATGGATACGCGATGACTCAAGCTCAATTGGAGTCTATTGAAGCTATCTATCCTGTGAGATCTGCCGGTTATCCTTTACAGGGATATCAAAATGATGGTAGTTATTATGATGCTACCAAGTCTCATGAGTGGAATACTAACATGCCATCTCTAGCCTACAGACAGTTTACATCTATGTATGATAACTTTGTGTATAATGGTGGAGATATCATCAATTGGATTATGGCTGAAAGTGAAGACTACGCGCCTATGGGAGCAGCCTTTTTGCTTAGATGTACTACAGCATACTGGAAGTCTCAAAGAAAGATAGGTCACTTAACCAAGATTAGTGATAGCGGTGAAGTAGTTACCGATATAGTTGGTGAAGATTATATTATTACTGATAAGCCAATATATGATACAACTTTGATTAGAAATAAATCCAAAGATAATTTAGTTTTTGGTGAACATCTTGATTGGATTTGGATTAACCAAACTTGGGGTGGAGTAAAGATTGGACCTAATCATCCTAGTTTCTGGGGTATGAATAATCCTGGTGGAGTTAATCCTATATACTTAGGTATTGATCAGAATAAAATGGGCCCACTTAAGTGTCAATTCAAAGGAGATGCCACACTCTATGGATGTAAATTACCTGTAGAGGGTGCTGTATTTAATGATAGAAATACAAGATCAACTTCTATGGTTGACTTAATGAAGCCTTTCCAGATTGGATACAATATTGTGAATAACCAAATTGCAGATATCCTTATAGATGAATTAGGTACTGTAATCATGTTAGATCAGAATGCTTTACCTAAGCGCTCATTAGGAGAAGACTGGGGTAAGAACAACTTTGCCAAAGCTTATGTGGCAATGAAGAACTTCCAGATCTTACCTTTGGATACATCAATCTCTAATACAGAAAACTCAATCTCTCAGAACCATTTCCAGGTTATGAATCTTGAACAAACCAACCGCATGATGTCCAGAATCCAGATGGCCAACTATTTCAAGCAACAATGTTTTGAAGTTATAGGAGTTACACCACAGCGTCTTGGACAACAAATAGGTCAAACAGATACAGCTAAGGGAGTAGAACAAGCTGTGGCGGGTTCTTATGCCCAAACAGAGCCTTATTTTATTCAACACTCAGATTACTTAATGCCAAGGGTGCATCAGATGAGAACAGACTTAGCACAATACTATCAATCAAATAAGCCTTCAATCAGATTGCAATACATGACATCTGAAGATGAGAAAGTAAATTTTGAGATGAATGGTAATGATCTCCTATTAAGAGACCTTAATATTTTTGCTACAACAAAAGCTAATCAAAGAGCTATCTTAGAACAGATGAAAAATCTTGCTGTAACAAACAACACAGCCGGTGCTACCATTTATGATCTAGGAACTATTATGCAAGCAGAATCTATGGGAGAACTTACAAATTCTCTTAAAGGTATTGATAAGAAAGCTAATGCTATACGTCAAGAAGATCAGCAACATCAACAAGAAATGCAAGATCAAGAAATGCAAACTAGACTTCAAGAAAAGCAAATGCAACTTGATCATGATATGCAAGAGAAAGAGAAGGATAGAAGAAAAGATATTCTTATTGCTGAGATTAAGTCTGCAGGATACGGTGCTATGCAAGATATCAATGCTAATCAACAGTCTGATTATCTTGATGCTCTAGGGCAGATACAAAAGTCTGAGCAATTTCAGGATACAATGAATCTACAGAATAGCAAAGAGACTAACAGAATGACTAATGATAGGGAGAAAGCACAAATAGAAAGAGAGAAAATGCAAGCTCAAATGAAGATGAAAGAGATGGATGTGGCTATTGCCCGAGAAAATAAGAATAAATTTGATGCTAAAAAGCCTCCTGCAAAGAAGAAGAAATAGTCTATAGCTATATATTGCAATATTTTAATATAGGGCTCATAGATTATTTCAAATGTATAAAGTTTAATTAGTTAAATTTGTTACAATAAATTAAATAAACCAACAGATATGAATAATAATGAAACAACAACAGTAAATCAACAAGACATCAGTCTTGATGAATTGCTAGGTACACCGGGTGCAGAGAACATCATGGTGCCTGAAAAAGAAGATAAGAAACCAGGTATGTTTTCTAGAGCTTCTAAAACAGATCTCACGTTCCTTGATAAGCCTGATGATAAAACTAACTCCTCAGGAGAGAAAGCAGATGGAAATTCTGACTCAGCTACTCCGCCTCAGATCAGTTCAGAAGAAGCAGGAAAAACCCTGGACAATCTTTTGTCTGAAAACCAAGATAACCAAGATGTTGAAGAGACTACTAAAAAAGGGGGGAGACCAACCAACTTAGTAGAACTTGGAACTAAGCTTATTGAGAAAGGATATATTACTCCTTTTGAAGGTGAGGAAGATGTAAGTAAGTATACTCTTAAAGATTGGGAAGAACTATTTGACTCAAATGAAGCTGCTAAAAAACAGAAGTTTGGTCAAGAAGCTTCAGTTGAATTCTATGAGAATCTTCCTGAAGAACTACAAGTAGCAGCTCATTATGTTGCTAATGGTGGTAATGACCTAAAGAGCTTATTCAGATCCTTAGCTGCAGTAGAAGAAATTCGCCAGTTAGATACAACAACTGAAGAGAATCAAGAACAAATTGTTAGAAGCTATTTACATGCTACTCAATTTGGTACAGCTGAAGATATAGAAGAAGAGATTGAAGGTTGGAAAGACCGCAATGAGTTAGAGAATAAAGCTAACAAATTCAAACCAAAATTAGATGCTATGCAGGAGCAGATTGTAGCAAGACAATTGCAACAACAAGAAGGCAAGCGCAAGCAACAACAACAACAAGCTGCAGTATACACAGATAATGTATATAAAACTCTAGAACCAGGTGAGATTAATGGACTTAAACTTGATAAGAAAACTCAGAACTTATTGTTCTCAGGATTAACTCAAGCTAATTATCCATCTGTATCTGGAAAATCAACCAACTTGCTTGGTCACTTGTTAGAGAAGTATCAGTATGTAGAACCTAATCATGCTTTAATAACTGAAGCACTTTGGTTACTTGCTGATCCAGAAGCTTACAAGAGTAAGGTTAGAGCAATAGGAAGTAAAGAAGCTGTTGAAAAAACAGTAAGAACTTTAAAAACAGAACAAAGCAATAAAATTACATCTAACTCTCAACAAGAAGATGATAATGCTAGTAGAAAAAAATCAAGCACCCCAGGTTTACAAAGACCTACAGGTAGCTTCTTTAAAAGATAACAACAAAAAATAAATAAATTAAATTATAAACTAAAAACAAAAACACAAAATGGCAACTCCAGTATTAAACAATGGTATATTCCTGCGTGATACGAACTACCAAGCTAGTTCTCACCTAGACTCATATCACTTAGTAAACATGTTAAAAGATGCAGAACCTATGGACTTAGGTCCGGTAGACATCTGGGCTATGGCTCAGAAAGTTGAAATGCCTCTTTACCAATTATCTTCTTTTGGTGGTAAGAATATCATCATGGTAGAAAATGCTCGTGGTGAGTACAAATGGCAAACTCCAGTTAGTCAAGACTTACCATACATTGTAGAAGATATTGAACCAGGAAACATCAACAAAGGTGTGGATGGTACTCCTTTCAAAATCAAGATCAACAAGCGTGAGTTTGGTCATGGTGATATTATCACTTATGATAAGTATAATGGTTGTGAGATGTACATTACTGCAGATGATATCCTACCTATGGGTGATGGTTTTATCTACACTGTACAGTTAGTAAACAATGATAACTATAAATTCCTTGAGAACAAGTATTTAACTTCTCAAACTAAGTTGTTCCGTAAAGGTTCAGCCCGTGGAGAATATGGTGAGAGATTCTCAGACATCTCTACCCGCTCTGGCTTCCGTGAGTTCTATAACTTCGTAGGTGGTGCAGAAGCTCACGTACACTATTCTATCTCATCTCGTGCTGACTTGATGATCAAAGGTGGAATGGCTGCAGATGGTACAGTTCCTGTAACTGAAATCTGGAGAAACTTTGATACTCAATTAGATCCTGCTATCAGCAAGATTGAAGATGTAGCAAGTAAAATGGGTAAAGATTATCTTAAGCGTGCTGTAGGTAATGGTACTTTAACCCGTACTTTCTTAACTACTATGGAAGCTGCTCACTTAACTAAGATTGCTACTGACATCGAGACTTACCTAATGTGGGGTCATGGTGGACGTATTAAGCAAGATGGTCCAGATGACATGCGTTTATCAGTAGGTTTATGGAAGCAATTAGATAACTCATACAAGCGTGTATACAACAAGGCTAATTTCTCTTTAGAGTTATTCCGTGCTGAATTGTATAACTTCTATGCAGGTCGTGTTGAATTCCAAGGTCCAGATCCTAAGAGACAATTAATTGTTCAAACAGGTATGGGTGGAATGAGATTAGTGAATGAAGCAATTAAGCGTGAAGCTGTTAATACTGGACTTGTGATCAACATGGGTGATGGTAAAAATGGTGGTGGCGGTATTGGTGCTATCACTGGTCAAGGTATGGACTTGAATTTTGGATTTGCTTTCACTAGTTATGTGATTCCTTTCTTAGCTAATGTTAAGTTTGTTCTTAACCCAGCTTTTGATAACTTACATACTAATGATATTGAGAACCCAATCATTGATGGAAATCCATTAAGCTCTTATAGCTTTGTGATCTTTGACATCACTGATACAGGAAATGACAACATCTTCATGTTGAAATTATCTTGGGATAATCAATTAAAGTGGTTCTACCAGAATGGTACTATGGATTACATGGGCCGTACTCAAGGGTTCCAATCAAATGGTAACTTCAATGGATACCGTGTTATGATGACTCAAACAATGCCAGCTATCTGGGTAAAAGATCCTACCAAGGTTCTTAAGATTGTAATGAGAAATCCTATCACTGGAGGTTCATTCTAATACTAGTGCTTGGGAAGAGGTTTTCATATTCCTCTTCCCGCATAAGCACCTGCCCGGTGATGCGTCTGTTGTAGAGCTCGCAACTCTAGCCGGGAACAAATTGTAATTAAAAGATTGAAGAATGAGCATTACTAACAATATCAAATCTGGATTTAGAAGATTAACTAATGTTAATGCTTGGGCTAATCTTGCTGATGTAAATCAAGCTGTTGCTCAAGCAGTTCCTTATACTATAGTAGGTGCACATCTTAATCATCCTATGGGACAACCTCCTAGTATAGGTATTATAGCAAAAAATCAAGCAGTACCTTGTCCTGCAGGATGTGATTGTACAATAGGACGAGATATTACATGTTTTACAATATCTAATTTTGCTACTGGAAAGTATATGATTATACTATCTACACCTGCGGCAAAAGGATTTGATGTTCTTATCGCTCCTTTATCTGATGCTAGACAAAATATAGGAGTAGAGGTAATAAGCCCTACACAAGTTATTGTAAGTACTTATGATATACCTACAGCAGCTTATGTTAACAATGCTTTCAAGAATACTTATATACAATTTCAACTTTGGAACTAATTAATAACTATCTTTATAAACATATAAAACTTAAACACAATGACATTAAAAAATACAATCAGAAGTTTCAAAAAGAGCTTGCTTGGTGAAAATGGTTTTGCTAATTTTTCAGATGTAAATGAAGCAGTTGCAACAAACACTATAAAATATAATACGGCCTATACTTATTCAGGAAATACTATAGGTAATATAGTGCCTGTACCAAGAGTATCTAGTATAGTTAATAATGTTTATGTTACAAATATTGGTAACAGTGTAACAAATAATCTCTCTGTTGGA
>Ga0315288_10006072_pt1 | contig 15298 bp, 13 predicted proteins | sample YL17G11_20_MG_FD_203454 | JGI IMG/M metagenome (GOLD analysis project Ga0315288, IMG submission 203454) | Sediment microbial communities from Yellowstone Lake, YNP, Wyoming, USA - YL17G11_20 | ecosystem: Environmental > Aquatic > Freshwater > Lake > Sediment | place: USA: Wyoming | collected...
GTCACCTTCACGAGGCGACTGGCGTCATCGTATTCGTTGTGGGCGACGTGGCCCAGCGCATCCGTCGTATCGATCAGCCTGCCGAGCGTGTCATAGCTGTAGGTCGTCACATGATCTAACGCATCGGTTACGGAAGTTCGTTGCCCGAGTGGGTCATAGCCATAGGAGGTCGTGTGCCCCTCCGGGTCTGTGATCGATTCAAGGTAGCCCTCGGGAGTGTAGGTGTAGGAGGTTACGCCATTCAAGGCGTCGGTTATGCTGTCGAGCAGAGTGCCGGTGTAGTCGTAGGTGGTGAGGTAGTCCCGCTGGTCGATCACGGAGGTGAGATTGTTGAGGGTGTTATAAGTCAAGTCAATCTGGTTCTCGGCGGCGTCGACAACGCGCGTCAGGTTGGCGCCGTCCGGGCTCCAGGTAAGGGTTGTCGTGTGGGAGGCAGGATCGGTGATGGTCGTGGGGCGAAACTGGGCATCATATGCCTTGGTTGTCGTGCCACCCTCTGGATCTTCCCCGCCGACGAAAGTGCGGCGCTCGTCGTACGCGTCGGTCTGCACATGGCCCAGGCTGTCTGTGATGGTGACCGTGCCGTCCGGGTTGTAGGTCAACTCGACGATGAGGTTGGAATTGCCGTCGGTCTCGCTCTGAACCCGACCCTGTGCATCGTATGCGACGCTCAGCTCGACCGCTCCTCCGGGGGATGTCACCAGCGTCAGCCGGTGCTCGTCATCATAGGCATAGGTCCACACTTGCCCGAGAACGTCGGTGACGCTGACCAAGTCTCCCGCGGGATCGTACCCATAGCCGACTTGGCGGGAGGCGGAATCTGCCACAAGCGTGATGCGCCCCTGTCCGTCGTACGTCAGGTTGAGATACCGGCCTGAGATGACGTCGGTCACTCGCTCGAGGCGGCCGGAGCCATTGTAGGCATAGTTATGAGATCGGTCCTCGGGATCGGACCAGGACAGGAGCTTTCCGGCTTCATCAAACAGATATCGGTTTTGCGAGGCGTCGACGATTGAGTAGCGAACCGGAGGGCCCGGGTCCTTGGTCAGTTCCGCCAGGACACCACTGGCGGGGGAATAGGTCCCATCGCCGTCATCGAGGAACGCGTACTCATTCGCGGAATGCGCCTTGAACCAGACGATCCCGTAGTCCCCTCCCGGATCGTCAGGAAACGTCAAGTGGACGTCCTGGTTTTGCGCCCAACCATACCCGAGCGTCGACGGCTCAAGCCAGATGGAGGAGTAGCTGCGAATGAAGGCGAGGGGGCCGGAGGGAGTCGCCAGAGACAGATCCTCAACAGGATAGTCCAGTCCGCCGGTGTAGCTGTTGACGGGATCGCCGACCGGATTGTTGGCTTTGACCATCGTTCCAAAGCGGCACTCGTTGGGATCGGTGCAGAAGGACCGGATGCTGCGCGAGTCGGCCCATGTGATTTCGCGGTCCAGAGACCAGAAGATGGTCTTTGTAAGGGTAATGCTCTCGTGAGGCTGAAGCGTCATTTGCTCCGTCGCCTTGAAGACCTGCTCTTGGTGCACGGACTGCTGTTTGCACTTGACAACGGCGTTGAAGATGCCGGCTAGGCAGGCGTCGGTCTCGGATGTGTAGTAGGTAAACCCATAGTTCCGCCAATGGGGGTCTTCGTAGCCTACAGTCAGGTCGTTGTGCTAGCCGAAAACCCCGTCCGAGGCTGTTCGGACGGCTGCAGACTCACGTAGCACGCCTGCAGTCGTGGTGGAATCCATTGAGGACCGGAACCGTGATAGCCCTTTCTCACTTCGGCCAAACTGGCTAGGGCCCGATCCCCCCTGGAATCCTCTGCCCAATCCCCTGGTGTGGCCGTGCTCGGTTTAAGTATTCGACGTATTCCTTGATTATCCGATGAAGGTGCCCGTCCCCGACAACCAGCAGGTGATCGAGGCATTCTCTCCTCAGGCTCCCCAGTTTGTTGGCGGACGGATGGAGTTTTCGGCCAGGACAGGCAGGTGACACGAGTTTGACAAGGGGCCGTGACGGGAATAGAATGACGAGTATCTCGGATAATTAGCAATATGGCTAAACAACTGAGTTGGGCATTCGTTGATCGCACCATCCGCCGGGGCGGGATGCCCCTCTTCTCGCCCCAGGACCTGCGACACATGTTGAATGCGTCGGAGGTCTCGATTCGTTTCCTGCTCACTCGCGCCGTCAAGAGAGGCGACCTGCGGAAGCTACGCCGAGGCCTTTACGCGCTTCCCGACACCGCGCCCTCCGAACTGGAAACCGCTAATGCTCTCGTGAGGCCGTCCTATGTCTCGTTCCACTATGCACTCGCCTACTACCATCTGATTCCGGAAGTGGTGTACCGCGTGGCCTCGGCAACGACCCGCAACACTCGCCGCTTTGAGGTCGCCGGCACCGAATACTGGTATCACCACTTGAAACCCGGCGCCTTCGAGGGATACAAGCCGGAACGAGTCGCGGGCCGGACAGTGCTCATTGCCGAGCCTGAGAAGGCATTTCTGGACAGCGTCTATCTTGCCACGCTGCGGAACCTGGCGTTGCCGGAAAGACTGGACACGCGGTCTCTCGACTGGAAGAAGGTCGCTAGGCTCGGACGCCTCTTCGACCGGGAAGACTTGATGACTGCAGTTGAGAGGTACCGATGATCTCCCCGGAAACGCTGGCTCAGACTGCGAGGCGGAATCAGACGACGGAGCTCAACGTTGCACGCGAGTATTGCCAGCACTTGTTCCTGCGGGCGTTCTACAACGAGCGCGGGAGTGAGCGAGTGATGTTCAAGGGTGGCACGGCGCTGCGGATCGTCTATGGGAGCCCGCGCTTCTCCGAGGATCTGGACTTCTCCGGGTTCCACACCAGGGTCAGCGAGATTGAGGATTGGGTGGCATCGGCTGCCAGTGAGATGGAACGCAATGCGATCCCGGTGTCGATTATCGAGAGCAAGGCGACATCAGGCGGCTACTTGTCGATCATTTCCAGTCCTGTCCGCGACCTGCCCGTGCAAATCCAATTGCAGGTCTCGCTTCGTCGCCGGGGCGACGTGATGGGACGAGGTGTGCTCATCACACCTGACCTTCTCCCCGCCTACACCCTCACGCAACTGCCCGAAGAGCTTCTCGTGCAAGAGAAGGTTGAGGCGCTCATGACGCGGCGCAAGCCGCGAGACTACTACGACCTCTACTTCATGTTGCGCAAAGGGTTGATCCCGACGAGCATGATGGCCCCGTTGAGCCGGGCAAGGGATGTGCTGGTCAAGAGCAAGCTCGACTTCAGTCACGACTTGGGGCCGTTTCTGCCCCGTAACCAGGCAGCGATTGTCAAGGAATTATCCAAGATCTTGCTGGAAGAACTGGCCCGGCACGGGATCTAATTAACCGCGGCGATTGGTGTTAGAAGGCGACTTGGGCCACGTGGAGTCGAGGTAGGTCTTGGTCAGGACCGCAGCCAAGCATCCAGCCCATGATCGGCATGTTCCGCAACCAAGTCCTCCGTAACCAGCTTGATGTACCTGGCCGTCATGCTGGGGTCAGAGTGGCCCATCAGTCTCTGCAGTGTGATCAAGTCCATGCCATTCCTGAGCGAATGCCGCGCGAAGGTGCGTCGAAGGATGTGAGGGGTTACCAGGAACCCGACACGGGCTGACAGCCTCGGAAAGATGCTGCGCATCCCGGGACCACACATCCTGTTTCCAAGCCTCGTCTGGAACATGGGCGAAGCACTTTGGGTGCAGGAAAGGCTGCGTCGGTACGCAAGCAGAGCGCGCCTGGTTGTTGCGCCGATAGCCGCAACCCGGGCCTTGCCTCCCTTCCCCCGCCGGACGATCACCGCCCCGGTCGAGAAATCAACGTCTCCCCAGTTGAGCGCAAGCGCTTCCGCCCGCCTGATTCCACTGTCCGCCAGGAACAGGACCAGCGCCCGATCGCGCAGCGACTGGCAGGCCTTGATGACCCGTCGCAGCTCATCGATGGTCAGGGACGGAAGTTGCTTCTGGTCGAGACGCGGCAGCTTCAGGTCGATAGGGGAAAGCAAGTACCCTTCCTCGTACCAGAACCGGAGCAGCGTCTTGGCGCCTCGGGCCTTGGCATGGAGGGTGGTGTCCTTGACTCCCTTCTCGGATATCTCAGCCAGCCAGGCCCTTGGGTGCGAGGGGCGGATTTCCGAGGGCAGCTGTAGTCGGCGGGATTGAAGCCAAGCAACAAACTCCCCGGCCGTGTATTGGTAGTGCTTCAAGGTTGCGGGGGTGCGCCGTTGCGCTTGGCGAGAGAGGTAGAAGTCCTCGAGCGCGGCGTGCAGATCAGCAGGTGCCGTGACACAAATTGGGGCCACTTGAATATCCCGAATAAAGTGACTTTCGTGCATGATTCACACTCCTGGAAGTGGCGTCACACGCGAGTCTCAGGTCAAAACAAGGGGGAGGAGAGGGTGACGGGGTTCGCACCCTCGGATGCTTGCCTGCAAGGTAAGTGAGTTTCAAGCTGTCCGGCCTCCCATCGGAGGCCGGATATGCTTGCTCTTGGCTGTTTGAGCGGGTGACGGGATTCGAACCCGCGAATGCTTGCTTGGGAATAGGGCGACTCTCAGATCACCCATGGGCCTTGTTTTTCCCTGATTCTCTGCGATGACGCCATTGGCAATTCGGCGAATAAAGCGACTCGTCTTTCGTCAAGCACGGCGTGCGCTAGGCGACACCATCGCGCGCCATTGCTCATACTACATCAACCTCAAACGGAAGGGAAGGGCACTTTGAAATCGGGGGCCAAGCATCGCTTGGCCCATTGGGCCCACGTGGCAGGACGAGTCTTATCCGCTCAGTCCCATAGTCAGCACGACCTTCGTGCTCTCAATCGTGCGCGCCGCCTGGAAGGCCTTCGGAGCCTCATTGAGGGGGAAGCGGTGGGAGATCAATTCATAACTAAGCTAGCAGATTAAGCAAGTAGCCAGCACAACCAGCCCCTTCGTGCACTACTGACTATAATTGCTCTGTGTCTACCCCGATTTTAGCCACCAAACTTTATATCCCCCCACCTCGGTCAAGAATTGTCCTCCGCCCTCGCCTGATCGAGCGGCTGAACGAGGGTCTCTCTTTGGGATGCAAATTGACCCTCATCTCTGCCCCCGCCGGCTCCGGCAAGACCACGCTGCTTAGCGAATGGGTCACTGTTTGCGATCGACCGGTTGCCTGGCTGTCGTTGGACGAAGGGGATAACGACCCCATATGCTTTCTGACTTACCTCGTCGCTGCTTTACAGACGATTAGGGCGAATATAGGAGAGGGGGTGTTGGGTGTGCTCCAATCCCCTCAGCCACCGTCAACCGAATCGATTCTGATAGCCCTGCTCAATGAAATCACCACCGTCCCGGACGATTTCGTCCTTGTCCTGGACGACTATCATGTGATTGATTCCAAACCGGTCGACTATGCCCTCACCTTTCTGCTCGAGCACCTGCCGCCACAGATGCACCTGGTCATTGCCACCCGTGAGGATCCACATCTACCCCTGGCCCGCTTACGTGCCCGGAGCCAATTGACCGAACTGCGCGCCATTGACTTGCGTTTTGCCCTCTCCGAAGCCGCCGAATTCCTCAACGCGGTGATGGGCCTTAACCTATCGGCGGCAGACATCGCCGCACTGGAAAACCGCACCGAAGGCTGGATTGCCGCCCTGCAGTTCGCCGCGCTTGCCCTGCGAGGGCCGTTGTCGATGCAGGGACACAAAGACGCGACCGGCTTCATCCAATCTTTCACCGGCAGCCACCATTTCGTGCTGGACTATCTGATTGAAGAAGTCCTGCAACAGCAGTCCGAAAGCATCCGGACTTTTCTGCTGCGCACTTCAATTCTTGACCGCCTGTGCGGCCCGCTGTGTGACGCTGTTTTGGGTTCTCCATCTGCTTTCGGGCAGGAAGCCCTGGAATACCTCGAACGCGCCAACCTGTTCATCGCCCCTTTGGATAACGAGCGGCGTTGGTACCGCTATCACCATCTCTTTGCTGATGTTCTTCGTATGCACTTGGTGGCGGAGCAACCTGATCAGGTATCTGCCCTGCACCGGCGCGCGAGCGACTGGTGCGAGCACAATGGTTCGACGGACAATGCGATCCGCCACGCGCTGGCCGCCGAGGACTTTGAGCGCGCCGCGGGATTGATCGAACTGGCCTGGTCAGCAATGAGCCTCAGTAACCAATCCTCCACATGGCTTGGCTGGGTGAAGACGCTGCCGAAAGAGTTGGTCCACGCCCGGCCAGTGCTCACTGTTTGGTATGCCTATGCATTACTTGGTAGTGGTGAGATGGAAGCCGCAGAGGCCCGATTGAAGGACGCCGAACGATGGCTGGACACGACGGTCGACATGCGCGAGCGACCGGAATCCCCGGCGGCGGAGATGGTCGTAGTAGATGAAGCGGCATTTCACCGTCTGCCGGGTATGATCGCCCTTCTCCGTGCCGCGCAGGCCCTGGCGCGGGGCGATATGCCCGAGACCGTGAAAAACGCTCGACGGGTGCTCGATCTCGCACCTGAGGACGACCATCTGATGCTCGGTGGGGCAGCCTCGCAATTGGGGCTCGCCGCATGGGCGAGCGGGGATCTCGACACCGCCCGCCGAATGACCGCCGATGGCATGGCGGATTTGCGGCTAGCCGGGTACATCTCTTCCGCTATCGGCGGCGCTATCGTCCTGGCGGATATCCAGATTGCGCAAGGCCGTCGCCACGAGGCAATGACCACCTATGAGCGGGCATTGCAGTGGGCGACGGAGCCGGGCGCGCCAGTCCTGCGGGGAGCGGCAGATATGTACGTGGGCATGAGTGCCCTTCACCGTGAGCATAATGATCTGAAGACCGCCACGCAACACCTGCTCACAAGCCAGGCTCTGGGTGAGCTTGCGGGGTTGCAGCAAAACCCGTATCGCTGGTGTGCGGCGATGGCGCGCATACGGGAGGCCCAAGGCGATCTGGACGGCGCGCTCGACCTGCTCGACCAGGCCGAGCGCCTATACGATGGTGCCTTTTCCCCAAATGTGCGTCCGGTCGCGACGCGGAAGACACGGGTGTGGGTGGCCCAGGGTCGGTTGGGTGAAGCCCTGGGCTGGGCGCGTGAGCAGGGACTGTCCGTTGAAAACGAACTTAGCTACCTGCACGAGTTCGACCACATCACCCTGGCCAGGGTGCTCCTGGCCAGCTATCAGAGCGACCGTGCAGATGGCTCGACTTCTGGGGTAGTGGGGCTGTTGGAGCGGCTGCTGAAAGCAGCGGAAGAAGGCGGGAGGAAGGGAAGTGTGATCGAAATCCTGGTATTGCAGGCGATTGCTTATCACGCGCAAGGTGACCTCCCGGCTGCTCTTTTGCCTTTGCAGCGTGCTCTTGCGTTGGCCGAGCCGGAGGGCTACGTCCGCATGTTCCTTGACGAAGGCGCAAGCATGATGCATCTGCTTCGCGAAGCTTCCGCGCGTGAAATCATGCCAGACTACACAGACAAGCTACTGGCAGCATTTGAAGCGGAGAAGCGGAGAAGTGAAGACAAACCTGATCTACCCCTTGCCCAGCCCCTTATCGAGCCATTGAGCCAACGCGAGTTGAAGATACTACAACTCATTGCCCAGGGACTCTCGAATCGTGAGATTGGCGAGCGGCTTTTCCTCGCCCTGGACACGGTCAAAGGGCATAACCGCAGGCTTTTTGACAAACTGCAAGTTCAAAGCCGCACCGAAGCCATCGCCCGCGCCCGCGAACTGGGTTTGTTGTAAGCATCCATTTTCCTCAGCATTTCCCCTCAAGCACCAAACACAACACCCATAACCAACACTAAAGTGTCTGTTCGTTAACACCGTGTGGGGGATATTGTCCTTGTGCATTGAGCAGGCGGCTCGGACTGTAATGCCGGCCGCAACAGGTGCAAGGTGATGTCAAACGAACCCAAGACAAGACCAGCTCCAGGTCAGTCCACGGTCTATCAGATCAGGATCAAAGGTCATCTAGGTCACGAGTGGACAGACTGGTTTGAGGGCTTGACCATCACGCTGGAAGAGGACGGCGATACGCTATTGACCGGCCCAGTGATTGACCAAGCTGCGTTGCATGGGTTGCTGAAGAAAGTGCGTGATTTAGGCATGCCATTGGTCTCGGTCAGTCCTCTCGAACACGGCCAGGCGGATCAGTCAGACGTCAAATAGTAAATGGATATTAGCTACTTGGAAAGGAGGTTTGCCTTTGATAACACTTCTAGCCCATTTCAGCCCTTAGGAACAGGGTGGCGACCACAATTTTATTCAAGTCCAATTCAATGAAACTCATCCACATCGTTCAAAAAAGGAGAAAGAAATGAACACAAACAAATCGACCACCGGAATAGATCCAAAAGTAAAACTTTCATTTCGAAAGATTGCTGTCATTACAGGCGTGGTGTTCATCATTGCGACTGTCGCGGGTCTCCTGGCGGGGGTGCTGGAGGGCGTGTTCGGACCAGTCCTCACTGGTGCGGACTACCTCACGAGCTTGTCCGCGAATGCGAACCAGGTGACCGCAGGAGCCCTGCTCTATATCATCGGGTATTTCGCAAGTGCCGGCATAGCCGTCGTGATGTATCCGGTCTTGAAGAAGTGGAATGCGGGCCTCGCCCTCGGCTCCGTTATCTTCAGGACCATTGAGGCGGCCTTTTACATGGTCGGCCTCGTGTGCCTGCTGTCCCTGCTGACACTCGGCCAGCAGTTCACAACAGCGGGAGCTGCCGATCGTACGTCGCTTCAGGCTATTGGCGGTTCGTTGGTGAGCGTAGGAGACCACGCCGGCCTTTTGGCGGTGTTCGCCTTCTGCCTGGGTGCCTTTATGTACTACTACCTGTTCTTCCAATCACGGCTCATTCCCCGATGGCTGTCGGGCTTCGGTATCGTCGCGATCATCCTGATGATGGCGGCTTGCGTGTTGGCCTTGTTCAGCGGTAACCGCATTACCAGCTACATTCTCCTGGCGTTTCCCATTTTTCTGCAGGAAATGGTTCTGGCGGTTTGGCTGATCGTTAAAGGATTCAATCCATCTGTAATCGCTTCCAAGTCTGGGAAAACGGAAACGAGCGAGCTGTTGAGCCCGGTATAGATAGGGATCATGGGGTTTCAGGGAGGGCCTCAGCCCTCCCTGAGCCCCTCCCCGCTCAGCTACACGGTAATGCTCGTGGAATAGACCTTTAAAAGCGGACACAACCCATCACAAGGAGAAAGCTAGATGCTAAGAAGAGGTTCGATAGTTCTCTCAATATGGAGCGGCATCAATTTCCTCCTCGCCGCCTCGATATTGACCATTGTTGTCTTTCACATTGGAAACTCACCGATTCTGGCACTGGTCTTTGAAAACTCTGAAATCGCCAGCCTGGAGTCCAAGGTCATTGCATCGCTCAATGCTTTGACGATCCTGTACAACTCCTGCTCGGTGGTTCTCTCAGTGCTGGTGTGGTTGCTCATCCGTAAGAACCTGATCGCCGGCCAAAAATGGGCCTTCTGGGTGTTGCTGTTCGTGATCGGCTTTGTGGAAGTGATGGCCTTCATCGCCTCCGCACCCATCGGAAACGCACGCTGGCAAGTGAATATTCCTCAGAGCGTCTTGTACGTTGTGGGCATTGGCCTCTCGGGCTATTCCCTATTCAAGGGAGATAAGAAATGAATACAAACAAGAAGACCGCAAGAATCGCGGGGTTCCTCTATCTCATGTACTTTGTGACTTCGATCACTGCAAATCGGTTTGGTCGCTTCGTATCCGTAGAAGCTCCAGTAACGGTGAATAACATTCTCATTCATGAATCGCAATTCCGTGTCGGCTTCGTGATCAGTCTGTTCTCGGTTGTGTTCCTTCTCCTGGCAGCCTGGGCTTTGTACGTGTTACTGAAACCGGCCAATGAAGACGTGGCTTTGCTGTTCCTGGCATTGAACCTGGCTGGGTTTGGCATGTGGTGCTTTGCCTTGCTGAATCTATCCGGCAGCCTGCTGCTGGTGAGCGGCGCTGATTATCTGAAGGTATTCCAGCCGGATCAGCTGCAGGCGCAAGCGATGTTCTTCATCAACCTGTACAAGAATGGGTCAATCATCGCCCAGATACCCTATGGCATCTGGCTCCTTCCACTTGGTTACCTGGCCATCAAGTCGCGCTTTCTTCCAAAGATCCTGGGCATATTGCTGGTCGCAGATTGCTTTGGGCTTATCGTATTTGTGTTCCAGCGTTTCCTCTTGCCGGACTACGAGGTCATATCGTACCCGTGTTTGGGGATCAGTTTCATTGCGGAATTGTCTCTCACTTTGTGGCTTCTGATTATAGGTGCCAAGGATCAGAAGCCAGCCTTAGTTGAGGTTGGCTGAGAAACTCATCCGTAGCATCCACGAAGGAGAGGAAGATGAAAGCGATTGTATGCACAAGATACGGTTCACCGGATGTTCTTCAGCTCCAAGAGCTAGCAAGACCTGCTCCGAAGGATGATGAAGTACTGATCAGAATCCATGCAGCATCCATAAACGCGCGTGACTGGCGCATGATGAGAGCTAGTCCGTTCTTCATCCGCCTGGTGCCGGGAGGCTTTGTGCAACCCAAGAACAAGATACTCGGGGCTGATGTGGCCGGGCGGGTTGAGACGATCGGCAGTAGCGTCAAGCAGTTCAAGCCAGGCGATGAGGTTTTCGGGTACCTACCTAGTTCAACCGGTCGTGGCACTTTCGCCGAGTATGTATGTGCCGAGGAGAATGCAATCACGCCGAAACCGGCCAACCTGTCGTTCGAGCAGGCTGCGGCTGTGCCGTTAGCGGCAATCACCGCCCTGCAGGGTTTACGCGACAAAGGAAACATCCAGCCCGGGCAAAAGGTGTTGATCCAAGGAGCTTCGGGTGGCGTGGGGACGTTCGCGGTGCAGATCGCCAAAGCCTTGGGGGCTGAAGTCACCGGAGTATGCAGCACGAGGAATCTGGACATGGTGCGGTCACTTGGGGCAGACCATGTCATCGACTACAGGAAAGAAGACTTCACCCGAAATGGGCGGCGTTATGACCTGATTCTTGCGGTGAACGGATACCATCCGATTTCGGACTATCTGCGTGCACTGGATCCTGAGGGAGTCTATGTCGTCGCCGGAGGTTCGATGGTTCAACTACTCCAGGCTTCGCTCCAGAGTCGACGGAATTCACAGACCGGGAGCCAGAAAGCGTATGTCGTTTCGCTGGTGCAAAGCCAAAAGGATTTGATCTTAATGAAAGATCTCCTTGAATCCGGAAAAGTCATATCGATTGTCGATGGATGCTACCCGCTAAGCAAGACTCCTGAAGCTTTCTGGTATTTTGAGAAGGTACATCCCAAGGGCAAAGTCGTCATCACTATGGAAGAGAATCACAAGACACAAGGAGAGAAATGAAGAGGATCTTTGCATTCACAGTAATCTTGATGGCACTGACGGCGTGCTCTCCGCTCCAGGTCCAGACTCCTGAACCCACTGCGACGGACATGCCTCAGGCGGATATGCCAAATCCTGCTTCGGTCTATTGCGAGCAGAATGGGAACAAACTCGAAATCCACACTGCTGCTGATGGCAGCCAATACGGCATATGTGTATTTCCGGAAGGCAGCACCTGTGATGAGTGGGCTTATTACCGGGGAGAGTGTGGCCTCGCAGCACAAGAAAGCCCTACACCTGCCATGACCGTTGAGGCAACCACAGAAGCAAGTGGTGGTGGCCCAGGAGGGGGAAGTAACTCAGGAGGAGATGCCTCGGGCGGTTACATGCCACCCGGTACCACGGATGAGATAGCTGATTGGCGGGGCGTCATCAAGAGCACGGAGCCCGGCGCCCAGTTTGATGACTACTTTGAGTTGTGGACCAACGGGCAGATAATCTATTTTGGCATCGATTCCATGGACCCCGCTGTACAAGCGCAGATCGAGGCGCTACGCGACAGTGGCAAAACCGTTCATCTCTTTGGCACATTGTTCAGTAATGTCCCTGACTACAACGGCTCGCAGATCCTGGTGGATCGCATCGAGGTTGAAGGGTAACGATCCAACGCTAGTATTGGCATGGTTCAAGTTTGATTGGCAACTACACAATCAGGTCGACAGTTCTTCGATGCGGAATACCCCAACGCAAACGAGTCTTAGCAGACTGTGCCTCCAAGATGTAGATTGCCAAAACGATTCTTCGCAACGATGATCATCACAACAAAGCTTTGTACCCTGTGGGCATGCATCTCATCTTCGGGGGGTGAAACAAGTGAACGAAGACGTATTGTTGGATCAGTTCAGGCAAATCGGATTCCCCGGGCTTGGAGCCAGGGAATGAACTCGCCGGCAGTGTACTGGTAGTGATCCATTGTCGCGGGGCTGCGTCGCAGCGCCTGGCGTGAGAGGTAGAAGTCTTCGAGCGCGGCGCGCAGATCCGCTTGTGCGGGGGCCCCAAATGGGGCTTCATGAACTTCCAGAATAATGTGACCTACGAGCGTGATTTGCGCCCCTGGAACACACGAAATGCGAAATAGTGGGCCCAGAACAAGTCAAGGGCTGAGCGATGGGGTTTGCGCTCTAGCGTTCTTTCCTTCCGGGTAACTGACTTACACGCCATCCGGCCTCCAATGGGAGGCCGGATGCTCTTGTTTCTGGCTTCGAGAGCGGGTGACGGGATTCGAACCCGCGAATACTTGCTTGGGAAGAGGACGACTCTCAGTTCACCCGCACCCCTTGCTTTTCCCTGAATTCCCGCGATGACGCCGGTGCTGAATCGACGAATAAAGTGACTCACTCCAAGTCGAATTGACCCGCTCGCCACGTGATGTTGCTGCTGATCCCCATAGTACATCATCTTGATTTGCGCAGGAAGGGGATGGGTTTGAAGACAGGGCGTGCGTGCCAAGCAAGAACACCCGCGGACCCCGGGCCTCGCTTGCGCTGCCTGACGCACGTGATGTTTGCGATGATTTGAAGTTGCTGCCCCTGAATGACATGAGCCTGTTGATAGACTTGTGACTGACTTGGCGTGAGCGGGTCACAGTTGAGTGATACATTGAAAATGTTCGCCGTGTCCAACTTGGCGGCGGATTGTCCTCTTGTTTGAGGTATTGGGAGTGCATCCTCATTTTGCGTTAAGGCGTCATTGTCGTCGGAGGCAAGCTAGTTGGTTACTGTCCCCGAAGCCGATCAGGATGTGGCTACCGGTGGCTCCCACGAAGTTGAGGAATTCCTCGTGTTCCCCGGTTCCCGGAAGGCGGGCCGGTTCAAACGCAGCCTGCCCGTCGATGTTGCCGGTGAGGGCGTTGATTTGGAGGAGCTGGAAGGCCTCCGTCAAGACATACACTTCTGTCTTGTCGGAGTCGAGTTCGACGTTGGACATGTAAACTCCCCGGACACACCATTTATCTTCGCCGGTTCTGAGTTGCAGCAAGCAGACCCGATACTCCAAGGGGATAATGACATCCGATGAGTCGAGAGTCTGCGGAGGGCGGTTGTCCGAGAGTGTGGGAGTGTAGGCCGCGCGTTCCCAAAGCTTCTTACCCGTCGACCGCTCGATTCCCAACGTCCGATTTGGAAGAGACCTGAGCAAGTCAACGTCAGACGAGCGCCAGACGAGAGAGCCCAGCGCCTCGCTCTTCTCGACCCTCCCATCGTCGAGCGCGACTTCGAAGAGCGTTTCGCCGTAGTAGACCCTAGCTCTGTCGTTCTCCAACTGTGTCAGCACCGGTACGTGACCCTCTCCCAACTGAGTACGCCAGAGCAGCGCGCCGGTCTCGGTTGAATAGGCCGTCACTCCATAGATCCCCGTAATCACAACGATGCCCGGAGAAACGTCGACCGAAATCGCTCCGATCTCCCTCAACGAAAGGGGGGCCTCCCAAACTGCATCGCCGGTCGCAAGGGTATAGGCGACAAGTAGGCCTTCGAAACCTCGCTCGAGAGTCACCAGCGCCAACTTGTCAGTCACGCCAACTGGACCAATGAAGTAGCCCGGTTCTGGTGTCTTTGTCCACACTTGCACCAAGCCAATTGTGTCTGCCTGCAAGATCCTTTCTTGAGGCGGCGGCTTGTCCGGGACACAAGCGCCCAGTGCCACGAGGGAAAGGGCCCACAGCCAATGACGAACGCGATTCTGGGTCTCCACGATTTGCACCTCTTGGGCAAATGCTCGCCGTGTCTAGCAAATCGGATCTCATACTGGTCTATTGACCCTTGCATAAATAATGGGACGATGGTACCTTGGCGTGCATGAGACCATATGGGAGTCCCGCGGAGTTGGAAGCACGGCGGCGCCGGGCCGTCGCCCTCCTGGCGGACGGGCTAGGCGTCCGGGAGGTCGCCCGGCAGATTGGCTGCTCCCCGACCTCCGTCAGCCGCTGGCAGGCCGAGGTCCAGGCCGGGGGTGCGGACGCGCTCCGGGCGAAGCCGGCGCCGGGTCGCCCCCCGCGGTTAACTGCCCGACAGCGGGGGAAGCTCCTGAAGCTGCTCCTGAAGGGCGCCCCAGCCCACGGGTTCAGCACCGACCTGTGGACCTTGCCCCGGGTGGCCGCGGTCATCGCCCGCACCTTCGGGGTGACGTACCACCCCGCCCACGTTTGGAAGATCCTCCGCCGGGAGGGGTGGAGCTGCCAGCCCGCCCGGGCCGCAGGCCAGGGAAGCCCGAACGGCGGGCCCGGGAACGGGACGAGGCGGCGATCCAGCGCTGGCGGGCCGAGCGGTGGCCGCATATAAAAAAACGCCCGCCGCGCCGGTAGGAGCATCGTCTTCCTCGACGAGAGCGGCTTCATGCTCCAGCCCGTCTGTCGCCGGACGTGGGCGCCCCGCGGGCAGACCCCCCTCCTCCGTCAGTGGGATCGCCGCGACCGGCTCTCGACGATCAGCGCCCTCACGCTGGCCCCGCACCGGCGCCGCTTCGGGCTCTACTGGGCCCAGTACGCCCACAACATCCGGACCGCCGAGGTCCTGCGGTTCCTCCAGGCCTTGCGCCGCCACTTGCCTGGTGGCTTCACGCTCATCTGGGATCGCCATCGCCCACACTGGGCGACGCGGGTGCAGACGTGGCTGGCCCTGCGCCGGCGGATCGTCGTCGAATGGCTCCCGCCCTACGCTCCCGAACTCAACCCCGTGGAGTATGTCTGGGGCCACACCAAGTACGGCGACCTGGCCAACTTCACCCCGGACAACCTCCCCGCGCTGGAACAAGCCGTGCTTACCTCCCTGGCGCACACGCGCGGGCAGCGGCATGTCCTCGCGGCCTTCTGCCGGGCGGCTGGGCTGGAACTCTGAAGTGTACCATTACTTAGGCAAGGATCAATAGCTACGCTTTTGAGTCGCT
>Ga0315288_10006075_pt1 | contig 15294 bp, 6 predicted proteins | sample YL17G11_20_MG_FD_203454 | JGI IMG/M metagenome (GOLD analysis project Ga0315288, IMG submission 203454) | Sediment microbial communities from Yellowstone Lake, YNP, Wyoming, USA - YL17G11_20 | ecosystem: Environmental > Aquatic > Freshwater > Lake > Sediment | place: USA: Wyoming | collected...
CTCATTCAAGCAGACCACGTAGCGCCGGTCTTCCAGGAACACTTCTTTGACCTTCAGCGGCGAGGGATCTTGGGCCCTTTGCCGCTCCGGCTGGATTTGCCACTACCTTTCGAAATCGATTTCCGCGAGCGCGTGAAAACCGCCCATTTTCGACGAGTTTCCGCGCTGATCGCCCTCGAAACTGTAGAAGACGTGCCAAGGCCTGTTTCGCTGCTCCAGGACCGGTCACAGTCTGGAGCGGAACGGCGCGAATCGATGGCCAGACGGAAGCGGTGGCGACTGCCATGCGCCCATCGCGCTCGTGACGAGCGTGCGCGCAGCGAGGAGCAACGGCGGTGGTCGAGAGAGGGGAAGGGATCGACCGACAGCCCGTGAAGCTCAGCGGAGCGAGCGCTGGTCACAGCGGCGGGAAACCCGGCGCCACGGCGATACCGGCGCCGAGCCATCGTACCCGCCGTTCAGAGGGCATCACGAGACTGCTCAGGACCAGGCGGATCACAGCCCCATAACCAGCGCATCCATGGAGAGGCTCCATAAACGGGTCAGCCACCAATCGCGCCGGCCCTGTGCGGAGCCGGGGTGGACGCCGGTGAATGTATGGAGCATGCGGATGACACCCCATCCGTTGACTCGGCTTGCTTGAAGCTTCCCGATGAATTGACCGTCGGCGAAATTGCCGATCGCTCTAGCGTCAACCCCGGTGTAGTCGTCTACTGAGAGGTTTTGAATGAGCCTCTTTTGTTTGACTGGCTTCTGATACCGCTCACCGGTCAAGAGGGGGAACCGTCACCCGTCGTGACGCTTCCCCGTTGGCTTGTTCGATCTATTGAACGATTGCGCGGAAGTACTTCTGCGAACCTGTGGGCGTGAACGTATAAGGCGAAGCTGTGCTATTCGCTGTCCACGGGCCGTTTATCGTGGGGGCTTCCAGCAGCGTGCCGACAGGCCAAGTTACCTGCAATTGTCCGCCGCCTACGGGTTGCACATGCAGATTGACTGATCCATAGGTCAACGAGGCCGCCACGAGTGTCACGTTGGCTCCGACCGCATCCCAGTATCTCACTTTCAAGTACTGTCCGGGTGAAGGGCTTGAATACCTGATGCTGTAACGGCGGACGGTGCTACTCGTTCCGGTGAAAGACTCATCGACAAATATAGGTGCGCTATTATCGCTCATCGTCGCCTCAAAATGCATCGTGGCGAAATACAAACCGCAGTAGATATTGAAGACTCTTTCGGTCGCCGTTGCCGGAACATCCACCTCAAACCCGTTGCCAGCCGCAGGAATATAGATTCCCGTGCCAGTGTTTACCGCCACATTAGGGGGCGTGCCATCAGTCCAATCGTAGCCAACGCCCCCGCCATATCCCAAAACCGTCCCCTCCCCGATGAGGGTGTAGTTGCTGATCTGATTCGTGACTCCGGGCATCGGATTGCTTACGAAGTCTTTTTGATCAAAGCCATCCGGGCCTCCATAACCCCAATGCGCCCAGTCTAGGATGCCCTCGGCGGTCAGATCGACGAGCAACCCGTCAGCGTTGGTGCTGCTGGCCACCAGGGTTGACGTGGCGGCCGTAACCGTCAGTGCGACCGGGGCGCTGGTAACGGAGCCAGTGCGGTCGGTGACCACAACTTGATAGTTCATGCCGCCTGGAACGCCAACGGCAGCAAACAGCTTGTTAGTGTCGGAGTTGGGGATGGCGACAAAGCCGCTGCCATTGTCCACCTGCCACTGATAGTGCAACGGAATCAGGCCTTGGGCCTGTGCTTGTATGGTAACCGTGCTGCCGGCAGCGACGATGTTGGTAGGCGCGATGACGGGCTGAGCGACAGCCAGTGTTGGAATCGCCTCCAGAGATGCGGCCATAAGGGTGACATTGCCCCCGGCACCATTAATATCCCAGATCTTGAAACTCAGGGTCCGTCCGGGTGCACCGGCGGCAAACAGGATGTTGTAACGCGCGCTCGTGCCGCGAGGCAAGGTCTCATCGACAAAGGGTGGCGCGCTGTCATCGCTCAAGGCGGCTTCAAGATGCAAGTTACTGTTCCACGAGCCGACGTAAACGTGCAACAGCCGGTTCGTCTGGGCAGCTGCAACATCCAGCTCAAAACCGTTGCCGATGCCACTATGATAGAGTCCAGACGTATTCCGGCTCGTTGGCGTAGGCGTGCCATCCGTCCAGGTGAAAACACCGGGAGTATTGCCAAACGTATTGATTGACCCCGTGCCTATGGAAACGTAGTCGCCGATGAGAGATGGTACCCCGGCCTTTTGATCAAAAGCGGCCGACGTTGCGGAAGCGCCCCAATGCGACCAGTCAAGGCCGCCCTCGGCGGTCAGATTCTGGGTCCCAATGGCTTCGCGGCCGAGATACTGAAGGACTCCCGTGGGCGCGGTCACCGTCAGCACCACCGGGGCGCTGGTAATAGAACCCTGAGAGTTGGCGATCACCACGTCACAGCTTTCACTGCCGGCACTGCCCACGGTGAAAGACACGGCCGTGCTGGTAGCGTTGGGAATGTTCGTCAATCCGCTCCCGGTGTTCCTCCGCCACTGGTAATAGAACGGCGGAGCGCCTTCGGGTTGGAGGGGTGCGATGGAGACATTCATTAACTGGCCAGCAACAACAGTGGTGCCGGGCGAGGCGACGGGGGTCGTCACGCTCAAGGCGGGAACGGATTGCAGAGATGCCGACAGGAGTGCGATGTATCCGGTCGCACTCGTGGCCCGCTGGGGCTCCGTGACCCTCACCTTCAGGGTCTGTCCCGGCGAGGCTGCACGATACAGGATGGAATAACGCCGGGTACCGCTTGTGATCGCGGGGTCTTCAGTAAATATCGGCGCGGTGTTGTCACTCATCGAGGCTTCAAGGTGCAAATAGGCGCCCGAGGCGCCGACGTAGATATGGACGAGACGGTTGGTTGTCTCGGCCGGAATATTCAGCTCAAACCCATTGCCCACCGGCACACTGATCCCGGACGTCGTCTGGGCGGCTGACGGATTGGCGGTCGTGCCATCCGTCCATGTGAAGCTAACGCTAGCGCCCACTTGATTGACTGGGTCCGATCCGATCTGGGTGTAATTGCCGATTATTGCACCTTGATGATCAAAGTCGGTCGGCGAGGTATAACCCCAATGCGCCCAATCAATCACCCCCTCGGCCGTCAGATCAATATCCAGAGGCGTAGGGCTGAGTTCAGGAAGATCAGCGCCAAGCGCAGACAACGTTCCTGTGGGCGTCGTCACCGTCAGCGCCACCGGGGCGCTCGTCACCGTGGCACCCAAGGTGCTGTTGGTGACTGCCACCCGGTAGTTGTAGCTGCCCGCACTGCCGGCCGTAGCCGTCAATGGATTGTTCGTGCCGTTGGGAATGTTGTCATAGCCGCCGCCGTTGTCCACCTGCCATTGGTAAGAGAACCCCGTCGTGCCATTGACCTCGACACCCTGGGGGTTGGCCAACAAGTTGAAAGTGCTGCCCGCCGCAACCACATTGGTGGGGCTGAGCAGGGGTTGAGCGACGCTCAACGGGAGAGCCGCCGCCGACGCCAGGGATGCGGCCATCAGCGTGACAGTCCCTCCGCCAGCGACACTCGAGGAATTCACATTCAGGGTTTGCCCGGACGAATTGGCCGCGAACGTGATGCTGAACCGGCTTTCCCCTGACGTGATCGTACCACTCGTATAAGGCGCCGCACTGCCATCGCTCAAGGAAACATCCAGCTGCGCGTTCGCCGAAGCCCGGCCGACGTATAGGTTCAGAACTCGGGGCGTCGTGGACGCCGGAATCGCCAACTGAAAGCCATTGCCTACTCCGCTGACCTGGAGTCCGCCCGTCGTCCCAGACATTATCTTATCAGTGGTGCCATCCACCCAACTGCAATTGGCAGGGGCACTGCCAAATCGAGAGATCGTCCCCCCGCCGAGCGGGCTGAAGGTGCTGATCTGAGAGGCCACTCCGGCTTTATGGTCAAAGTCCGCGGCCGCGAAAGTTCCCCAATGCGCCCAGTCAATGTCGCCCTCCGCGCTAAGATTAAACGGGGTTGTGGTGCCCGTGGCTAAGACGAGTCTGGTTACGGTCAAGGTTCCAGCCGCGGCTGTGCCTGCCGTAAGGCATGCGAGTACAGCGAGAATGGCTGCCCATCGCCAATTGCCTAGCGGGCCTTGGCCGCCACGGTTCTGCCTGGTTTGTGGAGTTGTCATACGTGCCTTTCTAGGTTGTTGCTGTCGGTTTGAACTGGGAACTGTCGCTTTTTCGTGTGGTGGGAGCGTACGGTTACGGATGGGGCATTCAAGGCGAAAAGGGCCGGAGTTCTGCCCTGGAGCGTCCAGGAGGGACTGCGACAGTCCTCCGCTGGCTCGGCGGGCCTTCGCATGAGAAGCCGGATCAGAAACGACGGCGAACGCCCTTTTGCGTTGCTGCGGTCGCGGTTGGCCCCGCGAGGGCGAAAGTCCCGTCGAGCCCACCCGAACTAAGAGCGCCGCAAGCACGCAGGTCGTGGGAAACTGCATTCTTTTCACCCCAATCAATCCGTCCCCCGCACAATTCGCGCAGCCCAATCACCCGGGGCCGGTGGGATGAGCGTTTGACGCCCGCCGTGCAGCCGCCATTCGTTTTGAAACTGGCCGCCCTTGCCGTTGGCCGGGCTCCACCACGCGGCGATGAAGTCATTTCCTTCCGGCAGTTCCGCCGTAATTCCTCCACCCTCCGGCAGATAGAACGCATACGCCTCACCCGCTTTGGCCAGGCAAAAAGCCTGGCCGGATGTCACCACCTCGTTCGCCGGTTGCATTTCCCAGAACGGCAGCGATTCCATAAAAACGCGCGTGCCGCCCAATTCGGTCCAGACGGTTTCCCAGGCGGACATCGGACGGTCGTAGGGCGGACGCACGTGGGCTTCCCAGACACCGCCGCCGAAATAGGCGCTCCACCACGCGCGGCGGTCTTCTTCGGGGCGGCCTTCGTCGAAGCCGACCATTAGCACGCGTTGCTGGCGGGACTGGCAGCGCTGAATCCAATCCACGGTGAGCCGGTTGTGATCCAGCGGGTTTGTCCCCTTGGTCTGGATGGAAGTGAAGTCCACTTGGGACGCGTCAACGTAGTCGTCCGTCGGCGCGTTGACATTGTGGATGCCTCGAGGGTGATGGAATGGATCGAGGTCCTTCAACACCTGCATGAAGGCAAGCGCCTGCGGCAGTTTGTAGTTCTCGTTGTATTCCTCGTTGAAGTTGAAGAGCAACGCGGGCAGGTGGCCGAACCGCGCCACCATCTCCCGGTAATGCCGCGCGTGGTCGTAGCCTCTCCAGGCGCTGTCGTCCTCAAGCACAAGGTAGGTCACCACGCCGCGCGCTTGCATGTGCTCGAAAAGGTCGAGCCATCCGGCCATCCGCGCCACGTCGAACCGCGCGTCGGCGCTGCTGTGGCGTTTAGCTTCCGCTGGCGTCGCCCCCAGCCACGGCCAGACGTCCTTGTCGTCACCGTCAATGTTGTGCGTCATCATGTAAATCGAGTTGATGCCTTTGCCGGCCAGGTAATCCACGGCGGCTTTGCGCTTGGCAGGCGTGTCGTAGTGGGATGATTTGCCAAGGAAATTCTCCGGATCATCGCAGCCGGCCTTCAGCCAATACGGGCCGTCGTGGAATTTCAGATAACGAATCCGGTTCTGCGCGGTGCCGACAGCCTCCAACCGGCCCCAGCGATAAAAGCCCGGCGCATCCGGCGAGGCGGCGGTGACAGTGAAGGTGCCGCGGACGCCGCTCAACAGCGCGTTCGTGCTGGTGGTGGCGAACGTCCAGTGACCCGTTTCGTCGGCGAGAAGCGCACCTTCCAGACGTTGCCGTCGAATCCGCCCTGGCCGTCGCCGTCGTAGAAGCCCGGCACGTTGAAGATGCGTCCGCTCGGCGCGGTGAAGGTGGCGTCCACGAACACGCTGAATGGATTGGGCTCACTGCGGCCCTGCGAGGGTGGGCCGTGCAAAATGATTTCGATGCGCTGCCATTTGGCAGAAGGGCCAAGGGCACGGCTCCCGGTAGTCGCCGACGTCAGGAGGCTCACTTCCCTATCGGATTTCGGATTTCGGATTTTGCTGTGAGCCTCCTCACGTCCGCTGCTGCATCGGATGGAACGAGCGGATTTGGCCCCGCGACGGCCCGCTCGATGAGGTGCGGAATGCCATTAGTCGTCGGCCCCGTATCCATTCCTGCGCCGGCGAAGACCACACCGTTGTTCCGGTTCTACAAGATATAGGTTCCACCCGCGCCCGCACCCCACGCCCAGGCTGTGTCGGCGCCCGGATAGAAGTCGCCGTCCGTGTTCACCCAAGTCAGGAAGCCATAGGGCACCTCGGGAAATTCCTTCGGATCCAGGTTCACCTTGCCGTCATCCGGGCCACTGTAATTGACACGCACGCCGTCAGTCTGTTTCCGTTCGAGTTGCTCGACAAACCATCGAGGGATCACCTCGACGCCATTCCATTGCCCGCGCGCGAGCACCAGCAAACCGAGCCGGCCCATGTCTTCGAGATCAAGGTGAAGCCGGATGCCATCCTGCTGCGGCACCGCCGCCCAACCCGTCATGCCGATGGCATCGAAGTAAGCCGCCCGAACCACGTCGGCGTAGTGGTCCTGAAAATCTTTCTTGCCATAGACGCGCGCCAGGGCGTTGCAGAGCACGCGCGGGTTCTTGTCCGAGTAAGTCCACATCTCGCCCGGCTTGAAGGCCGGGTAGTCGCCGTAGGGATAATCGAAGCCGGCGGTCTGCGTGATGACATGCCACCAAGTCGCCTCAGCGTGCAGGCCGGTCAGCTCTTTGTTCCAGACGCTGATCTTTTCGCTGTAGGACGGAATCCTTCCCTGCTTGATGGCGGCGCCCACCGTCAAGGCGTGCCAGGTTTTGCGCAGCGAAGCCACATCCTGCTTCTGGTTGAAGTTTCCTTCGACATGCACGAGAAAACCGTCGCGCCAGAGCGCCCAACGGCCTTTGCTCGCGTGAGACTTGAGCGCGCTGATGATTTCCTCGTTCAGCCCGACTTCGGCCGGTTGCCGCCGGGCTTGGTTGGTCATTGCTTCGCCGGGCGGCGGGAAGAACATCCCGGTCTTTGCCGGGGCGTTGGTCCTAATTGCGCACGCTTCAGCCAACAGCTTCAACGCCGTGTTCTCCGCGTCGCGGGAACGGATTTTGGCGTCGTTCCAAGCCATGACCAGCTCGAGGGCCGGCATCACCACCATCACTCGCGGGCCGCCATGACCGAACGCGCCGTACAGGTCAGCCGGCGCATCAGGCCAATGGCGTTTGCCGTCGCGGTCCAGGCCGTTGAGCCACCACATAAAGCTATAGCTGCTCAGGTGGTCACACTGGTTCATGCCGCCCCCACCGCTGCGCTGGCCGGGAATCATCCCCGCAGCCTGGCCGGCGGTGCGCGGAATCGAATTCGGCAACGGACTGCTGACAGCCCGGACGGCGTTCGAGGCGCTGATGAGCTGCTGCCCGTTCCAGTTTCCCTGCCGCAGATACAACAGGCCGAAGCGGCAGAAATCGCGCACGGAGATGGCGAGCCGTCCCGGACGGTTGCCCGTGCCGAACGCCATCCACGTCGGGGTGTCTTCACACTGAAGCGGCCCGGCCAGCAGCGGCCGCAGCACCTGCTCGTCCAGCGCCGCGTAGGTGCTGCCGTAGCCCTTCAAGAACAGCGTATCGAAGAACAACGCATAATTGAAATCGTTGTAGTCGAAAGCCGTGCCCGCCAACTCCCGAACCCCGTAGCACGACACCTGGTTGGCCACGTGCCGCCAGGTAATCTTGCGGTCTTTGTGCCCGAACTCCGTGTTGAGATCGTCGAGCCGGGGCTCGAACCGCCGCAGCTCATCGTCGAGCGAGGCGATCTTCCCCTGCTCAATGGCCTTGAAGAGGAAATGAGCGAGCACCGGCTTGCAGGCGGAGGCGACGTCGGCGGGGCGGCTCACATCGCCCCAGGAATAAACCAGGCAGCCATGCCGCACCACACAGCCACGCCCGCCGACGAAGTCGCCGAAAACCTTCAACTGTGCCGCGTCCAGGCCGACTTCGGAAGGAGTCTTCGTCGCCCAGGTTTTGCCGGGAAAGACTGGCGGCTCTGCGGCGAAAGCCTGTGGTGCAGCCAGGCAAGTGGGCACCGTCGCGAGCATGAAGGCAAGAAATTGAGCCACCGGCCCAGCGGTTGGGCGCGCACAGTTTCTCATAGGTGGGTCCGACTTGCGGGTGACTTGCACAATTCGATTTACCTTTCTGCCTTGGAGGCCGTGGACAGTTGTTTGCCTACGGACCTCCTTTGCGCGCGGCGCGCATCGCCGCATCGCCGCATCGCCGGAAAATGGCGGCGTGCCGAGCGGGCGCCAATCGCCACCGGCAATTCTGCCACCGTCCGCGCTCCGGCCGGTGCGCACGTCGTACCAGGTGACTTCAAACGTGCCTGCCACGCCACGCAGGTCGAGTTCGCACGGGCCACCTTCGGGAAGATAGGCGACGTAGAGTTCACCTGGCTTGGCCAGGCAGAAACCCGGTTTGATCAAGTCGTCACGCGGGGCGAAATCCTGAAACGGCAGGCCCTCGAAGAAACTGCGCAGGTGCGTGAGTTGCGGGGCGGCTTTCCCCGGCCCTGGCTCGCCCATGTAGAAATACGCGACGCCGCCAATCCAGTCGCCATAGGTCGCGTAGCCCCCGGCCATGGCGATGGACCAATGACAGCGCCGCGTCCAGTCGGCGTTTTGGCCGTGGCCGGGTTTGTCGGCGTTGAACTCGTAGCCGTACTCCTCGTTCACATAAGGCTTGGGCGTCGCGTGATGGCGGAGCACCCAGTCATGCACCGCGCGGCAGTCGCCGTATTGCTGGGTAATGATGAAATCGGCCCAGGCGGACTTTGCGTAAGGGAACTCCGCGTAGGCGTGAGCCGAGGTCAGGCGGTCATAGGGATCAGTCTCCTTGACGAACGGGCCCATGATGTTGCCCCACGCCACGTCGCGGAACTCGTTGTGTTCGTTGCCGAGGTCCCACCACACGTTGTCGAACGCGGCGAGCCGCGCGATGGCGTAGCGGTAGAAACGATGCTCGTGCTCGGTCAGCCGGCCGTATTCCTTCGGCAAATCCTGCTTCTCAATGGTGAAGATGCACGTAGCCACGATGCCGCGCTCGCGCATCCGACGGATCGCGTCGTCCACGCGTTGCCAGTGGCGGACGTTGAAGCGCGTGAAGTCGTAGGCGTGCGGTTTGCCCGCCCATGCCGGCAACGGGTTCACCTGGCCGGGACGCGCGCCGTAGTTCGGTGCCTTCATCGCCTGCGCCACCACGCCATATTCCACATCGCCGCTGGTGCGCCGGTCAAAATCACGCGGATAGCCCGCGAGCAAAAAGCGGATTTTGTTGAAGCCGTGCTTGGCGCAGTAATCAATCGTCGCCGCGATTTGCGCGTCGTCGTTCGACGGATCGAGCAAGTGATAGGCGGTGTAGCCCAGGTGGTAGAACGGCCGCCCCGATCCCGCATAGATGAAATGTCGGGGATGCTGGGGGGACGCGATCACTGGACCCGGCCGCTGCGACGGCGTGCAGCGCAGCGTGCCCCTGAATCGCTCATCGAGTCCGCCGCCGCGGAGCCGGAGTTCGTATTGGTAAATCGCCCCGGGCTGCGAGGGGGCAAAGCGAAGTCGAAACGTGCTTCCATCTTCCGAGTCCGCGAAACCAGGCACGGTGATCGGGGGCGTGTTCGACGCCGTGAACACGGCGGTCACTTCAGCCTCGGTGAAGGGATTCTTGAACGGCGGTTGCTCGATGCGCACGGTAAACTCGGCGGGATCGAAACACGGCACCGCCGCCGGCGCCTCAATTGCCGCTTTGGCGGGGCCGGAAGCTGCGACCGCGAAACCGGCCACACCGATGGCAAGGTGCGCCCATGCGCCGATGACCGACGCGGCCCGAAGAAACGACGGCATGGCTTGGACGCGGGTGCGTTCGACCCATTCATGGACTTTCCGGATGATGGGTTCTTCGATGGAGGGCGCATAAGGCCCAGGCAGCCGCTCTTGGCGCAAGGCTCCGCCACGGTTTCCACGAACCGATCGCGGTTCTCGTCATCGCGAAAGATGTCTTCCCGGCGACCCCCGCGGTTCATGACGTGGAAGATAGCACCATAAAACTCAACGAGAGGCTTGCGAGCCATGCGCGGGCGGACGGCGCCGCGCTGGTGACTTGTCGACAGACCCCTGCTTCTTAGGTCAATGTTGTCGGTGCGAGAACCCTCTTCCTCGGTCCTCATCGTTCCATCGCATTCACGGCCCGACCCTCCCAGGTCAGCACCGCCCCACCCACGACCATCCCTCGCCGCACCCCGTCTTGCTCGCGGATCCAGGCGAACTGGCCATCGGTGGCCAACCGGCCGTCCAAGAGCGTCAACGGTCTCCCGCTGCCGAAGACGAGCGTGTCGGTGCGGTCGCCGCGCCGCAGTGTCACGCACGTCGTGCCGGGCGGACTGGGGGCCGCGGTGAACTCGACCTGCGGCGCGGTCTTGGCGAAGGGCAGCATCAGCACCGTGAAACGATTGTCGTCGCCGCGACGCGCGGGCTTGTCCAGGGCGACCCAGTCGATCTCCCGATAGCCGCCCAACTCCGCCAGGGAGCACATCCCCTTGCCCTTGCGCACGCCCGTGAGTTGCTCGGGCGAGGCAACCGCAAGGAGCACACCCGGTCCAGTGGCGCTGGCGACGCGGCCGCCCGGCTGCACCACCAGATCCGTCGGGGAGTGGAAGTACCAACTGAGCGTGTGCCCGTCCGCCTCCGCGCTGCAGGTGTCGAAAACCACGAACACATCCGGCTTGAGGAAGGCGATGGCGCGGCGGTGGGTGACGCCGTGCGACTTGGCATAGCCGGCGTGCGTCGCCGCGAAGACATCGAGCTGCGGATCGGAGTGCCACAGCACCTCGCGGCCCCGGGCGGTCGCCCGATCCACACTCGCGTCATCCACCGCGAGCATGTTATGCGCCCTGGCGGTCACATACCATGTCAAGTACAGGGGATCGTCGTAGGTACGTCCGAGGCCTGCGTCCAGCGCCAGCGGCGCGCCGTGCGCATAGAGCTCGAAGTCCAGCGTCGCGCGGTGGGTGTGAAAGGAGTCGTGGGTGCCGTAGTTGAGGAACAGGTAAGCTGCTTCCCGTTGCCACCCGCCGCGCATCGCTGCGACGCCAGAGGGCTCGAGATGCACGGAGGTGGCCGCCGGCAGGGCTGGCAGGGGTTCCTTGCGGCGGGCCACCAGTCGCTCTACCACGGAGCGGAATTCAGGCCGGTGGTACTCCTCGGCACCGGTGCGCAGCCAGGCCGCGGGAAGAGAGCGCTCGCCGCCGTCGTCCAGGGCCGGCAGAGTTCCCAGGGGCGTCGCCGCCCACATCCACCACTCCAGCACCTTCTCCAACCGCGCGCGGAATGGCGCCGTTGCCTCCGTCTGCGCGCCGGCGGCCCGAAGCAGCACCAGCAAATTACGCGGACCGTGGTAGGCGATTGGCATGTAACTCGTCGGCACCCGCTCGGAGTGACAGCCGTCGGCGTAGAACTCGCGCTCGATATGGTCTCTGAGACGGGCGATCCCCGTGTCTCGCCAATGGCCCGCCTCGCGGAACTCGGGGAGGCGAACGCCGATGTCCACCAGGCCGTAACTGGCTGAGAGCTGATGGTTCCCGCTTTGGAAGGCCTTGCAATACTCGGATAGCGACCGCCCTGCACCCAGCATTGTCATGAGCATTCGCTCGTGCGTGGCCAGCGGTCGCTGCGCGAACGGGCAGGTGTAGTAGTGCAGGAACTGGTGGCTGCGCAGGCCCAGACCCAGGCCATCCCAGATGATCGCGTCGCGCACCGCGTCGCGCTGCTCGCACCACTGGCCGAACAGCCGGTCGAACTCCGCCAGATACCGGGTGTCGGCTGTAGCGTGGTAGGCCATCAGCAGCGGCTCGGCCCATCCCCAGTAGTGGAAGCCATACTTGCCGTTCCAGCCGTAATCGAAGTTGAAGTCAACGACGTCGCCATGTTGATGCGTCACGTTGCCCCACCCGGTGATCTCATGGCGCATGACCGGCTCGGCTCGTTGGATCCAGGCCTTGCCTTGCGTGGGATCGGCACGCAGTCGCGCTTCGACCTCGGCCGCGGGCAACAGCTCCCCGTCAAGCTCCGGGTCTCCACAATGCACCAGTGTGATCTTATCCTTCGCTGCCCAATAGCCCGCCCAGGCGCGATACGCCGCAGGATAATCGCCAGCGTTCACCGCGTTCTTCACCAAAGCCAGAGCGGGGAGGTTCAGGTCCAACGCGGCGAAGAGGTCCGCGTCGCTGATGTGCTTGATCCGGGTCTCCATATCACTCCGATTCCCCTGCCGGTCTGCCGCCGGCGCGGCCTGTATCGTGGCGGCTGCCAATGCCAGAGCCCAAAAATTGATGCGGATCTCAGGATGGCGGGCGGGTTTGCTCATGGGTGAACGCGACTCTATGCCGGCTTGCCCAGCTCGCGGGTGAACTGGGCATTGGCGCTGACCTCGTCGAAGCACCAGGGGAACATGCCTACGATCACGCCATCGGTGGGCTTGAGGTTTTCGAAGGCGAACTGGAAGGCCGCCCTCACCGTTTGTTGGTTCGAGCAGAGGCGACCGGCGCCCAGGATCTTGAAACCCAGACAAGGCTGTTTCACCGCGCGGACGACCTGGGTCATGACCTTGGGATCGTCCTTGAAGAACGGGTAGTCAATGTTGAGCGTGGGAAGCTCTACGTCCTTGTGGGCCGTCTTGCGGGTGAGGAAATAGAAGCAGGTCATGAAGAAATCCACTTCCCAGCCTTCGTCGGCCATGCGCCTGATGCAGTCCGGGTTGTGGGCCGAGACGCCCGCCAGCACGCCGCAGTCGTGGACTGCCTTGACGAAATCATGCACTTGAGCGGCCTTGCCCTCGGCGAACAGCCGGTCGGTCACGCCCCCATGGTGGACCATGGCGATGGGTTGGGTCAGAGCAACCGCCTCCCGGAGCTTCTCGCGCTGCGCATGAAGGCCGAAGAACTGCAGCTTGGTGCCGCGCTCCCGGAGCAGGCGCAGGTAGGGAACCGCGCGATCCGAATCCGAGAACTGGTGAGCCGTGATCCCCGCGCGCTCGCAGTTCTGGAGGAACTCCGCGGTGCGCTCCACCGTGAAGTAATCCTTCATCTGGCGGTCCGTGTGCGGGCCCAGGTAGGAATAGCCGGAGATCGGATTGGAGCCAGCCACCAGGCGGCTGATGCGGTGCGGACCCAGTTGGATCGTGGGCAAAGGTCCCGCCGACGGCGACGTCTCGGCGGCGCCGGCAGTTCGCTTTGTTCCCAACGCCGTGGCCGAGGCCAGGCCCGCCAGTTGCGCAAGAAAGCGGCGGCGGCCGGTCAGAGGGCCAGCCATCGCTGAACCTGCCGAGCCGGTTTCGAGTTTCGCCTGCGGCATGTCCTCGGCCGCTGGGATTCGTGCGCCATGCGGTTTCATGGTGGCCGTATGCTTCTGAGTCATAGTTCGGTTGTTCAACGCGATTCAATTGATTGAAATCGCTTTTTTGACGCTCCGCGGGTGAGCACCAGCTCACTGGGCGTCTGTGTCAATAGTGAGGACCCCTTCTCTGCAAGGTGAGAAACTGGTCGCGTCTCCGCCAGCGGTGCACTTCGGGCACAGCAGAGGGTGAGTTGCGCCCCTTCATTCTTCATTTTCTGACTCCTCTCCCTGCGTTTCGCTGTCTCGCGGCAAACTCCCGGAACACTGCCTGCAATTCCTCCCACGCCTCCAGATGGTCTTGGCCTTGCCAGGCCCAGACGTAGATGCCGAAGCCTCTGGACGTCGCCAATTCCAGGAGGTGCCGCAGCGTCGCCGGGCGGATTTTCTCCAGTCAACTGCTCTGCCAGATGACGATGGCAAAGATTTTCCCTGCCTCTTTCATGGCGGGTTTGCGGTTGAGACCCTCCATCACATCCTTTGCAAATGCGACAGCCCGCGCGTCCTTGCTCGCAAACTTCGCCATCAACACGGCGTCCAAGTGCGGGATGATGCGCTTCCAGTCCAGGCAGTCGGCCAGCTCGCGTTCCTCCGAGTTGTCCACGTAGCGAGCGGTAATACTCCAGAGGATGGTGCATGCTGGATGGGCCTCTTTCAGGTAACGGTTCATGTCAGCAAACCAATCCACGAAGAACGAGCTGCGGGCGGCTGTCCAGTCGCGCCAGCGCTGGCCGCTGGTCGAGGCCGGATTCTGGACTTGCGCGCGAGGCGGAATGATGTCTTCCCACCCGCCGGGCGCTTCGCCCCAAGCATTGTTCAGCAGGTCGAGCGAGCCATGCTTCTTCTTCAGCCACGCGCTGAACTGCCTGCGCGTCTGCTCATCGAAGCCGTATTCCTTCCACTTCCACCAATCGCCATCCGGTTCATCAATCACGTAGCCGGCGACATTGGGAAACTGGGCGAATTTCCTCCCCAGCCAGTGCAGGTAGTCGCGCAGGAAGCCCCGCCGAAGTTGCTCGTTCCAGATGTTCATGTAGGGCACCGGTCTGTTGTTCTTGTCCCGGAACGGGGGCGCGTTCGTTTTCCAAAAGGGATGGTCGTACATGAGCGGCTTCCCAGCGGTCCAAAACCAGAGGTAACAACCCAAACCGTGTGCCGCGGCCTTGCGGATGGCCAACTCCATCAGTCGTTCCTCGGCGCTGTCTCTGGCCAGTGTCGAGCCGGCCCACAGCGTGAGGTGGGTGAACCCGATTGCCTTCAGCCGCGCAAAATCTTCGTCCATCTCCTGCTCGGTCACGCTTCGGGGCTGCTTGGGGTCCGGCGACACGAGATGGTAGGCGATGTTGAGTTGCTGCGCTATCGGCGTGTGCGAAACGTCCTTCTCTGGCGCCGTGCGGATGCCAGCCGTGACGATGCTGGAACTGTTCGCCGCGTTGGTCGCCCGGCGCAGTGCCGGACGGTCTTGGTCCGTGATGCCTTGCCGCCGCCGCTGTGCACTTCTTTTCCCCAGCAGAGGCCGGATCTTGATGTTGCGGAACTCCACGCGGTCCGAATGGTCCTGGAGGCAGATGTGCCCCTGGCGCGCTTTGGCGAACTGGGGCATGTCCTTGAACTTGCTCTTGGCGATTCGGACGTTCCAGTCCTCGCTGCCGATTTCGTATTCGACGATCTTCTCGCCAGTCAGCCAATGCTCAACGTGGTTGCCATCCACCACGATCTTGACCTTGTTCCACTTGCCCACAGGGCGAGTGACTTCCTTGGAAGGGGCGTAGAGGTCGTAAACGGCCCCGGCG
>Ga0315288_10006078_pt1 | contig 15291 bp, 7 predicted proteins | sample YL17G11_20_MG_FD_203454 | JGI IMG/M metagenome (GOLD analysis project Ga0315288, IMG submission 203454) | Sediment microbial communities from Yellowstone Lake, YNP, Wyoming, USA - YL17G11_20 | ecosystem: Environmental > Aquatic > Freshwater > Lake > Sediment | place: USA: Wyoming | collected...
CGATGAACTCCTGCGAGACCGAAATCTCTTGGCCGCAGATCATACCTTGAGCAACTTCCGCAAGGTTCACTACCTTGCCGGTCCCACTTTCGTCCGGGGCCAGATAGATGACAATACCCTGATCCCCGCCCTTACGTCGCGCGCGAAAGACCAGGTGGACGCCCTCGTTGCGGCCCACCAGATGCCCACCGTGCTGAGCAATGACCAAAACAAGGAATTGGAAAAGGTCATGAAGCGCGCCGCCGGCGACTACAAGATCGGTTTCTAACTCGATCCGCAGCCAACACGAGCACCGGCTCGTAAATGACATACAGGCTAGGCCCCAGCGGGCCTAGCCTGTTTTTTGGGCACTATGATTTTTTCTATGAAGCTCACGGCTTCACTGCGCGCTACTTAATATAGCCTAAGGTTTTCAACTGCCTTCTGACTTCTTCACTCATAGCTTCCGGTTTTGGCCCAACAGAATCGGGGTTGCTTTTCCATTTTTTCGTTGGGTCAATGAAATAGAGCGGCGGCTCCGGCTGCGCCAGCGCAAACCGGCGAAAAGCTTCCACCAGTTTGGCCGCGCGCGCGGGATCGGATTTTATTATATTCTTCGTTTGACGCGGGTCTTTGACGTCATCGTAGAGCGCTCTGGTCTTCCCGTCATCGCTCAGCATTAAGGTGGACTGCAAATCTCTAACGACATAGGTGTCACATAGCCGGGCCTGCCCCGCGCCCGAAAAGGAGTAGCTGTTTATTGCAGTTTTGTCCCCTGCGATCAAAGGCAGGAGCGAGCGTCCCTTCGCCGTGCCGGGACAGTGCAAGTTGTGAATATCAAGCAACGTGGGCAGCAGGTCAACGGTCTGGGTGAGCGCTTTGATGCGGCCCCGGGGCCCACCTTTTCCGGGGAAGTGCATAATCAGCGGAATACGCAAGGCTTCGTCATAGGGACAGCCCGGATGCCAGCCATAGTTATGCTCCCCCAATGATTCGCCGTGGTCGGCCGTGATAATCAGCAAGGTGTTGTCATAGACGCCGGCTTTCTTAAGCGATTGCACCAGTTGCTCCACGGCCCAGTCGGCGTAACGCAAATTGGCATCATAAAGATTTATGGTATCTTCGGCGGAGCCTTCGCCTCCCGCAAGCAGGGGGGGCTTATCGCCATTCTCCGCCCCGGCCGGCAGCATAGCCGAACGCGCATGCCAATAATCGGGCGGCTTCTTTCCCTGAAACAGGGCCAGCATTTTTTGCGGCGGCTCATAGGGCAGATGAGGAGGCACGAAATGGAGATACGCAAAAAAGCGCTGCGTGGGTTTTGTCGCCAGCCACTTGCCAAACTCAGTCAACAGCTCTTCCGGCTTATTGAAACGGTCGCTTCTGGGCGCTCCTCCGCCCCTAATCGGCAGGCGCCCCAGGCGATCAAGCCCCATCTTCCTGCTCCAGGCCTGATCCCAGTTCTTTTCCTGAGGTCCCGTCATGCGCCCTTGCCATTGCCCCATCCGTCGCGCACTAGGAAAGACACTGTTAAATCCCTTCCCCATCGGGGCGGCAAAGGAGGTCTTTATATTGCCGCTGTAGAGCATGGTATTGAAACCAAGCTGTTGCAGCCATTCCACCAAGGACATGGATGGAAACTGATTTTTGAAAACATATTTGGACTCGAAAAGCGCACCGGTGGATAATTCCGTTACGGGATATTGGCAAAAATGCCGGTCGAACACCAGGGATTCCTTGGCCAATCGGTCAATCGTGGGAGTCGTCGGCCGGGGATACCCATAACAACCCATATGATCGGGGCGCGCGGCATCCAAAACGCAGATTATTATGTTAGTCCCTCGCGCATTTCTTATCTTGCTGACAGCTTTTGAAGCCGCCGTCGGTTTGGCCGCTTGCGGCACGGCCGCCGGCCGGCTCGCCTCTTTATTCATGCTTACCGGAGTTGAGGAAGAGGGGGGCTTGCCGGCGGAATTGCGCTGGTTCTGTCCCCAACTGCGGCGAGGCAGAAAGATAACCAGCAGTATGCCAACCAGCACTAAGCCAAGCAGCACTAGAAGCCGGCCGATATAAATAGAGTTTTTCTTTGAACGAAGCTTGCCGGTATTAATGGTTTTCTTCTTTGAACTACGCCTTTTCATAAGTCACCTAATCCGAATCAGTTATGAATAATTAGGGTTGCAGCGCCCGCGCCAAATAAATGCCGTAGGCACAATAACCCCTTTATTATACATTATTCTGTATTTCGACGCTATTTACTTTTTAGTTGCGGGCTTATGTATAGCCTCCCAAACGATTGCCTGCCGCCAATCCGGAACTTTTCCTGCGGCCGGGCATCCCAAACGAGGATAGATGCTTTAAAAATTCTTCCTCGCCAATGAACCACTTACTTATTTTACGCAACTAATACTATAGAGATAAATATTGGATTCGTCCGCTCCCGTCTTTGCGCGGCCGAATCTAATGAGGATGGAGGGTAATCATGAAGAGTGGATTGCGTGCAACGCGTCATCTGGTCAGGTTGGGTATCGTTTGTATTTTGGCAGTTTTGTTTGCTCATTCGGCCATGGCTCAATCCACGGGGGAGAAACAAAAAGAGGCACACGCGGAGGTAACGCAGCCAACGCCGGAAATCCAGACTAAATTCATTGATAAGTACAAAGCGTTGAGTGCCAACCTGAAGGATTTCGATGCCGCGAGCAAGTTCGCAGATGAATTCGCGAAGAAGTTGGAGGATACTAAGGATAAGTCGCTGGGGGAACGTTTGGCGATTTATAAGCAAGTCTCGTCTGCCGAGGAGCCGTATAAGCAACTGATAAAAGTCAAAAATGATGCTGATAGAATACAAGAGCGATTGAAGCCGCTCTCCTCACTGTGGACGACCTCTTTCCAAAAGTTCGCGGCCAAGGACTTCGAAGAGATCAAGAATCCAAAAGAAGGATTGCTCGAAGCTCTTCGCGGCTATAACCGACTGATAACCTTAGCCGCCAGCATGAAGAGCAAGGCCGCCGATTTCAACAAGAGCCTTGTGACCGCTCACGACTCGCTGGTGGAGACATTGAACGCTGACATCAAAGGATTCGCGCCGCTCTCCTCGCTGCCTGCTAATGCCGCTGATGAAATGCTGTGCAATGCACTAGTCAAGTCGTTGAGTCCGCTGGCCGTCGCCATCAAAGACGCGACCACCGGCAAGGAAACTCTGGACAAGCTTGAGGCTGCCTATAATAAATTGGAGCTGGCGGAACTGAAAGATAAGCCAAAGCTCAGCTATGTAATGTTGCAGGGGCCGATCCAGAGAGTCCTTGCTCTGCTACGCGGGCGCTTATCCACGGCTGTAACCGATATAACCAAGGAGTCGGAGACGGCACAGGAGAAGCTGGACCAACTGATAATGGATCCGTTCAATCAGCGCGCCTCCGCAACCGCGCAGTTCCGCATGGCCAATCCTATCGTCGAAAATGCCCGCAAGATTCTAAAAGGGGCCGGCGAGGTACGCGATGCTTTGGGCAATACTAAGATTCCCGACAACCTCACTCCGCCCGAATTCCAACTCTTGCAGATAGCTGACCAGGTCAAGTCACTAGCCTTTGCCACCGAGCGGCTGGACGTGGTAACACTCATGCTTAATGAGCCGAATCCGGTCAATATCGAGCAGTGGAACGGCGAGTACATAAACCTCTACTACTTTGATGACATCCCCCGCCTGATGAAAGTGCTGGTAGGAGAGGATGCAAACACCGGCGCGAGGGAGGTGGGCCGCGATTCAACTGCGCGCACGACGGCCGCCGCAAGTCGTCTTTATATGTTAGATACAATCGTTGATCTTGCAAAGAAGAAATATAATTTATATATCGCTATCACGAACGCTCAGACAGCGCCGGAAGACAACAACGACAAACTTCAGGAATTGCAGAAAGCCGTTGATAAGGCAAACGAGGAAGTCCTAACGGCTATGAAAAACGTATATGCGCAGGCGTTGATGGAGAACGCTGCCTTTGCTAATGCCAGAGACAACCAGCCCTACTGGGCGTCACGTCCGCCGTCGGAGTTGAACAAGGGAGACAATACTGATCCGGTGCGCCGCGTCTTTCTCTTTGGCTTCCCGGACAGCAAAACCATCTTCATCCGCGGCCGCGCCTCCGATGTGCAACAGGTGCGGGAGATTATTGCCTCCTTCGATCGCCCGCAGGCGCAGGCGCTCATGACCCTCTGGTCGCTGGAGATAAGCTCTGATGCTACGCGCGTTGGCGCGGAAAAGGTCTCGAATCAACTGCAGAATATTGAAGACGAACTGCGCATCTGCCGCGCCCAAACCGATGCTTCGTTGTCGTTGATGCGCCAGACGATCAACGAGGTGGTTGACGACGAAAGCCCGAAGGATAACGGCTCAGGCGAGGAACGTGAGTGTAGCGAGCCTTGCGCATGTAAGGACCGTGAGTGCAGAGAGCGCGACTGCAAGGAGTCATGCTCAATCTGCAATTGCAATAAGCAGGATTGCAAAAAACAGAATTGTGTAAAACATGATTGCGAAGAACATGATTGCAGGAAGCACGATAGCGAACAGCAAGAGCTCAAGAATCAAGACTGCAAGAAAGCTTGCTTATGCGATAGTGCAAAGAAGTGTGGTTGCGAGTTAGCCAAGGCCAATAAGACGCAAAACCCCGGCATCAAAGCCGCGGTTGCTTTCTATGATAAAAGTGTCTTCAGCGATCTTATGCTGTTGAAGAAAGACAGCCAAGGAAATGATACGGATCAACTCATAGACGAGGATTACATTATCAAGGCTGTGTTGCCCGATCCACGCGATACAACAACACTGGCGGAAGCGCTCGTGGTGCTGTCGCTGGCGAAGCCGTGCCACCGATGGGCCGTAATTCGCAATTTCGCGGACAACCTGCCCGAGGTGCTGAGAAAAGAAACAAGGAAAGCCTTGCCTCAGGCCATCCCAGAATGCTCAAAGCACCTCAAGGAACCGCAGCGGGGCTGTCCTGTGTGCGATAAAGTGGAAGCGGAGGTGGCTAAGCGGTTGCCTCGGTATCTCCCCGGCTTCGCAGCCTTGGAGCGCTATCTCGGTAGATACGGCGACGGCGCTTGGCTCCGCAGCTTTAGACAGGAGGTAATTACCCAATTGCTCGCTTCTGGCGGCCGCGAGATTCGGCTGGCGGTAGGCCGCGTTATGGAGCGGCTGGCCCAACTGACAGAGCAGATTAACAAGGCGGAGCAGTCCGCCATCAAGGCCGCACAAGAAGGCAATAAGGTGGAGTCGGAATTGCGGAAGAACCAGCGTCGCAGCATACTGGCAGAACGGGAGAAATGCCTGAATGAAGCGAAACCACTCCTGATTTGGGCGCAGGCGCGACCAACGATAGATGAACTCCAGAGCATCTTCGACGCTGGGTCTGGAAACTTCCAGGAGGCATTTTTAAATTCTGTGAAAGTCTCCGAGGCAGGGGAGGCACTAAACAAAGCAAAAAAGGGCCTTGAAACTGCAGAAAAGGAAATCAATGCATCAAAGAATTTAATCGCTGAAAAGTTAACACCTAGGCTAAAAGATCCCAAGTTCGTCAATCAAATAGAAAACATGGGATTATTGAAGGAACTCATGGATCCTAAGCGCATAGAGAAGAATCTGTTCTCCGAAATGCATCGCGCGGAATATTTCGCTGGGCTCGCGGCTCTACCAGCAATAAAAAATGCTTTACGAGGACTAGGTATCCAAGAGATATTATCACTAGCTCCCTCTCTCGTCAAAAGTCGCATTACTGCACAGCAAGCGGTAGAGACCGCGAAAAATACTAGCGAAGCTTCAAGAAAGTCCTTGGAATTGGATCAAAAGTCCCTGCTGGCGAAGACCCGCAACTTCCGCTCCTCCGCCCAGATAGCCTATGACAATGCCCGGGAGGCGGCGGCCAACGAGACCATCAAGCGGGCGCTAAGAGCAGTGGACGAGGATCTGACCCAGATGTTTATTGAGCCCATGCTCAACCGCGTCCGCAAGACTATCTTCGATGAAAGAGGTGTAAGCTTGGGAGTCTTCCAGCGGACTCAGGTGATTGCCTCAAATCGGCTGGTGGCCAAAGTGGACCCACTAGCTTCTTCCACCCTTGACTTGGCGGGGGAGGAGACGGACGCACTGAAGGAGGCGCTGCAACTCACGCAGTTGATCGGGCAAATCCAAACTGGCGGGACGCTCTCGACGCTCACCGGTTTGCAGAAAATTGTCCCACCGGAGAAGGAGACGCCGCCGGCCTATTATGGCATCACCTCCGGCAATACCTTTCGCATAACCCCGGTCCTCGACCCTACAGGTCAGGCGCTCCGCTTCCGCTTCGATCATGTGCTCCGCACCGCGGTGCGCGAACCGAGCGGCATGGTCGCTCCCCAACTTAACCGAATCGAACAAACGGGAGTGAATACCGAAGTGCAGTTAAGCAACAACGAGATCTCGCTGATTTCTCGCTTCCAAACGAACCAAAGACTGGGGCGGCCGACGGTGAAATCTGGCGGCCTGCCGGTGCTAAAGCATATCCCGATCCTGAACGAGATCCCGCTGGTCGGGTGGTTTAGCCGGCGCAGCTACCGCGCGGCAACAGTGCAACAGAGCCTGCTGCTTGGCCAGACCGCCATCTACCCCACCATCGGCGATGTAATCCACTTGTTGACAAAACCCATGCCGGATTTCCCGCCGCCCGCGCCAATACCGGCACCTACTCTTGGCTGGATTATCACCAGCACAGACTTAGCCGACAATATTCGCATCCCGGATAAGTTTGCCAATGTCGTTATCAATGGGAAATTTAACCAATCGCCCCATTTGTCCTGGACTGCGCCGCCGGCAGGAACGAAAGAACTGGCGCTGATCTGCTACGACTCGGACGCGCCCGAATTTGTGCATTGGTTAATTTATGGGCTAAATAAGGATGTATTGGAATTGCCGACAGATGTATCTTCCAATCCCAACGGACTGCAAGGAGCACTACAAGGATTCAATGGCGGCGGCCAGGTCGGTTACACGGGACCCAACCATCCCGAAGGCGAGACTCACCATTATCATTTCCGCCTGTATGCGCTTGATACCGCAGTTGGACTGGGCCCGCTGGCCACCAGAAAACAATTGGAGGCGGCAATGGAGGGCCATATCATCGGCTGGACGGAGTTAGTAAGAGAGTATTCGCAAGAACCGTCAATGAACAAAAAGAGCGAGAAGAAAACGCTTGGGCCAACTTCGGGCAAGAGGAAACAGTCAAGGGGAGCATCGGGCACGAATAAGCAGCGAAAGCGGGCGCCGAAAAGCCCGTAAACTGATGTGTTTAGCTATATTCTTCAGCGTAAAATAATCATGAAAGCGTATTTATAGCGCCTTCTTCAACACCCCTACGGCAACTTCATTTTGGCCCGCCTTTTGCCGTGGGTCCTGTCCTCGGCATTCCTGCTTTCCCTGCCCCAAGGTCTTGCCCGAAATTGCCGCCATCCCCCTATTTTAAGAAGCCGCCAATCTGCAACCATGCCTGTTTAGAACTTTCCTGCGGCCGGGCATCCCAAACGAGGACATTCATTCAGCCCTGTCGTATAATAAAGCGAGCAAGCCGGCGACGCGGCTTGTCAAATTATCAAGGAGAAGGAAGTGGAAGGCAATGCAGCAGGAAAAATTCAGTGATAAGTATTTGGCTTATATGGGCCTGGCGCCCAAACGGATTCCCCATTGGGAACATTGGTCCTGCCCGGATGCAGAGACCTATCTCACCGGCATTGATTATTATGAGCACCCGCGTTTGTGCAGATTGAAATTACAGGAACTCTACCCGCAGCTCGAACTGGGCATACCGGAAAAAGACGACCCACGACCTCGGCCGCGGCTGAATCTGGAAGATAATAGCTCCTGCAAAGATGCCGAGGGAAGATTGCGCGTGCGCTGGGGCGATTCCGAGACGACCCATTGGGAGTGGGGAAAGGCGTTTCATAATGCCGAAGAGGTGTTTAATTTCTCGCCCCTGGAGCGTGCGGCCGATTTTGCCACCATTCCGGTTGTCGAATCCCGCGATTATTCCGATGAGGAGAAATTATACGCCGCCTATCGAGCCGGTTATCCGGCCGAATGGGGAGATAAAGCCCCCGAAGGCTCAACCGCATCAACCGGCTTTTACAACACCATGTTCATGTGGCCCTTGCTCACCTTCGGCTGGGAACTGTTTTTGGAAACCTGTCTTGACCCGCGTTTTGAACGGGTCATGAATGAGTTCGCCGAGATCAACCGCCGGGTCTTTCGCGTGTTCTCCCGACTGCCGGTTAATTTCGTGGTTTGCCATGATGATATCGTCAATACCCGCGGGCTGGTCTGCTCGCCCGCCTGGATGCACAAATATATCTTTCCCCGTTACGAGGAATTCTGGAGTATCGTGAAAGCCGCCGGCAAGGAAGTGATCTTCATGACCGACGGCAATCCGCAGGCGGTGGCGGAGGATATCTTTGCCTGCGGGGCGCGAGGAATCATTACGGAGCCCTATATGGACTACAAAAAAGTGGCGCGCAAACATGAGAACTGCTTCCTCGCCGGCGAGGGAGACAATCGCATTCTCACGCGCAATAATTATGATGAAATCAAGGCCATGGTAAAGAGCATGGTGGAAACCGCGAGGATAACAGGAGGCTATATGATGTGCTGCGGTAACCATATCCCCTGGAATGTTACCCCGGAAGGGATTAAGCGATATTTTGACCTGTCGGCCGAACTCGCGCGTCGCTAATTACCTTTTCCGCATCTCCCAGTAGGCTTCCATGCAGGCCATCGCATTTTCGAGCGGGACATTGGGCGGGATGTGGTTGCCGACGGCGAAGAAATAGCCGGGACAGTCCCGCCCCAGGTCCATACAGCGCTTCACTTCTTTGCGCACATCTTCTTTCGTGCCGAAGGTGAGGATGCGGGTATCGGCATTCCCGATAATCACATGGGTCTTGCCATAGCGCGGGACAATGTATTCCAGGCTGGTGAGCGGCTCGAAGATAAAGCCCTGCGCGCCGGCCGCCGCAATGTCATCCACAAACTCCGTAAAATTCGCATCCGAACAGAAGAGCACTTTCTTGCCGGCATTGCGCACTTCGTCCCAATATTTCTTATAGCGGGGGAAAACATAGCGGCGATACCAGTCGGGCCGAAAGATTGCGCCCTGGCTCCAGACCATGTCGTCATGGGTAAGGAAGAACTCGATATCGGTCTTGCACCAGGCCTGGGTGTAGGCCATGGCGACCTTGAACCAGCCTTCCATCACCCTATCAAAACGCTCTTCATCGGTGCCCACCGAGAGCAGGAACATCTCCCAGCCAAACGCGGCAATGGCAAAACTCACCACACTGCGGTAGATGCCTCCCGGTATGGGCGCATCCGTCGCGGCCTGCGCCTGCTTCCACCAGGTTTGATATTTTTCCGCTTGCGCGGCGATATCGGGCAGGCCGTATTCCGCCACCGGATCCAGCGCATAAACCTCCTCCGGCGATTTGAAGGGGCAGTAAATATTGGCGTTAAAATCCTCGCCCTGCTCCATCCAAACGGCATGTCCCATACTCGTCAGACGGCCCTTCAGGTCGGGACCGTCGGTGTGCCAGATAAAATCCAGGTCCAACCGGTTACCGATGGCCTCCATGAATTTCGGATGCGTGATATATTGCGTATGCGGAATCTCCGCCGGCGATTCCAACCGAAGAGCGGCAAGCCCGCGGGCATAACTCATTTGTGTTGCTCCTTTAGCTGTAAATGTAAATTGCTTCCATATTGAGTGATAACCTTGAAAGGGCTTTCGTTATCGCAATAAATCATGCAAGGTGCACTTAGATAATTACCCAAAAAATCCACGCTGTGGAAGCTATGGCTTCTACAGTTAAGGCGAAAGCTAAGGCTTTCGCACTCCACGCCAGCCCTCTTCTTTAGACGAAAATTTACGCATCAACTATGTGTTACATGGACTGCGGCAGCCTTAGCTGCCGCCTTTGTCGCGGAAGCCTTAGCTTCCGCATAGCAAATCTTGTAGAGGGATACAGATTAGTTGCCTGCGATTTGTATTCCGGCCGGAGCCTCCACTTCGGACTTTACGCTGCCGTCGGGCTGTTTCTCATGCCGGACCTTGAGGATGCCCCGCGGCGTCGGAAAAGTCCCCTCCACCCATTGGAGGTCGCCCAGGTGGGGCTCAATCCGCACAACCTTGCAGCCGGCCTGCTCAATCTTGACGCCCAACACATGCTCGCTCAGCCAGGCCGTCGGCCCGGAGGCCCAGCCATGACAGAGACTGTGCCGGAATCCCTGATAACAATAGCCGCCGAAATCGCCGTGAATGTCCGCCTTGCCCTCCGGCACGAGTTCGTCAATCCGGCCGGCATTGGCCGTCCACTTAAGGTTGAAGTCCTCCCAGAAGGTCGTCGCCCCAAGGTCCAGCATGCCGCCCCAATAGGTGCGAATTGCCTCCAGGCATCCCTGATAATCCCCGGCCTTTGCCCGCGCCTGCAACATATAGTAGCCGTAGAAGGTGGACATCCGCTGGGCGCCGTCCACCGCCAACACCTCGCGATTGAGGGTGGCGGCATCGCCCAGCCCGGCCAGCGCCATCAGCGCCGCCGCTTGCTTGTTATGGCCATGCTCGGGGACATGCTTCCGCAGCCGCGCCACGGCCTCTTCACATTTGCCCTGCAACTTTGCATCCTTGAGCGCCGCGCACAACTCCGCCCCGGCCTGCAAGGTCAAAATCAGCAGTGCATGCAGCCCGGCATGCACTGCCGCCCCGTTGCTGTAGGTGGGCCAGTCCAGGAAGCGCATCCCGCTCAAAGTCTCCCGATTATCCGGGCCGATGTGAGTCATAAGCTGTCCCAGCAAACCCTTCAGATACTTTTTTTGCTGTTTTAGATAGGCCAAATCGCCATGCTGCCGATACCAGTTATGGTGGATCATCACCCACCACATCGAATAAGCGCTGATGCCGTTCATCCATTCCGGCAAAGCCGTGATATCGCGCACCAGGTCCAGGCTTGCCGGCGCCACATCAGTCTCGCCGAACACCGCGCCAATGGTCATCACCTCGGGATGCATATCGCCGATCCACACCAGCCGGTCGCGCTTGATGCCATCCCACACATAGTCCTGCATATTCAGGTGGATGGTGTAGGCGCCGGTCTGCCAGATGCGGTTCAACCGCTCGTCGTTGCAGCGGAAAGAGCCTTTGTATTCCAAATCACGGTAGATGAAAACCGCGCGCACGGCCTTGATGGAAACACTGCCCGGCTCAACCAGGTCAATGCGGACAAAACGAAAACCGGAGTTGCCGATTTCATGACTTCCCAAACCGACAACCGAAATGATTTGGTCCCGCACTGCATGATCATTGGTCGCATTCTGCTGGCCGCCCACTTCGCTCATGGCTTCGCTCACCGATTCGCCGAAACGCACGCGCAGTTGCGCCCGATTGTTCTCTCCGCAACTGCTGATGGAAATCTGCACTCCCCCTTGCAGTTCCTGGCCGAAGTCCAGCAAAACGCCGGGCGTCTCCCCATCATTGCGCAATGTGCAAAGCACCTCATCGCTCAGGGTGATTTGCCCGACCCTGGCGCTCAACAGACACTGCGGATTCTCGACTCCCGCATCAGAAGTCCAAACTACGCGTTTGGGAACAATATATTGCCGAACCCTCGGATCCGGCACGGCCCGACCGGCAATCTCCTCCGGCGGCAGCGAAGTCGGCATCGCATTTCTGGAAGCATCTGTTTTGCGCTTTCTCATGGTGATTTGTCTCCTTCTAAAATCCTGCCGGCGGCGCGGGTAAAACCTCCACTCGACCGCCTTGAAATGTCTCTGTATGTTATAACGAAATGAGCGATTTTGTATATGCTGCGCAATAGTTCGCAACAGTTCAAAGATAGTAAGCAGAACGTCATTCTTCGCGGAGCGATTCAGACCGTTCTGAATTACTTGCTCAGAATGACTGCATTCTCATCAACTGTGAACTGTTACTACAGTTCATAGTTGAGCGTTCTCAGCTATCAGTTCCCAGTATGGGCTGTTCCACTGACAACTGACCTGATAACTTTTTCACTTGCCTTCTCAAATCTCCCATGCTAAAGTAACACGCAACGCTATACTGACAATAATCAAAATGGAGGACCCCATGAAACCGAATCGCCCCAGCATCACGCATCGCCCGCTGCCTTTGACTGCGGTTAATATTGAGGATGAATTTTGGGGGCCGCGCCTGCGGGTAAATTCCACGCGCACCGTGCCGGCCATATATCGCCACTGCAAAGAGACGGGACATGTAGGCGCCTTTGCGCTTGATTGGAAGCCCGGCGTCGAGCCAAAGCCGCACTTTTTCTGGGATTCCGATTTTGCCAAATGGATCGAGGGCGCCTGCTATAGTCTCGCCACCCACCCGAACCCGGAACTTGAGGCCCTGCTGGATGAGGTGGTTAAATCCGTGGTCTCCGCGCAGCAGCCGGACGGATATCTGAACACCTACTTCACAGTCGTGGAGCCGGAGAAGCGCTGGAGCAATCTGCGAGACTATCATGAACTCTATTGCGCAGGCCATTTGATAGAAGCGGGGGTGGCGTATTTTCAAGCCACCGGCAAGCGGACGCTGCTGGACGCGGTGTGCCGGTATGCAGACTATATTGGAGAAACTTTCGGCGTCGAGCCGGGGAAGCGGCGGGGATATTGCGGCCATGAAGAAATCGAGCTGGCGCTCATCAAGCTCTATCGGGCCACGCACAATGAACGCTATCTTCGCTTGAGCGAGTATTTTGTGCGGGAGCGGGGCCGCCAGCCCTACTACTTCGACTTGGAGGCCGAGGCGCGCGGCGAGCCTCCGGATATGAACCATGCGGGGAGATACGAATACTGCCAGGCGCACCGGCCCGTGGTGGAGCAGACTGAAGTCGTGGGCCATGCCGTGCGGGCCATGTATCTCTATAGCGCCATGGCCGACCTCGCCGGCGAACTGGGCGATCCCGCCTTGTTAAGCGCCTGTGAGAAGCTCTGGGATGATTTATGCTTGAAAAAACTTTACATCACCGGCGGCATCGGCCCCTCCAGTCATAATGAAGGCTTCACCCGCGGGTTTGATCTCCCCAATGACACGGCCTATGCCGAAACCTGCGCGGCCATCGGGCTGGCGCTGTGGAACCACCGCCTGCTGCAACTCGATTGCAACAGCCGCTATGCCGATATGCTGGAAAAGGCGCTCTACAATGGCGCCATCAGCGGCGTATCTCTGGATGGTGAGCGCTTCTTCTACACCAATCCGCTCGCCGGCAACGGCGACCACCATCGCGTGCCCTGGTTTGGCTGCGCCTGCTGCCCGACGAATATCGTCCGCTTTGTCGCCTCCCTGGGAAATTTCATTTACGGACAAGGCGCGGACAGTCTTGCCGTCCACCTCTATGTGCAGGGCGCGGCCCAGACCTCGCTTGCCGATGGCACTGAAGTCCGGCTTAGTCAGCAGACCCGCTATCCCTGGGAAGGCCGCGTCCGAATCAGCATTGACCCATCCCGGCCGGCCGAGTTCTGCCTGCGCCTGCGCATCCCGGGATGGTGCCGCCAATATGGCATCAAACTCAATGGCGAGCAGATCCAGCCGCCGGTTGAGAAAGGCTATGCCATTCTGCGACGCCAATGGAAGCCCGGGGACACGATCGAGTTGGACTTCCAGATGCCCGTCGAGCGCATGGCCGCCCATCCCAATGTTTCCTCCGACCAGGGCCGTGTCGCCTTGCAACGGGGCCCGCTGGTTTATTGTCTGGAGGGGGTGGATCATGATGTGAATGTGCGCCACCTCATCTTACCAGATACCGCCAAGTTGGAGGCGCATTTTGAGCCGGAGTTGCTGGGCGGCATGGTCGTGATTGAAGGCGAAGCCGCCGCCCCCCGTGATGAACTTTGGAACTCCCTGCTCTATACCCGCTCCGATCAGGCCGCCACGCGCCCCGTCAGGCTTAAGGCCATCCCCTACTTTGCCTGGGACAATCGCGCCGCCGGCGAAATGACCGTCTGGCTGCCACGAAGTTAGATTTGCAAAACAGGCGATAGACTCAAAAGAAAGAGGGCGGAGATTTTTTCTCCGCCCTCTGGGGCTTAACAGAGATAGCTAAAGTACCGGATGGTCAGTCGTGATTACCACGGAGTGGTAGGGAGGTAGCCGTAGTAGTAGTATAACGTACCAAACGGATCCGGACCGCCCGGGTTAGGCTGAGCCACGGCAAACAGGTTCGACGGGTAGTAGCACTTTTCAATCTTCATCCATTTGGCATGGCCGTCGGCGAAGCCGAAGTTCGAGCCACCGCCATGGAGGTAAACACCACTGTAAGATTTGTCTCCAGGATCAGCGGTGCAAAGCAGCGCTATGTTGCATGAAATATGCTCAACCGGATACACTATGTTGTAGATGTTTCTTATGTTCCAGACGCCGTGTCTATCAGTAATAGGCTCGAAAGCGGTATCAACCGCCCCGCAACCCATCATGATGGTATTGCCGGGTTCCGGAATGCTGGCTTCGGGACGACCGAGGCAATCGAAAACTCCGCCCCCAAAGTTGGGGCCGCCCCAGGGTGCACTCGGTGCAACATAAACAGTATTTTGGTAGTCGGTACCTATACAGCTCTGACCCTCTACCCAGTAGCTGAGGGCGGGCCCCATAGTCGGGGACATATTGCCGTCGGCCGGGCAGTGCAGAATTTCCGGTGCGCCAATGTAAGGTGCAAGATTGTCGGGGAACTTGGGTTCCCGACCACCAGGGCCCCAAGCCGCATAGGCAATCAACGGGAACTTGCCATCATAGTCATCCACATACATCAACTGGGCAAGGGCCAGATTCTTGACATTGCTCAAGCAGGAAATCTGCCTGGCCTTCGCCCGGGCTTGCGTGAAGACCGGGAAGAGAATGGCTGCCAGAATCGCGATAATCGCGATAACCACGAGCAGCTCAATCAACGTAAAACCACGAGTTCCTTTCTTCATTTCTTTCTCCTTGTTAATTTTGAGATTCTAAATAATTTTCAAACCAGATCACATTCACCAAAAATCCGAATTTTCGTTACTCTTCGCCACCTCCTTTAGCATTTCTCCGTTTTTGCCCTGGACGGCATCAACAGCGCCGAAACGCACGTTTCCACCATCCTTGATACATTAGCCATTATAGCATAAAATTTAATCCAGCGCAATTTTTTTTTCCCGTATCAGGGCAATCGCATTTAAGCAGTAAAGGAAAAGAGGCTCTGGATTATTGAATCCAAAACTGTAAACGACGGTCATTCTGAGCTTCGCGAAGAATCTCTTCGGGATTTACC
>Ga0315288_10006080_pt1 | contig 15290 bp, 12 predicted proteins | sample YL17G11_20_MG_FD_203454 | JGI IMG/M metagenome (GOLD analysis project Ga0315288, IMG submission 203454) | Sediment microbial communities from Yellowstone Lake, YNP, Wyoming, USA - YL17G11_20 | ecosystem: Environmental > Aquatic > Freshwater > Lake > Sediment | place: USA: Wyoming | collected...
TCAGCTAAAAGAACACTTTGATTTTAATAAAACTAATCTTTCTTATCTAATGTTTTGGCAAAAACAACCAGGGACAGAGGCTGATCAGCTAACGCTTAAACTTAATTTGCCTGCTTATTTAAAGCCAGTAAAAATTAGCCCAATTGCTCAATTAGGACAAGCCCAAATTAACTTCTCTACCAACCTGGGACAAGATAGGGTGTTTTTAGTCGATTTAAAAAAGTGATTGCATTTATATCAATAACTTGATAAAATCAATTTTATGAAAAAATTAACTCTGAAAGTAGAAAAAAGAAAAATTTTCGGCCGCAAGGTAAAAAAACTACGTCAAGAGGAAATTTTACCAGCTAACCTTTATGGTAAGAAAGTTAAATCATTAGCTTTACAATTAAATTTAAAAGATTTTTTAGCCGTTTATAGCCAGGCAGGAGAAACAAACATTATTGAACTGGCGATTGCTAAAGAAGAAAAAATCCATTCCGTATTAATTCATAATTTGCAAATTCATCCGGTTTCTGATGCCCCGCTTCATGTTGATTTTCGCGAGATTGATCTTAAAGAAAAAGTGCAGGTAGTAATTCCGATTGAGTTAAGTGGCGAAGCACCAGCAGTAAATAAGGGCGGAGTATTAGTATTATTATTAAAAGAAATTCAAGTTGAAGCTTTACCGACTGATTTACCAGAGAAGTTTATGGTGGATGTTAATAAACTAGCAGAAATTGGCCAATCATTAAGCGTTAAAGATTTGCAGTATGACAAAGCAAAAATTAAATTATTAGTGGAAGATGAAAATTTATTAGTAGTGAAAATTGAAAAACCAGCTAAAGAAGAAGTAGTAGAAGAGAAACCGGCAGAAGTTGTTCCGACAGAAGGTGAAGCAGCAGGAGAAGCAGGAAAAGAAGGAGCAAAGCCAGTTGAAGCTAAACCCACAGAAGCAAAACCTAAAGAAGAAAAAGCAGCTCCTAAAAAAGAAGAAAAGAAGTAACTTCAGTGATACAGTAATTCAATAATTCAGTGACACAGTAACAATGGGAGAATTAGTAAAGAATGAAATAATCGCTGATAATAAATTTTGCAGAAGAGTACACGATGCTTATCTGCAAAGAGTTTCGCCAAATTTTAATCCACATAGTTTAGATACAACTGGGGTAGAAATATCCTATTGTCCTGAGGTAGTTTTGTCTGCTACGGGAAGAGAACGTGAAGTATTAAAATATTTCGATGCTGAATATGAAAGAAGATACAAACCTATTATTGAAAATAGTTTTAGTCCAGGACTCAAGGATATTACAAGCTATTATGAGGGTTACTATAATAAAATGTTACCTTTTTTAATTGAGGATTTTGCAAGAGAAGCGGCAATACCAAATCCCGAGATAGTAGGTATTACTGTAGCACAACTTTTCGGAATAGCCTTTGTTCTAGACGATATTTATGATGGGTCTGATATGAGGTGGGGAAAACCAGCCTATCATATCATGCATGGTGAACAAAAAGCACAAGAAGATGTTAATAATCTTATGAAAGAACTTGGACAAATATTAGAGCAGAAGTTTCCTGTGGAAGTTGCTCGGTTCTTGCAGGAAGGAGTTGGAACTGGAGTTGATTTATTTAGAGCAGCTGAAAAGCAAAACTATACTCAACAAAATTGTTCTACAAATGCTTTAGATAGATGGTTTATCATAAATAAAGTCTTATTTGATGCATTTCATTTACTGTATAATAAAGAATCTTTTGATTGGTTTACTGCTTTTTCTTTAGGAACTCATATATTAAACGATTTGGTCGACACACAAGGTTTAATTGAAGATACTACTTCCAGTCAGTATAACTTTGTTTTGTCACGTTTTGCAGATCTTGGTTTAGATGAAGAGATAATTGAAGCAGTTGGAAAACCTCACAAAAGAGAATTAGACTTAAGATATCAACAATTAGTTAGAGAGAAAGAAATAGATCGTGATATATCGGCAATTTCGGTTCAATTGTTAGAGCATGCACTTGAGATATTGATAAATAAAGGTATGGGAGAATCCGCATACGCACAATGGCTAAAAGCTAGAATCGATAGAGTAAAAAGCGGGGCTTATTTGGTAGGAGCAATAAGTGGAAAGGCTAAACTTACTTCGAAATATTAGACTAACCCTAACCTGTTGAAAAAGATGTTCCGCCGATTATCTTATAAAATTATTTTAGAGCAAGTTTACTGATTTACTAACCTACCTACTTCTTGCACCACTTCATTATTAGGATCTAAGTAAAAAGCTTTCTGCCAGTTTTCCCTGGCTTTATCATCTTGCCAAAGCTGATAATATAAAAGACTAAGGTGTAAATAAACATCTCTAAAATTTGGTTTGTTGATTAAGACTGTTTCGTAAAAATTAATTTGTTTTTTTATTTTTTCCGGTTGATTAATTAAATCGTTAGTGGTGATTAATTGCTGTTTAAGGTTACCCTGCAAATCAATAAATTTAAATGATTGATAAAGATTATTAGTTTGCTTAACTTCTAATTTTGCTTTTTCAAGGTCACCAACGTCAAAAAAAGCCTTTGTTAGGTTGAGGCGTTTTTTTATGGAATAAGGCCAGCGGATGACAGCTAATTGGCTGTTAATAAAATTATCCCTGGGCCAAAAATAACTAACTAATAAAATAATAAACAATATGGCAAGAGATATAAGATGTAAGATATAAGATGTTAGATATTTTTTTATCGGTAAAGGAATAAGTTGATAACTTTTTTTAGCCAGCAACCTTGATGGTTGAACACTACGTTTAACAAAGAGAAAAATAAATTGCTGATAGTCAGTCATCAATATTATTGTAGCAGAGAATGTTTTTTGTTGTGAAAGTCGGTGAAATAACGATAATCAACTTGCCAGGCATTACCTTCAGGAAGAGGAATTTTACCATGGCCAAAGGGTGTATCAATCACTAAGCGGGCAGTGGCGGCAGTGCCAGAAAGTTGCGGCCTAAGTTGTCCCCATATTTTAATAGTTTTTTTAATGGGAACAGTAAAATGATGAGCCCAATAAACCGGATCGTTTTGAAAAACATAATAAGGTTGAATGCCTTCTTCAGTTAACTTCACAAACAGTTGATAAAGAGTTTGGGAGGAATCATTAACTCCTTTTAAAAGGACACTTTGGCTCATAATGGTCGCCTGGCTTTTTCTTTTAAAATTATTAAGGACAATTAATGCTTCTTTAGTTAATTCTAAAGGATGGTTAATATGGACCATAAGATAAAGATTGGAAATAGTGGCTAATAATTGATAATGCCAATTTTTAATCATTAGTGGATTACTAATGGGTAGGCGGGTGCCCAGACGGATAATTTTTAGAAAGCCTTGCTGTTGTAATTTTACTAAACCATTAATAATTGTTGTTAAATAGTCTTTGGGAGTTGTAAGAGGATCACCGCCAGATATAATCAATTCATTAATTTCTTTTTTTTCTTTTAAAAAGCGAAAGACTTGGTTTAATTGCCGGTTGGTTAAAAAAGGCTGTTTGGCAATCGTCGCGCCGCTAGAAAATGATTGATTGCTAGGTAAACCGATTTCCCGGCCGCGGGTGCAAAAACGGCAATAGGCAGCACAGAAACGAGTAATGGTCCACAGTACCCGGCCAGATTGCTGAACTTGTCCAGACTGATCTAATTTACCTTTATATTTATAAATTAATCCTGGAGCAACTTCATATTGATCTTCAATTAAAGGATCTTTGGCTCCTTTTTGATAATGTTGGCTTTCTAAATGCGGTTGGCTAATAAACTGTTTACCAATCGGTCCATTAGGACCACCGGTTTTTTTAATTAATTCAAGTAAATAAGGAGAGATAATTTCCGGTAAGCCACCATGAGGGAGTATAACTTTTAATCCACGAGGTGAAAAAGAAGATTGGTTAATGGAAGGCATTTTTTTTTCTGACAATTTGGTTTAATCGCCTTTTTACCCCTTGTCTTAAAAATATCATTTCTTTTTCTGACTGAGCAATAAAAATAAGATTTAGAATATCGACTTGAAGCATATCAGCATTACAAAAAATAAGACCCTGTTTTTTTTCAGCTGTATAGTAAAGATCAGTTAATAAATTAAAACATTGTTCATAAGTAAGATTTGAATTTTCTGGAAAAACAATATCTTCGTCAACGATATGGTAAGATTGCCAATAATGTTTACCTAAAAGAGCTTGGGCAGTTTCATCAATATGGGTTCCTCCTGTATGACGCAAATTAGATTCCACAGCATAAACCTTATCTTTATCAGAAATGACTAAATCAATGTCAAAATAACCACGATAGCCTAAAGAAGATAATTCTTGCCCAAAATATTTACCGGCACAAAAAGCCGCTTTAATATGTTTATTATTCATTATTTGAGGATGAATATAAATACCGCGAAAAGTTTTTTTATCATCGGCTAAAACCTGTTCGCAAGCATAAGTAGGATTTACTTTACCTGATTGATCAATAAAGAATTCAATGCTTGGTGAGCCGCCAAGCTTTGTTTTATCTGCCTTAATTAATTCTTCAACGATAATACAAGGTTCTTCCCAAATTTTTTCTCCCAAGATGGTGTTTAGTTGTTGAAAAAAATCTTTTCTTTTTTTTGGCAGTTTTGACCAATCATGAAGTAAAATACCTAAGCCTTGGGCACCGCGATTATATTTAATAACAAAAGACCTTTTTTGTTGTTGAAACCACCAACTAGCTTCAATCGCTTCTTTTTTATTACCAACAATAAAACCTAAAGGTATAGAAATATTAGCTTCAGAATTACTGGGCAATGCTTTGCTCCATAGATGGCGAAAACCACGTTTGCAATGGGCATAGTTGACAATAAATTCATTTTCCAGGGAAACAGTTTCTGGGGTTGTAAAAGTCAAGCCTTTTTTACGGAGAAAAGCAACCAGGTTATAGAATTCAGTTGTCGCCCGATAAGGGATAAGAGCAATACCAGGGTTATTACTAATTAATTTTTCTAAAGCATTGCGCAGTGGAATATCGCCGACACAGTCCTCACAAATAGAAAAAGAAGCTTGTCGAGGAATTAAGTTATAAACATTTTGCCAGTGCATTAATTGGCAAATATTTTTAAAATGATTGTTATTGATGGGATATGAAGTAATAATCACCTTGGAATCGGTATTATAAAAAAGCGCGCGATTGCTATCCAAAGAATCATGCCGGGTCCAAAAAAGTCTTTTTTTTAGCGGTAAAGCTTGGTAGCCACGATAGAAACCTTCTAAAACATTAGAAAGATAAATGGCTTTGATCTTATGTTTAGGAAGTAAAAATTGCTGGTGGCTACTTGGAGGTTTGTCTTCGTCTTCGGCAGTTTGTGTGGTCATGATAATATGCAATTATTACTTATTTTGAGGAAATGTCAAGTAGTGATATATTTACCTTCTGGGAAAAGTTAACCCCTTAGTGATTTCGGCTCTTTGGTGGCTGCTTTATTGGCAATCCTTCTATTTAGTGAAAGAATAACCTCTTATCTTAATAATTAGCACAATTTTTTTTAAGTGTTTATCTAGTTGTTATTCAGCCGCTTTTGGCAAAGAGGTAAGTTTGTAATAGCGAACTTTTCAACCCGAGGCTGATCCGCCTTTGGCGGAAGTTCGCATCCATGCAGACTCCCGCCTGCATCAGCTATGCTGAAAGCATTGCGGGCAGGAAAGTCTGCTAGTACAGGACTTCCCTTTGTACTAGCGCATTTTAGCAAGTCAAACATTTTGTAATAGCGCACTTTAGTGCGCGTTATAAAAATAAATTTAGTCTAAAAAATTATCGCAAACTAAAGTTTGCTATTACAGAAGGAAGAATTATTGACCCAGAAATTTTAATTTGTCTAACCAGCAAAGACAGACCAATTTGGTATCAATATTGCGATCACATTTTGCAAAATGAAGCAGATTATTATCGGCATCTAAATTATATTCACCAAAATCCGGTAAAACATGAGTTAGTTAAAAAAATGTCAGCTTATCAATGGTCCAGCATTCATCAATTTGTGAAAGCAAAAGGGAGAGAATGGGTTATTGATTGTTTTAGAAGTTATCCAATTATAGATTTTCAAGCAGAAAGAATTGTGGATTAAAAATTTTTGTAATAGCGAAATTCATTTCGCGCCTGCGCAGATTATAATCTGCTAATACAAATGGAATCGTTCTTGTATTAGCGCACTTTAGTGCGCGTAAGTGAGTGTTTAATCAGCTTTTGGCCAAGCCAAGCTCAGCGTGGCCAGGAAGAAATAATTAAAGGATCCTTGTGTTTCTTAGGAAATTGTTGCCAGATGGCTTCAGTAATAAAAGGCATAAAGGGATGCAAAAGTTTAAGGCAGTTTAAATAAACATGGCGCAAAACCGATAAGACGACGACATTGTTTTCTTTTAATCTTGGTTTACTGGATTCAACATATTTATCGGCAAACCGGTGCCATAAAAAATCATAAATTAATTCCCCAGCTTGAGAAAAGCGATATTCATCTAATAATTTAGTCATTTCTTTAATTAAATTATTTAACTCTTTAACAATCTTTATATCTTCAATCTTAAGGCCTTTCATTTTATCTTCGTACCAAGGAATTTCTTTTTTTAGCCAATCAAAATTTAATAAAATAAATCGGCCAATATTCCAAATTTTATTAGTAAAATTTCGATAGCCTTTAATTTTTTCTTCACCCACAGAAATATCATTGCCTGGAGTAGCACCGACAATTAAGGCCATTCTTAAAGCATCGGCGCCATATTTGGTAATAACATCTAAAGGGTTAATGACATTACCTTTGGACTTGCTCATTTTTTGGCCAAAAGCATCGCGCACCAAACCATGAAGATAAACGGTTTTAAAAGGAACATCATAAGTTCGATATAAACTTAACATAATCATTTTTGCTACCCAAATATTTAAGATTTCATAACCAGTTTCCATTACCGAGGTGGGATAAAAATACTCAAAATCTTTGATCTTAGATTTTAGGCGTGAGGTGTCAAAGCCAAGCGTTGTATAGGCCCACTGTCCAGATGAAAACCAAGTATCAAATGTATCTGGATCCTGAATTAAATTTTTACTACCGCACTTTGGACATTTAGTTGGTTTATTAAGGGAAACAATTATTTTTCCGCAACCATCTTTAGATCTAAGTTTGGGATTCATCGTTTTCTGTAATTCTGATAATCCTTGATTACCGCAATACCATATAGGCATTCGGTGTCCCCACCAGATTTGTCTAGAAACACACCAATCATGTAAATTTTCCATCCAGTTTAAATAATTTTTGGCAAATCTTGGGGGAATAATTTTAATCAAACCTTTTTTTATTGCTAATATGCCGATTTTTTTTAATGATGTTTTTTCAACTCCTAATAATTTTTTTAATTCGGAATTCTGAATTTTAAATTCATAATTCATATTAATAAACCATTGTTTAGATATCAGCGGTTCGATAATGGTTTTGCATCTTTCACAGTGACTAACATCGTGGTTATATGGTCGGTCTTTAACTAAAAGGTTTAATTGTCCCAGTTTTTCGGCGATTTTTTTCCTTGCTTCTAAAACACTTAAACCCTTAAATTCGCTACCCGCAGCAGCGTTCATTTTATTATCAAAACCAATAACCGTTATCATTGCTAACCGATGCTTCAAGCCCGTTTGATAATCATCTGGATCATGAGCCGGTGTTACTTTAACCACGCCAGTGCCGAACTGCGGATCAACTTTTTTATCAGCAATTACTGGTATTTCCCGATTAACCAAGGGCACTAAGGCTTTTTTACCAATAAACTGCTGATAGCGATCATCATCGGGATTAACGGCCAAAGCCGTATCGCCGAGTATGGTTTCTGGTCGGGTAGTGGCGACCATTAAATACATGGTAGTATTGGTGACATCGGCATGGGTTTTTAGAGGATATTTAACAAACCAAAGTTTGCTTTTTTCGTTTTGGTATTCTATTTCCAAATCAGAAAGGGCTGTTTGGCAACGCGGGCACCAGTTGATTAATCTTTTGCCCCTATAGGCCAGACCATCCTTAAAAAGTTCTATAAATGTTAATAAAACTTGCTTAGAAATTTTGGGATCTAAAGTAAATTTTTCCCTTGTCCAATCGCAAGAAGCGCCGATTTTTTTAAACTGGGAAGCCATAATTTTTTTATTGTTTAAGGTAAATTCAAGGCATTGTTTATAAAATTTTTCTCTACCTAAATCAGACCGGTTCTTACCTTCTTTAGCTAATTTTCTTTCAAACACCACCTGGGTTAAAATACCAGCATGGTCTGCTCCCGGCAAAAGCAAAGTTAGGTCACCTTTCATCCGGTGATAGCGAGCCATAATGTCTTCTAAAGTAATAAACATGGCATGGCCAATATGTAAAGGCGCATTAGCATTTGGCGGCGGCATAACAATAGTAAAAGTTTTATTGTTGTCATTCTGGAATGAAGCGATAGAAGAATTTTTTTTAGAATATTTTTTTATCTTCGGAATAAAAGTTTTCGCTTTTTCCCACAATTGATAAATTTTATCTTCCAGTTCTTGCGGTTGATATTTTTTTTCCATCTTATCTATTTTACCCTAAATTAAGCTAATCGTAAAATGTTAAAATACTTGTATGGCGGTAGTAATCCTTAATGTTGGCCAACTGCAAACTAATTGTTATTTATTTTATGATGAAAATACGCGTGAGGCGGTGATTATTGATCCGGGCGATGATGGTGAATTTATTTTTAATAAAATTAAAGATTTAAATTTAAAGCCAAAAGCAATTTTAGCTACCCATGGTCATTTTGATCACATTTTAGCAGCGACGGAATTAAAACTAGCGTTTTCCATTCCTTTTTGTTTAAACGCGAAAGACGTAAAAATATTAGCAAGAACACAAAAAACTACCAAATATTTTACTGGTTTAGATGTTGATCCAGCACCAGCAGTTGATAATTTTTTAATTAATAATACAATATTAACTATTGGTAATTTGGGACTGCAGGTTTTTGTTACACCGGGGCATACTTTAGGCAGTATTTGTCTATATTGTGAAAAAGAAAAATTAATTTTTAGTGGTGACCTTATTTTTAAAGATGGCGGTTTCGGCAGAACTGATTTGGAAGGTGGAGATTTTTCGGTTTTAAAACAGTCAATAAAAAAAATTCTTAGTTTAAATAAACACACAATTATTTATCCAGGACACGGGTTAAAAACGAGCATAGAAAATGAGAAAAATTTTTGGGAATTTTCGGCAGTTTAAAGGGAATATCACAGTTTAAGCCCCGAAAAACCACTTTAATTAAATGAACAAGAATATTATTGAAGTAATTAATTTAAGTAAAAAATTCGGCCATTTTACAGCCGTTAACAAGGTTAATTTTAAAGTAAAAGCCGGTGAAATGTTTGCCCTTTTGGGACCTAATGGTGCGGGTAAAACTACAACGATTAAAATGTTAACAACCTTGTTATTACCCACCGCGGGCAAAATAATTATTAATGGTTTTGATCCAGTAAAAAATCCGAATGGCGTTCGTCGATCTTTTGGTATTGTTTTTCAGGACCAAAGTTTGGATGATGAATTAACCGCTAAAGAAAATTTAGATTTTCACGCGGTTTTATATAATGTTCCCACCGAGTTAAGAAAAAAAAGAGTGACAGAGTTACTTAAATTTGTTGAGCTTTGGGAAAGGAAAGATAGTTTAGTAAAAACTTTTTCCGGTGGGATGAAACGAAGATTAGAAATTGCTCGCGGCTTACTCCACCATCCAAAAATATTTTTTTTGGATGAACCAACTTTGGGTTTGGATCCGCAAACCAGAAATCATATTTGGCAGTATATTAAAAAATTAAATAAAGAAGAAGGCATTACGATTTTTTTTACGACTCATTATATGGAAGAAGCGGAAAAAGTGAGCCGTTGGATAGCCATTATGGATGATGGTAAAATTAAAGCGCAGGGAAGAACGGTTGATTTAAAAAAGTTAACCAAAAAACCAAATTTAGAAGAAGCATTTTTGTCGTTAACCGGTCATGACATTAGGGAAGAAGAAGTTGGCAATCTTGACCTTTTAAGAATGAGGCGCCGAATGTGGAGAAGATAAAATTCGAAGTACGAAGCACGAAATACGAAACAAATTCTAATGTTCAAAATTCAAAATTCTAAACTGTTTTGAACATTTAATATTTGAATTTAAATATTGTTTCGAATTTCGATATTCGAATTTCGAAATTATTTAACAATGTTTAACGCAATTTATATTTTGTGGTTAAGACAATTAAAACGTTATTTTCGTTCGCGATCCCGGATGATTGGTTCTTTAGGCCAGCCAATTCTTTTTTTAGTGGCTTTGGGTTTTGGTCTTGGTCCCACTTTTCAAAAGGCCGGCCAGGGTAATTATTTACAATTTTTAGCTCCAGGTATTATTGGCATGAGTATTATTTTTATGGCTGTTTTTTCTGGTATTGAAGTCATTTGGGACAGACAATTTGGTTTTCTAAAAGAAACTTTAGTAGCGCCTGTTCCCCGTTTAGCCATTATGATTGGTCGAACTTTTGGTGGAGCCACCGTTTCCTCTTTACAGGGTTTAATTGTGCTTATCTTATCAACACTTTTCGGCTTTCGACCTAATCTTGCCTTTCTTCCTTTAGCCTTAGTTTTTATGTTTCTTTTAGCCTTATTATTTACTACCTTAGGCACGGCGATTGCGTCAGTGATGGAAGATTTTCATGGATTTCAATTAATTATGAATTTTTTAATTATGCCTTTGTTTTTTCTATCAGGATCGATTTTTCCTTTAAATAATGTTCCAATTGTAATTAAAATTATTGCGGCGATTGATCCGTTGACTTATGGGGTTGATGCTTTAAGGGGAACTTTAATAGGCATGACTCATTTTGGATTGGGTTTAGATTTTTTCATATTATCAGTAATAACTGTAATTCTTCTAATTATTGGTAGCCATCTTTTTTCTAAGATTCAGGTATAGACGATGATAAATTATTTAGCCTCAACAATAAAATTATTTAAGATTTTAAAAAATTTTGATATTCCTCAAGCTAAGAATAATTTTATTATTACTGATAAATCGTTAATCTATAATCACCCTTTAGGCAAATTATTAATTATTAATGAAAAACAGATTTTATTTAATGAATATAATATTAATCAAGATATAGAAGATACACGGACTAATAAGAAAACTAATGCCGCTAATCTAAAATATTTTAGTAATTTTATTAAAGATAATATTAATAGCATTAGAAAATTAGATCATCTGGGCTTTAGTTATATCTGTCAAAATTTAGTTGATGAAGTAAATAAATATAAAGTAATATTTATAAATTCGCCATTTAAAATTTATGAAGAACCAAGCACAGTCAATAATAGTCGTTGGTTATTTATCGGCCATAAAGATTATCCTCAAAGCCCATTAATTGAATTGGTTTTACAAAAGGGAAAAAGTTCCTGGGATAATATTTGGAACCCTAACATTCAAATCCATCTTGATACTTTATTTGATGAGGAAGATTTGAATAAAGCAGTTAATAAATATTTTAAAATAAAGTCTTATTATACTTGGGAATTAAGATTTTCTCGTGGATTGGTTTTGAAAGCTTTTTCCTTGGCTAAAGTTGATGGGGTTAATTTTAATTTAGGCTTGGGAACTAATTTAAGAAAATAACACTTATAAATTACTCTCAATAACCCACATTTTATAATAAATTTAAGTCTTCAGGTATAATTCTATTGCAATGGATAATTTTAAATTGATTTCTTCATTTAATCCAGCCGGTGATCAACCGCAAGCGATTAGTAAATTGGTAACAGGTATTAATCAAGATTTAAAACACCAAGTATTATTGGGTGTGACTGGTTCAGGGAAAACATATACCGTGGCTAAGGTTATTGCGCAAACCCAATTGCCGACTTTGGTAATTTCGCACAACAAAACCTTGGCTGGTCAGCTTTATCAAGAGCTAAAAGAATTTTTTCCCTATAATCCAGTTAGTTATTTTGTATCTTATTATGATTATTACCAGCCAGAAGCCTATATTCCTCAATCCGATACTTATATTGCAAAGGAAGTAGAAATTAATGACTTAATTGATCAATTAAGGTTACAGGCAACCAGTAATATTTTTAGTTATCCCAGGTGTATTATCGTCGCTTCAGTTTCTTGTATTTATAACATTGGCAACCCAGCTACTTATCAAGAAAAAACTTTTTTAGTTAAAACCGGCGATAATTTAGATAGCCAAAGCTGCCAGCAAAGACTAATTGAGCTTTATTATGAAAATAGTGCGACAACTGATTTTGTTCCGGGAACTTTTCGAGCGCGCGGCGAGCGACTAGATATTTATTTAGCTTATAGCGATGAAAAAATTATTCGTTTGTTTTTTGACAATAATCGTTTAACCAAAATTGAAGAGCAATCCTTAACTGCTAAAAACGCGACCACTAAAGAATCTTTTGCTATTTATCCGGCTAAACATTATCTGTCCGGCTTTAGCGGATTTGGTGACGTTTTTAAAGCCATTCAAAATGAAACCAGACAACAAGAGTCAGCTTTCTTAAAACAAGGTCGGTTAGTTGAAGCACAACGCATTAGCAAGCGGGTTAATTATGATTTAGCGATGATTAAAGAAACAGGCTATGTAAATGGTATTGAAAATTATTCTCGTTACTTTGATGGCCGCAGTCCAGGTGATCCCCCATTTTCCTTAGTTGATTATTTTAAATTTAAGTATGGAAATGATTTTTTAGTCGTGATTGATGAGTCGCATGCTACAGTACCCCAAATCCACGGTATGTATCATGGTGACCAAGCGCGAAAACTTAACTTAATTGATTTTGGTTTTCGTTTACCCTCAGCTTTGGATAACCGGCCATTAAAATTTGCGGAATTTATGAATAGGGTCCCACAAGCAATTTATGTTTCCGCTACTCCCAATGATTGGGAAATCAAAAAAAGTAACCATAAAGTTATCGAACAATTAATTAGACCAACTGGTTTACTTGATCCGCCGATTACGATTAAACCAGCCAATCACCAAGTAGTAGATTTAATTGAGCAAATAAAGAAAAAGAAAGCTAGAGGCGAGCGAGTTTTAGTGATTACCTTAACTAAAAGGTTGGCCGAAGACTTAGCTACTTATTTAAGTGATATGACTAAAACTGGTATGAGAGATTTGAAAGTCACTTATTTGCATTCGGATATTGATACTTTAAAAAGAAGTGATATTTTAACTGATTTAAGAACTGGTAATTTTGATGTGTTGGTAGGAATTAATTTATTGCGCGAAGGTTTGGATTTGCCAGAAGTGGGATTGGTAGCGATTTTAGAAGCTGATAAACAAGGATTTTTGCGATCGAAAACTTCGCTGATTCAAATTATGGGCAGGGCGGCTCGCCACATTAATGGCAAAGTTATTTTATATGCTGATGAAGTTAGTAAAGCGATGGAGCAGGCAATAGATGAAGTAGAAAGGCGGAGAAAAATTCAATTAGCTTATAATAAAAAGTACCACATTACTCCCCGATCAATTAAAAAAGCTATCAGACCTCGGATAATAGAAAAGGAGATGACAATCGAAGAAGATATCGCTGACGTTAGTCAGCTAACACCATTACAAAGAAAACAATTAATTAAAAAACTGGAAAAGCAAATGCGTGAGTATGCTAAAATTTTAGACTTTGAAAAAGCCATGGAGATAAGAGATAAAATAAAAGCAATTGAGTAATTAATTAAGGGATTTAATATTTAACTAATTTATTTAGCAGATTATAAATATTAAACTAAGTGTTATAATTAGTAAGCCGTAAATAGGCAAGAATTTAGCTTATTGAAGGCGGCTTTTTATTGCCCTCCTTCGCTCTTGATGTTTCACTCGGCCTATTCGGCCGTGTTCCACTCAGGATGCTTCGGAAGGGTAAAGTGTTTAAAAAGAAATAAGAAATAGTTCATTAGGTTATTAAGTTATTAGTCATTTCGAACATGGACAAAATAATTATTAAAGGTGCGAGAGAGCATAATCTAAAAAATATTAACTTGGAGTTGCCTAAAAACAAACTCATTGTTTTTACAGGTGTTTCCGGTTCTGGTAAATCATCCTTAGCTTTTGATACTTTATATACTGAAGGTAAAAGACGTTATGTCGAAAGTTTGTCTTCTTATGCTAGGCAGTTTTTGCAAGTATCTCATCGGCCGGATGTTGATTTAATCGAAGGTTTATCGCCGGCAATTGCCATTGACCAAAAAAGTTTATCTTCCAATCCCCGTTCCACTGTTGGTACGGTAACAGAAATTTATGATTATTTAAGGTTATTGTTTAGCCGCATTGGTCATCCTCATTGTCCTAATTGCGGCCGGGAAATCAGTCCCCAATCACTGCAGCAAATTGTGGATCAACTTGAGGAAATAATTAAACAAGAAGTTAAACAAAAAGGCGTGGCCAAAATTTATTTATTATCTCCTTTAATTAAGGAAAGAAAAGGAACATTTGAGCAATTATTTAGTAATTTAATTAAACAAGGTTATGAAAAAGCGCGGATCGATGGTTATTTTATGGATTTAAAAAGCGACGTGCAGTTACTTAAGAATAATAAACACACGATTGAAGCAGTAATTGACCGTCTGATCATTAATTTAAAAGATATTAAAAATTTTAAATTAATTCGTTCCCATTTATTTGAATCTTGCCGTCAAGCCCTAGCACTAAGTGATGGTTTTGTTATTTTAAGTTTAGTTTATGATAAAAGCTTTGTTTTTTCTTTAAAACCAGAAAAAATGGCTGATAAATTATTTTCCCAAAATTATGCTTGTCCAGTTTGTAATCTTTCAGTCGCTACTTTTGAACCGGCCAGTTTTAGTTTTAATTCACCAAGCGGTGCTTGTTTAAAGTGCCATGGCTTAGGTGTAAAAATGAGCATTGATCGAAGTAAATATTCAGACTGGCAAGCCAGTCAATTAGAAAGCCGCTATTACACCACGACTTCTGAATATATAAGAAGCGAAATTGAAAAATTAATGATTAAAAAACCCTGTGATTTATGTTATGGCGCCCGCTTAAAAAAAGAGGTGTTATCAGTCACTATTTTAGAAAAAAATATTTATGATATTACTTTAATGCCTTTGGGAAAATTAGATAAGTGGTTTGCTAATTTAGAAAATGATTTGACTTCGGATAAAGAAAAACAAATCAGCGGCCCAATTTTAAAAGAAATCAAAACCCGGTTAAAATTTTTACTGGCTGTCGGTTTGGATTATTTAGATTTGGCCCGGACAGCCGGTAGTCTTTCAACCGGTGAAGGTC
>Ga0315288_10006083_pt1 | contig 15286 bp, 9 predicted proteins | sample YL17G11_20_MG_FD_203454 | JGI IMG/M metagenome (GOLD analysis project Ga0315288, IMG submission 203454) | Sediment microbial communities from Yellowstone Lake, YNP, Wyoming, USA - YL17G11_20 | ecosystem: Environmental > Aquatic > Freshwater > Lake > Sediment | place: USA: Wyoming | collected...
GGCTCCGCGGCGGGCATCCGTGGGAGATCCCCCGGTCCGACTACCTCATCCCGGTCCAGTTCGGCGGGCGAGTCGAGGTGGGCCGCGAGGGCGGGCGACTGACCTTCCACTGGGTCGACACGCACGACGTTCACGGCATACCGTACGACGTCCCCGTGGTCGGCTACGGCGGCCAGACGGTCAATACCTTGCGCCTCTGGAGCGCCCGGGCGACCCGGGAATTCGATTTGCAGGACTTCGAGCAGGGTGACTACGTGGCGGCGGTCCAGTCCAAGACCGCGGCCGAGAACCTGACGAAGGTCCTCTACCCCGGCGACGCCGCGTACGCCGGCAGGGAGTTGCGGCTGCGGCAGGAGTACTTCTTCGTGGCGTGCTCGCTCTTCGACATCCTCAGGCGGTTCAAGGTCGACCGTCTCGGCTGGAGCCAACTGCCAAGCCGCGTCGCCATCCAGATGAACGAGACCCACGCCGCGCTGGCCGTGCCGGAACTGATGCGCCTGCTGCTGGACCGCGAGGGCCTCGGCTGGGAAGACGCCTGGGACCTCACGGTCCGATCGCTGGCCTACACGAACCACACGCTGATGCCCGAGGCGCTCGAGAAATGGCCCGCCGACATGCTCGAGCGCCTCCTGCCGCGGCACCTCCAGATCATCTACGAGATCAACCGCCGGTTTCTCAACGTGGTCGCGGACCGCTGGCCGGGCGATCCGGCGCGCCAGAGCCGCACGAGCCTTATCGAGGAAGGCCCCGTGCGCCAGGTGCGCATGGCGCACCTGGCGATCGTCGGGTCACATGCCACCAACGGCGTGTCGAGCATCCACTCGCTGCTCCTGAAGACGAACGTCGTGCCCGACCTGGCCGAGATGTACCCGGGGCGGTTCCAAAGCATCACCAACGGCGTGACGCAGCGGCGGTGGCTCTTGAAGGCAAATCCGGCCCTGGCCGACCTCGTCACCGAGACGATCGGGAGCGAGTGGATAACGGACCTGCGGCAACTGGAGCGCCTGGCGCCCCTGGCCGAGGACCCCGCTTTCCGCCAGCGGTTCATGGCCGTCAAACGCCTCGCCAAGGCGGCCCTGGCAGACTACCTGCAAGAGAAGTTCGGCTGGAAGATCGATCCCGACACGCTCTACAGCGTTCTCGTGAAGCGCATCCACGAGTACAAACGGCAACTGCTGGCCGTCCTGGGGCTGGTTCTCCGCTACAACCGCCTGCGGAAGGATACCCGCGCCGACGCCCCGCCGCGGACGCTCCTTTTTGCCGGGAAGGCGTCTCCGGGCTACGCCATGGCGAAACTCATCCTCAAACTCATCCACAACGTGGCGGCCGTGATCAATAGCGACCCGGCCGCGGCCGGACGGCTGCACGTCGTCTTCGTGCCGAACTACCGCGTGTCGCTGGCCGAGCGGATCATGCCGGCGGCGGACCTCTCGGAGCAGATTTCCACCGCCGGCACCGAGGCGTCGGGCACCGGGTGCATGAAACTCATGCTCAACGGAGCCCTGACGATCGCCACGCTCGACGGGGCCAACATCGAGATCCTTGAGGAGGTCGGGCGGGACAACGTTTTTGTCTTCGGCCTGACGGCCGAGCAGGTGGCCAGCCAGGCGCTGCACGGCCACCCGCGCTCCATCGCCCAGCAGGACACGGAGGTCCGCGAGGCGGTGGACCTCTTGTTCTCAGGCCGCTTCAACGCCGAGGAGCCGGGCATCTTTGCGCCGATCCGGGCCGCCCTGCTGGAGCAGGGCGACCGGTTCGCGTGCATGGCCGACCTGCGCTCGTATGTCGATACGCAGGACCGCGTGGATGCGCTGTACCGCGACCCGCACGCGTGGGCCCGGAAGGCCATTCTGAACGTGGCCCACTCGGGCAAGTTCTCGTCGGACCGGGCCATCGCCGAGTACGCCCGCGATATCTGGCACATCGGCCCCTGCCCCATCGAGCCCGACCCGCCGCCGAAGGCATGAGCCGCGGCGCTTCCCCCCGCCGGGCCGGCCGTGCGACCAGGCCGGTCAGCGGAAAAAGCATGGCCGCGCCCGAGGGGCGCGGCCATGTAGATAACGCCTGCCGGATGCGGCCGCTACAGGTCCACCACCGCCACTTCGTCGGCGGGATCGGTGATGGAGTTCGCCTTGATCGTTTCGGACGAGATGGAGAAGATGTAGTCACCAATCTGGAACGTGCGCTGGACGGGCGTATCATGGCTGATCTCGCCCATCCAGGTGAAACCGTCGGTCGCATCGACGTGGAAGACCTGGAGCCCGACGTCGTACCCCCACCACGTCTCGGCCACCGGCAGCGCCAGGACGCCGTAGTCCGCGAAGTACGAGAACGCGTGCGGGTCCCACTCGGCCGCCGAGAAACCGCTCCAGGACCCGTCGGTGAGCACGCACTTGTCGACCAGGGTCGGATTGGAGAGGTCTGAGACGTCGAAGAGCGATAGTTGCAGGCCCTGGACCCGGCCGGTGAGGTCGGCGTCTCGCCCAAAGCCGATGAGGTGGGTCGAGTCCATCGGGTGCAGGTAAGAGGAGTAGCCCGGGATCTTGAGTTCGCCCGCCACGAACGGCTTGGCGGGGTTCTTGAGGTCCAGCGCGAACAGCGGGTCCACCTGGCGGAAGGTCACGACGAAGGCGCGATCCTGCATGAACCGGACCGACCGGATCTGCTCGCCGGCCGCCATGCCCGTGACCTGGCCGACGATGTTCAGGTCGGCGTCCTGCTGGCCCAGGATGAACACGTTGCTCGAGAGGCCGTCGGCGGAGTCGGTGGTGGCGATGCGGAACGTGCCGTCGTACTCGTCCATCGAATACTGATTCAGGACGCTGCCGGCCACGGAACCGGTGGCGGCCAGCGGCACGCCGTCCTTCGTCAGGTCGAACTTGTAGATGAAGGTCGTGGGGCTCCAGTTCCACCGCCCCACCGTCTGCTGCCACGAGGAGGCGGCGATATAGAGGCCGTCGGACGACGCGTAGACCTGACCGCCAAGGCCGAACGTCGACGTGGTCGACACCGGCCCGACGCCGCCATCGACATCGAACACGGCCACCGAGACCAGGGCGGTCCCGGACGGCTTGGCCGGGATGTACATCGACTCGGCCTCGGCCAGCGCCCCCTCGAAGGTCTCCTGGCCGTCGTCGCCCGTCACCTTCGTGGTGTAGGAGGGCAGCAGCGTATCGAGGTCGGCCGCCTGCATCCGGGCGATGTAATCGTCCTGGCTTTCGTAAACGTACGTGCCCGGATTGTTGGGGTCCTCGGTGAGTTGCGGTTCGGGCAGGGGCGAATCGTTCTGCATGACCAGGTAGACGCGGTCCTCGATGGCGCGCGAGTCGACGAGCCAGCCGTCGAGGTACGTCTCCTCGGTCACCGCCGGCTTCTCGCGGTCGGTTACGTCGAGCACGGTCACCTTGATCTTCGGGTCCCAATGCCAGCGCCACGGCATGAAAGACACCCCGGCGACGCCTGCGGCCACACCCACCCCTTCTCTCAGCATGGGCGCATCGTAGTAGATCATCGGCTGAGAGTCGTACACCTGCGAGATCACCGTGAGGCGGTCATTGCCGCCGACGGGATCATCGTAGAGATACAGGGCCAGCGGATACCCCTCGATGGTCTGGCGGCTCGAGACGTGCGCCTCATCGGCCGGCCACGAATTGACGATGACGACTTCCTGGTCGTGCAACACGTAGATGTAGTTGCCGTCGGTCTTGGCGATGTCGCCTTCCTCGACGCCGGCGACCTGATTATTGGTGCCCGAGTGCGAGGGCTCGGCGACGCCGTTCGTCATGACCGTGGCAGGCTCGGCCAGGCCGCCGTCCATCGCGTAGAAGATGGGGCCGCCCCCGCCGCCCTTATACCACGGCCACCACCAGTGCACTGTGGTGCCGAACAGGCAGCCAAACTGCGTCACGCCGGTCCTGATGAGCCAGTTGCGCAGCGCGTCGTCGGTGCCGAGGGGTTTGATCGGGTTGGCGCCGTCGTCCTGGACCAACCTGTCGCGCTTGTCGGTGCTCAGGCGGCTGACGCCGGGTTCGGCGTAGATGGTGTCCTTGCCGAGGCCGCCGACGAGGAAATCCTTCCCGCCGCCGCCGCGAAGCGTGTCGTCGCCGGCATCGCCGTAGAAGTTGTCGACCTCGGGTCCGCCGATGAGCGTATCGTTCCCCGTGCCGCCGCGGGCAGTGACGCGAATCGGCCGCGTGCCGCCCGAAGTGTCGACGGTTATGGAATCGTCGCCCCGGCCGCCGCGGATGTAGATGCGCGCGATGAGTCTGTCGGCCCGCGTGGAGACGACCTTGCCGTTGACCATCGCCCGAAGCATGAAGGGGTTATCCGGATCGCGGTCGACAACAATGGTGTCATTCAGGTTCGAGGGGTCCTTGTCGCCCAGGATGAACCAGACGCCGGCGTGGCTCAAGAGGAGGCGGTCTTCAAGCCTTTCAAACACTGTAACCCCGCAGCAGCGGCGGCGGTCTTGGAGCATGGTCTCTCCTCCGGAGGCAAGTGTGTAATAATGATACCCCAAATCCGGATGATGTCAAACACGCAATGCCCGAATCAGTGCCCGAATCAGCCGCACGAGAAGGCGTTGCCGCACAAGCCGCAAGTGGTGGTCACAACAAGACTTGCGCGTAAGGGTCCACCTTCGCAGCAGCCCGGCCCACCCCTCGGCCCAAGGCCATCCCGATAGGACACTTGGCATTCCGGGCACCCGTTGGGGCTAGATAGGGCGCCAGATGCCCCGAAGACCTCGCCGCGCCGCCGGCCTGCCGGTCCGGTTAATGGTTGCCAACCCCCACCGCAGGAAGGTATCTAGTGCTACAGCGCCACTTGACGCCGCCGATGGCACTCTCACGAGACGGGAGAGAACCGAGTGCGATACGACCTTGTCATGACTTGCAGCCTCAGCGTCCTGATCAGTGCCGCCTGCCTCCTCATGGCGCAGGCGGCCCGGGCGGCGCAGGACAGTGTGCCGCCGCTTCCCGCTGACTGGCTCGCCCGCTGGCGCGACCCGCCGCCCCAGGACCGGCCCCTCCAGATCGTCCACGGCATCGACCCGCGCGGCGCCCTCAGCAGCGGCATGGGCCAAATGGTCCCCGGAACCGATCCCGGCAAGGTCTCGATGGCGGGGATGCAGGCCTACAAGGACCTCGGCCTTGGCGGCATCGTCTGCAACGTGGCGTTCAGAAACTACATGCGGAGCGAGGAGAACTTCAAGACCCTCGTCGACGGCGTCGAGGCGTGCGCAAAACTCGGCCTCATCGTGTGGCTCTACGACGAAGACGGCTACCCTAGCGGCTCGGCGGGCGGCCTCGTGCTCAAGGACGACCCGGCGCTGGAGGCCGCGGAACTGGCGTACGACGCCGGCCGGGCCGATCCGTTCATCGTCCGCCCCGCCTACGAGTTCACCCACGCCAGCAACAACTATTATGCCGCGCGGCGATATGTCAATCTGCTCGACGACCGGGCCACCCGCTCCTTCATCGCCCACACGCACGAGGTTTACTGGAAGCGGCTCCAGGCACACTTCGGAAAGGCCATCCAGGCGGTGTTCACCGACGAGCCGTCGCTCATCGCAGTCAACCTGGGGCAGATTCCCGAGAGCGCCCGCAAGGACGTCCGCGTCGTCGACCCCATCGACCCGACCGTCCGGCCCCTGCCGGCCGTGCCGTGGGGTTACGACCTTGCCGAGCAGTATCGCAAGCGCTACGGCGAGGACCTCATGGCCCAACGCCGGAGCCTCTTTGCCGGCGACTCGGCCGATGACCGCAAGGTGCGGCGGCAGTTCTGGGGCCTCATCGCCGATTTGGTCGCCGAGCGCTACTTCGGGGCGCTCCAGGACTGGTGCGGCAAGCACGGCGTCGCCTCCTCGGGCCACACGCTCTGGGAAGAGGCGGTCATGCATCACCCGGCCCTCGAGGGCAATGGCCTTAAGGCCCTCGCCCGCATGGACATCCCGGGCCTCGACATGCTGTCGTCGGACCCGGAAGCGGCGCTCCACGGCGGGTGGCTGGCGGCGGCGCTGCCGAGTTCGGCCGCCATGCTGACCGGCCGCCGCCGCGTCATGACCGAGGTCAGCGACTTCAGCCAGAAGATGGGCGGCCAAGGACCCGCCGGACTTCCCGAGATGCAGGCTGCGGCCGCGTGGCAGGCCGCGTGGGGCGTCACGGAGTTCACCTTGTACTACGCCGCCGCCGACCGGCCGCGCGAGAGGTACCGCGCTTACGGCGACTACGTCGGCCGCCTGAACTCCATCTTGAATTCCGCGCGGCTCGCGCCCGAAGTGCTTCTCTACTACCCGGTTTACGACCTGTGGGCGGAGTACCGGCCGGTGGCGGAGCCCCTGCGTCTGGAGTCGCAGACCCCGCGTGCTCAGCGGCTGGTCAACTCATTCAACCGCCTTGGCCGCACGCTCTCCCAATGCCAGGTCCCGGTTGCCCTCATCGACCACGAGTTCCTGGCCGCCGCGATTGTCGGCCCCGACGGGACCCTCACAGTCAAGGACCACGCCTTCAAGGCTATCGTGCTGCCCGACGGAGTGGAGTTGCCGCCGGCGGCGGCGCGGGTAGTCGAGGGCTTCCGCAGGCAAGGCGGCCAGGTTCTGGCCGACGGGCCCGATGCGGCCAGACTCGCCGCGCCCGCGATTCTCGAGACGCTGAAGCCGGCGTATCGAATCACACCGGCGTCGGACCGCATCGTGCTCGGCCAATTCCTTCGCGACGGCCGCCCCGTGCTCCTGCTCGTCAACGTCGGCCGCACGGCTTACGCGGGGCGGCTCACCGCTGCGGCGGGGAGCGCGTGGCAGGTCATGGACCCCGCGACGGGAACAGTCGAGGCCGCCCAGGCCGACGGCCCGGACGGCCTTCGCCTTGCGCTTGCCCCGCGGCAGGCGCTGCTTGTCGTAGGGAGCCGATGAGCCAGGCGCGAGGTCGGCGCTACGGCTCTCGCCAAAGTTTCGCGCGGCTCTTCATGGCGTCATCGAAATCGCCGATGAACCGCCACCAGTTCTCCAGGGGCTTGCCGTTGCAGGTGAGGCCGCTGCCGGCGCCGGGGATGCTCTGCATCCAGTAGACGAACCACTTGAGGCTGTGTCCGCCCCACTTCTCGCAGTTGATGGGCTGCTTCTTGCCGGAGCCGTCGGGCTTCCAGTCCTCGATGTCGCTGTCGACGAATCGCTTGTTCCCCCAGTCGTAGTCCCCCACGGCGTTGGGCGGATAGTGCGACCAGCCGCAGCCGGGCCGGACGATCTTGTGCGACTTGTCGCTTCCGACGAACTTGCCCCAGAAAAGGAGCGAGGGCCACTCGTCGGGCGGCGTGCGGTCGCGGCCGTCCACGAAGTTGAGGACCGCCTCGAGTTGGTGCATGTGGTCCTCGGTCGCCTCCGACGCGCCGCGCTGATAGTTGTAGTGGTAGACCGTGTACGTGTTCTTGAGGATTGGCAGGTCCTTCGGGTCGCGGCTGGAGTTCGAGATGTCGCCGAACTCGCTGGCCATGTTCGATTCCCACAGGCCCACCACGCCGCCGTGGTAGCCCCAGATCCAAACCTCCTTGACGCCCTTGCCCTCGACCCAATCCTTGATGTTGATGTCTTCCATAATCTTGTTGTAGTCGGTGAGCGGCGCTCCGGCCCCGGTCTTGGGCCTCGTGGGCAGCGGCGCGAGGAACTCGTAGGTCTTCAGAACGGTGAACTTGAGGCTCGGCTTGGCCTGCGGGTCCTTGTAGCCGTGGTAGCGAGACCCTTCGGTAAGGGCGGCGACGACCTCCTGGGTCTGCCTCTCGGTCTTGGCCTGGGTGGCCTCGAGCGTATCGCCCCAGTCGCCCGTGACCGACTGGTCGATACGGTCGCCCTTGACGGGGAAGTACTTCACGACGACGACGGGGATCTCCCAGGGCCCGGCTGCCCCGCCCCTCGCGGCCGCAGAGCACCCGGCGCCGAGACCGACGATTGCAGCGATCGCCAGCACGCCGGCGATGCACTGGAATCCTGCCATGCGTCGAACCATGTGCTTCCTCCTCGTCCCCCTGGGTGCCTCATGCGTCCGCAGCCGCCATGCGTCGGGCGTTGCGGCGGCGATCGCTCTCGCGCAGGTAACGCTTTCGCAGGCGGATTGACTTGGGCGTCAATTCCACCAGTTCGTCGTTCTCAATGTACTCCAGCGCCGCCTCCAGCGACATCCGCCGCGGCGCCTTCAGGACCACAGTGAAGTCCTTCGTCGAGGCCCGCATGTTCGTGAGTTTCTTCTGCCGGACCACGTTGACAGCGATGTCGTCGTCCTTGCAGTGCTCGCCGACGATCTGGCCTTCGTAGACGCGGTCGGTCGGCTCGACGAACATCGTGCCGCGATCCGCCAACTGGTCGAGCGCATAGGCCCTGACGGCGCCGGTGTCGGTGGCCACCATGACGCCGTTGGCCCGCCCGGCGATGTCGCCGCGCACCTTGTCGTACCGGGCGAAGGTGTGATGCATGATCGCCTCTCCGGCGGTGGCCGTGAGCATGCGGCTCCTGAGGCCGATGAGCCCGCGCGCCGGAATGATGAACTCCAGGTGGGCCAGGTCGCCGCGAGTGTCCATCTTGAGGGGTTCGCCGCGCCGGTCCCCCACCAGTTGCATGACGGGGCCGAGGCAGTCGCGCGGCACGTCGACCGCGAGGTGCTCCAGCGGTTCCTGCCGCTCGCCGCCAACCTCCTTGTAGATGACCTTCGGCTTTCCGACGGTCAGTTCGTACCCTTCGCGCCGCATGTTCTCAAGGAGAATCCCGAGGTGCAGCAGGCCGCGGCCCGACACCTCGAACTCGTCGAGGGTCTCGCCCGGCCCCACGCGCAGGGCCACGTTCGACTGGAGTTCCTTGTCGAGGCGCTCGCGCAGGTGGCGGCTGGTGACGTACTTGCCGTCCTCGCCCGCAAAGGGTCCGTCGTTGATGCGGAACGTCATGTGCAGCGTCGGTTCGTCGACGGGCACGGCGGGCAGCGCCTTGGGGTTCTCAGGGTCGGCCAGCGTGTCGCCGATGTCGACCTTCTCGAGGCCGACCACGGCGCAGATGTCGCCCGCGTCGATGTGGTCCACTTCGATGCGGCCGAGACCCTCGAATTGCATCAACTGGCTCACTCGCTGCCTGACCTGGCGGCCGTGCCGGTCAATCGTCACGATGTCCTGGCCGGCCCGCAGCGTCCCCGCTACGACCCGGCCAATGCCGATGCGGCCGACGTAGTCGCTGTAATCGAGCGTCGTGATGAGCACCTGGAGCGGGGCCCCCGCATCGAACTGCGGCGCCGGCACGTGCCGGATGATCGCGTCGAAGAGCGGGTGGATGTCGCCGGAGCCGTCGGTCGGCAGGTGTTCGGGGTCGGTCGTCGCCCAGCCGTCGCGGCCCGAGGTGTAGATGATCGGGAAGTCGAGGGCGTGGTCGTCGGCCCCGAGATCCACCAGGAGGTCGAAGACCTCATTCAGCACCGCCGCGGCGCGCCGCTCCGGCCGGTCCATCTTGTTGATGACCACGATGGGCTTGAGGCCGCTGGCCAGGGCCTTGGCCAGGACGTACCGCGTCTGCGGCATGGTGCCGTCGACGGCGTCGACCAGCAGGAGCGCCCCGTCGGCCATCTTGAGGACGCGTTCCACCTCGCCGCCGAAATCGGCGTGGCCGGGCGTGTCGATGATATTAATGTGGTAGTCATTGCCCGCGCGGTCCGTGTAACGGATGGCACAGTTCTTGGCCAGGATCGTGATGCCGCGCTCGCGCTCGATGGGGTTGGAGTCCAGGATGCAGTCGCCCTTGAGTTCGCCGGCCCGGAACTGGCCGCTCTGGCGGAGCAACTGGTCCACGAGGGTGGTCTTACCGTGGTCGACGTGCGCGATGATGGCTACATTGCGGATTTCTCGACGGTTCATGGCAACTCTCTGAAAGGGGAAACCTGCGAGCCTGCAACATCGACAGCCGAAAGGGACTACTCGCCCCGGGGGGTATCGTGGGGTTTCAGGCGTCCGGCAGCAAAGCCGCGACCGAAGGCCAGGTCGCCCAGCGCCACGCGGCCCGGCCGGCGCAGCGACGAACGGACGGCGCCGAGCGCCCGCATCGGATTGTCGCAAACAGTTCGATTGGACATTGGTGAGGAATTTATAGCGAAACCGACCGGAGAAGTCAAGCCCAAGCCCACCAACAGCCGATACTTACGCAGCGGATACGACTTGACAATGCCAAGCCGGCGGCCTTATTCTTACGTGCCGGTTTGTCACGTCACCCTTGTTACAGGAGACGGCCATGAAGAAAGCCTTGTTGTGTCTTGTGGCGGCAAGTGCTGTGATCATCCTCGGTTGCAGCGGGAGCGGACCGGGCGCCCAGACGTCGTCGGAGAAGGAGTACGGCAAACTCTACAAGCAGTACTCGGCCAAGTTCCATGAGAAGATGGCCAAAGACGCCGACACCATGAGGGCCGACGAGATCGCCGCTGAGGCGATACGAATCTGGGACGAAACGTTCGGCCCCCACAAGGCCGTTCTCAAGCAACGCGCCGCCGAGATCCTCAAGGAACTCGATGCCGGGCCGCCCATCGTCGAAGGCGGCGAGAAGTCCGGGGGGGACCAGACCTGCACGATAGGCGGCACCCTCTACATCGAGATCGCGAGGATCGGCCGCAACCTTTCCGCCGCCCAGCCGACCGAAGGTGTCATGAAGCACCTACTCTGGAATCCGCTCAACGCCGCCCAGATGAGCCTGAACTTCTGGCTGAACACCATCCTGCCGCCGAGGGTCATGGCCATGCGGACCCTCACGTCGAGCCATGCCGGCCTGACCTGGGAGGTCGCCGACCCGAACCCCGACAAGCCCAAACTGGTCCTTCGCCAGGGGCCCGTGGTCTTCACCGTGGACCTGTCTCGCGTTGACGACTACTACCAGGTGGACCAGATGCGGATGCTGAGGCCGAAGACCATGAAGTCTATCTTCGCGCCGGATGTGACGCCCCCCGCGACGAAGCCCGCGGAAACGCCCGCCGAGAAGCCCGCGGAAACGCCCGCCGAAAAGCCCGCCGAGAAGCCCGCGGAGAAACCGGCCGAGAAACCCGCGGCGGCCGAACCCGCGAAGTAGTGCTCTGCTACACGCGAAGTGATGGATTGCCGGGTGGCATGGCCACGCGATTCTGCGTGGCCATGAAGCCCCCAGCGTCATCCGCCTCATGGCCACGCAAGCGCCGCGTAGCGCGGCGGGTCTCCTGACCCGCCGCGCGCATGCGTTTTCTGGCCGCCGCAGGGCGACTCCTGCGCGGTGGGTCCGGAGACCCACCGCGCACGGCGTCAAGCGGCGCTGTAGTGCTACCTAGCCGCCGAGGATCTCGGCCAGGTCCGCATCCGACACGAACTTGTACTGCCCCCCGTTCTGCTCGGCGATGTCGCGGAGCACGCGGTTGTTCGGGTAATACAGGAACCCGATGGTGTAGACCTTCACTTTGCCGCCGACGTTCCTCTGCTTCACCAGGTCGACGATGCCGCGGTCAAACTCGCCGTCGGTCAGAAGGTAAATGACGTCGGGTTTGACGGCAAAGGCCCGCTCGATGGCCTGGGCCGGATCGGTGCCGCCCGCCGCCACAACGGGGTCGATGAACTCAAAGGCCAACTGCTTGTTGCGTTCGGTGGCATGGACCAGCCGCCGGGTCGGCATCTCGACCGCCGGGCCGCTCGAAAAGAAGACGATGTGGAACTGCGATCCCTCGTCGAGTTCGCTGATGCTTCGCCTCAGTTCCGCCTTCACGATCTCAAGCGAGTCGGTCATGCTGCCCGAGCGGTCGACCACGTAGACCACATTGCCGGTCTCGGGCTGGCCGTCCCTTTCCCATGCCCGGCTGAAGATCCGCGGGCCATTTCTGTCAAGGCCTTCAATACTGCCGATCTGCCGGTCGCTGCCGATCCCGTGGATGCCGATGAACTTATCGGTCTTCAGGTCGCCGATGCCGGGGATCTTGTTGTCAGTGGGCTGCGGCACGAAACTGCTGGGGCGCAGGATCATCTTGCCCCGGCTGCGCAATTGGTCTTCGCCTGGCTTGTCAACCTGACGCTTCTCGATGTCCCGCGGCGGCCGCGCAGGCTCGAATGTACCGATGTACCCAAACGCGGGCGGCGGTGTCGGCCCCGGCCACACGATAAACCACGCCAGCAGGGCCACGGCGACGTGGAGCGTGATGCTGGTCCCCCACGTCGGGATGTACTCCGCCAGCCACGCCGTGAGGGTGTCGAAGGCGGTCGGACGGGGCAGAGCGGCCGAACCCTCGGCGGATACGGGGCCGGGCCACATCGAGGGATTTACGGGGCGGGTCATGCGGCACCTCCTCCCAGGGCCGGACCGGCCCCGGTGTCGTGGTTTCAGTCAACCCCGACAGCCGCCGCAGGCGCCCGTGCGGATGTCACATGTCTTGCTTGCATATAACTGAACGGCCTCCGTGAGAGCGCGTTCCAGCAAAAATCCGGCTGCCCGGCCCGCCGACTTTCTCTTTACAACCGCCCCGTCGTTTGGCACAAATGGCGTGTCCCCTGGAACGAGGAGCCGACCATGGCCAAGCGCCGCATCGAAGGCAAATTCACGCTCGGCATCGATTACGGAACCGAATCCGCCCGGGCACTTTTGGTCGACGTGGCCGACGGGCGCGAGGTCGCCACCGCCGTGTACCCTTACTCTAACGGCGTCATCAGCGACCGGCTGCCCGGCAAAGGCACGCAACTGCCCGCCCACGACTGGGCCCTTCAGGACCCGGAGGATTACCTGCGGGCCCTCGACGCCACCATCCCCGCCGTCCTCAAAGAAGCGGGCGTCCGGGGCAGCCAGGTCATCGGCATCGCGACCGACTTCACCGCCTGCACCATGATGCCGGCCAAGAAGGACGGCACGCCCCTGTGCACGCTCAAGGAATGCCGCGCCGAGCCGCACGCCTGGGTGAAACTCTGGAAACACCACGCGGCCCAGCCCGAGGCCGACCGCGTCAACGAGACCGCCCGGCGCATGAAGGAGCCGTGGCTCCAGCGGTACGGCGGCAGGATTTCGAGCGAGTGGTTCTTCCCGAAGGCCCTCCAGATCCTCGACGAGGCGCCGCACCTCTACAAGGTCGCCGACCGCCTCATCGAAGGGGCCGACTGGATCATCTGGCAACTGTGCGGCCGCGAGACGCGCAACCTCTGCACCGCCGGGTACAAGGCCATCTGGTCGAAGCGCGAGGGATTCCCTCGCCGCGAGTTCTTTGCCGCGCTCCATCCCGACTTCGCCGACGTGGTCGACGCGAAGATGCTCCGCGAGGTGATTCCGCTCGGGGCGCGGGCGGGCGGCCTCACGGCCAAGATGGCCGAGCGCCTGGATCTCGCACCCGGCATCGCCGTGGCCTCCGGCAACGTCGACGCCCACGTCGCCGTGCCCGCCTGCACCGTCACGGGGGCGGGCAAGATGGTCATGATCATGGGCACCAGCATCTGCCACATGGTCTGCGGCACCGCGGAGAAGAACGTGCCCGGCCAGTGCGGCGTGGTCGAAGACGGCATCCTGCCGGGCCTGTACGGGTTCGAGGCAGGCCAGTCGGCCGTCGGCGACATCTTCGCGTGGTTCGTGCGCACGTGCGTCCCGGCCGCCTACGAAGCCGAGGCCAGGAAACGCAAGAAGAGCATCCACGACCTCTTGGCCCAGAAGGCGGCCGCCTACCGGCCGGGCCAGACGGGCCTCTTGGCCCTGGACTGGTGGAACGGCAACCGCTCGGTCCTGGTCGACGCCAACCTGACGGGCCTCGCGCTCGGCATGCACCTCGGCACGAAACCCGAGGAGATGTACCGGGCCTTGCTCGAAGCGACGGCGTTCGGCACCTACAAGATCATCCGCACGTTCGAGCAGTACGGCGTGGCGGTCGACGAGATCTACTGCTGCGGCGGCCTGCCGGAACGCAATGACTTACTCATGCAGATTTATTCGGACGTGACGGGCCGCGAGTTCAAGATCGCCCGGAGTGCCCAGACCTGCGCCCTCGGCGGCGCTATGCACGCCGCCGTCGCCGCCGGCCGCGCCGCCGGCGGATACGACACGATCCAGCAAGCCGCTGCGCGCATGGCGGGAGTCCGCGACAAGACCTACAAGCCCAACGCCGAGGCCCACGCGGTCTACGACAGGATCTTCGCCGAGTACGACACGCTGCACGATTACTTCGGCCGCGGGGCCAACGACGTCATGAAACGTCTCAAGGCGCTCAAAGGGGTGGAATAACCCGCCCTCGCCGGGTATCATCACCTGCCATCCGAGGCCTGGCGCGGGGACTCCATGCAATACGACAGGGCATACTTCCAGGGCCGGCGGTCCTTCTTCTACAGCCTCGGCGGCTACCGCGACGTGGCTTCGTATTTCAACCGGTTGGCCCGCTGGTTCCTGCCTCATGCCGGCGAGGGCGCTCTCCTGGACCTGGGATGCGCTTACGGGTTCCTGCTCGCCCGGTTCAACAACGGGCGGGCGCTCTCCGGCTGCGACGTGTCGGCCTGGGCGATCTCGCAGGCGGCCGCCCGCCTGCCGAACGTGGACTTTGCCGTCCTCGCGGCCGACGGCCGGCTTCCTTACCCGAGCGGCCGGTTCAGCGCCGTGCTGTGCACCGACGTTCTGGAACACGTGGGGCGCGATGACCAGCAGGTGCTTCTCGACGAAGTCGCCCGGGTCCTGGCTCCCGGCGCCTCGCTGTGCATGACCACGCCAAATCTGAACCCCGTGCGCCGCTGGCTGTACTCCCGGGCGGACCGCCGGGAAGCCCACATCGGCATGCGCCACTTGGAGGAGTGGACGGGCCTGCTCGCCCAACATGGCCTGCGGGTCGTCCGCTCGTGGACGTACCTGCACGGCTTCCTGCCCGGCCGTTTCCGCACCCACTGGATGCCGGAATGCGCCCTGGTTGCCCGCAAAGATTCCTGACGGCCGTCACTTCGTCTCCGCCAGCCAGTGGCCTGCGAAACGCTGCCGCACGCTCCTGACTCTCGGGACCGACCTTCGGAAACGTGCTGCCGGGGCCAGGCCGCATGATGGCGTTCAGGCCCTGCCGCCCCACCGGGCAATAAGCCAAGTCGCATTGTGCGGACATGCCAGGTTCTTCCCACCGCCCCGCCCGGATGATACACTGTGGCAGGCAAACGGCGGCGTTCCGCGGGAGGCCAACTTGCTCGAGGAACTCAAAGCGGAGGTCTGCTGGGCCAACCGGCAGTTGCCGAAACTGGCCCTCGTGTCGTGGACCAGCGGGAACGTCTGCGGCCGCGACCCCGCCACGGGCCTCGTGGTGGTCAAACCCTCCGGCGTTCT
>Ga0315288_10006084_pt1 | contig 15284 bp, 13 predicted proteins | sample YL17G11_20_MG_FD_203454 | JGI IMG/M metagenome (GOLD analysis project Ga0315288, IMG submission 203454) | Sediment microbial communities from Yellowstone Lake, YNP, Wyoming, USA - YL17G11_20 | ecosystem: Environmental > Aquatic > Freshwater > Lake > Sediment | place: USA: Wyoming | collected...
GACGATTATTCATTATAGTTGTTAGAACAGAAGTGAGTTGATCTGATCTGCTACCAAGATAAACAGTACCAACATCTTGGAGAGTGGCTTTAATATTCATGACTCCGTGTTGCTTATAGCCTCCAGAGTCTACCAAGTCATATCCCCCGTGTAGCTTGATCAAGGGATGCCTAATAGACGATGGAGATTTGATGAATGCGTTAAGCTGCTCATCGCTCACGACTAGAGAGTAGTCGATACCGCGTGTTCTGCAAGCGATCTCGATAAGATTATCGAAGTTGGTTGTAAGAACTATGACGCCTTGTTTTAGTTGTTCTGCCAAAAAGAAATGATATGAATTGGGAATTGCACATTCGCCGTAGACCCGAAGTAGCTGGAGTTCAGGATCGATGGCCAACTTGATACATCCCATTATGGCCTCGAAGCGCAAGAAGTCTCCCTTGAAACGTTTGTTAGAGTTTGCGCTAAAGGTCCGACTCAGGATCGCTGCCCGTAATTTCGGATCATCGGTAATAGCGTCAGCCAGAGAGGAGATAAACGCAGAGGCGTCTGGGAGCGCAGAGGGTAACGGCGTAGATATGCCGGCCCCCACAAGATAGGCTATTTCGGAGGGAAGTTTGCCAAAAATATATTCCATTCTGCTACTCAGCCTCGAGTGCAGAAAGGAGCGCAAGAGTTGAATTAATTTCATTGATTTCGCCAAGGCGTTTGGAGATTTTTAAGGCTTCGCGAAGGTCCTGAATCGCCTCGGCTTTTTTACCCATTTGGCACATCACTGAAGCCCTCCCCAATAGTAGAAATTGTATCTCTCTTTCATTCTTCAACTCTCGGAACAATTTAAGACTCGTTTCAATGTCTTTGAGTCCTTGTTTCAATTGGCCGCTGAATATGAGAGCGTTACCGCGCAGGCCTTGGCATTTTGCGATCTCTGCCTTCATTGATAAGTCGCTGAAGCCAGTTAATGCCTCCTGAATATGCGGCAGGGCATTTGAGTATTTGCCTTGTCGAAAGTGGGCCTCAGCCCTGCTATAGCTTGCGGCGGAACTGAAGTATCTGCTAGTGTTCGAGTTGGGTAACTTCGAAACTACTTTATCGGTGGCATTGGCAAGATTTATCACGGTCTCATAGTTGCCATCCGTGAGGTGATGAATCATAAGGCGATTGTATGCAACAAGCGCGAGTAATGGATTTTGTGTCCTATGTAATGCTGCGTTTAGAAGGTTGATGCCTGATTCTGCGCCACCAGCTGCCAGTCCTATGAAACCCATGTAGAAGAAACAGGATGCTTCCAGTTCGTCGGCCCCCACATCAAGTATATCTCGAACTGACTCATTGAGCTTCTCTAAAGCCTTGGGCACGTTGACACTATCCACATACTTCATAGCATCGTCAAAATTTTTCAGGGCGGCTAATATTTTGTGCCTGAGGGAAGGATCGCGTTGAACCACGCTATCACACTGTTTTCGAATTTTATTTATATCAGGTTTAAAATTAAAATTCTGCGTTTCAAGGGTTGTCATACAAACCTCCCGCGAAGGGATTGTATTGCTTCGCTGTCTGTGCTTGAAGAACCTTATTTATAATGTGTACCTCTCTGATAAACAAAATATAACTTTGCTATTTACGAACATATGTCTGAGCATCGCATCTGCAGATGCCCGTATAGTAAACTAGCTCTCGTCTGTCGTAAATTGGGAGCGCTAGTTGCAACTAATATTACAGTATGATCCGTTGAGCCGCGAAGAAGCCATGCCATGTGCTACTGATTTCATCTCCTGCGACAAAAGGCTGGCTATGGCCCCACAATGACGCTCTTGCAGTTCAAATTCGCTAATGGAAGACTTCTTTTGGCATCAATCTTTGCGAGCCCTGGTCAAACTGTTAAAAGTGCCCCTCCGATTTGGGGAACAGAACCACTGTTTTGTAACTATTCATATCTAGCGACTCCAGTTCGGGAGGTCCAATGCTAGCCCGCATGCATTGAAGAAGATCTATCAAGCTTTCTGGGTTCGGGTTTTGCATGAAGGCATTTGTCTTCATCACGACTTCACTGTCTCCAAATACCCAAGACTCAATATGTGAGATAGTTAGTGGATCATAGTTCTTGCAGTTGCTTCTCACGAAACCACCAATATTCTCCAAGAGCTTTTTGTAGTTTCTCTGCTTTTCCAGCCAAAGTGCGTCGCGACGCGTCCTTGCAGCCTCCATGCCATGCTTCAACACAGCTAAGACGATGCTTCCTCCTAGCCCGATCGCTCCAGTTGCGATCTTGGCGGCAAGCTCGCCCACGATGCTTACCACAAAGAGGGCAACTACAACGATAATGACCACTAAAATGGCGAGGGCCCAATCTTCACTGCTCATGCCGCTTTTGAATTTTGCCAATGTTCTCCTCCTGTCCCTATTTCGCTGAATTCGATTTGCATTTCCATTGAAAGCGAACGGCAAATTCCATGATTCCAAACGGCGCATGGGGACACGGCCGCTCTGCTTTTAAGTATAGTAACCTAGCGCTTTGCTGTTGTCAATAGCTTAATTTGATTTGATTTTGACTTGGCTTACTATAAATAGCCGTTTCCGTTGGCGGGCAAGGCTGCAAGCAGGCAGTTTCGTGGTTCTCGGTAGGTGGTTTTGCCCGAATAAGTCTTTTGCGAGCAGAATGTCCCATGTTGAGACACGATCATTTGGACTTCACATTCGAGACCAACTGAAATTGGCAACTCTAATTAGGGTCGTTCTGGAAATGAATGGTTGAAAAAGAAGCGACAATTTATTTATAGTTTATGCAACTACTTAACAATTGATGTGTCTAAAAGAGCGAAAGAAAAGTAATTCTTGCACTATCGCGCACATTCCGGCAGAAGGATAGCGAAACCAGCTATTAACTGCGGGTGTATGGCAGAAATTTTTGCAGAAGGAGAATTGCAGTGCTTAAGCCTATCATGGACGGCGGAATCGTAATGATCCCGCTTTTTTTGTGTTCCATCGTCGCCCTTATTGTCGCAGTGGAGAGGTGGCTCTATCTGCGCAATGCAAGAGTTGACACCGAAAAACTGATGAGTAAGATACGGGCGGCGTTGGAGCGAGAGTCGCCGGAAGCGGCGCGGGGCATCTGCGATGCTACTCCCGGGGCGGTGGCGAAAGTTCTTGCGGCCGTACTGGCGCATTTTGACTTGCCCAAAGAAGACTTGCGGGAGATTGCCAGAGAGGTAGGGCTGGCGGAACAACCGGTGCTCGACGGTCATTTGCCGGTGCTGGCAACGATGATCACGGTTGCACCGCTGCTGGGTTTGCTGGGAACCATTTCAGGCCTTATCAAAGTCTTTCGTGTCCTCGCGGGTGGCGCGATTGGAGATGCCACGCAATTGTCGGAAGGTATTGCCGAAGCGCTGATTACGACTTTTGCCGGCCTGTGTATCGCCATACCGTTCCTGGTGATTTACAACTCACTTTCCGGCCGCGTGGAGTTTTTAACGCATGAAATCGAATTGCGTGTAACCGAACTGCTGAACCTGCAAACTAAATCGGGGGCGATCCTATGAGCACGGAATTTACTCTCCCGCGCCGGCGACGCCGCATCCGTCCGTATCTTGATCTGACCGCGATGATAGATACGGTCTTTAACCTGCTGATCTTTTTTGCAGTTACCATGACGTATGTTGGCGCGCGCAGCGCCATGCCTGTGCATTTGCCCAGTGCGCAGACCGCGCGCCCGGTCAATGAGCGCGTCGTGCTGACGCTGCTTCCCGGCCGGGCGACGCAAGTGAATGGTAACGAGACCATGTTGAATCAGCTTGGCGCGGCCATTAAGCAAGCCGCAAAAGGGAATCTGGATACCCAGGTGGTGGTGGTCGCCGATGAGAAAGTGTCTTATGCTCAATTGGTCGCCGTGCTGGATTCGGTGCGACTGGCGAAATTCAACCGAATTGCGCTTGCTGCCAATCCCAAAAAGGTAAATAAGGCGGCGGCAGATTTCACGCGGGCGGTTGAGTGAAAGCAATGGCAGTCCAGATACCCCGCATTCCTGTTGCTCCGATGCCGGCAAGCCGAAGGCTGGGTATTGCCACAGCTTTTTCCATCATGTTCCATCTGCTGGCCGTGGTGATAATTGGCTTGCTGGCAATGCGTTCACCTGAGGCGCGGGAAAGCCTTGAAAAACTTATACCGGTTGAATTAACCATGGCGGAGCCGCCCCAACAGCAGGTGGTGAGAGTTTCTCGGGCGAAGCAGCGGCAAATAACGGAATATGCGCCCGCTCCTGTCAAGCAGGCCGCCATTGCAAAAGTAATCAAGGAGCAACCTTCAAATGCCGGCGGCACGGAAAAGCGGGCGCTGTCCGCGCCGCGCATTCTGACGGCGAAAGAGCGCGTCGGCGAGCCTGCCGGCGAAACCGGCAAAGGAACTGCGGCGGGAGGTCCCGGAGGGAAGGTGGATTCCGATGAAGGCCCTAGCTATGGGCCGGCGGCGATTGGCGGGGGCGGGCCGCTGCCGATATACCCTAAAAATGCGTTGGATCAAAATCTTGAGGGGAGTGTTACGCTGACGATCAATGTCGGCGATGAGGGCACAATAACCTCGGTGGAGATAGCCAAATCATCCGGGCATAAGATATTGGACGACGCGGCCGTCCGGGCGATAAAAAAGGGATGGGCTTTTAAGCCGGGGATGACGAAGGGGAAGCCGGCGGCAGGGAAGTCCACGATAACTTTTGAATTTTCAGCAGGTGCGGTGAAATGAGAAAAGAAAAAAGCACGGTCGGGCAGTTGATTTTGCCCATCTTTTTGTGCCTGTATTTAATCGGTGCGGGACTATTGTCAGGCACGGCGGCAGAGGAAGCCGGCGCGCCGGCGATGACGACTATCGGCAACGAGTTTATACAAATCCGCGTAAATCCGGGGCCGAATGAGGCCGGGCGTTTTGCGATAGATACGACGGGCGGCGATCCCTCGCGAGCGGCGGACGATAAGCAGGTTTTAATTTATGGCAGTCGAGACCCGTGGACTTCCTATACCACGGTGCTGATTGACGGCCAGCCTTTCATTTTTGGCGGCCCCACCTCGCGCCGAGCGGGAAAAAAGGCGCAGGCAAGCGGGCTCAAACAACCGGTGCAGGTGTCCGAAAATGCCGTGATTTGCGCGGCGCGCGTCGGGGACATCGAGATAGAACAGGCGCTGGGATTTGCGCGCAATCCGACTACGCGGGTAAAGGATGCGGCGCGCATTTTATATAAGATTACCAATTGGGGCGATACCCCGCACTCGGTCGGTCTCAGGATAGTTTTGGATACCATGCTGGGCCAAAATGACGGCGCGCCGTTGCGCGTGGGAGCGCAGGCGATTTCCCGCGCCACGCGAATAGCTGAAAAGGACCTCCCCGATTATTGGCAGGCCTTTGACTCGCTGTCTCAGCCGGCGGTGATTGCGCAAGGCACATTACGCGGTATCGGATTGACGCCGCCGGACCGCCTGGAAATGGTGGATTGGGGAACGTTGGCGGATGCTCCGTGGGATTTTCCTTTCCCCGCAGGCGCGGACTTCACCCGGCAGGGCGAACAGGAGCAGGATACGGCGGTGGCGCTTTATTGGGAGCTGGCCGCGCTGAAGCCGGGGGAAGCGCGCACTTATGCCACGCTCTATGGTATTGGCGGAGTAACCTTGAGCCCGGCGCAGCTTTCTTTGGGACTGAGCGCGCCGGCGGAGATTGATTTTCAATATGGCGATACGAAGGCCTTTACGACGATTGCGTATTTGGAAAATAGCGGGGGATTCGAGTCCAGGCAGACGGCCTGCCAAATCGAACTCCCCAAAGGTTTGAAACTGGAAGAAGGCCAATCCAAAATTGATTTGGGCGCGTTGAAATCGGGCGAGACCAAGCAGTTGATCTGGAAGGTGATACCTACCGGCGAAGCGACCGGCGCTATCAAGCTGGCCGTGCTGGCTACCTCGGAAAATCTGGAGCCAAATCGGGTGGAGCGGGAAATTGCGATAAACAGCCCGCCGCAGCTTTCGCTGGAGATTACCGCGCCGGACCGGCTGGCGGTAACAAAAGATAATCGCTATTCCCCTAATCCCTTTAATGTGTCGGCAAAGGTTACCAATCTTGGCGCTCAAGCCGGCAAGAATTTGGTGGTTACGCTCGCGCTGCCGGAAGGATTGCGGATGGCCGATGAGTCCAGCGCCACGCAAGTGAGCGAAAGAATTGAACCGGGGGCAAGTAAGACTTTCGGCTGGGCGGTTCGCGCGCTGGGTTTGCCTTCAGGGAATCTCAAGATGGCCGTTAAGGCGACCGCGGCAGGAGCAAAGACCGCCGAAACAATTCATTCAGTCGTGGTGCCTGAGCTTGTTCCGGAAATGCGGGTCTATCCGGAAAATCAAACCGTGTCGGCCCTGACCGATGGGAAGCCTTCATTGCTGCCGATTGCGGTGAAATTGGCGCCGGCCAGGGAGTTTTTGGGCTGCCGGCTGACGCTCACCTATGATCCAAAATTGCTCGAACTGCTTTATATATCGAGGGGAGAGGCTTTTGTGGAGGCGGGCAGCCTGCTGTCTCCGTGGAGCACGGGAAAGAGCAGTGAGGGCCGCATAGAAAATATTGGCGGCGAGCGCGGCGGCGCGCCGCTATTGAATGTGCCGGAGAGCAATCTCTTTACGATTGTGTTTGTGGCGAAGGCGCCCGGCGAGACGAAGGTGGCGCTTGAGCAGAGCCAACTGTTTAGCGCGGGGCGCAAGGAGTTGGCGCATCGTGTGGTGGCAGGAAATATAAAAATCATGGATATGGAGGAGAGTAAATGAAGTATCGAAGTGTATTGATTTGTCTGGTGATGGTGGGTTTGGCAATGGTTTTGGGGGCGGGCGCGGCGCTGGCCGAGCCGCAAAAGCCGGCGGATGCAAAGGAATTGACGGAACGGGTGCAGGCGCTGGAGAAGGAAAATCTCGTTTTGCGGGAGGACCTGGGAAAGGCGCGCATTGATGCCAAGAGCGATCTGGCGGCCTCGGCGAAACGCCAGGCGGAGATCATTGACAAACTCAATGCGGACTTGGCGGACACCCAGGCGAAGATGGCGGCCGAGCGCGCCGCCCAGTCCAAACGCAATCGCAATCTCTGGATAGGGCTGGGCATAATCGCCATTGGGGTCATGGCGCGGTGATTTGATGGCATAGGGCGATCCTCGTGATCGCCCTATGGCTGGGGCGAATACAAGATTCGCCCCTACAACCGGCCGCAAATGATGGCCGGATTTCAATCACGGCCGGGACGGCCGTGCCACAACAATTGCCTTTCGGCGGTACCACGGAGGGCATGGAGGCGGCGGCCGGAGTCGAACCGGCGTGTAAAGGTTTTGCAGACCTCTGCCTTACCACTTGGCTACGCCGCCATTATGGCTGATAGCAAATGCTATTAGCTCAAGATAGCTGGAGCGGAAAACGGGCTTCGAACCCGCGACCTTCGGCTTGGGAAGCCGACGCTCTGCCAACTGAGCTATTTCCGCTTCCAATCCTCAGCCGGGGGAATTATACAATAGTTTGGGGGTCTTGCCAAGATGTAGTTCAGAGTTGAGAGTTCAGAGTTCAGAGTTACCGGTGGTCAGGGGCCGGTGGTAAGTAGGCAGGGGTCGGTGGCCAGTGGCCGGTGGTCAGAGGTCATGGGCCGGTTCTGGGCGGAACAGCGAATTCCTGGAACCAGACTTGGAAACTGTTGCAGGTATAATTCGAGGCGGATAAGCATAGAAGCTATTTCATGTTGAAAAGTTCTCCTTTTTGCTTGAAATTGGCTATGAAATGCGCTCTGCTCACGCTCAACTCCAATTCTGAAGCGTGAACTCTCAACTATTGAGCTTATTTTCAATCTAGAGAAGCGGCCACTGAAATCTGAGAACTGAGAACTGCTAACACTAAACTGTGGAGGATTGTCTTGCCAAGCCCAGGCCGATGTGCTATACTAACAGCATTACGCTGGGCCATGTAGTAGATGTGGTTTTTCTCGAAGAGTGGGATGTCTCCCACTCTTCGGTCTTGAGGGAGTTAAAAAAATGCATATTGACCTAGTTCAGGCCCTACGAGATATTGAAAAAGAGAAAGATATTCCCTTTGAGCAGCTTAGGGAGATTACCGAGACTGCGCTGATATCCGCCTATCGAAAGCATTATGGCGCCAGCGGCGAAATACATGTTGAGATAGACCTGGAGGATCATCGCGCAGCCGTTTACGCGCGCAAGCTGATCGTTGAAAAGGTCGAAAATCCTCATTCCGAGATGTCGCTCTTGGAAGCCAAGAAGCTGGATCCCTCGATTACGATCGGGGAAAGCATGGATATCGAGGTAACGCCGGAGGATTTCGGCCGCATTGCCGCCCAGACCGCCAAACAAGTGATGCTCCAACGGATTCGTGAGGCCGAGCGCGAGATTCTCTTCGAGGAATTCTCGGCGCGCGGCGGCGAGGTGCTTACCGGCACGGTACACCGCCGCGAGGGGCGCACTATTTTCATCAATCTGGGCAAAACGGAGGGGATCCTCCCCGCTTCCGAACAGATGACCCTGGACTCCTATCGGCCGGGAGAACGGCTGAAGCTTTATGTGCTGGAAGTCAAGCGGACTACGCGCACGCCCCGCATATTGCTCTCCCGTAGTCATCCCGGGCTGCTGCGAAGGCTTTTTGAGTTGGAAGTGCCCGAGATTCACGATGGCGTTGTGGAGATAAAGGCGATTGCGCGGGAGGCCGGGGCGCGTTCGAAGATTGCCGTCAGTTCCCGCCAGGAAAATGTTGACCCGGTTGGCGCGTGTGTGGGACACCGGGGCAATAGAGTGCAATCCGTGGTGGAGGAACTGCGGGGCGAGAAGATAGACATTGTCCGCTGGCATGATGAGCCAGGGCGGCTAGTGGCAGAATCGCTGAAACCGGCAGGAGTTGCCTATGTGGTGCTCGATGAAGCAAATCAGGCCGCGACGGCGGTCGTGCGCGATAGCCAACTGTCGCTGGCCATCGGCAAGGAGGGCCAGAATGTGCGCCTTGCCGTCCGCTTGACGGGCTGGAAGATTGATATTCGCAGCGACGCGCAGGTGAAACCGGAAACCGGCGAGGCGATACCGCCCGAAGCCGTAGTTATTGAGGGGCCGGCTCCTGCCGCCGCGGTTTCCGAAGCTACGGCAGTCTCCCAGGAGACGGAAAGCCCGGTAGTTCAAGCAGAGCCGGAGGAGATGCCATTGGTGGATAGCGCCGAGGAAGATAATAAGGCTGATTCCGAGGAAGCGTAGGGCAGGGAGCAATGATGCGCGGCCGGATTCCACAACGTTCATGTGTCGCTTGTCGCCGATCCCGGCCAAAGCAGGAGTTGTTGCGGGTGGTGCGCACTCCGGAGGGCGAGATAAAGGCCGATCCTGCCGGTAAGCTGGCGGGACGGGGCGCATATATCTGTCCTACACAGGAATGCCTGGAGGCGGCGCATAAGCAAAAAAAGCTGGAACGCGCGCTGGGCAAACACATTGAAGAAGCTTTGTTGGCAGAAATAGCCGCGGTGGTTGATAAATCCGGATTATTGTAGTTATAGTTGGGGGGACGCTGCTCGAACCGTGAATTATTCGAGCCAGGAGAGAATGCGTGGGAAAGATTCGTGTTTATGAACTCGCGAAGGAACTGAGCATAACCAGCGCCGCGCTGCGCGCGCATCTAAAAGAGATGGGAGTGGATACGGTTTCCGCCTCTTCCTCTCTTGACGATACCACCGCGGCGGCGGTGAGAGAATTGCTGACCCAACATATAGAGCAAACCCCTGAGGAGGAAGCGGAAGAAGACCAGGGATTGGAGACGGTGGGGCTGCTTCCTACGGCCACGGTGCGGGATTTTGCCCAGGCGCTCGACACAGATGTTGAGAATGTGCTGGATGAATTGGGCCGTTTAGGGCAGCCGCATGTTGCCAATCAGATTCTGTCCCTTGACCTTGCCAAACAAGTGGGGCGAGGTTGGGGTTTTAGAGTTATTCCCCAGGAGAAACCGGCGCCCCCGCCGGTAGCAGCGCCCCCGCCTCCGCCTGCGGCCAAAGCTCCGGGCAAAGAGAAAGGCAAAGAGAAAGCGAAGGAAAAAGAGAGCGAGGCCGCGCCTACTGCCGCTCCCCGCATAGTGGTTATTGAACGGGATCGGAAAGAGCGCGAAAGGGAAGAGGAAAGGATTGCCGAACGGCGGCTCAAACCGCCGCCTACAACCGCCCCCAAGTTAGAGGAACTGCTTGAGGAAGCTCCCCCAGCGGAGGAAGAGGAAATCGTTCCGATTGTACCGGTGGTGTGGAGGCCGCAGGTGCCGGACGATGCGCCGTCGCGGCCGCCGGTAGTAACGGTAATGGGGCATGTTGACCACGGCAAGACGACGCTGCTCGACCGCATTCGCAAGGCGAATGTAACCGCCTCGGAAGCCGGTGGAATCACCCAGCATATCGGCGCTTATCAGGTGGAAATGGCGGGGAGAAAAATCACCTTTATTGATACTCCCGGCCACGAAGCCTTTACCGCCATCCGCGCCCGCGGCGCCCAAGTAACGGACATCGCCATACTGGTGGTGGGCGCCGATGACGGGGTCAAACCGCAGACGCTGGAAGCGATTGACCACGCCCACGCCGCGGAAGTGCCCATCGTCGTGGCGATCAATAAAATAGACCGCCCGGATGCCAATGTAGAGCGAGTGCGCCAGCAGCTCTTGGGCGCTGGATTGGTCTCTGTAAGCTTGGGCGGGGATGTGGAAATGGTTCCGGTCTGCGCGACAGACGGCACAGGCGTGGAAACGTTGCTTGATACCGTGCTGGCCTTGGCCGACTTGAAAGAATTGAAGGCCGCCGTGGATCGCCCCGCGGCCGGCACAATTATAGAATCCTTCCTGGATCGCCGAAAAGGCCCCGTGGCAACCGTAGTAGTGCAGGAAGGAATTTTGAAGGTCAGCCAAGCCGTGGTGGCGGGCCTGGCCAGCGGTAAAATCAGGCAGATGACCGATGAGCACGGTATGCCGGTGCGCGAGGCGGGGCCATCCACTCCGGTGTCTATTTCCGGTATTACGCCTGTGCCCCAGGCGGGCAATGTCTTCCAGGTGGTTGAGAATGAAAAGCTTGCCCGGCAGATCGCCGAGCAGAGAAGGCTTTTGCAGCGCGAAGCCCAATTCAAAACCTCCACCCGCGCCTCCCTTTCCGACATTTACCGGCAGATACAATCCGGGGAAGCCAAGGAACTCAACATAATTCTTAAAGCGGACAGCCAGGGCTCGATAGATGCCATCGCGCAATCCCTGCTTTCCTTCCAGCATCCCGAAGTGAAACTGAATTTGCTGCACCGCGCGATCGGCGAAATTACGGAATCCGATGTCTTGCTGGCGGTGGCTTCAAACGGCATTGTTATCGGCTTTCAGGTTGGCGTGGATTCCCTGGCGCGGCGCAGTGTGGCGGATGAAAAGGTGGAAATCAGACTCTACCAGATAATTTATGATGTGATAGAAGATGTCCGTAAGGCCCTGGTGGGCTTGCTGCCCGTGCAAAAAGAGGAAGTCGTGCTGGGTGAAGCTGAAGTTAGAGCTCTTTTCCGCTCTTCCCGCATGGGCACGGTGGCGGGCTGTCTGGTGGTTTCCGGCAAAATGGTGGCCGGCGCGCAGGTGCGAATCCGGCGGGAAGGCAATGTAATCTTCACCGGTGTGTTGGATTCCCTGCGACATGTCAAAGAAGACGTGCATGAAGTTTCCTCGGGCACGGAATGCGGAATTGCCATCCGCTCTTACAGCGATTATCGCGCGGGCGATCAGATAGAGGCCTTTGAAATTCAAGAAATACGCCGCCAGGTGCTATAGCACTTTACATCTCTATCATATTAGAACCCTTTGAATGTCTGGTTCGCTCAACGCATTACGCAAATGATGCATATCGGCGCCGAAACTTTCGAGTTGGAGATAACCGACGGCATCACTTTGAAGGACAAGCGTCAAGTGATACGCAGCCTTCTGGACCGTGCCCGGGTGCGTTTTCGCGTTGCCGCCGCCGAGATTGACCAACTGGATTCGCCGCGCTGGGCCACCATCGCGGTGGTAACGGTAGCGAACGAACAGGTGCATGCCAACCAGGTGCTCGAAGCCGTCGCCCAACTCGTGGAATCCGAACCCAGAGTGATGGTGCTGGAACGCAAGGTGGAATTTATCTGATTATGCAAATGGCTCGCCCAAACCTTCCCTCCTGCGTCGAGCGGGAAAAAAAGCGAGATACAGGACCGGTAATTGAAAACTGAGAACTGGGAACTGAGCACTGTGAACTGCGAATGGCTAGGCTCTTTCAGAGCCGCCATGGCGGCCCGCCTATGGCGGGTTTAGCCACTGAGAACTGCGAACTGCCATGCTAACCCAACGACAACAGCGACTTAACAAACAATTTCGGGAAGAGATTAGCGATATTATCCTGCGGGAGATGAATGACCCTCGCCTCAGGATGGTAACCATAAGCGAGGTGCGGATAGATGCCGATCTGGCGCAGGCCATCGTTTTTATCTCCGTCAGTCCCCAAACCCCGCAGGAGGACCGGCGTCACCGCCTTGACAGTCTGAGCGTGCTTATTCGCGCCGCGGGATTCATCCGCTCCCAGTTGGGCAAGCGGCTTCACCTGCGGCGCATACCGGAACTCCATTTTAAGCTCGATGATTCGCAGGAAAGAGGAGACCGCATCCTCAATCTATTGGACCAAATCAACCAGGGACCTCAGCATGATGAATAGGGCGCGCAAATCGGCAAATATATCGCGGGAGCTGAAGCGCGCCGCCGACCTTATCTCCACGCATGATACACTTTGGATAGTGGCGCATCTGCGCCCCGACGGCGATGCCCTGGGTTCGCTGCTCGGGCTGGCGCTGGCCCTGGAAAAAATCGGCAAGCGCGTCGCCTGCCTTTGCGCCGATCCGGTGCCGGATAATTACCGCTTCCTTCCCGGCGCAGACCGCATAAGCTCTGCTATTCCCGACTGGCAGACGGAGCTGCTGGCGGCGGTGGATTGCGATGGTTTGAACCGCGCCGGCGCGCTCACCTCGGCGCTGGAAAAGATTCCCCATATTATTGATATTGACCATCATGCCACAGAACAAGCCTTCGGAGAAGTGCAGTGTGTGGACTCCGGCGCGGCGGCCACGGCAGCGATTGTCTATCGGCTGATTAAGCAGCTTTCAATTCCTCTCGATGCCGATATTGCCAACTGCCTGCTTTGCGGCCTGCTCACGGACACCGGCCGCTATTCATTTCCCAACACAAATGAAGAGGCTTTTGCGGTCTCCGGCATGCTCGTGGCCGCCGGCGCGCGGCCCCCGTATATTGCCGGCAATGTCTATGAGAATCGCTCTCCGACTTCACGCTTTTTGCTGGGAATTGCCCTCTCCAATTTGCAAATGGACGCAGCCGGCAGGATTGCCTGGGCGGTTCTCAGTGAAGAGGATTTTCGCAAAGCCGGCACGGGCGAAAGAGAAACCGAAGGCATTATTGATGAGATTCGCGGCGTGCGCGGCGTCAAGGTGGCGATCCTCTTTAGCGCGGATGGCGATGAAGCGCATATCAGCCTGCGCTCCAAAGGCAGCATTGACGTGGGTCGGATCGCGCTGCGCTTCGGCGGCGGCGGCCACCGCGAAGCCGCCGGCTGCAACCTCCCCGGCCCCATGAACCAAGCCGTTGAAACGATGCTTGGCGCAGTCCGCGAGGCGTTGGGGGGAAAATAAGTAACAATTCACACTAGATGAGAATGTTGTCATTCTGAGCCAATGATTCAGCGCAGTCTGAATCATGCCGCGAAGAATCTCTACCTGATTACTATCAGATTCTACTCACTATTTGCGAACTGTTACGAAAATAATTTTCTTATTGCAACAATACCTCAACTCCGCTATCATAACCAGCAATAGAGGATTACCAAATTGGGTGCAGCAATCGTGGATCCTATCAATAGCTTGATAATCAACCTTGTTGCCTATCTCATCGGGCGCGCGGCTCAGCATATTGGCGATACCGTAAATAAGCGCAATAAGAAATGGAAAATCGCGGAAAATGAATTCAAGGAGCTATTCAAAGAAGCCTATCGCCGCTTCTTCCAGGACGCGCCCCGTCTGGTCAAGAATGAAGAAGTAAAGCTCAAGCTGCAATCCCCGGAAATCGCCGACAATCTTCTACTTTACGCGCGCGGCGACCTCCCCGAAAATCAGGTTGGTTACGCCTTTCCTCCGCCCTTTGATCGCTTGCCGGTTATCCTTGATGAACTTCGTAAAGAAGGTCGCCCATTAAGTGAAAATTACATAATTAGCTCTCTTAAACGTTTGGAAATGAAAATCAGTAAAGTTGATGCAGGCGTGGGAAAAGTAATTGACGGCCAACAAGAACACAATAAGAAATTAGATGACTTGACTCAGGAAGTAGCACGGCTAAGGGAAGGACTTGTGAGAACCGATTATATGGATGGCATCATCACGAGACCCTGGGAATTGCATCCTTCCGGCAATCATCTGCTGGGCGTTCCAAGTGAGGATAAACCCTTTTTCGATGCAGTCGGCAAGCGCCTTCATGAGGCCGCTATACATTTGAAATCTGAATTAACAACCCCACAGTCAATTGAAAATCAATTATATGGGCTTGAATCAGAGATCAAGTCTAAACATATCGAATGGCTCAAAGACCCGCGTAGGCTCAAAAGCGAGCGTTCAGCCTCGGCCTGCCTGGCCTTCATCTATCTGCAGCTTGGAACCATTAAGTTCCAGAACAAGGATTTTCCCGCCGCGGTCAATCTATATGGGCAGGCCCATGACCATTCGGCCGCGGCATGTGACGCGGAACTTGCCGCTAGATCGCTCTATCAGAAGGGCGTCTCATTAGGTATAGCAAGAAGACATAGGGAGGCGGAGCAGGCATTTAGTGAATCTCTTGGCCTTAATGATACCCCACGCGCTCGCTTTAATTTTGCCTTGGCGCTTCACAAACAAGCTAGATTGCGAGAAGCAATTCCAGAGTATGAATCCGCCTTAAGATCTTTTCGTGATCCTGCCAAAGATGATGAAGCATCCCATTTGTCCGATTTAGCGACGACCCTGAACAACCTGGGGGCCGTGCTGAGCGATTTAGGGGAGCGTGCGGGGGCGCAGGCGGCTTTTGAGGAGGCCCTGGGGATTTATCGCAAGCTGGCGGAGGCGGAACCCGCCGCCTTCCTGCAATATGTGGCAATCACCCTCAACAACCTGGGGAACGTGCTGTGCGATTTGGGAGAGCGGGCGGGGGCGCGGGCGGCTTATGAGGAAGCGCTGGGGATCA
>Ga0315288_10006085_pt1 | contig 15282 bp, 7 predicted proteins | sample YL17G11_20_MG_FD_203454 | JGI IMG/M metagenome (GOLD analysis project Ga0315288, IMG submission 203454) | Sediment microbial communities from Yellowstone Lake, YNP, Wyoming, USA - YL17G11_20 | ecosystem: Environmental > Aquatic > Freshwater > Lake > Sediment | place: USA: Wyoming | collected...
TGCATTTTTTATTTAAATCTCTCTATATCGCCTGGAATACATTGGCGCCCGACGGAAATATGGTAATACACATTGACGACTTCAGTAAAGGCAGTGAAAAACATCGAATCATTGAACCCATGGTCTTATTTGTTTGTGGCTGGTGCTCAAGTGCGCGTTTTGACGGAGTGGTGGGTGCAAGCGGGTATAACAAAAAAAAGGATTACAAGTCGCCAATGTGGGTTTTTAAAAAAAAGTCGTCAGGACAAGATGACATTCGTTTTTGCAAAGAAATGATGAGAGAGAAATACCCGGCATTAAATGATTTAATCGCAAAAAATAAAGATTCATTTGTTGCATCTATTTCGGCAGCAGCATCAGCCGCAGACGAGCTTGACATCGTTCCCAATTTTGATGCAAAGGGTAAACTGTGCGTTATTCAAAATAACAAGTACAATATAAAAACGAAAAAAGGACTAACTCCGTTTTATATACATTTGGAACATGTTTTAAAGCGTGCAGGGTTTACTGTAAAGTTGCTTGAAAACGATTACATTTCAAACATTGAAAAAATTCAAGGTGAAAACCATGAAGCAGAAATGGACGGAGGAGGAAAGAAAAATAAAGAGGAACGTGCATTATTAATAAAAAAACGACTTGAAAAAGCGCGTTTAAAAATTGCACAGCCGGTTGAGCGAGATATCTTGGGCGCAGAATCACAGGAGGAATCAGAAGGTGAAGAAGGGGTACCTCGAATCTCATTTGCAGAAGCTGTTAAACAACAAAGAGAGAGAGAAGTAAAAGAACTCGAAGAAATAGATAAACAACTTGAAAGTTCCGGAAAAGAAGAATTAGAAAACTTAAGTCCAAGTACTGACGACACCCCTCAAACAAGTAAAAGCGAACACAGCGAACGGGGCGAAATCCAAGAAATAAAGGAAACAACTCCACCACAAATAGAAGTAGAAGAAATAAAGGAAACACGCGAAAAACCAAAAGTCGACCTTTTATTGAATTTTGAAGATTTGTTTATTGACAAGTCCGTACCGCGTTTTTTTTCAGGAATGAATATTGCAAATGCATACGCATTTTACAAAAAAATGCAGTCAAATGGGACCGTTATATACCCTCCACCAGAATTTAGCTATTATACAAATTCAAAAACTTATTCTGTTGACTTGCACGCGCCTGAAAATGAGGAATTTGTGTTGCCGCACAGTAAAACATTTTTATTTTCATACTCTGGCAACCCTAGCATCAATCAAATGCGGAAAGAAATGCTTGCATATTTCAAAATTGTGCAAGAAAAAACGGATTACATTGTTGTTAAAAACGGATTTTCAGCAGATATGACAGATGTCTATTTAGTCATGACGCAAAAGGCAGCCAGCGAAAAAGAATTGCCAAAAGAAATTGAAAAGGCATTTCCCCAAGATAAACTTTTTGTTATAAATGAAAATGTTACCAATTTAATAGACATTTACACCGATTTTATTCGCGAAAATAATGTTGACCTTGTTGTTATTGCTGAACCATATAATAAAATTGTATCAAATAGAAAAAATGAATACAGAATGTGGTACTTGGGTGGAAAATTTGTAGACTATTTCTGTTTTGGAATAGAGAGAGACGATAAAAATAAAATTAAAATTATTGATAACCTTGTATATAATTCTAAGAATGAAATCCATTTTCAATTAAAAAAACTCGCAGATAAATTGTACCAGGTGGTTTTAAAAAATATTCGAGTCATTCTAAATGATGACGAGTTTGTTCCAGTTGCGATGCGGTTTGACATGTCATATGCAACGGATGCAATATTTATTGACAAGTATGCCGTGGAAATAAATCAAAAAGGACAAAAAGGAAAGGTCCGTTTTTATTGTAATGAAGTTGAAAATATGGATGGTACTTTTTATACGAATATTTCTGTTTTAACCGAAGATGGTAAGAAAACATCTCTCGGGGAAAAATTTGAGAAGGATTTAATAAAACTTCTTACATCTAAAGCATTTTTAAAAATGTCATCGTCGAAGCAATTAAAAACTGCAGCACAGTTTAAAAAAATAGTTGACATTATTCGAAAATATACAATGAAATCCGTGAAGTCGGTGTGCAATGGAATAACATTGAAAAATGTGCAAATACAATTTGGCGAACAAAAGAAATCTGCGCCTGTTGTATCTGCGCCGCTACCCGTTCCAGAAGAAGATGAACCACCTGCAGAAGCGCCAATTGTTGAAGAAGAAGAAGAAGAAGAAAAAGAAAAAGAACAAGAAAAAGAAAAACAACAAGAACAAGAAAAAGAAAAACCCGCAAAGAAAATAAAAATTAAAATTTTAAAACCAAAACCGTTGGAAAAACAAAAAGAAAAAGAATCGGTTGCTAAGAAAGGTGAAAGCGATAAAGTTGACCCAGATACAGTTATTGGTTCGGTCGTGCTGAGAGAAAGAATGCGCCCTCCGCCAGAAAAAATTATAGCATCTCCTTATTTTATGAACAATCGTAAAATTTTCGTCGACTTTATTACCAAGTTTTTCGATACTAGGTATAAAGATGTAATTGGAAAAGAAGGCCAAATAACATGCAAACAAATAAGTAATGCAAAAACAGACAGCGCTGCAATGTCGCTGTTTCCGCATCAACAAATTGTAAAAGATTATTTGAATTTATACACTCCGTATCGCGGCTTGCTCTTATTTCACGGACTTGGAAGTGGAAAAACGTGCTCCTCAATTGCAATCGCAGAAGGAATAAAAACAGAAAAACAAATCATTATTATGACTCCGGCATCTCTCCAGGCAAACTATAGAAATGATCTTAAAAAATGCGGCGATGAATTTTACAAGAGAAATCAACATTGGGATTTTATTTCCATTAAAGATGCAAACATGAAAGATAAAGAAGAAAAAATTGCACAGTTGTCGAAAATATTAAATATTGATGTGACCATGATTAAAGAAAATGGCGGCGCTTGGATGATCAACGTGAGTAATTCGAAAAATAATTATCCCGATTTGACAACTGAAGAACAACAGCAACTGGAAGCACAACTAGATAAAATGATAGAAGCAAAATACAAATTTATAAATTACAACGGTCTCAATAAAAATAAAATTGCAGAACTCACAAGCAATGGGAAAGTAAACCCGTTTGACAACGCTGTGGTAATTATTGATGAAGCGCACAGAATTGTCAACTCAATAAGCAATCAACTAAAAAACATAAAGCCTACAAAGACGGATGAAAAAAAAGCAAAAACCCTTATTTCAATACAATTGTACAAGTATTTGCAAAATGCGGATAATTCAAAAATCATATTACTTACAGGAACGCCGATTATCAACTATCCAAACGAGTTGGCCGTTTTATTCAATATATTGCGCGGTTATATTAAAACATGGTCATTCAAATTGACAATTGATAAGGAACAAAAATTTGACGAGTCGTCAATTATTGAAATGTTGAAAAAATATAATGTGGCAAATTATGACTATGTCAAGTATACGCCGTCTTCTCAAACCGTTACTATAACGCGCAATCCATTTGGTTTTTCTCCTGTATTGAAAGGCAAGGCTAGCGGAAAGGCCGACGAATACGCCGGAGTTATCAAAAATGTCGCCGGAGATGAATCCAACGAACAATTCCTTCGAAAAATAATTCAAATGTTTCAAGCTGAACACATTAAAACAGAAGACCCCGTCATTACAAATTTTACCGCACTTCCAGATAAATTCGAAGATTTCAAGAATAAGTTTTTGAAAGTAAATCCAGACACATTTGAAATCATAGGTGTAAAAGAGTTGCCAATCTTCCAGCGCAGAATCCTAGGGTTAGCATCATATTTCAAAAGTGCGCAAGAACAGCTCATGCCGCGACTGCTGGCTATTAAACTTGAGACGGTTCCAATGAGTAATATGCAATATAACGAGTACGTTGATGTTAGAACTGAAGAAATAACAAAAACAAAACGGTCCCAAAAAAATAAAAACATGTATGAAGTTTCTTCCAATTCTTATCGTATTTTCTCTCGACTGTGTTGCAATTTTGTTTTTCCTCCAGCAGATGAAATCACAGGAAGACCTGCAAGACCTAAAAAAGAGAAATTAAATGAACAGAATGTGGATGCTTTTGTACTAACAGATGAAGGTGCCAGCGGTCGTAGAGAGGCGCAAACATTTGTTGAAGGTGCCGAAGAAGAAGCACCGGAATCGGAATCAGCAGCCGACGGCTCTTATAACGACAAAATACGCCAACTATTTGAATACTACGAAAAACATGGAGACGATTTGAAACCCCTCGATGAAGGAGGTCGTTTGAACGAATACAGTCCAAAGTTTTTGAGAATGCTTGAAAATATTACAAATCCGGATAATAAAGGACTTAATCTTATTTATAGTCAGTTTCGTTCTCTCGAAGGAATTGGAATGATGTCGCTCGTTTTGAATGCAAATGGGTTTGCGCAGTTCAAAATAAAAAAAGACAAAGATGGCGAAGGATGGTTTGTAGACATTGCACCAGAAGACCAGGAAAAACCCATGTATGCACTTTATACAGGAACAGAAGACACGGATGAAAAGGAAATTATTAGAAACATATTCAACAGCGATTTCGCATCTACACCGCAAAACATAAAAGGTTATCTGGAGAGAAGGAAAAAATCTAGTAAATTAGAAAATAAATACGGAGATATTATTAAAGTTTTTATGATTACGGCATCAGGCTCAGAGGGAATTAATTTGCGAAATGTGCGTTTTGTTCACGTAACTGAACCGTATTGGAATGCCGTGCGGGTTGAACAAGTTGTCGGGAGAGCGCGCCGCATTTGCAGTCACGAAGATTTGCCTGAAGATGAAAAAACAGTTCAGGTGTTTGAATATTTAACCGTCTTCTCTCCAGCTCAAAAAGATACTTTGAATAAAGAACTCAAGTCGACTGACAGTGGCAAGACAACAGACCAGTCGCTCTTTGATATTTCTAAGAAAAAGGAACAAATAAATAGAGAATTGTTGGATGCAGTAAAAAATACATCCGTTGACTGTAAAATACACAAAGGGACAAAGTGTTTTGAATTTTTGGGAACGCCGGATTCTACTTCATTTTCATATGTTCCAAATATTGAACTGGATGAAACAGAAAAAGAACTCGTCGCAAACGTTGCAGTGGAAGAGGAAGAGTTTAAGCTGCTTCCTGCAGCGTACAAGGGCGAAAATGGAGAAAGGTTGATTCGTTCGCTTAAAACAAACAAGGTTTATTATAAGGATGATACATTTGAAACTCTTTCTTTAAGCGGAAAACCATTTGACGTGAAAGAGCTCAACCAGTATGGTCGAATCGAACAAGTTGGAGAGAAAATGAAATTGTTTAAAAATTAATAAAGTTTATTTAATTAAATAAATATTTTTTATAAAAAATAAAAATTGATTTTTTTATGATATTATCTCAATACGGTAGACAAGAGACAATAGATAAGACAACTCAATACAATGGTCTGGACAATGTGGCAAGGGTGGCATGACGAAAATCAAATAAGGTTGCGTCTTGAAAGGGAACTCAAACAACTGACGACTCTATTCCACAGGGTTGTAAAAGAGCGCGACAGTCTCAAACAAGAACGCGATGAACTTGAAGAAGAAAATAAAAGATTGAGAAAGAGTTGACAATATACAAACAGATAATAAGGAACACAAATTTTGAATACTATGAATAAAACTATTTTTATTTTTTTTTGTTATTGATAACCATCATGGGCATCATGACATCATCTTAGTATATCAAAAAACAACAAACTGTTATAAGCATGTGCTGGCGAGCGCATGGCTTAGTGGGAAACCTTCCGTTCAAGAAACATCATCAATCATCAACCAATGAGAACATGGGTTCGAATCTCGTTAAGTTCCAAAAAAAAGGCTTTAAAACAAGAGCTTAAAAAAAAGAAGAAATATTAGGGGTAGTTCCAAAAAAAACCTCCTGTAGCTCAGCGGCAGAGCGTCTACAACACCGTCATCTACCAACAAGACTTGCAAAAGTCCGGATTTGAAGATGGTTATCGCCTTATAAGCGGAAGGTCACAGGATCGAAACCTGTCGGGAGGATTAATTCACACATCGCATCGGTGCATCAAGGCACTAGAGCAACTTTAACCGGCATGGCGCAGCGGTTAGCGCGCGGGGCTCATAACTCCGAGGTCACTCGATCGAAACGAGTTGCCGGTATTTATCATTCGCAGTTTCCAGAACTGCCACGCTGTCTACACAGCACATATTAACCGGTATGGTGTAATTCGGCAACACGTGGAGCTCACTAGCGGTTCCAAATTGCAAGATCAATGCTTGCTACCGGTACATCAAGGCACTAGAGCAACTTTAACCGGCATGGCGCAGCGGCAGCGCGCGCGGCTCATAACCGCGAGGACATACGATCGAAACGTATTGCCGGTATCCATTTCAATTTGCCTGCTTTACAGAAACAGGCCGTCAAGCTGGACGCTAAACGTAGCTGGCATTGGTATAACTCAGAGGAAGAGATGGACTGCCGGTCCAAAGTCGTGAGATCGAAACTCACTGTCAATGCTATTCAATTTACCAGCTTTACAGAAACTGGTGGTGATAACGAAACGACCACACATCATCACATCGCACCGGTGCATCAAGGCACTAGAGCAAAACATAACTGAATTGGTGTAACGGGCAACACATGGGTCATCTGCGTCCCAAGTTACAAGATCAACGCTTGTATTCAGTATACTTACCTTCAAATATAGTCAAGGGGTTAGAGGGGACATGATGCCCCCTTCATCACATCGCACCGGTGCATCAAGGCACTAGAGCAACCAACTTAGCACCTGTAGCTCAGCGGCAGAGCATTACATCGTTTGTCTTTAAACACGACTGAACAAGTCCGACTTGACGAATGGTTATCGCCTCATTAGTGAAAGGTCGTGGGATCGAAACCCACCAGGTGCAATTTATACTTTAGTTGCTTTAAAGAAACAACTCGTGATTGTCACATTATCACATGTATACCCCCCTTAGCTCATCGGAAGTAGCGCAGGGCTCATAACTCTGAGGTAACAGGATCAACACCTGTAGGGGGTATTCATTTTTATCGTTTAAAGTATTTTTAAGTTTATTGTGTAATAACGTATGATATATTAAAACATTTTTCATATATTATATATCTTACCAATATAAATATACGTTGATATATTTATATTAGTAGTGGAGTCAAACAGTCTGCCCATCATGATGCAAACTCAAAATCAAAATCAAACATTTTCTCAAGGAAAATTGACAAAATCAGAATGGAACAATATGGAAATTCCGGTTTCCTGTGATGAATTGTATATAATAAAGTTGATAAAAGATAGTTATCATGATGTTCAAAAAAAATATAATAAAAATGTTTCCATGATTGGAGTTTTAAAAACATCTTCTTATGAAGAAATGCACTTGCATTTATACAAAAAATATTTTGAAGAAAGTGTTAATGAAATGATTAAAAAATATAATTTATCAGCTGTATCCACATGTCATTCGGCGACGACGGCGGATACTAGTAAAAATATAAAACAAAGACAAGGGCAAGGGTCTATAAAAAAAATAGACGCAATTCGAATTGAAAATAATGAAGATGGAATAAATACAAAAACAGTTTATGAATTTACCATTTTAAGAATATGCAAATTATTACTTGATAAAAAGGCAGTTTGGAATAAATATAAACAAGAGAAACAAGATAAAAGCGAAAGCAACAGCAACAGCGACAGCAGCAACAATGACGACGATGACGACGATGACAATGGAAACGATATTGCAAGCTGCAGCTGGATGTCTTATTATTATGCACTAATGGTAAATTTGAAAAATAATATCGACCACGTAAACATTCGCGTAGTTGCATTTGTAAAACACTTACTTGAGCTGTGTGAAGATGACTTGGACGTGTTTCACTTTATAAAATATTCTGAATACTATCTTGAAAAAAATCACTTGTGCACTAAATATCAAGACGTTGGATTATACGAACACCAAAAACAAATATTCACATATTGCAAATTGCCAAATCCAAAGCTCATTTTATATATTGCACCAACAGGAACCGGAAAAACGCTCACACCAATCGGTCTGTCCGAAAAACACAAAATAATATTCGTCTGCGCAGCACGCCATGTTGGACTCGCCCTAGCCAAGTCGGCAATATCGATACAAAAGCGCATTGCATTCGCGTTTGGATGCAGAAGCGTTGATGATATACGACTGCATTACTTTGCCGTGAAGGAAGCGACAAGAGACTGGAAAACAGGCGGAATACGAAAAGTTGACAACAGCGTTGGAGATAATGTTGAAATCATCATTAGCGATATTCAATCCTATTTGCACGCAATGTTTTATATGAAGGCGTTCAATAAGGCAGAAGACATTATATTGTTTTGGGATGAACCGACAATTACGATGGACAATCAAACACACGAATATCATGAACTTATTCACAAAAATTGGAAACAGAATATTATCCCCAATGTAATTCTTTCATCTGCAACGCTTCCGCACGAAAGGGAGCTGCAAACGACTATTGCAGATTTCAAAACCCGGTTTGCAAATGGAGATGTTTTCAGCATTGTTAGTCATGACTGCTGTAAATCAATTCCAATTGTAAACAAGGGCGGCTGCGTTCAACTTCCGCACACACTCTTTGCCGAATACGCTGACGCGCTAACCAGCGTTGCTCACTGTGAAAAAAATAAAACATTACTTCGGTATTTTGGAATTAATAAAATATGCGAATTCATTTCATATGTTAATAAGAATGAACTATATTCTAATTCGCGATACAGCATTTCGAGATATTTTTCTTCTTTTGATGAAATTACATTAATTAGTATTAAAATTTATTATTTAATTCTTTTGAAAAATATAAAACAAGACTCTGCTGTTTGGAAACAAATATATGAACATTTTCATTCCGGAGAAGGTGCTGACAATCTGTATGAATCCACCGGATATGTAACCACATCAGATGCGCACACGCTTACTGACGGACCCACTATTTTCTTGACAAATGATGTTGAAAAAATAGCGAGTTTTTGCCTTCAAACTGCGCAAATACCGGCGCAGCTCATTGATGACATTATGGGCACAATCCAACATAATAATAAATTATGTGAACAAATTGAATGCGTCGAAAAACGTATTGAAGATTTGCTGAATGATGCAGAAAAAAAAACAGCTGGAGCGGCGGCGGGTGGAACAGACGGGGCCTCAAAAAAAACAGAAAAGAAATCAACCAAGTTTTTCGATAAAAAAATGGATGCTGGCGAAATTAGAGAACTTAATAATAAGTTGCAAGCGCTAAATGATCAAGTGAAGCGGGCGGCGCTCCATGATTTATTCGTGCCGAATCGACCCGCTCATTTGAAAAGATGGCACAACGATGCAAGTGCAGCTCAAAACACAAATAATAAACCGTGGTCATGCGACATTGAAGACACATATGTGGAAAAAATCATGTTGCTATCAGTTGAACCTCACTGGAAAATTTTGCTTTTAATGGGCATTGGCGCAATCACAGACCACAAAAATGCAAAATACAATGAAATTATAAAAGAGCTCGCACAAGACCAAAAGCTATTTTTAATTATTGCGTCGTCTGACTACATTTACGGAACAAATTACCAGTTTTGTCACGGATACATTAGCCGCGATTTACACGACATGACACAAGAAAAAACAATTCAGGCAATGGGGCGTGTCGGCAGAAACAGCATTCAGCAAGATTACACCATTCGTTTTCGAGACGACGACTTGATTAAAAAATTATTTTTACCTTCTACCAATAAACTCGAAGCAGATAACATGAACAAACTGTTTTCTTCTGCATGACGCGTTGTCATCACATCGTGCGTGTGCATAAATAATAAATGCAAACCTATATAAAGAGTTGGGCGCAATTAATATAGCATAGGAACACAAAAAAAGTACTCCCAATCCATACACAAAATGATGAGCTCTGCCAATTCCGAATCAAAACCATTGCTGGCTACTACTACTAAACCAGCTAAAAAAATTACAAAAGGTGATGTTGTTGCTAAATTCAAAGAATTGCATACAAAATATTTTGTTGGTAGAGGATACATGATTCACACTGTGAGTGATGTATTTTCAAAACAATTTTGCGAAATGCACGCTAATACCGGAGTTGAATGGAAGGTGGAATACAACCAATATGCAGAGACAAGTGTCCGTGTCGTAGAAATAAAAACCTTTGTTTTCGGAAAGCCTATTCTTGTGGCGCTGGAGCGCCCAATTAAACAAGTACATCGTTCAGAATTTGAATATCATTTTGGATTTGGTGGACACTGTAAGGGTTACAGTGACACTAGACTGATTGCACGTTTTCTAAGTATTTTTGATAAAGAATTAAACTATGAAGAACTTTTAAATCCCGCTCATGAAGAAAATGCAACACCCATTGATGAAACTTATGTAAAAAATGTTCTCAAGCTATTTATTATGGGAGGCTACATTAAATACTGGAAAGCGTATTACGAGTTCAGAGACTGGTTCATGGAAAATATGGATGAAAGCATTCATAAAGAGTTGTCGTTGACAATGTCTCGTTCCAATTTTGAGGAAGACTTTTCCACTGGTCCAGAAATCGACAGAATGACCAAGTCCATTTTTGAAGACTATGAAGTGCGCTTGAGTCATCCATTCTAGATTTTGAATTGATTTGTTTGGTGGATATATAAATAAAAAACAAATATAAAAATAAAAACACAAACGATGTAAATGCCAAATCGTGTAATAGATGTAATATTTGTGTGTGTTTGTATATCTTTTTTATTTTTGAAGATGCATTGCGTTTATCAAATACTTATGGCGTGAATTACATATTTTGTTTTTTAATATAATTGAATGCAATGCATAATTATATTAAAATAATTAAAATAAAATCATAACTGTAATGATTGTAACACGCACAAACAGTGTTTAATTGCTGTAAGCAAGACCACCCATACCGCTCATTACGCGGAGAACGTTGTAGTTGGTGGCATAGACACGAACTTTGGCAGTCTTGGTTCCCTCAACAGTGGCGTTGGAAAGAACAAGCTGAAGAGTTGCATTGTCAATGCGGGAGAAGTTGCAACTCCCGCTTGGCTGGTGCTCTTCCGGCCTCAACGCAAATGAATACACGTTGATACCGGTGTCGGGAGTGCGGGTGTGGTGCTGGAAGGGCTGAACGAGGTCAAAGTAAGTTCCTTCACGCTCAGAGAAGCGATCCTGACCGTTGAGCTGGAGTTTGGCAGTCACGACGGGGTTCTGACCCCAGCAATGCAGGGGAAGAGAAGTCTCGGACAGAACGAAAGTGCCAGCATCAGACACATCAGATCCAACGGTGGAGTTAAAGTTGGGTTGGTCATACGCGCCACCATGGTTGGGACTACTACCATTCCACCATACTCCAGAGTACTGGGACGAAAAGGTCTCACTGATAGCACCGGCATCGTAAAAGAGACCGGAAGCATCAATGTAGTTATCAATAGCTTGAGGACCTCCAAATGCGTGAACTGCGTTGGGAAGGGCATCAACTGCGTCAGTGTAGTTGAAGGGCTGAGCGCCGAGAAGACGGTAGAGAAGCTGGCTGCAGTCAAGAGATGAACAATAGTCAACGTTCTGATCTGGCTGAACGACCCAAATGAGTTCTTTCACGGGGTGATTGAAGTTGAGTTTGATCTTGTTGGAAGAAGAACCAACGGATTCATCACCAGTGAACTGCAGCTGTTCAATGAGGTACTCGTGGGGGTTCTGTGCCATGCGCCTGCGCTCATCAGTGTCCAAAAATACATAGTCAACATACAAGGACGCAGCAACAAGAGACTGATTGTAAGCGGCAGTAACGCGACCGCCGTTGCTGACGCAGTTGGCAGTGTTCAATGAACCAACAGCCCACAAACACTCATCAATGGGGCGAATATCAAGGTTGATCTTGACTTCGTGATACTGAAGAGCAATGAGAGGAAGGGCAAGACCGGGGTTGCGGCAATACCAAAACTGAAAGGGCACATAGAGAGTGGTTTCAGGGAGGGCATTACGGGGAGCGCAAACTTGACGAGGAGCAGTGCTCTGGCAAGGACCGTCAACATCATTGAATGAAGGATCGGTAATAAAGGTGAGTTCGGTGGTGTTTCCAACCATTCCAAAGTAACCGGGGGTCTGATCAACGGGCAGGGTGAGGTTATTCCAGATGTGCATCCAGTCACCGTATTGGCGGTCAATGCGCTGACCACCGATTTCAACTTCAACCTGAGAAATCAGTTGTTCACCAGGGAAATCAAGCCAACGGGCATAAACACCGGCGCCGGCATCGTTATTATTCCTCATGCTCTGGTTAATTTCAGGAAGAGTTACCTGAAGGTAAGTGCGGTATGCAAGATCGCCGTTACGGCTAATGGTGCAAGTCACGCGACGACCGAAATCAGCCTGTCCGTTGAAAGTCTGCTCAATAGATTCCATTGCAAAGTTGGTGTGACGTTTGTAAGATACTTTCCAGAAAGTAATCTGAGGGTTTCCCGTCAGATAGACATCCTGGGCGCCATAGGCTACAAGTTGCATTAATCCTCCTGCCATTTTATGTGTTATAATATTGCTAAAGAAAAAAATTTTACGTTTTTTATTAAATTAATTTAATTAATAGTTAAATTAATTTCAAAAATGAAAAAATGAAAAATGTGAAAATATTCCATTATTTTTTCATCCATCTAAAAACACCTAAACAAGTAAATCTATCAAAATATCAAAATGTAAAACTATCTAATAAAAATTCTTTCAAATAACCGGCTTCATATACACGCTTATCACCTTTATGTCTTTTTGAACAAAAATATTTATTGTCTCTTTTTTTTAATTTCCATTCATTTTCTAAAGCATTGTATATAAAATTCCTTAAACAATTGTCAGTTAATTTCATATTCAATTTATTTTCATTGTCGCTTGATTTTTCACCATTTTTATATTCTTCTTTGCTTGTTTGCTTGAAATTATTTAATTTTATTATTTTCATTTTCACATCTCGTCCTGTATTTTTCTTTAAAATGTATTCTTTTGCATTTTTATTTTTACTATAGTTGTGTATATTTTTTTTGATTGTCCAATTATTTTCTAAATATTTTATTAATATATTCATTTCATCATACAACATTGCACAACATTCGTATTTATTCACATTTGCATTTACAGTTATTGGTTCATAATTAATATCACTACAGTCATTGTCATGATATTTGTCTACCATCGTTTATTGTTATTATCTATTATCTATTAATTGTATAATCAACTAAATAATGTTGGTTGTATTAGTTATGATTAAATGAGAAAATCTTACTATATATTTGCCGATTTTAATAATAATCAATCAACATTTTTCTTCTAAATTTAAAATAGTAAAAATATTAGAAAAATAGAAAGAATGTATAGTATATATTATTTATATATATCATAAAATAGTATAGAATATATATATAAATTTCTTATTAAAGTTTTTAATAATATAATGTTATATATATTATTAAAACTTTTATTAAGTTACTTGTTCATTTTTATTTTTTCACATGCCGTCTTTCAAATATAAAACAAATAAAAAAATAATAGTGGATGATAAAAGTATTACCACACTAGATAACCGACATAGAGAAATGCAATTATATTTTTCAAATGTTGAAAATATTATTATTCCTAATCTTTTGACTGAAAAAAAAAACTTGCAAAAAATATTTCTTGATAACAGTAATGCCAGTGCTAATGCTGATAATCCCAGTACCAGTTCTAACCCCACTGCCAAAAATGGTAACATCAAAAATAAAATTCCAATTGAAAAACAACTTGAAATGCAAGACCGTATTTCTGAAATAAAAATCGAACTCCGGGCTCACCGAACCAATGTAAAACAATATTATTTAAATAATTCTAGGTATATTTTCGATTATTTTGAAAATAAAAAGGAAATTTCAACAGGAAATAATAAAACAAAGATTCTTAACTCTTTTTTTAAAATCGATGGTTCCACGGAACGTGTTAATGAGCTCACGTCAATGAACGACAATAATGTGAAAAAATTCTTATCAAATATTGACCAATCATTTATTAATGTAAATGATTTCGTATTTCAAACTGGAACTTGCCAGCACTGCAAAAGCGGCGAACTTATTCCGGTAGAACATGAAGGTATTCTCGTATGTAATAATTGTTCCAAGTATGTTGTCTATTTAATTGAAAATGAAAAACCGTCGTACAAGGAGCCGCCCAAAGAGGCGTGTTTTTATGCATACAAGCGCATTAATCATTTCAAAGAAATTATGGCGCAGTTTCAAGCGAAAGAAACCACGCAAATTCCGCCAGAAGTTATTGAGAATATTAAACTGCAAATTAAAAAGGAGAGAATAAGTCTCTCCAAGTTTACAAATTCAAAAGCAAAAGATATTCTAAAAAAACTCGGGTACAATAAATTTTATGAACACATTCCTTTCATAAAAGATAAACTTGGCATTAAACCGCCCACAATGACGCCCAATTTGGAAGAGCTGTTATGCAATCTCTTTATGGAAATCCAAGGACCTTATGCCAAGTGTTGCCCGGATGACCGCGTCAATTTTTTAAACTACTATTACACCATTTATAAACTGTGCGAGTTAATTGGACAAACGCAATTCCTTCCTTATTTTCCCTTGCTTAAAGACCGAGAGAAACAAATTGAGCAAGATGAAATATGGAAAAAAATATGCTTTGAACTCAACTGGGAGTTTATACCGACGCAATAATGCAAAATGCAATCGTTGCCTTGCCTAGACTAATTTCTGCGCGATTTATTTTTACGACGCGATTTATTTCTGCACGATTTATTTCTGCGCGATTTTTTTCTTCGTAAGGAATGCTGTTTGGAAAAATATTTTTTTTTACCTCCGCCTCTGTGATACATTAAACGCGCTTTCCATACTTCTTCTGCGTGTGTTAGTGGTTGTGGTTGTGGTTGTGGTTGTGGTTGTGGTTGTGGTTGTGGTTGTGGTTGTGGTAGGGTTGGTTGGCTGGCGGCTGGGGTGAAAAGTGCCCGAAATCGCCGGGCAAGTCTCTTGGCAAGTGTGGACTCTCCAGGAAGAAAGAGGGAAGTATCAGGTAGTGGTGGTAGTGATGGTCCTATAAATGGTCTTCTTTCATTCGTCAAATACCATACAAATATTTCATCTCTATCTTTATAACCTTTATATATTCTCTGTAATTCATCTGCTGTTTTTTCCGACCTTAAATATTC
>Ga0315288_10006089_pt1 | contig 15279 bp, 9 predicted proteins | sample YL17G11_20_MG_FD_203454 | JGI IMG/M metagenome (GOLD analysis project Ga0315288, IMG submission 203454) | Sediment microbial communities from Yellowstone Lake, YNP, Wyoming, USA - YL17G11_20 | ecosystem: Environmental > Aquatic > Freshwater > Lake > Sediment | place: USA: Wyoming | collected...
TGGAGCATTGCTATATGCTCGGACACATATTGCCGCTTGACGGCAGCGACGAGCGCTTCTGCGCGACGAAGGAAGCCCTCCGTTTGAAGTGATCCTAGCGAGCAGGGGAATCGCGCTACTCCGGCGAGTGGAGGAGGGCTTGCCCTACAGAACGACTAAGGAGAGTAGATGCCACGTCGCACTGATCTCAAGAAGGTCATGGTCATCGGCTCCGGCCCGATCGTCATCGGGCAGGCGGCCGAATTCGATTACGCCGGCACGCAGGCCTGCAAGGCCCTGCGCGAGGAAGGCATCGAGGTCGTCCTCATCAACTCCAACCCCGCCACGATCATGACCGATACCAACATGGCCGAGCGGGTCTACGTCGAGCCGCTCACGTTGGAGTTCGCCGCCCGCATCATCGAGCAGGAGCGGCCGCAAGGATTGCTCGGCACCCTCGGCGGGCAGACCGGCCTCAACCTCGCCACTCAGCTCGCCCGCGCTGGTGTGCTCGACAAGTACGGCGTCGACCTCCTCGGCACATCGCTCGAAGCGATCGAAAAAGCCGAGGACCGCAATCGCTTCCGCGAAACCATGCGCTCGATCGATGAGCCAGTCCCCGACAGCGCTATCATCCACACCATCGAGGAGGCGGTGGGCTTCGCCCGCACCATCGGCTACCCGGTGATCGTGCGCCCCGCCTACACGCTTGGCGGCACGGGCGGCGGCATTGCCTGGGACGAGAGCGAGGTGCGCGACATCTGCGACCGCGGCCTCAAGCTGAGCATGATTCACCAGGTCCTGCTGGAGCGTTGCGTCATCGGCTGGAAAGAGGTCGAGTACGAGGTGATGCGGGACGCAGCCGACACCTGCATCACCGTCTGCTCCATGGAGAACCTCGACCCGATGGGCATCCACACCGGCGACTCCATCGTCGTCGCGCCCACCCAGACGCTCGCCGATCAAGAGTACCAGATGCTGCGCACCGCCTCGCTCAAGATCATCCGCGCGCTCGGCATCGAGGGCGGGTGCAATGTCCAGTTCGCCCTCGACCCCGATAGCTTCGAGTACTACGTCATCGAGGTCAACCCGAGGGTGAGCCGCTCGAGCGCGCTCGCCTCGAAGGCCACCGGCTACCCGATTGCCCGCGTCGCCGCCAAGATCGCCGTCGGGCTGCGCCTCGACGAGATCCCGAACGCCGTCACCAAGAAGACGCTTGCCTGCTTCGAGCCGACCATCGACTACATCGTCGCGAAGATCCCCCGCTGGCCCTTCGACAAGTTCGCCTTCGCCGACCGCCGCGTCGGCACGCAGATGAAAGCGACCGGCGAAATCATGGCCATCGACCGCACCTTCGAGGCCGCCTTGCTCAAGGGCATCCGCTCGCTGGAGATCGGCTCCTACGGGCTGCGATCCAAGACCGTTTCGCAGTGGAGCGAGATGCAGATCGTCGAGTGCCTCCAGCACCCGACCGACGAGCGCCTCTTCGCCATCGCCGAGGCGTTCCGCCGCGGCATGATGGTGCAGGAGGTGCACAACCTCTCCCGCGTCGACCCCTGGTTCCTGAGGAAGATCCACCACATCGTCGAGATGGAGCAGGAGATCCGCGACGCCGGCGCCTACGGCCTGAGCGACGAGCTGCTCTCCCGCGCCAAGCGGTTCGGCTTCTCCGATCACGAGATCGCCGATATGCTGCGAACCTCAGAGGCGGAGCTGCGCGGCCGCCGCGCCGGCATGAAGCTCACCCCGACCTACAAAATGGTCGACACGTGCGCCGCTGAGTTCGAGGCGGTGACGCCCTACTACTACTCCACCTATGAGTCGGATTGCGAGGTCGAGGTGGGCAAGAAGCCCCGCGTCATCGTCATCGGCGCGGGGCCCATTCGCATCGGCCAGGGCATCGAGTTCGACTACTGCACCGTCCACGCGGTGTGGGCGCTCCACGAGGAGGGCTACCAGTCCATCATCGTCAACAACAACCCCGAGACGGTCTCCACCGACTTCGATACCTCCGACAAGCTCTACTTCGAGCCCATCACCGAGGAGGACACGCTCCACATCATCCGCCGCGAGCGGCCCATCGGCGTCGTCGTCCAGTTCGGCGGGCAGACGGCGATCAACCTCGCCGGCGTCTTCCACGAGAACGGAGTGAAGATACTCGGCACCGACTTCGACGGCATCGACATCGCCGAGGATCGCGATCGCTTCGAGCGCATGCTGCGGCACCTCGACATCCCCAAGCCCGCCGGCCGCGGCGTCACCTCCATCGAGGAAGCAGCCGAGACCGCCCGCGAGATCGGCTATCCGGTGCTCGTACGTCCCTCCTACGTCCTGGGCGGCCGGGCGATGGAGATCGTCTACTCCCAGGAGGATCTCCTCTCCTACATGCACCTGGCAACCGATGTCTCGCCCCGCCACCCGATCCTGGTCGACAAGTATGTGCTCGGCACCGAGCTTGAGGTCGACGCGATCTGCGATGGCGAGGAGGTGCTCATCCCCGGCATCATGGAGCACATCGAGCGTGCCGGCGTCCACTCCGGCGACTCGATGGCGGTCTGCCCGCCCGTGACCTTGAGTCAGCAGGTGCAGCAGACCGTCGTTGACTATGCGACCCGCCTCGCCCGCGCCCTCAAGGTGCGCGGCCTCATGAACATCCAGTTCGTGCTCGATGCGACCGGCGTCTACGTGCTGGAGGTCAATCCCCGGGCGAGCCGCACCGTTCCCTATCTCTCGAAGATCACCGGCATCCCGATGGTCAACGTTGCCACGAAGTGCATGCTCGGCCGCACGCTCAAGGAGCTCGGCTACACGCCCGGCCTCTTCCCCGCGCGGCCCTACTACGCGGTCAAAGCGCCCGTCTTCTCCTTCTCGAAGCTGACCGAGGTCGACATCAACCTCGGCCCGGAGATGAAGTCCACCGGCGAGATCATGGGTGTCGACGCCGACTACTCGAAAGCACTCTACAAGGCGATGGTCGCCGCGGGGATCGAGGTGCCCACGCAGGGCACGCTCATCGCCACCATCGCGGACCGGGACAAGCAGGAGGCCGGCGAGATCATCCGCGAGTTCGCCGAGCTGGGCTTCCGCATTCACGCCACCGCCGGAACTCAGCGCTACCTCCAGAGCATCGGCGTCCCCGCCACCACCGTGAGAAAGATCGGCGAAGGCAGCTCCAACATCATCGACCTGATCCGGTCCGGCGAGGTCCACCTCATCCTCAATACCCTCTCGCCCGAGAAGAACCCCGAGCGAGAGGGCGCTCGTATCCGCCGCGCGTCAGTGGAGCTTGGCATCCCCTGCCTCACCTCTCTCGACACCGCGCGAGCGCTTCTTCTTGCCCTGTCCAGCAGGCGGGAAGGGGAGGACCTCGCAGTCACCACCATCAACGACTACGCCCGCATGCCCGCTCTCTAGGGCGCAATCCGGGTACCGCAGGCTTTAGCCTGCAATCAAGTGGGCACCACAGGCTTTAGCCTGCAATCAAGTGGGTACCGCAGGCTTTAGCCTGCAATCAAGTGGGTACCGCAGGCTTTAGCCTGCAATCAAGTGGGTACCGCAGGCTTTAGCCTGCCACCATAACCCGGCAACGCAGGTCCGTCGCCCGCCCGCGCCGAACATGCCACACTATGACAGGCAACCTCCGCCTCACCTTCTTCGGAACCGCCGCCGGCTTCCCGACTCCCGTGCGGCCCAAGACGACCTCGATCGGGCTCTGGCGGAGGCGATCGCTCTACCTGTTCGATGCCGGCGATTCTATCGCCGCCGACTTCGCCCAGCGAGCCATCCCGCTCGACGCCTTGCGCGCGGTCTTCATCACCCACCTCCACGTTGACCACATCGGTGGCCTGCCGCTGCTCATCCAATACCTCCAGTTGAACGAGCGCACCGCACCTCTGCGCATCTACCTCCCCGATGCATCCCTCGAGGGGGTGAGCGATTACCTCCGCCTGCTCTACCTCTGGCCGATGGCGCAGTTCCCCCTCGAGCTTCGTCCGGTCAGCGGCGGGACCGCCTACGAGGACGACGGGCTGAAGGTCTCCGCCATCCACACCCACCATCTCGAGGGAGGCGAGCCGCAGCGGGCCAAGGCCGGCGAGCGAGCGGAGAGCCAGGCCTTCTCCTATCTCGTCGCCGTTGACGGCAAGACGATTTACTACTCGGGTGATCTCGCCGGCCCGGAGGAGGCCGCCAAGCAGGCAGACAGCGTCGACCTCGCGGTCGTGGAGCTTGCCCATTTCACCGCGGAGGAGCTCGGCGCGGCTCTCAGCGCCTCCAGCCTACCCCGCCTCGCGCTCACCCACATCAACGATGACTTCGAGCCATTCGAGGACCAGATACCGGACCTTGTCCGCTCGGCCGGATACGCGGGCGAGATACTGCTGATGAAGAACGGCGATGAGATCACCCTGTGACGTGGCATGCCTTGCTGTAGGGCGGGGATGTCTCCGCATCCCCGCCCGCCACTTACTGTTGGGCAGGAGCGGACTTGTGCTGCGAAGCCTTGGCGAAGCAGGAAGCTCCTGCCATCGGGCGGAGGCTCCCGCGCATGACCCCCGCTGACAAGCTCCGCTCCGGCACGAAAACCATCGCACGCGGACTGATAGGAGCGGTTTCACCCGCGCTGCTTCGCCGCCTCCAGCTCGCCCGCGCCCGGCGCATCTTCCTGCACGACCCGGCCCGCGGACCGCGCCGCCTGCTGCTCGAGCCGACGACCGGCTGCAACCACAAGTGCGTGATGTGCTGGGACCACAGCCCCCGTCTCGCACAGCCCACCGGCGCGCGCCACATGCCGTTCGATCGGGTGAGTTCGCTTCTGCGTGAAATGGCCGAGATCGGCGCCGAGGAGGTCTGGCTCGCCGGCCGGGGCGAGCCGCTCGTCCACCCCAGGGCGCCCGAGATCCTCCAGCTCATCGGATCGTTGGGCATGCGCAGCATCATCACCACCAATGCCGGTCGGCTGACCGACGAGCTCGCGGACAAGATCTGCGACTGGGGGCTGCAGCAGCTCAGCGTCTCCATCGACTCCGGCTCGCCCGAAACCTATCAGCAGGTCCACGGCGGGCCGCCCGCCGACCGCGCCCGCATCCTTGCCATTATCAGGCGCTTGGCGAAGAGAGCAGACTGCAAGCCGCGTCTCTTAGTAAGCATGGTCCTCTCCCAGCTCAACTTCCGCGAGCTTCCCGCCCTCGTCCGCGATGCGATCGATGCCGGCGCCACCGGCATCGTCGTCGGCGGGATGCGGCCGGTCCCGTTCGACTCCACCGATCTCGCACTCAGCGAAGACGATTGGGCTCGGGTGAGGGACGACCTCGCACAGGCGGCCGAGCTGGCGCGCAAGGCGGGCATCGACCTCGCCACCGACAACATCCGCGGCCCGGGCTCGGGCGAGGGCTCGGGGTCCGTGAACGAGGGCTCGGGGTCCGCGAACCCAGGCTCGGCATTCGTGAACCCCTCCTCACCGCCGGCAGGCAAGCGCGCCGCCGCTTGGCCCTACGCCGACATGGCCTGCTTCATCGGCCACCTGTTTACGGTGATCGATGTCGATGGCGTCGTGCACGGCTGTTGCACCTGCCAGAACAAACTCGGGTCGCTCGAGAAGTCGTCGTTCCGCGACATCTGGTGGTCGCGCCAGTACCACCTCTATCGCCGCGTGCTGCGGGAGATGCCCAGCACCGGCCTCACTTCACCGCGCTGCGAGTGCCGCCACGGCTGCGGGCACGTGCCGGAGAACGCTCAGCTCCAGCGCGAGTTCGGCTTCCGCTTCCCCGCTCACCTCCCGCCGAGCGAGTCCGCCACCCGCATCGAGGTCGCCGGCGCGCTCTGCCGTCATCTCGGCGTTGTGCTCCCGGCGAAGTCGCGAGACTTCGCCTTCGCCGATCTCCCTGCTCCGCGCGAATCCGACCGCCCTGCACCGGCCGATCGACTCCTCGACTACTCCACTCCTCGACTCCTCGAAGAGATTGAGGCGGCCTCTCGCCTGCGCCAGGTCGGCATCATGGCCGGCATCGGCTCGATGGACGGTGTGCAGCTCTTCGAGCCCCAGCGCATGGTCGCCCGTGAGGAGTTCGAGGAGATTCTGCTGCGCGCTCTCATCGCTTCACGCATCGACCGCGACAAAGCGCACGCGCTGATCGCGCAGTCCCGCACAGGGACCGGCCATCCGGCCGAGCCGCTGCGAAAGCCGGACCTGGAGGCATGGCTGGCGCGGCTGGCCGCCTCCCTGCCGCGCGGGTGATCGGCGATGCCCGAGCCCATTCCCCCCGGTCCGTGGCGTGCCCGGCTGAAGCGAGTGCCCGGCCTCGCTCCCGCGGTTCGTTGGGCGCGGGCGGAGTGGCAACGATTCCTCGGCGCCGCCGTTGACGTCCGCTGGCGCGCCAAGCTCGCGGTCTGGCCCCGCGCCCAGAGAACCGGCAGAGTCGCGCAAGTGTGGGGAGATGATGCCGCCACGCGATTCAGCCGCCTGCCCCGGGGCTGGACCGATTCCGATCCGATTATGTGGGCCCATGTCTTTCCTCTCTTCGGCGGGATCGACTGGTACGAGTACATCCGCCAGCGCTTCTGCCCGGAGCCGCGCGCCGCTGGGCTCAGCCTTTGCTGCGGGGCCGGCTACGTCGAGCGCGACTTTCTGAGGCGCGGCATTCTCGCCGCCTGCGAAGGGATTGACATCTCTCCATCGGCGATCGAGCTGGCGCGCCGCGAGGCCGAGGCGGCCGGCCTCTCCGAACGCCTGACCTACCGTGTGGCCGACCTCGAGCGCGCCTCCCTCGACTCCGGCCGCTACGACGTCGTCATCGGCTGGATGGCGCTCCACCACCTTCGTCGTCTGGAACACGTCTTCCGCGAGGTGCGAAAGGCGCTGCGGCCCGGTGGCATCTTCGTCGTCAACGAATACGTCGGTCCATCGCGCTTCCAGTTCCCGCGGCGCCAGGTCGCCCGCATCGACGAGCTGCTCTCGGAGCTGCCCGTCGAACTCAGGCGCACGCCCGACGGGTCGGTCAAGGAACGGTATCAGGCGCCCCGCCTCCAAGAGGTCGTCGGCCACGACCCCTCCGAGGCGGTCCGTTCCCACCGCCTCCTGCCCCTGCTCAGGAAACACTTCGTCCTGGCCGAGTGCATCGGCTATGGCGGGACCTTCCTCAACGGTCTCCTACAGGGCATCGTTCACAACTTCGACCCGCAGAACGAGGAGCATCGGCATGCCCTCGAGCGCCTCTACGCCGCCGAGCGAGATGCCATCGACAGTGGCGAGTTCCCGAGTGACTACGCGTTTGTGATCGCCCAGCGGCCCCAACAGCGATGAACCAGCGCATCATCCTCCACGTCGACATGGACGCGTTCTACGCCGCCCCCGATCAGGCGCAGCCTGCTCATTCTTGTAGCGCAGGTTCCCAAACCTGCGGAGGCGCCACGTAGGGCGGGCACACCTTTGCCCGCCCAGCAGGCACAGCCTGCTGCAGATCCCTGCCTTACGCCGCCTTCCCCACCGGGATAATATAGATCGGCGTCTGATCCGCCGGCAGTTCCAGTACATCCGAGACGGCCGGGTCCCGAAACGCGCCCGCGGTCACCGAACCCAGTCCCAGCGCCACCCCCTGGAGCACGATGTTCTCCGCCACGTGCCCAGCCTCCATGAACACATACTGCCGGGCTCTTTCGCCGTACTTCTCCTCGGTGCGGGCGAACACACCGGTGATGACGATATCCAGCGGCGCCTGCGCGACCGAGGTCTGCCCCAGGGCCGCGTTCGACAGATCCTCCCGCCGATCTTTGTCGCCGAGCTGGATGAGCTTATGCCCCTGCGGAACGTAGTGGAACACGCCGTCCTTGCTGAGCAGGTACAGCTCCAGCGGGTACTTCGCCCCGGCCGACGGCGCCGCACGGCGGCCGGAGGCAGGCTCGGTGATTCCCTGTCCCGCCCACAGAAGTTGCGAGATCTGCGCAAGACTCAGCGGCTCCGGCTTGAACTCCCGAACTGACCGCCGCTTCGATATCGCCTCGGCCAAGCTCATTCCGCCCGAGGTCACCGGTGGCGGCAGCGCGATCTCCTTGCCCGGCGGCTCCGCCTGCGCACCGCCCGGCGCACCCATCTGCCCGCACCCGAACGTCACCACGAGCATGACACCCGCGATCATCACCATGATGCTCACAATCAGTCTTGCTTTCATCACAGTCTCCTTCCGCCCAGCCCACGTCTCACCGCGCGCATGGTTCCGGCAGCGACTCCATTCCTCCTGCGCTCGCTGCCTGACGGCCATTCTCTTCGGCAGTGCCCCCTGCGCGCGGTTCGTCCCTCCTGTCCGACTCGTCCCTCCTGTCCTCCCGGTCCGCCTCCGGCTGGCCCCCGGCCGTTCCCCTGCCTCTTCGCCTCTTCTACTCTTCGACTCCTCGACTCGTCGCCGTTCCCCCCTATGGACTGCGGCGCGTAAGCGCCGCTTTGCCCGCGCCCGGAGGGCGCAACGGCTGTCGCCGCCCTATGAGGGGACGGACTGGGTGTGACTTCTTGGTGTCGGCGATCTCGACCCTGCCTCCTCCGCTGCTGGAACCGCACCCCCCTTCCCTCCTGACGGCCGGCGGGCAAGCCCCCTCGAACGGCTGCGGAGAGGGGGCGCCGAACCAATAGGAGGCAATCAGGACAGACGCGGGGTGAGGTTCCCAGGACTCCGAAGCTCTGCCTTGCCAAAGGAACGGGTCGCCCACTATAATGCCAGCGAGAGCCCGCCTGAGGCGGGCTCTCGTATCACAAGGACCGGGATGTGGTAAACACCGTCACGCGAGCCGCCTATGGGCGGCTCGCGCACTGCGCGGATTCAGAAGCGATAAACGGCACTACATGAAACGACAGACCATCCTCGCCGGGGCGGGGATCATGTCGGCCGCCGCCTTCCTCAGCAGAATCCTGGGCTGGGTGCGCGACCACCAGATCGGGCATTACTGGGGCAGCACCCCGCACACAGAGGCCTACTGGGCCGCCTTCATGGTGCCCGACCTGCTCTACTACCTGCTCGCCGGCGGAGCGCTCGGTGCGGCGATCATCCCCACCTTCTCCGCCTACCTCCGCAGGAATGAGGAAGAGCAGAGCTGGCGCGCCGCCAACACGCTGGTGACATTGCTCGGCTTGCTGGCGTTGGCGGGCATTGGGCTCATCATCGCGTTTGCCCCGGGCCTGGTGACCCTGGCGGCAGCCGGTTTCAGGCAGGATGTGGGGAAGGCGAGCGAGTCCGCCATGTACGTCCGCATCCTTGCCCCAATGGTGTTCTTCACCGTGCTCAGCGCGCTGTTCACCGGCATCCTCCAGGCCCACCGGCACTTCACCGCCCCGGCCTTCGCCTGGCTCGTCTATAACGTCGGCATCATCGCCGGGGCGGTCATCGGGGGGCAGTGGTTCAACGCGCATGGCGACGTGGGCGGCCTGCGGGTGCTGGCAACGGGGGTCGTGGCAGGCGCCGCCTTACTGGTGCTCGTGCAGCTCCCGGCGATGTACGCCGCGGGGTTCCGCTATCGCCCCAGCCTCGACCTCTCCGATCCGGGGGTCCGCGAGGTGCTGCGCTTGTTCGTGCCATACATGGCGGGGTTAGCGTTCACCCAGATCTGCCTGCTGTGGCTGCCGAGCTTCTTCGGATCCTACTTCCCAAACGGAATCACCAGCCTGCGGTATGCGAACCGGCTCGTCGTGCTGCCGCTGGGGCTGTTCGGCATCGCCATCTCCACTGCCGCCTTCCCGACCATGGCGGAGCGCATCGACGCCGGGGAGGTCGACGCATTCAGGAAGCTGTTCTCCGGCTCGCTGCGCGCCGTGTTCGTTCTCTCCGTGCCGTCGGCGGCCGCGCTGGTCGTCCTCGCCGGGCCGATACTCCGGGTCCTCTGGCGGACCGGCCGCTTCGACGAGGCCGCAGTCACCGCGGCGACCTTCTGCCTCGTCTACTACGCGGCGGCGCTGATCGGGCTGTCCGGGCTGCAGATCGTCAACCGAGCTTTCTACTCACTCAAAGATACCGTCACTCCGCCCCTCGTAGGTGTCAGCTACACGATGCTGATTGTGCTCCTCGCGTTCGCCTGGAAGAGCACCGGGCTCCAGTACGCGTCGATCGCGCTCGCCACCTCTGTCGGCGTCACCGCCGGCATGATCGTGATGTTCGAGCTGCTCCGCCGCCGAATCGGGCGCATCGACGGTCGGGCCATCGCGCTCTCGTTTCTCCGAGTGGTGGCTGCCTCCGCGGTGCTGGCGGCGGTTTCCCTCCTCGTCTCGCGCTGGCTCTCCGGCGCGCTGGGAGTTCCTGCAACACACTTCGTCAGCACCGCCCCGCGGATCTTCGGGACCCCGGAGGGCGCTGCGCGCGCCTACTCGACGCTTCGGGTGGCCATCCAGGTACTAGCCAGCCTCGCCGCCGGTGGGGTATCATATCTGGTGGCCCTGCAGTTGCTCGGCGCGCCGGAGCTGGCCACCCTTCGCGACGCCATTCGCAGCCGAGGCGCACGCGAACGGCATTTCCCCGCCGATGAACGCCGATGAAGAGTGATGAACGACGAACAGAACTCGATGCTCTCACCGAACGCATCATCGGCGCCGCGTACGAAGTCAGCAATACATTGGGCTGCGGTTTCCTGGAGAGGGCTTACGAGAACGCGCTCGCGGTTGAACTGCGGCGCAACAGCATTCGAGTTGAGCAGCAGAAGCCGATTCAGGTGCGCTACAAGGGCGAGCTAGTTGGAGAAGGCATACTCGATCTGCTTGTGGACGGGGTCGTGATCGTGGAAGTGAAAGCAATCGATGAACTGGATGAAGCGCATACCGCCCAGTGCCTCAACTACCTGAAGGCCACCGGGCTTCAGGTCTGCCTACTGCTCAACTTCGGCAGACCCCATGTCCAGGTCCGGCGCTTCGTCCGGGACTTCTGAGCTAACGTGATCGGGCCTCTGTCGTTCCTATCTCTTTCATCCGCGTTCATCGGCGGAGGGCTTCTTTCAGCATGAGCAGAACACCCGACCAGCAACGAATACGCAACTTCTGCATCATCGCGCATATCGACCACGGCAAGTCCACCCTCGCCGATCGAATGCTTCAGCTCACCCACACCGTGGATGACCGGAAGATGCGCGAGCAGGTCCTCGACTCCATGGACCTGGAGCGCGAGCGCGGCATCACCATCAAGGCCAGCGCCATCCGCCTTGTCTACCGGGCGCGAGACGGCCAAGAGTATCTGCTCAATCTGATCGACACCCCGGGGCATGTGGACTTCACCTACGAGGTCTCCCGAAGCCTGGCAGCAGCCGAGGGCGCGCTTCTCGTCATCGACGCCGCACAAGGCGTCGAGGCACAGACCGTCGCCAACGTCCACCTCGCCCTCGACCAGGGCCTTGAGATCATCCCGGTCATCAACAAGATCGACCTCCCCAACGCCTCTCCCGAGCGAACCAAGATCGAGCTGGAGGAGATCATCGGCATCCACGGCGACGAGGCGATCCTCACCAGTGCCAAGCTGGGCACTGGCGTTGAGGATGTCCTGGAGGCGGTCATCGAGCGCATCCCGCCCCCGGCCGGCGATCCCGAGGCCCCGCTTCAGGCGCTCATCTTCGATTCCCACTTCGACCCCCACCGCGGCATCGTCTGCTATGTCCGGGTGCGCAACGGCCGCCTCCGGCCGGGGATGGAGATGCAGGTCATGTCCACCGGCCACACCTTCACCGTCCAGGAGGTGGGAGTCTTCCGCCTCGAGCTGGAGGCGGTGGAGGAGCTGGGGGCAGGGAGCGTGGGCTACGTCATCGGCGGCATCAAGGAGATCGGCGAGGCGCCGGTAGGTGACACCCTCACAGGCGCCGATCATCCTGCCGCCAATCCCTTGCCCGGCTACCGCAAGGCGAAGCCGGTCGTGTTCTGCGGCATCTACCCCACCGACAACAACGACTACCCCCTGGTCCGGACTGCGCTCGAGAAGCTGAGGCTGAACGACGCGGCCCTTTCCTTCGAGCCGGAGATGTCGGCCGCCCTGGGCTTCGGGTTCCGCTGCGGCTTCCTCGGCCTGCTCCACATGGACATCGTGCAGGAGCGCCTCGAGCGCGAATACGACCTCGACCTCATCGCCACCGCCCCGAGCGTCGTCTACCGCGTCCATACCACCGCCGGCGAGACGATGGATGTTGACAGCCCCGCCAAGCTCCCTTCCATCGACAAGATCGCCTCCATCGAGGAGCCCTACATTCGCGCCACCGTCATGACCCCGACTGCCTATGTCGGCCCCTGCATCGAACTCTGCCAGGAACGCCGCGGGGAGTACGAGTCACAGGAGCACTCGGCCACCACCGACCGCGTCATCATCACCTACCTCCTCCCGCTCGCCGAGATTCTGCTCGACTTCTTCGATCAGCTCAAGTCCCGCAGCCGCGGCTACGCCTCGCTCGATTACGAGATCGTCGCCTACCGCCAATCCGACCTTGTCAAGCTCGACGTGATGATCAACGGCGATCCCGTCGACGCGCTCTCTGTGCTGACCTGGCGCGGCCGGGCGCAGCAGCGCGGCCGGATACTGGTCGAGCGCCTGCGCAAGGCGCTCCAGCGACAGCAGTTCGAGATTCGCATCCAGGCCGCCATCGGCGCCCGCATCATCGCCTCCGAGCGCATCGCCCCCGTCCGCAAGAACGTCATCGCCAAGTGCTACGGCGGCGACATCACCCGCAAGCGCAAGCTGCTCGAAAAGCAGAAGGAAGGCAAGAAGCGCATGCGCCAGATCGGAAAGGTCAACGTCCCCCAGGAAGCCTTCCTCACCGTCCTCAAGATCGCCGAATAGGGCCGCACTGTAGGGCAGACATGTCTTCGCATCAACTGGGTACCGCAGGCTTTAGCCTGCCCACAGCACACCCGGGTAGCGCAGGCTTTAGCCTGCCCACAGCACACCCGGGTAGCGCAGGCTTCAGCCTGCCCGCAGAACGCCCGGGTAGCGCAGGCTTCAGCCTGCACCGGCCACGCGGGGCGGTGGCCCGTCGGCCTGTGGGAGCCCCGTCCTCGGGGCGACCCGGCTCGGCAGGAGCTTGCCTCCTGCCCGTATGCGGAGTTCGTTCGTTGCTTCGGTAGCTCGCTGCCGAAGCCAGTGTGACCGTTGCCGTTCTCATCCTGTTCATCGACGCTTGCCCGCCTCTGGCGGGTTCATCGGCGGAGAAATGTCGTATGATTGGCCTCTACCTCCATATCCCCTACTGCCTCCGCAAGTGCGCCTACTGCGACTTCGCCTCCCTCCCGCTCGACGAAGCCGGCGGCCTCGCCGCCGCCCGCCGCTACCTGGACGCGCTCGCCATCGAACTCGACCGCCGCGCCTTCTCCGACGAGTTCTCCCCGTTGCTTCGGCAGCTAGCTACCGAAGCAACCTACGTCGACACCGTCTACATCGGCGGCGGCACGCCAACCATCCTGCCGCCGGACTGGCTCGCCAGCCTGTTTGATCGCATACGAATGCGCTTCACAGTCCGGCCCGATGCGGAGCTGACCGTCGAGGCCAACCCTGGCACGGTGGATGAAGCGAAGATCAGCGCACTGCTCGCTGCCGGCGTCAACCGCATCAGCCTCGGCGTGCAATCGTTCTCCGACCCGGTCCTTCAGACCCTCGGTCGCATTCACACCGCCGCCGAGGCCCACGATGCCATCGCCGCCGCCCGTGCCGCGGGCTGCTCAAACCTCAGCCTCGACCTCATGTACGGCATCCCGAACCAGTCGCTGGCCGACTGGCGGACCACCCTCGAAGCCGTCGTGAAGGCCGGACCAGACCACATCTCCGCCTACGCGCTCTCCGTCGAGCCGGGCACGCGGCTCTGCGACGTCATAGCCGCGCACGAGCTGCCGCCCCCGGACGAGGACCTCGCCGCCGATATGTACCTGCTCGCCCAGGACCTGCTCGGCGACGCCGGGTACGACCACTACGAGATCTCCAACTTCGCCCGGCCCGGCATGCAGTGTCGCCATAACAGGAGGTACTGGGCCTGCGACGAATACCTCGGGCTAGGGGCCGCCTCCCACACATTCCGCGGGGGTGTGCGCTGGAACAATCTGCCCGATCCGGCAGTCTATACTCGGTGGATCGAGCAGGGGCGGCTCCCGGTGGCGCGGGCCGAAGCATTGTCGGCTCGGGAGTCGGCAGGTGAGATGCTGATCCTCGGGCTTCGCCGCGCCGAGGGTGTTCGCGAGAAAGATGTGCTTCGGCGCTGCGGCATCTCGCCCAGCGAGGTGTTTCGAGATGAGATCGGCCGGCTGTGTGAGGACAGGCTGCTGATCGTCGACCGCGGACGGCTTCGCATTCCTCGCGAGGCCTGGTTGGTGTCGAACGAGGTGCTGTCAGCCTTCGTCGCCTAGAGAGGGGACTGGCTACGCGGCCGTTGTGCGTTGCCTGTCCCCGTTCGGGAGTCGTCCGACCTGTCCGAATCGTCCGGCTTGTCCGGTAGGTCCGACTGCGGATGATTTGCGGTTGCCGTGTCGAACGAAGTGCTGTCGGCCTTCGTCGCTTAGTGGCGCAAGTTGTCAACTTGCGGAGGGCTGGCATTAGCCAGCCCTGGGCCGGCTGTTATGCGTTGCCTGTGGCCTGTGGGGCAGGAGCGAGTCTCCTGCCCGGCCGTTCGCCGTTCGGCCGCAGGCTTGCCCGCCTCCGGCGGGCGGATGAATCCGTGCTCATCTGCGCTTGCCCGCCTCAGGCGGGTCCATCTGCGGATAATATGCCGTTCGGCCTTTCTTTGTGCCTTTGTGGTGACTCTGGAAAGTCTTACCGAAGAGGTGCGATGATGTCGCGTATCACCATGCTGCTTGTCGCTCTCGTCGCACTGGGTCTGCTGATCGGGATGGGGCATGCCCAGCTCACTAGCCTCGTCGGCCCCGAGAAGCAGGCCGTCATCTACGATGGCGACCTTCAGGCCGACTCCGGCGGCATCACGGTCCTGCCCTGGGGCAGCGGGAAGGCCGAACCTGTCAACGATCAGACCTATGTCGGACCACAGGTGTTGAAGGTCACCTCTCACGGGCCATACCAGGGCATCGTGCTCCAGCTCAGCCATCCGGCCGATCTCAAGCAGTTCCTCTCGTCCGGCTACGGCTACCTTGACCTGCGCCTCCTGCCCGCGCAGCCGCCTCTCGAAGTGCGCCGCGAGCAGCAGCTCGCCCAACAGGGCCGCGGCGGAGCGGTCGGCGCCCGCGGCCGTGCAGGAGGTGGTGCCGGCGGCCGCGGAGGCGGCGGTCGCGGTGGCGGTGGAGGCGGGATGGCTGGTGGCCGCGGAGGCGGCGGTCGCGGTGGCGGTGGAGGCGGGATGGCTGGTGGCCGCGGAGGCGGC